>ERZ1026886.770-NODE-770-length-15767-cov-3.354379_pt1 | contig 15767 bp, 15 predicted proteins | sample MGYA00380173_ERZ1026886 | MGnify/ENA primary metagenome ERZ1026886 (study PRJEB33269, sample SAMEA4719809) | human gut metagenome | biome: human-associated habitat; feature: organic feature; material: feces | place: Cameroon | collected 2013-10 ... | reverse complement strand
TCCTTCGCAAGGAAAACGCCTAACACGCCCCATCCTCTTCTTACAACTCAGCCCAGGCTTCCTTTTAGCCAACAAGCTGAACAAATGAAAGATTCCAATCATGTTAAAAGAAATTTTCGATAAACTACGTCCCTCCTTCGAACCCGAAGGAAAGCTTCATGCCTTCCGTTCCGTATTCGAAGGAATGGAAACCTTCATGCTCGTGCCCAACGACACCTCGAAGAGCGGTGTAAGCATCCACGACGCCATCGACTCCAAGCGCATCATGTCGTTCGTGGTCATCGCCCTCCTGCCGGCCCTTCTCTTCGGCATGTACAACATCGGCTACCAGAATGCAGCGCAGGCTGGTCAGTTGGAAACCACCAGCTTCATGTCGATGTTCCTCTACGGTTTCCTTCTTGTCCTCCCCAAAATCATCGTGTCCTACGTTGTCGGTCTCGGCATCGAGTTTGCCGTGGCACAGTGGAAAAAGGAGGAAATTCAGGAAGGCTACCTCGTGACGGGTATTCTCATTCCTCTCATCGTCCCCGTTGACTGTCCGCTTTGGATGATTGCCGTGGCTGTGGCTTTCTCAGTTATCTTCTGCAAGGAAATCTTTGGCGGTACGGGTATGAACATCTTCAACCCCGCACTCGTTGCCCGTGCATTCCTTTTCTTCTCCTACCCCACCAGCATGAGTGGAGACAAGGTATGGGTTCACACGACTCAGGTCCTCGGACTCGGCTACGATTTGCCCGATGGTTCCACCATGGCCACCCCGCTCGGCGAGATTGCAGCAAGCACAATGCCCAACACATCATTCAGCGACCTCGTCATTGGTCTTATTCCAGGTTCTATCGGTGAAACCAGCGTCATCGCTATCCTCATCGGTGCTGCCATTCTCCTCTTCACTCGCATCGCATCTTGGCGTACGATGATCAGCGTGTTCGTTGGTGGTGCAGTTGTTGCACTTCTCTTCAACCATGCAGGAATGGAAAGCAACGTAGCAGCCAGCCTCCCTTGGTATAACCACCTCGCAGCTGGCGGTTTCTGCTTCGGTGCCGTATTCATGGCAACTGACCCTGTGACCAGCGCCCGCACAGAAGGCGGTAAGTACATCTATGGTTTCCTCATCGGTGCACTCGCTATCCTCATCCGCGTGCTCAACCCTGGTTACCCCGAAGGCATGATGCTCGCTATTCTCTTCATGAACATGTTTGCTCCGCTTATCGACTACTTCTTCGTACAGAGCAACATCAACAAGCGTCTCAAGCGAGCTAAATAAACCAAAAGAATTCTCATCAGCTCAAGCTGCAACAAAAGATCATCATCTTCCTCCTCATCTATGAACAGAGAAAAAGGAAAAGCATGCAGCCCAACCGCTGATGAATGAAAAGTACCGTATCAATGAACACGAACAAGAATTCATACACCATCATCTATGCCGCAGTCATGGTTGTGATTGTAGCATTCCTGCTGGCATTCGTTTCGTCGGCACTCAAACCGACGCAGGAGCAGAATGAGGCGCTCGACAAGAAAAAGCAGATTCTCGCTTCACTCAACATTCGCGACATCTCCGATCCTCAGGAAGTGGAAGCCAAATACAACGAGGTCATTTCCGCTGACATGATCATTAACGCTCAGGGCACAGAAGTGGCCAAAGGAGAGAAAAAGGATCAGGACGCTTTCCGCATGAAGACCTCCGAGATCAGCGAAGACAAAATGCCTATTTACGTGTGCAACGGAGATGGTGAAACCAAATACGTCATCCCTATGACCGGTCGCGGCCTTTGGGGCGGCCTTTGGGGCTATGTAGCAATCAATGCTGACCTCCAGACCGTCTACGGAGCCTACATCTCCCACGAAAGCGAAACAGCCGGTTTGGGCGCACTCATCGCCGAGCAGAAGTTCCAGGACCAGTTCAAGGGTAAGCACCTCTTCGAAGGCAACGATTCCAACACTGTAGCCCTCACCGTGGTAAAGAACGGAAAGGTTGAACCCGGTCACGAAAACGTGCAAGTGGACGGCATCACGGGTGCCACCCTCACCTCTAACGGTGTGGCCGACATGATCAACTCCGGTCTACAGAAGTATGTAGGTTATTTCAACTCAATCAAAAAGTAAATGAAGGCCAGTGGGAAAAGTGATGTCCATCCTGATTTATCCTAAAAAAGAATGGCAAACGATCCCACAAGGTTTTAGATTTACTGACACATCAAAGAACAATAAAACTTATGAGTTTGTTTTCTAAAGAAAATAGAGAAGCCCTCATTGGTCCGTTGAACAAGAACAACCCTGTAGTCATCCAGGTGCTTGGTATCTGTTCTGCATTGGCTGTAACTTCACAGCTTGAGCCCGCCATCGTGATGGGACTTTCCGTGACTGTCATCACGGCTTTCGCCAATGTCATCATCTCCCTTCTCCGCAAGACAATCCCCAACCGCATCCGCATCATCGTGCAGCTCGTGGTTGTGGCCACTCTTGTGACCCTCGTATCACAGGTACTCAAGGCATATGCCTACGACGTAAGCGTTCAGCTCTCCGTCTATGTGGGTCTTATCATCACAAACTGTATCTTGATGGGCCGCCTCGAGGCGTTCGCCATGCAGAATGGTCCCTGGGAATCCTTTCTCGATGGTATCGGAAACGGCCTCGGCTATGCCTGGGTACTCGTTGCTGTAGCCTTCGTTCGTGAACTCCTGGGAAGCGGAACCCTTCTTGGTCTCCGTATCATCCCCGAATGCATCTATGCAGAAAACGGAGGTTTCTATGTCAACAACGGCATGATGACCATGCCCGCCATGGCATTGATCCTCGTGGGCTGTATCATTTGGGCCGTACGTGCCTTCACCAAGGAATAAACGTAACCACACATCATGTGTCACGCCCCGTTTCTCCTTTGCCCCATAAAACGGACCACAGGAAAACGAGGCGACCAACAAGCAACATTTTACAATGGAACATTTATTAAGTCTTTTCGTCCGCTCCATTTTTGTGGACAACATGATATTCGCGTTCTTCCTCGGCATGTGCTCCTACCTCGCAGTGTCGAAGAACGTGAAAACGGCCTTCGGTTTGGGTATAGCCGTAACATTCGTGCTGCTCATCACCGTTCCCGTTGACTATCTGCTGCAAACCAAGGTGCTTGGCCCTGACTGCCTCATGCCTGGTGTAGACCTCTCCTTCCTTTCCTTCATCTTGTTCATTGCCGTTATCGCTGGTATCGTGCAGTTGGTGGAAATGATTGTGGAACGCTACTCTCCCTCACTCTATGCTTCTCTCGGTATTTTCCTTCCCCTCATCGCTGTGAACTGCGCCATCATGGGTGCCAGCCTCTTCATGCAGCAGCGTATCGGCATGGAACCTGGAAGCACTCAGTACATTGGCGGTGTGGCTGACGCCCTCGTTTATGCCCTTGGTTCTGGTATCGGTTGGTTGCTTGCCATTGTTGCACTCGCCGCTATCCGCGAGAAAATGGCCTATACCGACGTACCCAAACCCCTTCAGGGACTTGGCATCACCTTCATCACGGTGGGTCTCATGGCCATGGCATTCATGTGCTTCTCCGGATTGAATATCTAAAAAGAGGGAGGAATTCTGCCGGACTTCCATTCTTGCAGAACAAATCCCACAAACAATCACAAAATTGAGCACACCGTCACAATCGATTTTTCTTCTTCCCCAACAAGGTTCACAGGGAAATCAGACGGCAGTGCACAACGACGAAGATAATCAATGGATTCAAATCTTATTATTGCCAGCATTGGAGTATTTCTTGTGATCATACTCCTGCTCGTCATCATTCTGTTGGTGGCAAAGAAATACTTGTCGCCCAGCGGCAACGTGAAGATCACACTTAACGGACGCAAGACATTTGAAGTACCTCAGGGCGGAACGCTCCTCAGTACGCTCTCAGAAGAAGGTGTTTACCTTCCCTCTGCATGTGGTGGTAAGGGCAGTTGCGGTCAGTGCAAATGCCAGGTGCCCGAAGGCGGTGGTGAAATTCTTGACTCTGAAAAGGGTCATTTCACCCGCAAGCAGGTCAAGGAGAACTGGCGTCTCGGTTGCCAGTGCAAGGTCAAAGGCGACTTGGAAGTACAGGTTCCCGACAGCGTACTCGGTGTCAAGGAATACGAATGTACCGTCATCTCCAACAAGAACGTGGCCACTTTCATCAAGGAATTCAAGGTACAGCTCCCTGAAGGTGCGCACATGGACTTCCTTCCTGGTTCCTACGCCCAGATCAAGATCCCTGCATTCAGCATGGACTATGACAAGGACATTGACAAGAGCCTCATCGGCGACGAATATCTCCCCGCATGGCAGAAGTTCGGCCTCTTCCCTCTCAAGTGTGTCAACACCGAACCCACAATCCGTGCCTATTCTATGGCCAACTACCCTGCCGAAGGCAATGTGTTCATGCTGACAGTGCGTATCGCTACTCCTCCTTTCAAGGCCGACCGTAGCGGTTTCATGGACGTAAATCCCGGTATCGCCTCATCCTACATCTTCACACTCAAGCCCGGCGACAAGGTTATCATGAGTGGTCCCTACGGTGACTTCCATCCCCATTTCGACTCTAAGAAGGAAATGATCTGGGTCGGCGGTGGTGCTGGTATGGCTCCTCTGCGTGCACAGATCATGCACATGACCCGCACGCTCAACTGCCGTGACCGTGAGATGCACTACTTCTATGGTGCCCGTGCTCTCAACGAGGTGTTCTATCTCGATGATTTCCATCAGCTCGAGAAGGATTTCCCCAACTTCCACTTCCATCTGGCGCTCGACCGCCCCGATCCTGCAGCAGACGCAGCAGGCGTGAAGTACACCGCAGGATTCGTTCATCAGGTCATGTTCGAAACCTACCTCAAGGATCACGACGCTCCTGAGGACATCGAGTACTACATGTGTGGTCCTGGCCCCATGTCAAAGGCTGTAGTCAACATGCTCGACAGTCTCGGTGTTGAACCTGAGAGTATTATGTACGACAATTTCGGTGGTTGATAACAGACCACGAAAACTCATACAAATCATTAGCAAAGCCGCTGTTTTTCAGCGGCTTTGCTGCGTTTATAAGGATTGCATCCCCGTGGCCTATTATAGGCTTATTAGGGCTTATTTTTAACCGATCTGCCCCTTATCTGTCACCCAAGTGTCACCCGAAGTGTCACCCAAAAACAGGAGAAATGAAGCATATCGATTTAGGGCTGTTCACTTACGGACAAAGACCCCACAAGAGACAAAGAACAGTTTCTTCTTGACACTCATGTGGATGAAATGAGAATAGAGAAAGTCTTGAGCTAATGCCCATACCGTAAAAGACAAAAGCGAATAATGCCATAGATGTATAAGGATTTAAACAGATGTTAAACGCAAAGATGAATTACGAAAATTCAAACTTTATGAGCAACTTTGCAAAGAGTTCTTGGAATGACAACCTCCACGGCAACCATATGCCCCCATGAACTGATCGTTTCTTATTCCACAATACTTGAAACATGAAGCTACTCCCCTACATACTCTTTTGCTTCCTTATGCTTAGTGCTGTATGTTCAGGCATAAACAGTTACCATGCCACGGAAGCCATGATTGTTGCAGATGTCAATCAGGCATTGGAGCAAACACTGAGAAAGATGCCAAACGATGTGGTCACAGCAGATACCATCCGTTGCTATAGGAACCATCTCACCATTTCTGAAATAAAGGACACAGCAGGCATTTCAATGCGTGCTGTGCGTAAAGACGACCAAATTGTAACCACACTGATAGCAGAGGCTAACTGTGATGGCCTGACCATATTCAGGATGTCAAATCAGAAGGCTTCCAGCTCCTTATTCTTTGCTGCAATTCTATGCTTGCTGGGTAGCCTGTGGCATTTAAAAAGAAACAAACCAGAATGGACTTCACTTGGCATATCATATGGTGGCATTGTATTCCACGAGAACGAATTCATCGATTCTTCTGGTGAACGGATTCGTCTTACCCCTATGCAACACACCCTCTTGGAGATGTTCATGACTAAAGAAAACCATACACTGACCAAGCAGGAAATTTGCGACGCGTTGTGGCCAAAGAAGCCTGATGCCAGCGACACCCTCTACACCTTGATTCGCCGTATAAAACCAATCATAGAAGAATATAGTAACCTCAGAATCGAATCAGATAGAGGCAAAAGCTATACACTGAAAATCAAATAGTTAGGCCCATTGTCAGCAAAATGTCAGACAAATGTCAGCCAAATAAACAGGCCGTCCCCTTCTATAGTCCTACCTTCGCACCAAAATTAAAATTAGTGCGAAATGAAACACTTGATCACTCTTCTATTTCTGTTGTCTGCATGTTTAGGCAACGCTCAAGAAACAAACAAATCCGTCACGCTCAACGAAGTTACTGTCAAGGCAGGCCATGTGGTCAAAAAGGCAGACGGCATGACCATTTATCCGACGATGGCTCAGAAAGAGGCATCAAGCAATGGTTATGGCATTCTCCAGAAACTCTCTTTGCCCCGCATACGCATTGACGACGTATCCCATTCCATTTCAGCCATAGATGGCTCAGGTTCTGTACAGATAAGAATCAATGGTATTGTAGCTGGTAAAGAAGAGATGCTCTCGCTTGACCCTAAGACGATTTCAAAAATCAACTTCATCGACAATCCTGGCATACGATATGGGGAGAGTACAGCCTATGTCATAGACATTGTCACACGTCGTAGCGAACATGGTTACACTGTTGGCACGGACCTTACGACGGCACTTTCCACCTTGCAAGGCGAAGGCATATTGTACGGAAAATGGAACAGGAGCAAAAGTGAATGGTCCCTCTCGTATCATGCGAACGGGTATAAAACTCAAAATGAAAAGAGCAAACAGCTTGCTGAGTACACCTTGACGGACGGCAGCACCTATGTCATCGAACGAAACGATGTTGAATCCTTACGTAAATCCATCTCAAACAACGCTAAACTAACCTACAACTGGGCAGACTCGACGGCAACCGTTTTACAAGCTTCATTGAGTGGAACATTCAACAATTCCCCTGACAACTATACCGTAAAGGACATTGTGGACGGCACACACCCATACAGAGCAACCAGCCTGGATGAGAACACAAGCCATTCCCCCATATTGGATATTTACTTCTTCCATCAGTTTTCTTCACGACAGTCTGTCACGGCCAATGCTGTGGGAACATATATCTCCACACAGAGCAGCAGTTTCAACAACGAAGGAACCCCTTATCAATATGATGTTGACGGCAAGACCGCCTCCCTACTCACGGAGGTCGTTTATGAGAACAGACTAGAACCCTTCACGCTGTCATCAGGTCTGAACTATAGCTATAAACACACGAAGAATGCCTATTTAGGCGATGCCTCCTCCTTGACCAAGACAAACAACAACAGATTGTATACATTTGCTGAGATCAAGGGAACCATCCGACCGTTTTCCTACGCATTGGGAGCGGGCACAAGCTATATACATTACGCACAAAACCGCCATTTATATGACTTCTGGACCTTCCATCCAAAGGCATCATTGGCCTATAACATCAACAATAACATGCAGTTGAGATATACCTGCCAGATGAAAGACAGAGTGTCTCGAATTGCCATGACGAGCGACGCTATGATTCGCACCAATAGCATGGAATGGACGGCTGGTAACCCCGATTTGAAACCTTCGCACGATATGGACCATCGACTCCAATTCTCATACAACACCAACCGCTTGCAAACCTTCGTCGACGGTTACTTCAAACAATGCTTCAAGCCCAACATGCCACATTATGAACGAACCGCTGACAATCAATTCATCTATACTCAAACAAACCAGAAGGAAATAGATGTGTTGAACGTCATGGCATACATCAGTTATTGGATTCTGCCTGAAAAACTTCAAATTGCAGCCAATGGAGGCATTTTCAGGTGCTTCAATTTCGGCTATGACTACACACATTGCTACACTTCGTGGTTCTATGCCGGCAACATCACTGCTTATCTCGGGAACTTCACGTTGCAAGGCTATCTGGATAATGGAAATCGATTCATGGAGGGCGAATCAAAAGGCTATAGTGGAGCCTATTCGATTCTGAAAGCATCATACAAACAACGAAACTGGCAAATTGCAATCTCATGGGCCAATCCATTCAACAGCCATTACAAATCATACGAGAACGAGTTGCTAAACTGCAATCTCTACAAGCATACCATCGGCTATTCCAAAAGCAACGGAAACCTAGTTTCGCTGAACTTCTCCTGGCGTCTGGACCATGGCCGCAAGCATCTTACGGCAGATAAAACAATCAACCTCCATGACTCTGACAACGGTATCTTGAAATAGCAACAAAGGTTCATGCAGTGGACATCAAAATTGAAAGCGCTCAAGGGGCATCTCCTGACATGTAATGCCGCTTTTTTATCATCGGATTGAAGCCTGGTTCTGACTCGGGATGTCGGAATATCCTCTACGAGCTGTTTTTCACGGGAAAGGGTGGCTGTGCAACGCCACTGAGTGACGTTGCATAGCCACCCTTGCTTCTTTGTCACAGAGAAGGCTTATGAAACACAGAAATACACGTTTCCAGAGTTTTCATGCCATATGCAGCAACTGCACCGCTTCAACTTCTGCCTTGAACAAGTCGGAGAGATCGATGTTCATGGAACCGAAATCTTATGTATTCATTGAGGTGCTTCGCTCTTTGTTTAAAATTTTTATTGACAAAAGGAGAGATGATGCTTTCTGCTTCTTTTGGTGTACCAGGTGAAAGCCTACAGATTGACAGATTAGAATATTTGTCGGATTTCAGGAATCAAGAAAACTTTTCAGCTTTAAAAAGTTTCTGACGTTAATCCCGCTACAGACACTATTGCCAAGCGTGTATATTTTGGCGACAACTCATAACTCTCTATATATCAGACACTTAGTAAAACAACAGTATTTTTCAAGCAACACCCCACACATTGTTCTATTTGTCGGATTCATATTTCATGGAGTGTCTATACACCATAAACGCACAACACCTATCGAAGGAGAAAGTTACAGGGCTTTCTCAGAGTCTGACTTATAACTATCCTTCTTATCCATCATAACTCCAGACTGCTACTATATAGGCATAGATCCATAAGGGTATTTTAACCCCCTCAATCAAACATATATGATGATACACCCTTCTATTTCCATTATCATCAATCCGCCATTTAGAACAGCAAATAAAGCTATTTATAAGCGGTTTCTTAACAACCATAAAAAGCATCTATAATCCTGATTATCAACACTAATTATTTTTCTGCAAAAAAACGCACGCTTGGCAATAGTGTCTGTAACAGCAATAGTGGCGGAAACTTTTAACCCCTCACTCACTGTACAAATTCCGATAAATAAACCAATCATCACTCCATCCCTTCCCCTTTCAAAGAAGCTGAAAGAAAAATAGAACCGACACGTAATGCCCATAAATTTCCCCATACCTTCCAGCTGCACCGCCCAACTGGGCGAAGCCGAATGAATGGGATTCATTGCACGGGGTGGTACACGTTGGCTTATACCAAGTCATATCTCTATTTCATCCCAAAGGCATAGGGCTACTGGTGTAAAATTTTAGCTGCTTATATATTCGTAAATCGTTGATACACAAAGGTAAACGCGGATAAATCAGCAAATTTTCAGTTAAGCAAATTTTGCCTATATATGCAATATGTGGCCGCTGGTAGCGTTATATATGGTAGATAATGGTATATTTGGGCGCATTATTCAGCACAAAACCAGCAAATAGAAAGCAAAAAATATGGCAAAATCGAAACTGCGCTTAGATACCCGGCGCAAATTGAAAGACGGCACGTACCCGGTACAGATAGCCGTAGGGTATGGTACTAATTTGTATTTGGCTACTGGCATATTTCTGCCCGCCTCAGATTGGGACGCAGCCACCCAGCGCGCTACTGGTAAAAGCGCGAAGCGTATAAACTCGGTGTTAGATACCCTGCTTACCCGTGTGGCTAACCGCATACTGGAACTGCGGGAAAATGGACGTTGGAATAATCTAACCAGCCCGCAGCTGCGCGAAATGCTAACCGATTTAGATTTGGACGCGCCTACGGTCGGCGTGCCTACTCTTGGCTCCTTGTTTGAAACCGTAATAGGGACTAAAGCAGGCAGCACCGCCACTATGTACGGGCAGACGCTTAAAAAGCTGGTCGCCTACTGCGACGTATATAACGTCCGGTTTGAGGCCATAACGAAACTATGGATAGACGGCTTTTACGCGTCTCTTACCGGGCTGTCGGTTAATAGTCGCGGTATGCACTTGCGTAACCTGCGTAACGTGATTAACTACGCCCTCGACGAAAATTATACGCAAAACTACCCGTTTCGTAACTATCGCATACCAGCTGAGGAAACCGCTATGCGCGTACTTCCAGTAGAGAAAATGCGGACGCTCCGCACGCTCCAGCTGTCTGCATACGATAGCGAGTACCGCGATATATTCCTGCTTACGTTCTATCTTATCGGCATTAACATTATAGACCTTTCGCGGCTAACCAAAGATAACGTAGTGGACGGGCGTATAGAATACCGCAGGGCCAAAACGGGTAAGTTCTATAGTATTAAAATCGAAGCTGAGGCGCAGGAAATCTTAGACCGCTATAAAGGCAAAGCCCACCTGCTGCGGCAGTTCGACGAATACCACAGCTATAAGGACTACGCGGCCCACTTTAACGCAGCCCTGCGCAAAATAGGCCCTATTAAAATGGTAGGTGGTAAACCTCAGTACCATAAAAACCATTTACCCGTTATGGTTCCGTTAGAGCCTGCCGTTACTACCTATTGGGCGCGTTATTCTTGGGCTACCTATGCGGCCGATTTGGATATACCAAAGGACACAATTAGCGAAGCCCTCGGCCACGTGTACGGCTCTAAGATAACGGGCGTATATATTAAGTTTAGCCGGGATAAAATCGACGCTGCAAACCGCCGCGTTATAGATTTGGTTTTAGGTAGATAAGTAGAGGCCGCGCTATCCTCACGGGTAACGCGGCCTTACAACACAGAAAGCAAAAAACTAAAACTTACGTTTCAGATATAGGAAAAGCACCCAAAGCAAAAACACTAAGCAGCACATACGGCCCAGCCATATAGCCCCGGTGTCGTACCATTTTCGTGGCTTCTCGATATAGGTAGGTACCGTAACGCGTATGCTGTCCGTGCGCACGGCGTAAACAGTATCGCGCTTTAGCTTGTAGGTGTAAATCGTGTCTGTCTTGATTTTGTACGCATAGCGCAGCCTCTCGACGTAGTATGTTACTGTGTCGCCCTTTTCCTTAATGTAGATGCTATCGCGGTAGTAGATGCTATCGCGCTGCATTAACTGGCGGTAGATGCTATCTACCTGCTGGGTAATAATACGGGTACTGTCGCGGGTGTCCCTGCTGCTGGTGGCTCGGCGCGTACTTGCGCAGCTCGTCAGCATCGCGGCCGCGATAATCATAAATAAAAATCTCATAAGCTATAAATCTTTGTGAACGTCAAAGGACGGGCAGGCTTTAGCCGCGTAGTCGCGGTGGCCGTGTAGTGCCGCGCCCGGAAATCTCTTTTGCAAGTCGCTAACCAGTTTGCGCAGGGCTTCGCGCTGCTGAGGCGTGCGGGTGTCCTTTGGGTTCCCGGATGCGTCCAGCCCGCCTATATAGCAAATGCCTATACTGTTAGCGTTGTGGTTCGTCACGTGTGCGCCTATCTGTTCTACTGGTCGGCCTGCGTGTACGCTGCCGTCTCTGTAGATAACATAGTGGTAGCCTATACACCTCCAGCCGCGCGCTTTGTGCCAGCGGTCTATATCGGCTACCGTGTAGTCGCGGCCCTCTTTGGTCGCGCTACAGTGTACGATAATGTCGTTTATCTGTCTCATAGTGTTTAATACTTTAGAAACCGTTAGCCGGTTCGCGGTGTGGGCATTTGGCCTTAATGCAGCGGTACTTCTGTAGTTCCAGCTCCAAACGGCCTTTTTCTTTGGTTAGCTCCAGTATTTCGGTGTTCTGCTTACGTACTAACTCAGTTTGCGCCGCGAAACGCTCCTCTTTCTCTTTTAGCTGGTTTTGCATAAACTCGGTAGCCTGCCGCAGCACGTCAAATTCCACGCTGTCGGCTTCTGCCTCCGCTTTGCGGTGGTTGGTGTCGCGGTTAATAAAGTACTTAATCGCTTCCCAGCCTCCCACCGCTCCTATAACTGTGGCGGTGGTGGTTGCTACTATCTGTAAAATCTCTGCCGTCATTCTTTTTGGTATAACTCTATTTCTATATAGTTTTGTTTCTCTTGCACTAATACTACCCAGTGCTGGCATAATACGCGCACGGCGTTTACGTCCAGCTCAGTAAGCCGCAGGACGGCTTCGGGTTTGCTGTTAATAGTTCCCATCGTTAATACGCTGTAGTGTACGCGTTCGCTTTCTAAACTTTTTCTTTATGGCCACTATCTCGTAGCGGCCTTTTATATAAATCCACTTATAGCACCTCGGCTCTATCCTGCGCAGCAGTTTGGCCCGTTGGTTATATTCGCGGCAGTGGCGCAGGCAGCCTAAATAACTGTTTATGCTGTCCACTGCGTGCATAACCTCCGGTAGCGTCTCCGCTCTGTTGAGGCGACGCACGGCCATTACTGCGTTTTTGATAGTTCGGTTAGCTGTGTAAACTCTATCTTTCTTTACTACGCTGCCCGTAAACGATACGCCTTTAGTGTAATGCTGCATATAGAATTTATCCGGATGCAGGGTTAAGCCGTAGCCGGCCAGTAGTGCGCGTATCTTTGGCACTGCGTCCAGCATCTTTGCTTTGTCCGTATCGACTACGTAGAAATCATCGACGTAACGGCCCACATACGTAAACCCTAAATCTTCAAGCAGAAACCAGTCCAGTACGTTAAGCAGGTAGTTAGCGAATAACTGCGAAAACAAATTACCTATGGCCACACCGTAGCCGCGCCCATTCGTGAAAAGCGATTTGTTAGCCGGTATGTAGTCCCAATATCCTAACGGGCTATGTCGCTCGCAATTATATTCGGGTTCGTGTAGCACTACAGTGCGGCATAGGTAGCGCAGCGTCTCTTTATCGGTTTCGTCGGTGTACGTCTCTACTACGAAATCGTCCACCATCTTAGCCAGCATCGCTTTGTTAATGCTCATAAAGAAACCCTGCAAATCCAGTTTCATAACGTAGCAGTCGCGCGTATAGTTCCGGCTGCACGTCTTTATATCGTTTACCAGCATATTAACACCGTACAGCTGCCCTTTTTCTTTTCGGCAGTTAAATGTACGTGGGCTAAATATCTGCTCAAATAGCGGCTCTAAACGTATCGCTATCCAGTGGTGTATAATTCTATCCTCGAAAGCAGCGGCGAATACTTCCCGGTACCTCGGACGCGTAACGATAAAGCAAATAGATTTACCCGGCTGGTAAGTACGGTTATTAACCCGGTCGCGCAGCTCTATTAGCTTGCTCTCGTAGTTTATTTCGTACATTATCGCGCTGGCTGTTTTCCGCTTCCTTTTGCGGCAGTCGTAGTACGCTTCTAAAAGTCCCTCGGTCGTAATCATATTTTTTGCTTCGTGTGGTTACTATTATCTGTAAAAGTGCTGAAACGGCCCTAACTCTGTTCTTGTTCGTTGCCTTAGTGTTGTTGTTCGCGTTGCCGTTGTTGAGGTTCAAATTCCACGCGTTGGTCGCGCTGTACTCGCAACTCCGTGCCGCCCTTGCTTTGGACTGAACGCCCGCAGCCATAACTATAAAAGATAGTGTGCGGCCCATTTTTACACAGATAACTATAACGCTATTAAAGTCGTAACTTTTTCTATTCTCGTTTTTAATCGTTATTCCGTCTGCTGTCTAACGCGATTAACGAATTTTTCCACGCTGTGGCCTGCTTGCCGATAGCGTCCGTAAGTTCGATTATATCCGCGTGTCTGCTTTGCCCTAAAATCCATTTCCTTTCGCCCGCTATACGAATAAGCGTTTTAAGTACCTCAAACTCGGCTTGAAAGTTAATCAAATGCTGGATACGTGTAGCGCGGTCTCTGTTAATGTACGCTGCGGAAATCTCCGATATTAGGGCTATAGCTATTTCGTGCATCTTATTGCCTATGGTGTACTTGTAAGCTCTCGGAAAGTTTGGCGTAACGTCCAGTATCACGTCTAACAGCTTTCTACTGTCTAAGTAGATTTGCGTATTAGATACCAGCTTCGATTTATTCATATATCGGGTTTTTGAAAATTTCTTTAGATAGGTACGGCTTTCGCCGTACCCAAAGGATAAAGTTTAACTATTAACTACTAACGTAAAAATGCTGAAACGGCCCTAACTCTGCCCTTGTACGCCGCCTTAGTGGTGATGCTCGCGCCGCCGCTGTCGAGGTTCAAATACCACGCGTAGGTCGCGCTGGACTCGGTGCTGCTCCAGTACCACGTTTCGGCCAGCTGTGTAGCTCCGTTAATAAGCGATAGGAGTCCGTCTCGTGGGCTCGGAGATGTGTATAAGAGACAGGTTAGGCCCTTGCCGTTTGCGTTGGTGCGGCTATACTTAGCACAGAAACCGGGTGCGTAGCTGGCCGTATTACATTCGGCGTGCTTAATCTGTGCCGCGGTGCTGGCCTTACCCGTCCAGTCCTCCATAGCTGTAAGTCGGTCGGTAGTCGTTTTGCCGCCTCCGTTTACAGCTGCGCTGCTCCACAGCAAACCCGCGCTGTCGGCTTCGGTCGGTGCTACTACCAGCATCTTACCGCCCTCGACGATTACCACGCCCTCGGCTATCTCGCCGCTGCTTTGGTAGCTCGGCCACTTATCCGGCTTAACCATAAGCGGGTAGTCGTCGCTCTTACGGTGGAACATAATAAACACACCGTCGTTAATGCTGTTAAGGTTAATACCGTCCAGCAGGGCTGCTTTTAAGCCCGCTAACGATACCTTAGTGGTGTTTCCGCTTGCATCGGTAAGCGGAATAAACTGCGACGCGTTTACGGTGCTAACCGTCGTTACGTCTTTAAGTGTCTTTGTTTTCTTCGTTGCCATATCTTAAACTTTTAGATAATAATATATTACTCGCCCGTATATAGGCCCTCTATAGCGTACCACGCGCCGTTAATGCTCTTAAATTTACAGACGCAATTAGGACACATATATACAGTTGTGTCCCCGTAGTCTTTGTATTTGGCTTGGTAATTTTCCACTACCGCGTCATATTTTTTTGTTGTACTATCCCATTCTATTGCGTGCGAGTTAGCTTTAACGTATAGGCTGTCGCTGCCGTTAGTTTTAACAAAAGTCATTTTGTTAGTGTTCCAGCTGCTATTAAGTAGCTTAGTAAAAATCTGTATCTCTAAGCCATCGTAAAGGCTCGCTTTAGGTAATGTCACATATCGGTGATTAGTCGGTTCGTCCACCAAAAAACTGCAACACGGTTCGACTTGTGGATTTATTACGTATTCCCTATTTGTCGCTGTAGTAATTGTTTTAGTCGGGCTGTAGTAAAGCTGCGCTTTTACGATGCCCTCCAGTGTGCTATTACCTTTTACTGTAATGTTGTTAAATGTGCCGCTATTACATACTACGTTACCGTCCTTTGCTTGGAAAACTATGTTACCGCTCGCGTCTTTCATATCTATGGCCTCTACGCCTAAATTCTTAACCAGTGCGTAGGTAGCCAGCAGAATTTTAGACGCTACCAGCTCGATTTTATCTCCCAGCCGCCAGTACTTGTTATTGTTGGCCGCCGTACTTCCGGGGTAGTTATCCGCGGTTTTCGTA
>ERZ1026886.764-NODE-764-length-15833-cov-5.473888_pt1 | contig 15833 bp, 9 predicted proteins | sample MGYA00380173_ERZ1026886 | MGnify/ENA primary metagenome ERZ1026886 (study PRJEB33269, sample SAMEA4719809) | human gut metagenome | biome: human-associated habitat; feature: organic feature; material: feces | place: Cameroon | collected 2013-10 ... | reverse complement strand
CTTCTTGCCATAAAATCTATGAATTTTTAATATATTTTTATTTGAATCTTTTGCTTTAATATCCAGTAATTCCCCGACAATTCTAATTCCCCTTCATGTACCGTTACTATTTTTTGAGGAATGCCATTGGGACGAGACAATACGTCCACGCAGTCTGTTTGATAATAAAGCGACGAAATGAATCCCTTCATAGCCTCTATGTCAGGATTAAGTTGCAGTACTGCCTTAGTCGCGCTCTTCACCAAAAGGCAGTAGAAGTAGCCCTGTGGTTGTTCTGAGAGGTCGTCCAAGGCGAAGCGTATGGGATCCAATCCCGAAGGAGACGACACATAAAGCCTCTTGCCTGGCTGCAACTGGGCGCACTGTTTTTGCCGCTCGTCCACGACCGTATTCTTCCGCACGGCATTGGCCGTCCGAGTGGTCCATTCCGTGCCGGAGGATGTGGCGGGCTTGCCTTTCTCCGTTGCCAAGACAGACAGGTGCGCCATTTCACTCTCCATAGTGCGAATCCTTTTTTCTTGTTCACCAACAGTCCGCGCAAGCGTCTCAACATAGGATGCGAGTCCTCTGTTGGCCTCTTCAAGCTTTTCGAAACGCTTTATGAGAACCGTCACATCGGTTTCAGCCGTCGGAGTCGGCCGTCGTGATGTTTCGCGCCGCTGCCTGACACGCTGGTCGGTCGCATTGTCGATAGTTTTGCGCAGATCATCAACCAACTTGTAAAGTTTTCCGTTGGCGGCAAGCACCACGCAAACCACAATCAAGACAACCAGCAGCAAAAATAAAATTGTCATATATCCTACTTTTGATTGTTTTTATACTTTGTTACCTCAGTTCAACCACGGCTTTCTTCACGATGGTCCAGCCGTTTCCAGTCTTGCGTACACGTCCCGGCTTCACGGTGGCGATAACCTTGGCGCTTGCCGACTTCGACTTTACCTCCACTGCACTCGCCACGGAGTAGGCGAAGTTAGAGATAAGATAGAGTTGTGCATTGGGCGCGTCGTTCACCTTGAACATGCCCTCATTGCCTGACACGGTGAGAACAAACACCGTGTACTCGTCGCATGTCGGCTGCATGTCGTCGCTCGGAAACACCATTCCGTTGAGAATGTTGGCATAGAGCACGGTGTTGCTTGGCTTCGTGCTGGCAAACGAGTTGTTGACATTGGCGTTGGCAGTCGTAAAGTTGACGTTGGCAGCCGCCTGCTTGCGACAGTCCTCTAAGTCCTTCTGCAGCTTGATGTTCTGCTGTTTCAGCACTTCTACCTCAGCCTTGAGGTTGGTCAAGCTTTCGTGTAATGCCTCAATCTCCTTTTTCTCATCGTTTACCCCATCTCCAACCGCTGGTTTTGGTTGTCTGCCTTTTGAATTCTTGCGCGAGGCGAAGAAGAGAACCACCACAACTGCCAAAGCAATAAGTACCCACATCATCTTTCCGCCCGAGAAGAATCCAACCTTCCCATCGTCCTGCTTGCTGTCTGAGTCGATGTCGTTGCCTTGTGCCTGTGGCACATAGCTGTCATTGTTGCCACGAAGAGTGTCGCCACCCTCTTGCAAAGGATCCCCATTCTGCTGCTGTGACTGCTGTTGTGACTGAGTGCCTTGCGCCACACCACGGTTGCGGTCGGCATTGGCCTCAGGCTTCATCAGTTGGACATCGTTAACCCCACCACTTGGCTGCACAGGAGTCCGTTGCGCTTTCTTCGCTGCTTCGGCCCTCTTCTGAGCCTCAAATCTCTTTCTGGCAGCCTCCATCTGGGCTTTCTTCTTAGCCTCGGCTTCCTTTTTAGCAGCATCTGTCGCAACGTCTCCAACCTGAGCCTTATTGTCCACCTGTGCGCTCTGTGCCTTTTCCGGTCCCTGTCTCATCAATCCGCTGCCGTTAAAGGCTGCGGACTGATGGGTAGAGAGCAACAAAGCGAATGCTATTGTTGATAATACATACTTCATAACCGTTATTATTTAGATGCCTCATACAAGCCGTTCTTCAATGGCCAGAAGAACATTGTCTCACTAACATAGTCGGCAGCAGGGTTCTTAGACATGAGGTCGAAGCTCTGTGAAGCCCCATTTTCAAGTTTTTTCACAAGCTCGTCAGTGAAGACAATGCCAAACTCTTCCTTGAAGAAATGCGTTATCTTCTTGTCGCGCACAAATGCGTCGAGGAACTTGTCATATGACTTGAGAACATCGTTCTTATATTTCGGAACATCCTTATACTCAAGTTCGTCACTAATCTCCTTGTCAATGCCAAACACACAAAGCGGTTCCTCGCCGTAATCGCGTATATCCTGAAGCGAATTGTGGTTCAAGAGCATAGCACCCTGTGCCGTAATCTCCTTGGCGTTGGGCTGGAATCTAACTTCGAAATTCCTTGGCATCTTGCACTTATCGCCCGAAAGCGACTCCATGAAAGCAGACAGAAGCTCCTTAACAATGTCCTGTACGTCGCTTTCGTTGTCGCTGATGATGTGGATGTACTTTGCACCCATACCCGAGAAAGTGATGGTTGACGGGATCGTGATGTGACGCTCCGTGAGAACCTGTGCCACATGATAGATAATGGCTCCGAGATGCACGCAGAGAACCGGCATGAGCTTGTCCTTGCTCTGGCGTATATATCCCGTATACTTGAACTCGTCCTCGTAGCGGAAGATATAGCTCATTAGGTCGGCAGATTTTTTCACCAGACTCTTATACTGCTCATACCCACGGCTTCGGTCTTCGGAAACAAGCAGAGAGTGGCTGGCAAGTTTTGTCTCGAAGTCCTTGACGAAGCCATTGTCCTTTTTATTGTTGTCGACGAGATGCTTGCCGTCGCCCCAGATGTCGTCACCTGCAAACTTTGAAGAGGTGTAGTAGAACGTCTTATGCTCAACATCGGCAAACAACATGTCAGTAGTGCCGCCACCAATGTCAATATTGAGGGCGTTGTCGGTGAAATTGCCGTCATTCGAAATCATAGAATAGTAAGGAGCTATCGACTCCGTCACACGTTCAATCTCCACATTGCCATTTCCCATTATCATGTCGAAAGCCTGCAACCAATAGGAAGCAATCTCATTGCGCACGGATCGCTTCATTGTGTATGGGAACGTGATGAACACCGTGAAGCTCGTGCGTGGAGCCTGGAGCAGCATCAGCTTGTTCTTTATCATCCACGCGTTCTGATAGCAAAACGCCCTTACACGGTTCTGTTTCACAGCCAACGGCTCGTCCGTGTTGCCCTCTTCAATGTCCCACTTAATATTGGTGTTATACTTCTCCTTGGGCAGGTCGACAAGCTCCTTGAGGAAGTTGAAGCCGATGTTGATATCGGCGAACAACTGTGGGCTGGCAATCTTGTCAAAGCCATTCTGCGAATCGTTCACCTCACATGTCACAGTACGGAACGGATAGGCAACGTTGCTCTGCTCGCCCAAAAGTAATGGCACAAATTCGCGATCCAACGATGTGATATACGGACTCATCATATACATAGAGTTACGGTAGTCATCACCGAAATTACCCTTGTCCAGGTTTATCTTGTTGAGCATGAGCACCTGCATGTCATCACGTGTTATCTCAAGGCTCTTGGGATCTCCGCCACCGTCTGTCGAGAAGCTGATGTAAGTATTTGTAGTACCGAAGTCGATACCAACAACCGTGTTGCCGCCACCGTCAGCAGGAGTGATTTCCTTAAAGTTAGGCAACAGCAGAGCCTTTGCGCCATTTGCCTCCACTTCGCAGATGTCAAAGGCCTGCTTCAACTCGTCGTAGCGTCCGCCGTTTGTTAAGCGGCTTTTGCTTACGACATCAGCCACAACCTCTACCTTGCCGTCTTTTAAGGCATAGTAGCGAGTCGTCACTTGCTTCTTGGCGTCGAGCACAAGAACCGAGTAGATGTTTGGTACAGCATTGCCAAGGATGCGATAGGACGGGAAAACACCTACGGAGAATACATTAGGATAGTTCTTCAATTCTACGATATCATCCTTATAATAAGTATGTACAAGCTCTATATACGGACGGTCCTTAAACTGCACTGGTATGGTGAGGTGTACCTTTACAGTTTCCTCGTTCAGTTCCACAAGCTTGATGGAAAGTCCCTGCACACTGTCGTCTACGAAGTCAGACGGCTTGAAATACTCGAATATTTCCTTTCGCAACGGCAACAGATAATCACCGTTACCAGCCGTTTGGATGCCGAAGGTCATGAAGTTGCTGGTGTCAACCTTATAGCCAACCTTTATTATCTTTTCCTGAAGAAAGTCGGTATCGGTGAGATATGGATATTTTATGTTCTGTCCGCCAGGAAGTATACGGCTATCAAGCTGCTCATCTGGGTTGCGCACAATGTCGATACCGTTCGGCAATGGCTTACCAGCTACATAAGTGGCACCGGTTATGCCACCCTCGAATAGAACAAGAGGACAGTTGACGTTTCCGTTGTCCACAGTTGCGGCAATCTTGTAATCGTCGGAAATTGTAGCATCAGTGGCGGGTTCAGGCGCAGTTGTCGCAAGGAACAGCGTTGACGCACCGCCCATGCCCAGGATGTCTATCTGAGTCATATTTGCCTTTACACAAGCATAGTCGTTGCGGAACATCGCCACGTCATACGGGGATGGCCCTGTTATGTCTGCAAAGTATTTCTTCATCTCTTTGTCATACATATTCTGGTTGCGGTATATATACTTGAAGAACGACGTATCCCTCATACCCGGCACATTGCGGAAAGCCACATAGTATCGTGTGAGCATCGTGCGAAATCCGAGGTCGCGTTTGTGCAGCGGCGTTGCCACAACATTTGGCTGAGAATAGTCGGGAAACAGTTGGTTGCCTGCAAGTCCGCAAGCGTTGGTGATGTTCTTCACACGCTGCCAGTTGGGTGAAGTATAGACGAGAGTGAACGGCGATGTGCCGCCTATGAGCACACCATTATAATAAATAAGGTATATGTCCTTCACGCCGAGATTGAGCGCAAAGTTCTCAAGACTCTTGCCGAGCACCTGATGTCCCTTGCTTGCGCTGCCCTTGAGCGCGCTGATATTTGAATCCACATTCCATGATTTCACCTCGATGGCGTCGCCATAGCCATAGATAAACTCAAGAAAGTCGAGACACTCCGACACCAACTTGCCGTAAGCAGAGTTGTCGTCAGCCCCGTCAGGTGAGCCGTTCACCATCTCAAAAGCTGTTTTGAAGAGGAACACACGTGCAAATGGGGTAGGAATGGAGGTGCCCATCTTGGAGAGAGCGATGCCTGAACCCACGGTGTCAGTGATATGCGGAATACGTGCTGTGTCGTATGCCGTTGTCTGCTCCCATCCGCTGAGATTAAGCCCGCGTTCTGCTGGATAGAGAGCCTTGTTTATATTGTTGAATATCTTTGCCATGATTATTTCTTCTTTTTGATTTCACTAAACAGTTCATACATTTTGCCAGATGCCTCATAGTAAGTCTCAAGCAGTATCTGCTCATCATTGTCCCATGTGTTGGATATCTTCTCAAACACCTCATTACAGAAAGCGGAGAAGTCCTTATAGACGGCACCCTTTCTGACCATACTGCCCTTAGGAGCATCATAGTCTACAACATACTCATAGAGATCATTGGCGACAATCGCTTGCGAGTCGTCCTTGCGCGGCTTGTGGAGGAACGGCTTGAATCCGTCCTTCTGGCATGCCATTTCGTCGAGCCAGCAATTGAAGTCATCGATGAAATCCTCAAGGTGCTTGTACATTCCGCGTCCTACCTTCGAAGCGAGTCCAAGTGTCTTATAATATGACACCTTCTCCGGTATTGTGTCGTTTGCTACATAGTCCTTGTAATACTTGAAAGTGAGTCCCATTGTAAAAAGGAATTGCAGATAATCGTCATAGTCATCAGCATCAAAGTTTGTAAAGTTGAACTTCTCGCCGTCATTTATGTTTTTAGGAAGACCATACTCGCGATACTTAGATTCCGCAAGCTCGGCTCTGTCTTTGCAGATAAAGTCGAGTACACTCAGTGCAGAGAGGAACTCTACTATATGGGCATCATTCTTCTGCGTGTCCTGACCTTCTGAATAAGGCAGGTTTGTCGTCTCATCGTCGCCGATAAAGTAGGCGGTCGTCAGCTTGTCATAAATGCTATTGCCGTTTTGGTCAGGCTGTGCATAGTATGACAATGCAGCCTTCTGCTTCGAGTTGAATATGTTGGAGTTGATTGCACCTCCCTGCGGAGTATTCACCTTGAAGTATGGCATCACGATGCATCCTCCCACCATAGCCTTGTCGAATCCGGCAATGTCAGAGTAGTGTATGGCATCGACGATACGCGGGAATCCCGACGAGCCCGTGCCGCCGAAGATGGAACTGATGATAAACACACGATCACGTGTTGCATCGAATGTGTTGCAAAAGCGCTTAAATTCGGCATCCTCCTTAAGGTTTTCAAATACAATGCTACCAATGTTAGGGTTGCCCTTGAAGCCCATGGAAAGCTCAAGGTTAAGCTCCGTGAACGGATGCGAGCCTTCAGGAAAATCCTCCGGCTCGTTATTGTAGAGCGAGGCGAGCAGGTCCTTTGTAAGGTATGTTTCGTCCATCATGTTGGTGTAGTCGATGTAGTCTGCAAATGTTCCCGCATTTGTCTGGTCGTCGAGACCGAAGGTGAACTCATAACTCGGTTTCACTCCCACATCCGCCCTTCCGGCGAGCGTGGCTACATCAGACAGATGGCGTATTACGGGATGGAAGAAGTTGCGGTCGCCTGCGTTGAGTTCCACTCCCTCATACGCCTTATTGCGTATGGCTGTATAAGTGTCAAGGAGATCGATAGTTCGTGTCTTGTCGCCGTTGTCCTTGTCGTAGTCTATGATGAGCGGGATGATGTTGGTTCCGTCGGGTATCTTCTCAATACCCGATGCGAGACAGAACGTGAGACTTCTTAGCACTCTTGCACCAGTTCCGCCTATTGCAAAAATAAATACGTTCATAATCGTTATTTTATTGTGTCTATTTAGGTTCTTAGAAAGGAATATATGTAGCGTGTGTTGTTAATTTCTTAACACATAATGAGATAACAAAGAAAAGAACAATGGAAACAACAACATTGCTTATGTTCAAGCCGTATGTAACATCACAGCCATTAGAAAGAGTGTCTATAATCTGTGTTGTGGTGTTAGACAGACTATCTTGTCCAGCTGTGTCATTTACTGGTATTTTGGTACTGAGTTCACTTCTATGTTCTTCAATACTTTTAAAAATACCTGTCATAGCATCACTATTGCCAATTACCGACATCTGGGTTATTATAAAGGTTAATACGGCATCGGCAAAGAGAGTTGCCAACCAAACACCAAGATTAGCAAGGCGATTTACTGCCATACCTATCCAACCATAAAACACTATAGCTGCCACGATTGCAATAGCAAGAGCGATGAGGAAGGCATGAGTAAAACCTCCATCTGAACAGAAATAATGTTCAAGATAACCATTGGGGTCATTGTTGAGCCATGTCTCACATTGTGAAACTAAAAAATAGATTTGTTCCATTTCGTTTTATATTTAAATTGATTTTTATTTACGTTTAAGTAACAATTCTCTATCGTAGATATTGAAGTCAGATGATGATAGAACTCCGTTCATTATACCATTTATGAAATAATTAAAGAAGAAAGTTGATTCGTCGGCAAGTCCCTGTATAAAACGCAAATCATTGTCATTACTAACTATAGAACTTGTTATCCATGCTGGAGTAAAGTAAGGAATAGTGATGTGAACTTTACTGCCATCACTTGTACCTTTGAGACGATTTTTATCAACCTTCACTATAATTGCATTTCGCAAACTGTCCACTACTGCTACAGCTTTATATGGTGTTCCGTCAATCGTCACTTGTGTATTCTTTGCAAGTTCTCCTACAGAGAGTTTATAGTTCTTAAATGCATCGAAACTAATATGGAAATTAATACCATTATCCTTGTCACTCTTTATTTTGCTACGGTCGTAAACAACCGTATTGTTCTTATCTATGGAGAGCACTACATTTCCATCCGTTCCTGCATTTATACTAAGATATTGATTTATCGGTTTGGACTCTATGAAATGTATTTCGTTTTGGGGACGCAGCTTAAAGATGCTTTGCTTCTGTCGCTTGATTAAATTCTCCTTGAAATCGGACACGACTTCGGGCTTTCCTATAGCTATAATATAGAAAGATCGCAAAGCATCTATTGGCTTGTGAGAATTATCATAACAATAATATACACCTTTAAAGTCGCTTACTAAACGATATACCGAAACACCTAAGCCTTGTCCTTTGAAAACAGAAGAAATGCTATTTGTAAGTTCCTGGCGGTGGTTGATGTTGTAATCGGGTGTCTTTCTTATCTCTGCGTCGGGTCCGCACATTATTCCGTCGGTGACGAAGAAGGCTATCTTCTGTTTCTTCGAGGCTTTGACATCGCCTACGATGCGCTTCATATCCTCGTTGAGGAGCGACTGCCCAACATAGTGTATGGCGTTGTTGGTAAGTTTGCTTATAAGTTCCGAGCCGGTCTTTATTACCACACCAGAGTCGCCAACACAACGGGCTTCCGTTCCGGGATATACGCTCATTAGGTCGGCAAGGGCATCAAGATACTGCCTACCGTGCACATAGCCCTGCATGCTGACCGAGTTATCAAGGTAGATGGTTGCAAGCTTTGGAGAGACTGCTGCCGTGGGGGTACCTGCGACCGCTACAGAGTCTTTTTCAGGTTCGTCAGGGCCTTCAGGTTTACATATAAAATACGCCACCACTCCAATGACGCACACCGCCAGTACTATCAGCGGCAACAACTTGGCGGCAGCCCCATTGCCGGAGCCACCTCTTGCCGAGCCGCCACCATGGTTTCTACGATTGTTTCTCATAATTGTTCTGGTTGTTATTTCTTGTTATTGTTGTACTGTTACTTCTGTCTTCGGATTCTTGGTGCCGTAAGCTACACCCATCTTCTTTATTTCAACGATAGTATCCTTGACTATACCGAGATCCACGAATTCAGTGTTCACGACATTGTCATACTTTGTTATCGGCGTGAATGGGCGGGCATATACAAGCTTGTAACCGAGTTTAGCAACAAGCTTTTGCAAATGTTCCGACTTGGCGACAAGTTCCTTCTCGATGCCCTTGTCAATGTCTGCCAACATCTTACCCATCATATAGGCATACTCGTCGGCCATGATGACAGCGCAACCGCTGTACTGTTCGAATACGTCACGGTAGAGTTTAGCCTGGAGCTGTCCAGTCCACATGCTTTCTTTCTTCTGGCTCTCAAGCAGACGGTCAATCCATCCATTCCTCGGAACAAGTCCTGTCGCTGCAAGCATGCGCAGTTCTGCCTCGTACACCTCATGCAGGTTCTTTATCTGTGCCACTGACGAAAGGAACTTGCGGTTGACGCGTGTCATATAATAGCAGAACGTGTCGCGGTCTCTGCCGTTCTCCACATACGCATTGTACAGGCTTGAAGCAAGCTGTTCCACGGCATTCACCGTGTCGAACATTTCCACGGCAAGAGCTGCATACTCGCTGCACGAGCGGTAGAACACGAGTCGCGTATTGTAATCCTTCGACTCCTCATCCTTGCGCGCTATAGTGGCGTTGAGATCATTTATCATTTCAAGAGCTTTAACTTTTGCCTCCTTCTCGCGCTTGCAGTCGCCCTCAAACTTGACGGCTTTCTTCACAGCCTCTTCGTGCTGCTTCTTCATTATCGCCGTATCTTCCTCCCACTTCTTGTCATTTTCGGCAACAGCCGTCTGTACTTTCTCGGCATTTCTGTCATTGAGCTGTTTTATCTCCTCCTCATGGTCGCGCTTCAACTTCGCCATCTGATCGTTGGCGGCCTTGTTAACATCCATTGTTATTTTATCTACATTTGCCAACTCGTCCTTAACCGTTATGACAAATGCCTTGAGCGACTCATGCACACCACATAGCTCTCCAACATTCACCTCCACTTTCTCTGGTCTATCCTCAACACCCTCGCCATCCTGCTGCGGCAAGAGAGCGGACAGACGTGCAACAAGTTCCTGCGCATCGTTTAATGCATTTTCGCTCTGTAGTGCGGTTGACTCCGTTACTAGTGAGTCAGGCTCAACAAAAGGAGCAATAAACTTAACCCAATAATCAAGTTTGCCTGGTTTTACTTTTTTCCACGCATCGCGATTACTTCTTGGCTTTTCCCTAGAAAACATCACAGGCAAATCCAATGAAAACTGCACATCCACATTACGATTCAATTCATCATTGATGTATTTTCTTATGTTTTCATTTCCACCATAGTACATTACGATTTCGTCAATATAATTGTTCAAAATAACTTTATTTGCCGGAAATTTGACTGTCTGCATAATACAAATAAGCTTCTTCTGCTTACCAATTCTTTGCTCATAGCCCTTAAACTGGCTAGGGGGATTCTTATTGACACTAAGCTTAAAGTCATTAGCGTTAACAACAACTGCTTTCTTTTTATTATTCTTATCTGCGGATTTCTTTTTAAATCGAATAATACCAATAGTCACACCAGCTCCAATCAGCAATGCAAAAACAACAGCTACAGCAACCCACCAGGCCGGCACACCGCCATCTGCAACATCAGCAAACTTTACGGTAACAATCATTGGTAGCTTCTTAGCGCAAGCCACAACAACATTAACACTATCAGCATTAGTCGGTTTACTTACAATCATGCATCCGCCCTTGCCAAGAGTCTGGCTGAATGAGTCGTCCATATACACGTCAATATCAGCTGACGTGTTGTTGAGCAACAGATTCTTGCCGTCGACCAAAGGTACAACAGCAACAAGCATTTTCTTTTTAGGATTCTCCGTCTTATAGTTTTCCAGCTCCGTCATGCTCTCGAAAGAACTGATGGCAAGTTTGCTTACTTTTGGCATTTTCTTGAAGAACTGCGACATCTTCTCATTAGGCTTCAACGTTGGTTTGAAGTCTAACCACTGACCATTGCCTATGCGAAGCTTGACGGTCTTCAAGGTGTCGTTCACACATCCGTCTACATAAATCACACCATTCTTGCGGAGCTGTATCTTGTGCTTCGTTGCAGAATCGGTAATCTCAGTGTCAACACCCTGATAAAGGTATGTTACAGGATTATTGTTTCCTGCCTTGGTTATGGAGGCAAAGGAAACGAGTAGAAGAAACAATAACTTTCTCATACGATATATTTTTTAAATATTTTTTACAGTTAGAACCTGCGTTTGTTCTTGCCAAGGTTGTCATACCATTGTCCAGTCTGTTGAGGAGCTATAGGCTTTGCGGGCTGCTTCCTTTCCCTCGGCTGATTTGAACACGATACAGATGCCACATTTGTTGACTGGCGCGCCAATTCTTCGTCGGTAGTGGCGAACACATACGCCCAATCGTTCTCTTCCGTGATGTCACGCGTCTGTATGTCTAAATCTGAGCGGCGTTCGGTCATACCCGTGTCGAATGTTACACTGCATGTGGCGAAATTGTTTCTGCCCACATCGATGCCGATACTCTGCGTGAGCTGCGTGACAGGAATGCCCGTTAGGTAGTTAACCTTGTAACGATTCTTCACTGACAGCAAGTCATCACCAGTTCCGCTGCCCATAATCTGATAGAACGACACGGTTTGTCCGTCACCATCAAAGAGACTCTCTATGTCGATGCTACCATGCACCATGTTGTCATCGCCGAACACGCTGTTCTGGTTGAGTAGCACCTTGAGGGTAGAGTCGGTGCCGGTGGTCTGTTTGAAGCCATAAGCACTTGAGAGGCGTGAATTATCAAGCGTGACAAGACCGTTGTATATACCATACCAACAAGCGCCATAAGCCACTGATGTTTTAATCTCTTCATCATCAAATATATTAAGAGTCTTTATACGACGCGAATGATTTCGGACAATGTTCTGTACTATATCACGTATTTTTGGAAACATTGTGCTTCGCCCAGCAAACAAAAGTTTGTCTATCGTTACGGGCTTCACTTCAGGATACTTGAGAATCTCTACTACAGCGTCCTTAACACGACTGTACACAAAGTCAATCAATTCTTTCGAGTCGAGCAATTTCTGCAATGTCTTCTTCGTAAAGTCCACATCCTCCATTTCCGAGTCATCTATACCTCCAAACGAGTTGAGTAGACGGTTCGCAAAATTGCAGAATCCTTCCTTGTCATACAAAGCGCCGAGTAAACCAGCAGCAGAATTGCCGAGTCTTACAGGGTCAGCGCCACAACGATTGGCATTGATGATATATTTCTTCAGTTCGAGAATTTCCTTAAGAATTTCCGTCTTATGCTTCTTCTCATAATCGTGGCGTTTGTTCTCATTGGCTGATGCCATGGTGAAGAAATATTCCATAAGAGCCACGTCGATGTTGTCACCTCCGACAGCGTAGCCGATACGTCCGAGAGTTGAAATATTATAATAGGTAGAACCATTCTTGCTGGTGTAGGTGATGCGGAACACGGTGAGATTGATTGTTGCTCCGCCCATATCGTACACCATGATGGTCTCCGTACCCGACTGCTTTTGCCCGAACGTTTTTCGTAAATAGTTGAACAACACACCCTCCGCCTCGTATATGAAACGTATCTCCTTAAACTTGCCGAGACGCTCCACGCTCGCTATCATATCCTCTATCTTCGGCAAGGTATAGTTGTTTGGTATGGCTACGACGGCGCGCTGCGGACATTCCCCATTGTCGGTGACACGCTGTCTGTCAGTACCCGACATATTATTGAGATACTCCATAAGGTCGCGGTCGAGACCGCGCATAAGCAAATGAGCAAGGTCAACCCCGGAGAACTTCAGCGTTGTGCCGCCTGCTGTCACTCCAATCTTGTCCTCCTCTGCCTTCTTGTAGCCGAGTAGCTTCTTGATGCTTTGGAAACGAGGCATATTGCATGACGCTATCCAATTTCGATCGGCAGCAATACCATATTCGTAATCAATTTTTGGCAGAAGTGTATCGACAGTCTTGCCAGCAAACGGCTTATTGAAGATGATGCGCGACGGTATGATTTTTGTCATTGTTTTGCCTCGACTCACCTCTACAAGCGATATGCTCGGGGCGTTAAGAGCGCCGCTCGGATTGCCCACAGCTACACACGAGCCAGATGTTCCAGGATCGAAGCCCACCCATGCGCGTCCGAGGTCCTCAATGAAGTAAAAGTCGTACACCTCCGGCGAGATACCCGCATCAGTGTGCTTAAACAATCCTCCAACAGATGTTTCCACCTTGAAGTCTATCATCACGCTACACATATGTAGCTGCCGCACATCAACGATGTCTGGGTTGATGTTGATGTCAAGTTCGAAGCTGAATTTATTGCCTTTAAGTGGAATGTAAAGAAAGTTATTACACTCTTTTCCGTTAACATAATAGCTGAATCCGTCGGGTTTGGTTTCTTGCAATCTAACATATAGTTTCGTCATACCACCAATAGTCATCTTTCGACAACATTCCACATTTCCGCTAACCTTAATCCTATTTAGGTTATTGTCTTTTACATAGAACCAACACGGCAGTTCCACCGCACCTCTGTCCTTTGTTACGTTGACATACTTTTGGGCAAAGCGAGAAATGTTAACCACAACCTTCTTCTTTCTTCCCAACCAATACATTATTGTAATAATAATGATAACAGATAGAGTGATTAGTACAATAGTCATTGTTCTTCTGAATTCTTGATCTATATATGTTATGCTTTCTTTAGCTATGATTTGTTGTGAAGTTAACGATACGGGCAAAACCGAATTACCTTCACTGTCATGTGACATCGTGAAAAATATATACTTAACAGTAATGTCTCCTAAAGAAGACTGTCCCAAATCAATCGATGTTTGGGCAGGAATTTCATATTCTCGTTTTTCTGTAAGTAATTTAGCGATTTCGTCATCTCCACGAACTATAGTACGATATGAAAGTAATTTTTTCCCTTCCATTATCATAATACCTATACTGTCTATTGTTGTTGCCTTATCTTTATCAAATGTAATATTAGCATCACTAAGATTAAATTGGCTTCCACTCTTTTGGCTTAATTCAAGACTGCTATTCAGGTAAAGTTGAGACTTCATTACTATATCTTTATGAATAAGCCTGACACCTCTTGCACCTAAATCGCCAGCTTGAAAATGTAAATATTCGGCCTGAACAAATGGCGCACGCATTGACTTGATTTGGCGCTCAAAATATGCCATTATATGCGATTTGCCAGAAATCAAACTATATAGCGTATTCTTATCATCCTGATCATTGTTACTGTATTGACCAGACTTGAAATCACTGACAAGAATTAAATAATATTCATTTGCCGTTTCTTCTTTAGAGATGAAGTTCATAATTAGAGGATATACAAAATGCGACATTGTAATACCACTATTATTACTAATCATATTATGAAGCGGATCTTGGCTATTAAACAAAGGACGTAGGCAATCCCTAAGAAAAGTCGTAAGCGACATCTGGTCATGCTGTCCATTGTACGCAGTCACACGTTCGCCATTAATATATCTTTCCCTTTTATGAATTAAAGATTTTGTCACATCCTTAAAAACATATTGCTCTGACTTACTTCCATTCCAACATTCTGAATGAATCCTTCCATATTCGCTATTCATTTTATGACCATTACCTGGCATGCCGAATGCAAAAAGAGAGATTGCATCATTTTGTTGATCAAAATTAAGAGATGATGGTACTACAGAGGCATTACCTTCAATATATTGTAAAGGGTCTTTTCCTTGCAACCAACAACTAAGTCCTTTATATAAAGCACTTAAATTATTATTAGAACTATTAATCGTTTGATCAACAACAATTATAAAATGCCTATTAATAGGAAGTTTTTCCGTATTGGCCTTTATGTATAACGGAAAAGCAATAAACAATAAAATAAATTTTAGAACTCGTATCATCAAATTTTATATTTTCTCTAAAAATGCACTTGGTATATACGCCGTCACAACAGTCACCAAGTCATCCACCACAACTCCTACTCTCTGTTGTCCTTGCCATCTTGCAACTCTTCCTATCACTCCCTTAAACGCACCCTCTGTAACTCTTACCAGCTGTCCTTTTTCGAACTTTGGAACATTTTCGAATGACACGATTGTATTATCTGATTCTGCGCCACAAATAATTTGTAGACTTTCAATCTGACGGTAGGGTATCACCATTGGAGTTTTCTTAATTTTGCTGCCAGCATGGGTGTGGCGATAATAAAAGCGGAGGAATGGGAGGTTAACATTGTCGTATACGAAAGACTTTATTAGGTCAAAAGTTCCGTAGGCGAAAAAAATGTTTGGTAATAATGATTCGGTAACTATTTTACGCTTACCATTAATTAGCTTTACTATTGTTTGTGTAGGATAGAAGGCTGTAACACCTTTTGCCACCATATATTCATATGCTGTCTTTTCTCTGCCGTAAGTACAGCGTAAGGCATACCATTGAGGAGGACTTTTTTCTTTTAGCTGTTTAGAGCCGGTTGTAGCTTTAGCCACAGCTTTCTTTGTTGCTACAAGTGCACATTTGGTGGACACCCCTGTTTGTGAACTCTCTGCGGATACATTGCTTTGAGCTTCGGGGAGGACGTTGGAGGTAAATCCAGCGCAAGGAGGGTTTTCACCACCTCCAGAGGTGTGTACATCTTCTGATGTCCAATCATCGACTTTCATATCGGTGTTAACTTTTTTCTAGACAGAAATCAGTTAAATTGTGACAAAAAAGCGTGGAATCGTTCTGTTGCCTATTCCACGAACTGAGGCCCTTCCAACTGCCTATCAAAGTTGAACAGACAACGTCAGAGCCCACGCCGATATG
>ERZ1026886.755-NODE-755-length-15998-cov-34.667942_pt1 | contig 15998 bp, 16 predicted proteins | sample MGYA00380173_ERZ1026886 | MGnify/ENA primary metagenome ERZ1026886 (study PRJEB33269, sample SAMEA4719809) | human gut metagenome | biome: human-associated habitat; feature: organic feature; material: feces | place: Cameroon | collected 2013-10 ... | reverse complement strand
GCGCACTACACGCAAGAGAGCCAATGCTACGGCTTGAAGCTGAAAGAAAGGATCGTCCGAAAGGACGGTCTTTTCCGTAACCCGAGGTTTGTGCGATATTGCGAGGGTTATTTAGTTTCCGATCGTTTATGCAGTACAATTATAATCCCCAAGGGTATAGCTTCACTTCTTCCATTCCCGATGTATTCACCATCTCCGACTTTCAAGGCAGTTCCGTGTACTTGTCCATCTATATCAGCCGCAGTGAAGATTCTATCTTCTCTACCACACTTTATGTCTATGGTGGACAGGCAAGCATCTATGATCTCCGTTCCATCATTGAAAGCTATATGGAGGAGAAATCGCTCGTTCATGCCGCGTGTAGTTTCCGTATGCAGGTGGACAGAAATGACTTCACTTTGGGCGAATTTACCTTAATTTACTGCAAACCGCAAATTCTGAATGCGGACTGCAAGCAGTTCTTGCAATCGCATTTTCTCACGCCTCATGCTGTGCGTCTCGTACCGCACGACTTTCAGATTGATTTGCAGTATTTTGTTTTCCCCGATGAAACAGGGCAATGCTCCACGTTGTTTGTCATTCAGCCCGAAGGGGAAAGCCAACCCATTTCGCTCTCCGTCTCTGCTTTGTCCATCGCTTCCAAGCAATTTGACCTTTGCTTTGAGGATCTGAACGAAGATGACCTACTTGCCCAGTTGCCCCAAGGCACCAAGGGCAAGTTGTTGTCCGTCACCCTTTATCGAGGTGCACGGACTTTCACGCTCTTCTTTACAGACGAGCCACCCACACTTACGCTCTACTATTACAACGCCTTCAACGTTTACGACACACTCTATCTTACCGCTCAGACCAAGCGCAAACTTTCCTTTGATCGCAGCACCGCCATTTGTTGTGGGCAGAGTTCCTCTTACGATGACAACACGGAGGTTGAGTATGAGAGCGAAACTTCCGCTCTCTCATACCTGCAAGCCAAGCACGTGACTTACGCCCTGCAATCTCATACCTTGTTTCTCATCTCTCCCGACTATCCGTCGGGCTCTTCCATTCTCATCACGGACATTGAGAGCGAACTTTCGGATGCCACCACCGCCAACTGTTCCGTAAAGTTCAAGTGGAAACCTGTTCGCCAACAGCCTGTCCAAACTTTCACTCGCAAGCGCAATATTTTCAACTCCATCTATAACAATAGTTTTGACTAATGCCACAAGCCATTCACATCACCACCCTCAAACGTATGCTCCAATCGCCCGAACCAGTAGATCTCAAACTATGGACGCGATCGGGTGAAATCCAATGCTGGCACCGCTGCATCTCTCTCCGCTATGACTTTTACAAAGGCACGCGAAGAATGAAACTGTTGGATAGCAATGAAATCCGGCAGCTGAGAGATGTTTGTGTGTTTGAAATAAATGGAATGGAGGTGTTTATGTAAGAAATATATTCCAATGTTATGCATTTATAGAACAAATTTATTACCTTTGCAGTATGGAAACAATAAGAGAAATTATCTTCTCTAAAGAGTTTGATGAGTTCTATCATAACTTAGATGAGCGTACACAAGAAAAGTATGATTATGCTTTTGATATGATTCGAACGCAATACATTGTCAATAAGAAATTTGTAAAAAGCTTGGAGAACACAGATTTCTATGAACTTCGTATTTCTATCGGTCATAACGAATACCGCTCAATAATGCTTGCCATAGATCATGACAACTTTATTCAAGCACATCGTGTTCTTGTTCTAAACTCTTTTTTGAAGAAAGATTCTAAGCAATATAAAGCAGAAGTGAGAACTGCTGAGAGTATCTTAATGAAATATATGGAGGAATAGTTATATGTTGAAACTTAATGAAAATAAATTAGCATCATTGCGCAGATTCGATGATGTTCTAAACGAAAAATATGGCAGTGAGAAGAGTGTTGAACGCAAAGAGTTTGATGCCAAAGCTAAAGCATGGTATTATGCAGAATTGCTTAAAGATGAGCGTAAAAAGCAGAATATTACCCAAAAGTCTTTGGCAGAACAAATAGGTAAAAAGCGTGAGTATATATCGGCATTAGAAAAGGGGCAAACTGATATGCAACTTTCTACATTCTTGAAAATTGCTGACGCTCTTGGATTACGTTTTTCTTTAGTATTGGGCTAAAACTATTGGGTAAATGAAATGTTGTATAACCACCATCGAAGATGTTAAGGCTTTTGCCAAATACTTGACAAACGATCTTCATCTCAACTTTCACCCCGACGATGATTTTTCATTTTACGTAAACTACGAAACGAAAGAACCTACTTTCTCACCCGAAGAGGCAGCAAAGTATAATGCTCTCATGAATGAATGCTTTGATGTTTGTGAGAAGGCAAATGTTGATGTTTATGAAGTTATGGGAGAGTATTTGAGAAAGGTAGTAAATGCTTAGATATTCAAATCCCTTGCAAGTGCTTGCAAGGGATTTGAATATTAGATGTTTTTATAAAAGCCCATATAGAACGGCATTGGGAAAGGTACCGACCCATTTAATGGTCGGTTTTCTTTTTAGGGTATAAATCCTGTATTTTCTTGTCAAAATTGCTAATGTATGTAACAATTTCTGTAAAATACGCAAGTCCATATTTCTTGATAAAAGTGCGTCTTGCATCAAGAAGAAGATGTGGATTTCCTGTTACTGTGACTTTACTTTCTTTAATTTCATCAGAACCCAAATGTCCCTCGTATAATTTTGTTGTAGCAGATTCTACATACTTGTTATTAGAACCATGCGAGTAAGGGTTTCTGAATATGTTCTTTAACTCAAGCAGTCTGTCACGTTGCTCGGAAGTTATGGCTTTCTTTGTGTAAAGAGTCTCAATATTTCCACCAAGGTTCTTATTGCCATATTTCTTTAATTCCTCCTCATGTATGTTTCCAAAATCATATCCATCATCTAAAGTCCTGCCATTTGCTTCAAGGTAGACCAAAACCAATTTGACCATAGTTTCAAATAGAAGATTGGTCAGAGTTACGGCAGCCATATGTTTTTTAAGAAACAGACAATCGCATATTTCGTGGATGTCAGGATACAATGACTTGAGAACGCACAACTTGGTATTGCTCAAATTCATGAGCAACAAACGAGTACTTTTATCACTTTCTGTAGAAATTCCTGCGTCTATCCTTTGTGCTATTTCTTCTTCGGTATATTTTTTACCTTTATAATTGAAAGTAAATGTCATAAGTTTGCTATATTATTCTTGATTAAAACTATTGAGTGCTATACATTTCGTCCTTATTCATTTAGGAATAATATCACATAAAAGAGAAAATTCTTTGATGCCATTTTTTTTGTTTCATAATTGTATCTTTTTACTTAATTGTATATCGACATTTGGGATAATTAGAACAACCATAGAAGGATCCATATCGTCCATTCCTTTGTACTAAATGCCCTCCACATTCAGGACAAATACCATTGTTAAGCAATCTACTTGTTCTATTCTCGCGCACATAGATATTATCTATATGTTGTGCTTTCTTTTCCTTGTCAGCGTAAACAAGATAATTGTTCAGTGTCTTTATAATTCGTAGCCGTGTTTCCTCGTTCATCACTATATCACGATAACGCATAATAGCATCTGTTAGATAATAGCGATTAACCACTATATGATGTTGTACATTTACTTTTAGCTCTGCTTCATTGTTGAAAACTACAATAGGAATTATCGGAATACTTGTAGATTCGTGAAGTATATGGCGTAGGAAACGCACATGTCCATCATTCTGCTTTATAGGGTTATAAAACTGAGCTTTGAATTTATAAATTACTTGTGTCCAATAGTCTGAATTCTCACCACCCAAAATCCACCCTTTGTAGCCTTTTGTCTCTATAACAAAGACACCATAAGGTGACACTACTACATGGTCTATTTGTGTTGTATAACCATTGTTTTCAAAGAATAGGTCATTGAATATATGGTATTCATCAGGCAACTCTAGCATTTTTCTATAAGCTAGTTCTTCAGAAAATTTACCTTTCATATTTTTACCAAAGAAAAAGCTTGATGCTATATACTTCAATATGTACTTTATACTTGAAAGAACCGGCATTTTGCTTCTTTTATTAGATACTTGCATACCCCTCCATCATCATATATCCATATAATAACTGAATATTAGGACTTCTCATATTGGATAAAGGATTTTTCATTTCTCTTATTAGAGATGTTTTCTTTATTTTTTTAGTTTCAAGAAACATTTCTCCACTTATAAAATCGAATAATTTTTCGTTCCATACCTCCTGAGGGCGTCTTGACTTCATCAATTCAACAATACTGAAAATGAAAATATTATCATCTAATATTCTTTCACTAAAAGAATCCTCTAATTTTGAAATAAAGTCATTCTCACTCATTCTTAGGTATGCAAAATCTTCGACAGACAACACATTGAAAATCATCATGTAAGCCAACAAAGCAATTGTACAATCATGATAACCTAACGACTTAGAGGTATTTATGACAATTCTCGTAAAAAGTAAATACTTTTCTAGTTGCCTGATACTTAAATTTTGCTCTTCATACAAAGTCTCAAATAGATCTGCAAGTTCGCCTTTACTATTGATATCTTTTTGTTCGGGTCCATATAACTTATCAAAATTGAATCTTCCCATTATGGCATTTACGACCTTGTCGGAATCTGCTTTCGGCAACTGATATTCTACATCTATAAATCTTCTGAGGTATTCTTCGGAATTAAACTTTTCAGAGCCAAAATATCCATTTATTGAATGGCATAATTGCTCTTTATCAATAGCCAAGACAAAGACGACTCGTGGCACACTGAACATGTGCTTGATTATTTCTAGAGTCTTAACTGCATATGTAGGATTACATCTGTCCAGTTCATCAATTACAAATATTAGTGGGTGATTAGCAGAGCAATCTTTTACATATATTGATAGTGCTTCCTTAAAATTTTTCAGAGCCTTAATTGATTCTTCGTACTCAGTAAGACATTCAGACAAAGCTATTTCCACGCTATCGTCATTTTCCTTTATGTATTCTTTTACATCTATACCTACTCGATTCCTTATGTAATCGTTTGTCATAGATAGGCAAGTACGTACATTCAATGTTTTTAATACAGCATTGAAAGCTTTTTTATGCTTTTCATTACCTATCATATTAGAAACTTTTTGGAACTCTGATATAATTCCTAACAAGGGATTTTGAAGGCTATCATTTTCCCATGCGTTACAGTTTATGACCGTATATCCAGAACTTTCCATATACTTGCTCCACATAGATATGAATGCAGATTTCCCTGTTCCCCACTTCCCATTTAAGCCTATAACACACCCTTCATCAAGTGCATTAACTATTTCTTTAAGGATTGAAGCCGTTTCTGTTCTTGCGAACTTATCTTCCTCAAATGGATTTTCTTTCTTTGGAGATAAATCCTCCAATCCTTTATGCAATTTACCTATCATGTCAAATTATAATATTTCTTCCAACTCGCAGAACTGCACATTGTAATCTTTGTCAAACTTCATTCCGCCCTCTATTATCGGCAGATTTGCCGAATGAACGTGCGCTGTGTCCAACTTTGTTTCCATGTCCAAATCCATAGCAAGGAACAACACTGCCTCATTGTTTTTCGGCAGTTTCTTGTATTCCTCGTCAGGGGTGTTGAACTTAACCTTACAGTTGCCTTTGACGGCATACAAGTATTGGGCTTGCAGGTTGTCATACACATGGAAAAGCACATACCCGATGTCGGTGATGCGCTCCATTACGCGCTGACTTGCGTCATCTTGCAAGAGTGGGACGGCTATGCGTCCTCCTTGCAACAAGACAAGTCTGTCCTTCATGTCTAGGCACACTGCTAACACACCGTTCTTGCCTTGCTCAGCAGAAGGCGCACAGCCTTTCTTTTTGGCCATTACCATTTTAGGTTCAGGATTGTCGCCCAAATCGCAAGGCTCCACATAGAAACTCTTGCGCAGCTCGGTGAGCAGCATTTCGTTCTCTGCATGAAACTCATTTCCTTTGTCTAAAGCCAAAGAGAAAATGGAGTCATTGTTGAAAGGTGCGTACACCTTTCCTATCACTTCCTTGAAATGGCTCCGAATGTATGCCTTGGAATCTACACCAGGGTGGGCTTCCATGGCATAGAAATCGAAGTCTTCTTTGAGCCATTCTTGTATGGTTTTACGGAACTTTTCGCGCACTAGGTTCTTCCATTCGCTGATTTCTGATGCTTTGTTCTTGCCGTACTTAGAAAGTACGTACAAGAAATTCACGTCGTAGTGGAAGAGCAACAGGGTATCACGGTCGAACAGACGATTCTTGAACTGGTAACTCTTGTGGCGCGCGTTCTTCATGTCTGTTTCCTTCACTCCGTCCGTGTCGTATCGATATTGTTTGTCCAAGCGTGCGGAGATGAAAAAATTGGGGATAAGATTAAAGCCTTCGGTTTCTTCATCAAGGAGCTTGACTTGCGAATGCTTCACAAGGGCGTTCTCGCCATTGAAAATGTCGAGATTCCATTGTATCACGTTTCGGGCATAGGTGTACTGTTTGTAAACAGATTCGTCACCCAATTCGCCACTCAACTTGTAGTACTTGCTATCGCCAATGTAGTAGGTTTTCCCATCGTTTTCCACAAGGCTCTTGGCGGTATATAGGTGGTCGACTATTTTGCCGTCTCGCTGCTTCTTGTCCATGCCGTCAGGCAATGGGTCATCACCGATCAAAGAATCGATGATGGCTTCAAATACGATGTTGAAGTTCTTCACTAACAAGAAGTCAGTCTTGTTGGTATTGACAAAAATCTGTCGTGTTTCGTCAAAGAAGGCATAACAGAGTTCCCATAGTTGCAAAGCTTTGTCTGAGAAGTACTTGTACTTGATTTGTTTCAAGCGTCTTGCTCCTTTTCCTGCCATGTATCTCTCAAACTGTTTGCCACGTATCAACGTGTAATTCACATTGATTGCTACAGGGAAACCGTAGGCTTCATGCAAGTGGTTGAGAATGCTGAAGTAGATGACCAACAGTTCTTCATCAAAGTTGATGCTGCGCTTTTTGTTCACAGGGTTCATATAAAGAACGGTCTGCTTACTTCTGTCACTTGCGCTTTGTCTGCGCTGAATCAGTGCATCGCTTTTGCTGATAGTGCGCGCCCAGTTGATTTTGTTGTAACCAGAGTGCAAGTTCTTCATGATGAACATGAAGAAACTTTGGTTGTCCTTATTGAACTGTATCAGTGCCAACAAAATGTCCAAATAGGTATCGCTTTGCTTGCGCTTGCCTTTGCCCACTTGAGCTACGTTTTCTTGGAAAATGATACTGGTATCATTTCGCTTATCGTTCTTGTACACCACGATTGCGCGGTATATCCATACGGACAGGGTATAAATCAGTCGTTCCTCGGCTTTCGCCATGGACTCGTCTGAATCCTTGAAAGTTTCACCTTCTTTGAAGTGTATGATGTCCTGCGGTTCATACTTGCCGAACACTTTGTTGTTTTCGTCAAGTACAACCTTGGGGAGAATAAAGACGCAATCGCCCAATGTGGAGTTATAGTAATACCCCACATAAGGCATGTAAACGTCTTTTTCGACCTTGCCCCATGTGTCGGACAATGGGACAAGGTCTTTGACTTGGTCGTATGGATAGGGAACCCCCTCTATAAGTATGCGCATGGGTTATGACATTTGAGCATATTTTATAAAGACTTTTCTCATGCGCAGTAAGCGGTCGATAAAGAAATCAAAGACTGCTTGCCAATTATCCTCGTTACCGAAATCAACATTAGGCATCGTCTCTGTTACATTACTTGAAGTCTTTTTCTCGTCGTTATTCCACTCATATTTTACTCCCATTTCTGCTTCGATCTCGTCGCGATGTGCAAGAAGTTTATTATATGATTCCGATGACTGATTCCAATATGCTGCAACTTTTGCATTATTGTCTCTACATCTAATCATAGTACATAGGTGAAAATCACATTCAGGAAGGGAATAATCCTTAAAACTACCCTTGCTCGGCGTCTTTACGCCACTAAAGTACTTAGCCCATTCGCTATTATTATTAGCATAACTTAGGAACTCGCTCCAAAAATTGTAGCGCTTTTCGTCCCATGTGGAAGAACCGCTTGTATCATCGTCAAGTTCTTCCATTAAATCTTTTTCGGTAGTAGTGGATTCACCTATTGTATGTATGTTTCTTTCGCCAACAATACCTACAATGAACTTTCTGATAGCAGCAACGCAAGGTGTGCAATCATCATTGTAGAATGCCTCAAACGTAGGTTCATCTTCTAGGTCGTCTGAAACTTTGAAGTACTTTGTTTCTCCGTCCTTGAACACGTCATTCCAAAGGTAGAACAAGACTTTTCCCACAAAACGTTCCTCATTAATAAAGTCCTCATCTTCATTCGTTGGCTTGCAGAAGAAGTAACCTAATTTCTTGTCGTCACTGCTTGTTTCTTTGGCGATGATTTTATTCATCTCTTTGATGAACTTCCACCAGCTGCATGCTTCATCACCAAAATGGATAGTCCAGTTCTTATGAGCATCACTTATCTTCACAAACTTCCAGTCCCAACGACGTTTGAATGCGCTGTCAATGGGGAAGAGTGACTGATCACTGGTGTTCATCGTAGCCCAAATGTAGAGGTTATTGGGGAGTAACAACTTCGTACCATTCTTTATTTGCTCTACAATGCCATCGGGATAGTTCTCTGAGAAAACACTGTTGATTTCATTGACATCACCCTCGTTGGGTAATATGTCTTTCAACTCACCACACAAATACTGTTCGATGTCTGCATCTGCATCAATCGGATAACTTGAAAAACCATTGTCCTTACGGTCAAGCAATTGGAATAAGTCGCCAAATATTTGTGCACAGTTTCCTCGATTGATTTCCTCGATAACTAGCACTGTTTCCTTGGGGTAGTTTTTCCATGCCGAAACGTATGCTTTGATGAAAGCTTGCGGAACGAATTTATAGGCTATGATTTCTTCTTCCTCATGCTTGTTATCGTTATCCAATACATCATAACTGCTCCTTTTTTCTTGCTTCACCATAGTTGGCTTGTAAGCACCAACAAATGAAGCATAATCGCTATCGGGGTGGAATGTGGTGCGTACATGATTGATTGTGTTCAATAGCGTGTTGATGCCATGAGACTTTCCTGTACCTGGAGCACCATATGTGATTTGCTGGAGAGGGCGTCTTGACATTGGAACATTGTTTTTGCTCTTAGATTTATCTTCTACGCCTTCAATAATAGATTTTGCCAAATCCTGTTTTTTTGCAAGAAAGACACACAAATCTACTACAAATGATTGAGAAGCATTAACTAAACAGGCACAAGACAAAATAGGAGAGACATAGAAATCTCCTCTATCAATAGATTTTGCGCCATGCCACCAGTCGTAATTTGTAATAAACTCCTGCAAGTTGGATTTTGAAGTATCATCTAAATCAAGTGATGATAATGACTTTTGTTCATCATCTGTAAGGGTTTGGCCATTCAACCCTTTTAGGCGTTCTTTCGTTGCGACTTTAAGCGCATATTCCTTATATAGAACCAATTCATTGTAAAAATCTATAAAGTATGATGCAATATAGAACCATTGGTTTGGCAAGAAAATATTTAGGAAGCCTCGTTGATAGCCTTTGGTTTGTATAATTGCTGAGTAGTCATTATATGTTATAGAATTGCCATTAATATCCTTTACGAGTTCTTTAAAGGCAGAAGGTAACACAAAGTCATGACCATCATACTGATTGAATTTACCAGCAGCAAGGCTGTAAATTTGTTGTAGATTCCGCAGTGTTTCCATTCTTATTTATTTAATAATTGTGTCACAATTTCCTTAGCTAATTGTTTAATTACTGGTAAAGCAACACTGTTTCCGAATTGGTGGTATGCTTCTTTCTTTGAAACAACGATTTTGAATTCTTGATTATTCTCGTTGTAATTTCCGTTATTTGCACACTCTGCGTTTTGCCAGCCATTACCAATAATTCTATATCCCTGTAATCTCCCTGCTTCTACAGGAGTGAGCCTACGGGGATTCAATCCTTTCTCTGATTGATCTATTAAAATTTCACTACCATCTTTCCAATAGCGAGCTGATATGGTACTACAATAAACACTTTCAGAATTAAATAAGCTGTAACCAAAGCCTTTTCCATTGGCTTTATTACGTTCTTTCCTTCTTTGATGTCCTTCCCACATTTTATCGCTTATTGTATAATATGAGTCTATTGAATTCTCAGGTTCAAATATATCAGATACCTTAGTCTTAATAACCAAATCACTAAGATTCTTAGATTTTTCATAGATTGCGTTTCCGTTAGGATCCAATCCATATGGGAATTTGAATGTATCAGTCTTTACCAAGTCCTTGTACCATGCAATAATAAATAAACGTTCTCTATTTTGTGGTACTCCAAAATATTTAGCATTTAGAACATCATAACTATATGCATATCCAAGTTCTTCCAATGTTGCAAGAATAACTCTTAATGTTTCTCCCTTCATATGTGTTTTTAGCCCTTTTACATTTTCAAGGAACAACACTTTAGGAGGATATCCAATGCTAATTTTTTGTTTTACTATGTTTGCAATATTAAAAAACAAGGTGCCTCTAGTATCTTCAAAGCCTTTTCTAAGACCTGCTACGGAAAAAGGCTGGCAGGGAAATCCTCCACAACAAACGTCAAATTGTGGAATTTCTGAAGGATCTTGCTTTGTTATATCTTCGTTGAAGTTTTTGTAATTATCAATGAATAAATTGGGAGCAATATCTTTATAATTCGCCTCATAAGAAATCCGAGCATTTTTGTCCCATTCGCTCGCAAAAACACATTTCATTCCAACTGAGTGCATCGCTTGGTGGAAACCGCCTATGCCAGCAAATAAATCTATAAAAGTATATTCTTTGTTCATTGTTGCTGATTGTAATTGTCGTAAATTATATTTAATGCCTTTCCAACAATTTCACGAGGGTAGTTATTAACTTCACTACTAAGTTTGTCAGCAAGACAAAGAGTTCTTATTTCTGTTATATCAATATTCAAGCACCTCGCGAGTTTAGGTATTTGGTTTTCTTGTACAGACCTCTCGCCAAGTTCTATTTTACTGTACATGGCAACGCTTATACCCATGATGTCTGCTAAAGTCTTTTGTGTTAACTTAGACTTTTTGCGTAGTTCAAACAAGGCCTTTGATAGCAATCTTTGATTATGATTTTGCATTTTTTTGAATCGTTTTTTAGTTGCAAAGGTACAAAGAAAAATCGACAACTTTTGTAGAATTTATATTTCAACTTATAATACTGTAAACTAACACCTTTCTGAAGTTAAGTTCTCAAATGCGGAGTTGTCTTTTTGAACACGATTTTTTGCTTTTATTTTTGCCTCAAAACATTGCAAAAATGACAGATTTCAATTACTTACACATAACAGGCGTGAACGATCTGCCCGGCTATCATGCCGCAGCAGCGTTCACCACCAAGAGCAGCGAAGTTTTCAAAGAGGCAGAGGAGATTTCACCGCGCCATGTGAGCGATAAAGTGAGCTATATGCCTTGGGGAGCGGACGACCAGATGCCGTATGACATTATCAATCTGATTGAGAGTGATGAGACACTGAGCACTTGCCAGATGTTCAATGCAGAGGTGTGCTATGGAAGCGGACTGGTGTACCAGACTGATGAAATGTGCAAACAGAAAGTGGTGAACGAGGTCGAGGAGTTCTTCTTGGATAACGACATGGCGAGTTATTTCCTCGGTGTTTGCCAAGATTTCAAACACTTCGGCTTTGCTGTGAGCGTGATAATTCTCAATGAACAAGGCAACAAGGTGGTGAGGGTGCTGCGCAAGGAGGCTTGCTATGTTCGCTTTGCCCCTGCCAACAAGGAGGGCGTGATACCACAGGTGTTGTACGCGAATTGGCGCAACTCGGTGCGGGCGGAACAGGTGGAGGTGATTCCACTGCTCAATCCACAAAGTCCTTGGACGGACTTGCATGCACAGGTGAAGAAGGGCAAACGCAAGTTTTCCGTGGTCAGCCGTGTGCCGACGCCTGACAGCACGTATTATCCCATTCCTTATTATGCCTCGCTCTTCAAGGGCAAGTGGTACAACATCAAGCAGCTCATCGGGGTGGCAAAGGAGGCTAAGCTGAAAAACTCTGCGCCTATCAAGTACCACATTGAGATTGCCAAATCGTTTTGGAGCAATATCTTCAAGGCGGAGGGCATTACCGACCGCGTGAAGCAACAGGAGCGAGTGAATGAGGAAAAGGACAACATCATCAATTTCCTCACGGGCATGGAGAACTCGGGCAAGGTGCTTTTCTCGGAATTTTATGTGTCTCCCAATGGGGAGGAACAGCATGATGTGGTGATTAACAAGATTGAGACGGACAAGGAGGGCGGCGATTGTTTCGCGAATGTCGGCTGCGCTCGGCAAAGTTCAAGCAAGCTTGACTTTGCTCTCGCTGGTACGACATTTGGGCTACGGATATTATCGAGGCGGTAAACATGATGTGCTTTACCATGCGTGTGCACTCAAACCTTGTGGGGTCTGTGCCAGGCAAATCGCAAACGAACAATTCGGGCAGCGACAAACGCGAGCTTTATACGATTGCACAGGCTTTGCAAAAACCATATCACGACCTTTTGTTTAATGTGCATCGACTGATTATAAGGTTCAACAGGTGGGACGGGGCTTATCCCGACTGTCCGTTTATCAAGCTCACCACGTTGGACGAGAACAAAGACGCCAAACAGGTGAGTGTAACCCCTAATACTGAAAACGCATGAGCCAGCTGATACCCGATAACAATGTGCTTCTGCAATTCGTTCCGAATGTGCTGAAGTCTGTGCAAGGCGAGACTTTGCTCTTTGATAAGATTGCTCCGCACTTGGAGGTGGCGGAAGCGTGGCTTACGACCACGTTCCTCTCTGAGGCAGTCCTTGCGGAACTGCCCACTCGCGATGCCAACAACAAGTTATTGCATTACGCGCGTATGGCTGTGGTGGCAGAAGCCATGCTTCATGCCGTGCCACAGCTGGATTTGGTGCTCACGTCAAATGGTTTTGGTGTTGTTTCAAACACCAATATAGCCCCTGCCAGCAAGGAGCGCGTGGAACGCTTGCTCCTGTCGTTGGAGAAAATGCGTGACGACACGCTTTCTATCTTACTTCCCTTGTTGGCAAATACGGAAGCATGGGCGACAAGCGACCCATGCCAATACTTTGAGCAAACGCTTTACCCGTGGTTGGATCTGCCTCAGAAACTCGGCAGCACCGACCACTCTTGGCAGCGTTACCAGGAACTGCATTCTAAACTCATCGCCATCGAGGAACGATTGGCGCATGATTTCTTCTCCTGTGAACTCTTGGCGACTCTGCGCCAAGCAGAGTTGTTGGGCAAATGGGGCGAGACCCCATCTGCACCACACTACAAGCGTGCCTGGAGGCACATCTTCGCCATTGAACTGTATATGTTACGGGAAGAAGGAGAAGTCCCCATACCATCTTGCATAGAGGTCGTGAACTCCCTCCGTAATGCTCCCGATGGCATTTTTGAGGAGTGGAAGCAGTCGGAAACCGCTGCGCTCTTTAAGGATCATGGGTATAAAAACAAAAAACAGTCAAGTGGCTATTGGTTCTAATATTTATCGTATCTTTGTCGCATCTAAAATTGTAATAATATGAAAAAGTTACTTCTATCACTTATTTGTTTTATTGCATCAATTGTATGCTACGCACAAACGCTTTACATATATGGAGGAAGTGATCATGATGTATTTCTTGGTTGCTTAAATAGTAATAAATACGATTCAAAATCTATTTGGAATGAATATGGAACCTATGGTAGTAAGTACAATTCAAAATCCATTTGGAACGAATATGGGACCTATGGCAGTTCGTATAGTGCTTACTCTCCATGGAATAACTATGCTTCTTATCCACCTGTGATCGTTGACGAGGAAGGCAATTTCTATGGTTACCTTACAGTCAATCAATACAAATACAATCGTGCCGATTTTAGTCTTGCAAAATATCTCTATGAATATTATGATGTCATTAGAGATAATGTAGGGAAATGGTACGACAAAATCTTTTATTAGACCTGTCTTTTTCCCCCCATTCAATGCTTCCATACTTTCGCGGTATGGAAGCATTTCCTATATCTCTGCCCAAAGCATGGAATGCCGTGCAGAAATGGCGCATTTGCTTTATCCGAAACTTTCGGACAAAGCTTGTTTGGAGAAAGCAGAACAGCTTTCTGTATTTTATTGGTTCGCTTCCGTCAAAGCGAACTTCACCCGTATGTTCCCACACCTGACTTCATCACTTTTTTGTGCCATCACATAGCGCATATTGAAAATCAATGAGTTGTGTCATTTGATTGGGTGACGCATTGACGAAGTCTGCAAAAAACGCTACCACTAAGCGCTACCACTAAACGCAAGCTCTAATGGGGGCGACACGTCCTGCGGCATCAAGGCAAAGATTCACAGACAGGCATGTAATTAGTGCAGAGCCTTTGTGTTTAGTGTATGAGCCTTTGCCTTAAAGCCCGCAAGACGCGTCGCCCCCATTAGTGCTTGCATTTGGTGGTAGCGTTTAATGCTTATGGGACCTTTACAATACTACAAAAGCTTTACTTGCCGAGTATCTTACATCTTACACTAACACGTTGCAATTCATTGATAGTCAACATTTTACTTAGTGTAAGATGTTATCAATACCACCTACACGCGACCTACACAACCCTCACGCTGCCACACGACACAAGCACGGGAGAACAGTATCACGGCATAGGGGAACAGAAAAGTCTGTTACTCCGAAAGATTGTTCTACGTCCCTATGCCGTATTATCTACTGCATACGTCCATGTTGACTGCGCGGCAGCGGGGTAAGGTGTGTAAGATGTGTGCAGGAGTGTGTAAGATACTTTGAAATCATCTTACACTCTTGAAACATCTGTGTATCAATTTGTTATGTGCAAAAAGTGTAAGATGGCAGTAAAAGTGCACACACTCTTTTACAAGTAGGCAGACGGGGAGGGAGCAAATATTTGTGTACAAATTGTACACTTTTTTTGATGGGTACAATGCCTTGGTGTTACCTTTGCAGCACTTTACTTTTGTACTAAACCAAATTGTATGACTACCATGAAACGAATGCTTAACAGAATGCTGCGCTATGCCGATGCCATTGTGAAACGTGGCGTTGACAAACTGATAGACGCTATCGGACAGAGTCTGGAACCACAAACTAAAAACGCTGAAACACCCCAACCGCAAAAAAGCATGGACAACGACACTGACTGTGCACCGCAAACAACTGGCAACACCACGAACCGCGGTCTGACAGAACAAGTCTTCAGCCTGATGGACGAACTATGCGACTTTCGCTATAATGTGCTTGATCGCACGCCCGAAGTGCAACGGCGCGACCAGACGGACAAAGGAGGAGTTCACTGCCGTGGTTCTGGGGCGTGAACTGGTGCAGCTGCAAGTGCCGCGCCGACGCAGCAGCAAGGCTACATTGTATACTGCGTGAGGCGCAGAAACTGATGATGTCAGAAGAATGTGGTGCTCGTTAGCGGTGGCGCGGGCGGTGGGAGGTCGAGCTCCCAAGGTGTAAAATTTTCCCTTGAAAGGTGCGGATTTTGAAGGCTATCAGAGACCCTAAAATGCTTCGGGGGGTGGTGTGGGTGTTTGGTCGGGTGCATTGGGGTCGTTGGATAGTCAGAAACTCCCGAACCTCATGAGTATAAAGGAACTCGGGGTGTCGTTTTGTTACTTTTTGAGACCTTGAAAGGTGATTTTGAAGGTTTAGGAACTGCAAAGTGTCAGTTTGGGGGCTTGGGGTAGACATCGCGAAACTTGGAGGGTCGTTTTAGATAGCCCGAAACCTTGGATTTTGGCGCATTGCGAAACTTCGGGGTGCAAATTAGAGCGTGCGGAAACTTGGCATCTATGCA
>ERZ1026886.748-NODE-748-length-16092-cov-34.295130_pt1 | contig 16092 bp, 14 predicted proteins | sample MGYA00380173_ERZ1026886 | MGnify/ENA primary metagenome ERZ1026886 (study PRJEB33269, sample SAMEA4719809) | human gut metagenome | biome: human-associated habitat; feature: organic feature; material: feces | place: Cameroon | collected 2013-10 ... | reverse complement strand
AGTTGTAAATGTTAAAAAATCTATCAACCACTTATGATTTGCAATCCGCCGTCAAGAAATGTCCTAACCTATTATGGCTCTGCGGATTTGCAATCCACAGCAATCAAAGAGACGCCTAGCGGGCTAACTCTACAAATTTACGTGTCCCGAGTCGCCGCCATCGGTCTTGCCGTCTCCGGTGTTACCGCTATCGGTTCCACCCGTTCCCTGACTGGTTCCGCCTGAACCCTGGCTGGCCGTTCCGCCACCACCATTGGTGTTAGAATCGCCGTTGCTTCCGCCGCCAGGGGTATTACCCTCGCCATCCTCTGCCGTTCCATAGCTGTCGTAGGCAGAAATCTTGCAGAGCTTCTTCAATTCAGCATTGCTCCAGTTCTTGGTATTTTTAACAAGAAGATGGATGTCCTGCACGCTTGCAGAAGTAACCTTGTCTCTGGTCACCTCGCCACGAGAACTCATGCCGATGGAGAAGAGTCCCAGGTCGCCGAGTCTCACGCTCTTGCCATCAAGAATCAGCTCCTTCATGCAGTCGAGCATATCCATCATCACACCATGCACGGTGCCACGGCTATAAGGCGAGTTGTGCGATGAAATGTGATCCACAAACTCCTCGAAGCTCATCTCTCTGTCGGTCACCACGGTGGCATACCAGAGTTCCTTACCAGCGTTCTCACCCGTCTGAGGAGTACGCTTTACTTTACGATACTTAATGTTTCCCTGTCCCATAAGCTTTTTAATGATTAATGATTATTGATTAGTGATTAATGATTATTGTTCTCTTTGTCATCAGCAGAATCCCCGAAAGAATCCCATGGGCTCCCTTAACCGGTCATCAGGCGCCTTTCTTCTGAATGACGGTGCAAAGATACGGCTTTTTCATGATACCACCAAATTTCGGGTGGCGATAAGGCTCGATTTTCAGCAACCTTTGAAACCGGATTTAGTTAATAAAGCTAACTCATATTTTTGCGGCGGGAGAAACATAGTTTTTTTTGACGGAAAACATAGTTTGTCCCGTAAGAAGACCCCTCTCTCATGCGATTTCCCCCGATTCTTGTAATCCCTATAATTCTCTTCGAAATCTTACAGTTCTTACAGTTCTGACAGTTCTGACAGTTCAGAACTGACCCCCTAAAAAATGTGGAGTATGAAAACTAATATATATATAATTATATATATTAAAATATATTAATTACTATTTTCTTTCTTCCCGTTATCCACATACCCCCCCCTAGTTTTGAACTGTCAGAACTGTCAGAACTGTCAGAACCGTAAGGGGTATGGATTTCTGCAAAATCAAGGAACTGAAGTCCATCTTTACCCAAAAAAGTTTTGTTATTTCTTGACAAAGTTAAAGACAGGACTGTAGCTTATGCCTGGAACCCAGTTTTATGTTTCATTTCTTTAAAAAACTCCCTCGATATACTTTTCAGGAACTTTTCTCCCGATTTTCTTGCTTGTTTCAAAATTTAAGTTTATCTTTGCAGCAGGTTTGTAGAATCAAAACGATAAATTATGGGTAGATACTTATGTGGTTTGCATCATGAATTTTATGCCAAGGGAGCATGAGGTGACAAAGTTTAGGACAGACGTGGCTTTGAGGGAGAAGTCTAGCGACTCCGTGTTTTCTGACAAGCTTCGTTTCATCTATCTTTCTCTTCCTTTCTTTGATAAGAGTGAGGAAGAATGCGAGACTGGTTTTGAAAAATGGATTTATGTATTGAAGTATATGGAAGTATTGGAAAGATTGCCTTTTACGGCACAGAAGAAGATATTTGATCATCTTGCAAAATTGGCAGATGTTCGTTGCCTGAGTAGTGAGGAGCAGGAAAAATACGATGAAAGTATTAAGGCTGTTGACGACTACTACTCTGGCCTTTATGGCTCTTATGTTGAAGGAGAGGAAAAGGGAATTGCTAAAGGTAGAGCAGAAGGAATGGAGAAAGAAAAGATAGACACAGCTTACCGCCATTTGTCAATGGGTCTTTCTGAAGCACAAGTATCAACGGCTACCGAACTTCCGCTGGAGGAAATTCAGAAAATGAGGAAATAAGAACTGGCATTGAAAAATGGATTTATGTATTGAAGTATATGGAAATGGATGAAGTATTTAAAAATTTGCCTTTAGCAGAACAGAAGAAGATGCTCGATCATCTTGCAAAATTGCCAGATGTTCGTTTCTTGAGTAGTGAGGAGCGGGAAAAATACGACGAAAGTATCAAGGCTGTTGACGACTACTACTCTGGTCTTTATGGCTCTTATATTGAAGGAGAGGAAAAGGGAAATAGCTAAAGGTCGTGCAGAAGGTGAATTATCTAAAGGTTTGACTGTAGCCCGTAACTTGTTGGCAATAGGTATGTCTTGGTCTCAAATCAAGCAGATAACTGGATTGACAGAAGAAGAATTGAAGCCGCTCCTGGTATAGTGTATATTTCGAAACTTTACGATGGTGCGAAGAAACGAAAGAATATGGTAACAGCAGCATGTATATTTCTGCTGCACCTTTTTCGGCTTGCCCCACATGCCCCGAAGGGGCAGAAGCTCGTAGCCCAGGGCATTGCCCTGGGTATCATCGCATTTCGCCCTGCGCCCTGAAGGGGCAAAAGCTTTTATAAAGCACTCTAGTTTCGCAAATAACCTCCGGTCCCCGAAGGGGGCCAACTTTCAATAACCGCTGGTGGAATGACCGAAGGGAATGGAACCTGCGGATAGCTGCGATACTCTCTCCAATCGTCCCCAAAGGGGGCGAACAGGAGCAAGAAAACTTGCAGCCTTGCTTCTTTTATGGAGTAACGAAAAATAGACTAGTTTTTTATAACGTGTTGTAAAATTTCCCCAACTTGGAGAAATTTTAATATACCCACCATATTTTTTTTCAAAACTTTCTCCCGATTTTCTTGCATGTTTCAAAATTTAAGTTTATCTTTGCAGCAGGTTTGTAGAATCAAAACGATAAATTATGGGTAGATACATCAACCCCTTTACCGATTGGGGCTTCAAGCGTCTCTTCGGTCAAGAGTTCAGCAAGGACTTGCTGATTAATTTTTTGAACGACTTGTTTGATGGCGAATTTCAAATCAAGGACGTAACATTCAAGGATAAGGAACAGCTTGGAGATACTAATGATCTCCGTGGCTGCATCTTTGATATCTATTGTGTTACCGACGATGATAAGCATTTCATTGTCGAGATGCAGAACAGATGGGTACCCTTCTTTGTGAATCGTTCCATCTATTATGCTAGTAAGGCTTTTGTTGCCCAGCGCAAGAAGTTTGATGAAGCAGGTGTCCGTACTGCTGTTTTATATCAGTTTGTGCCGGTTTATGTGGTTTGCATCATGAATTTTATGCCAAGGGAGCATGAGGTGACAAAGTTTAGGACAGACGTGGCTTTGAGGGAGAAGTCTAGCGACTCCGTGTTTTCTGACAAGCTTCGTTTCATCTATCTTTCTCTTCCTTTCTTTGATAAGAGTGAGGAAGAATGCGAGACAGGTTTTGAAAAATGGATTTATGTTTTGAAGTATATGGAAGTATTGGAAAGATTGCCGTTTACGGCGCAGAAGAAGATATTCGATCATCTTGCAAAATTGGCAGATGTTCGTTGCTTGAGTAGTGAGGAGCAGGAAAAATACGATGAGAGTATTAAGGCTGCCGATGATTACTACTCCGGCCTTTATGGTTCTTATGTTGAAGGCGAGGAAAATGGTATTGCTAAAGGTGAACTATCTAAAGGTTTGGAAGTAGCCCGTAATTTGTTGGCAATAGGTATGTCTTGGTCTCAAATCAAGCAGATAACTGGATTGACAGAAGAAGAATTGAAGCCTCTTCAGGTGTAGTGTATATTCCGTATCGCCGGAAAAGCCTCCGCCAGGCGTTCCGGCGGATTTGCAATCCGCCGTCAAAAAATGTCCCACCTATTATGACTCTGCGGATTTGAAATCCGCAGCAATTAGTTTTGCTGTCCTGCCGTCCGGGGGAAAACTATTGCCCCCACTATATTTTTTTCAAAACTTTCTCCCGATTTTCTTGCTTGTTTCAAAATATTGTTGTACCTTTGGGGGAGTAAATGATAGAAAGTAGAACTTAAAAGCAATGTAACTCTATGAATATCAGACAAATTACCCCCCCCATATCGGCGGGCATCAAGGTTTTAGTAGCCTTTATATTAGCGTTTGTCCTTGCCAGTTGCAGTAAGGAAGAAACGATGGATGCAGGTGAGCGTGTCATCTGCATTTCAGCTAGTGGTACACGCACTTACTATGCCATTAATGAAACCGACGGCATTACTTATACCACCGATGGTATAGTATATCTTATCAATCGCGATATCAAGCATCCCAAATGGATACTTAGCTATGAAGAGATAGCTAAGCGCCTTGACATACCCTTCACCCAAGTATCAACGATGAATATTTCGAGAACCAAAGTCCTGAACGATGGCCTTTGGCAGTTAAAACGAATCTGAACGAAATGATTACTCGATATCACGCTAAATACTATGCCCAACTGCTTTCGCAGAAATCTGTAGGCGACAATTTGCAGAATCTGTCGCAGTCTCTGCTTAATTCTGCTGTTGACATCAATCCACACCAGATTGATGCGGCTCTGTTTGCCTTTAAGTCTCCACTGAGTAAAGGTGTCGTCCTTGCTGATGAAGTGGGATTGGGAAAAACGATAGAAGCAGGACTTGTACTCTGTCAGATGTGGTCCACAGGCAAGCGTAAAATCATCATTGTATGTCCAGCTTCTCTGAGAAAACAATGGAGTTTTGAACTTGCAGAGAAGTTTGGTATAGCTAGCGAAATCCTTGATGCAAAGGTCTTTAATGCGTATGTTGCGGAAGGTAAAAATCCATTCTCTTACAATCGGGTTATTATCTGCTCCTATAACTTTGCTGCCAAGAAGAAGGCAGAGGTATTGCGCCATGGCTTCGATTTGGCTATTGTGGATGAGGCTCATAAACTGAGAAATGTTTATAGAAAGTCTGCACGCACTGCCGCTGATGTTCGAGATGCCCTGGCAGGAACCAAGAAACTCCTGCTTACGGCTACTCCATTCCAGAATTCCCTGATGGAACTCTATGGTCTGACCACAGTCATAGACCCGAATTTCTTTGGCAGCGAAAAGACCTTCCGCCGTGATTATGGCAATGGTGAGAATATAGACGAGCTGAGATTCCGTATCAAGCCTCTCTTTACCCGTACACTTCGCAAGAATGTAAAGGAATATATCAATTATACCAAGCGACTCCCTTTGACGCAGAAGTTTACAAGTACCGATGAGGAGTATGAACTGTATGAGGATGTTTCAGAGTTTCTGAGAAGAGAAGATATTTATAGTGTTCCAGCCGGACAGCGTAAGCTGACAACCATGATTATCCGCAAGATTCTGGCATCATCCATATTTGCACTTATCTCCACATTAACGCATATACGTGAACGTTTGGAAAGAATGCTCAAGAAGGAACAGATGGAACGTTTTGATGCCGATGAACTTCTCGGTGATGATGAACCTGATTTTATGGCTGATGTTGAGGAGGATACAGAGGATAGTTACGAAGAGCCTGATATGTTTGATGAGGATGATGCTATCAGTATTCCTAAGTTAAAGGCTGAAATTGCTCTTCTCAATTCATTCATAGCGAAGGCTAAGAAGATTCGCAAGGAGTCGAAAGCGGAAGCCCTGCTGGCTGCTTTGAAAGAAAGTTTCAAGATTCAGTCTAAGTCAGGCGCCCAGCTCAAGGCACTCATCTTCACGGAATCAACCAAGACCCAGGCTTTCCTCCGTGATAGCTTGGAAGCTAATGGATATGAAGGCAAGATTGTGCTTTTCAACGGCAAGGCCAGCGAGCCGCAGACCAACGAAATATACAAGAAATGGTGCGATGCCCATCCTGACAAGGTGAGTGGTATCAAGGCTGCCGACAGGCGTGCTGCCATTGTGGATTATTTCAAGAATTCTGCCGAAATCATGATAGCCACCGAAGCTGCTTCTGAAGGACTGAATTTGCAATTTTGCTCCTTAGTCATCAACTATGACCTGCCGTGGAATCCTCAACGAATCGAACAGCGCATAGGTAGATGTCATCGTTATGGACAGAAATATGATGTGGTGGTGGTAAACTTCATCAATACTCGCAACTATGCGGATGTTCGCGTTTTTGATTTGCTTTGTAAAAAGTTTAAACTCTTTGATGATGTCTTCGGAGCCAGTGATGAAGTGCTTGGCAAGGCAGACAGTATAGACTTTGAAAGCCGCATCCTGCAGATTTACCAGCAGTGTCGTTCCAAGGAAGAGATTGATGCCGCATTTGAGAAATTGCAGAATGATATGCAGGAAGAGATTGATACCCGCATGGATGAAGTGCGTAAGCAGGTGATTGAGAATTTTGATATTAACGTGCAGGAACATTTGCGTACCACCAAGGATGCAACAGGTGCCTTCCTGAACCGTTATCAGCATATCTTCTGGGAATTGACCAAGTTTGTGCTCTCCTCTGAAGCTGTTTTCGATGATGCCAAACATACGTTCCGTCTTCAAGTACCGGTAGCTGGTTGCAAGAAAGGTGTTTACTGTATGCTGAATGCATCAGATACCGAAGGTGTTCCTTACCGATTGTCTCATCCGCTGGCACAGCATGTGCTGAATACGGCACTTTCGCTGGAAACGGAAGATGGTGCTGAAATCCATTTCTCAGAGAAGGCCATGCAGATGAATGCTACCTTGCCAGAGTATCTACAGGACCAGGAAGGTTATCTGATTATGGCGCAGCTGAAAGTTGCTTCGGTTGAAGAAGAGCAATATACTATCTTCACGGCCATGACAGAACAGGGCAGAACGCTTTCTCAGGATGATTGCGAAAAGCTGTTTTTGAATGGTGGTCGTGAATCGTCGGTAGAGGCTATTCCACCTCGCATTCTTGAAAGTTTGCAGCAGAACAGTGAACGCCGCTGTGCTGCAAAACTGAAAATGATAGATGAACGCAATCTCGGTTACTTCCAGCAGGAGGAGACTCGAATCTTCAACTGGGAGCGTGATATGCTCAATGGATTGGAAGAAGAGTTATCTACTGTCAAAAAGGCTATTCTTCAGGCAGAACGGGATGCCTTGCGGGCTGATAGCATACAGGCCAAGTTAGAGGCCCAGCAGCATGTGGATGAACTGAATCGCAAGAAGCGTCGCCTACGTAACGAGCTGGATGACAAGGAGGATGATGTCAGTATCATGCGTCGCAACATGATAGCAGAACTGCAGAAGCGTATCATATCTCAAGCTGATTCAGCCAAGGTATTTATTATACATTTTTCAACGAAAGTTTAAAAAATAAAAGCATATATGAATGAAAGAATGATAAGGTTCATTGAACTATTGAACCAGATGTTTGAATTGGATAAGTCTGATCTTGACTTCGGTATCTACCGAATCCTCAATATTCGACGCAAGGAAATCCAGAAGTTTTTTACCGAAGGGCTTCCAAGGCAAATCAGAGAAACACTAGAGCCTTTTGCTCAGGGAAATAAGGATGAACTCAGAAAGCAGATTGCTGAGATAGAACAGCAGGCTGCTGCCTTTGGTGCATCACCTGAGAATAACCCTAAATACAAGGATTTGAAGGCACAGTTGCAGCAAGGCACAGATTTGAGTGCCTTGGAGAGTGACGTATATAGTGCGCTTTACAACTTCTTTAGCCGCTACTATGATGAGGGAGATTTCATCAGCAAGCGCCGCTATAAGGAGGGTGTCTATGCTATTCCTTACGAGGGTGAGGAAGTAAAGTTGTACTGGGCTAATCAAGACCAGTACTATATCAAGACGTCTGAGAATTTCAAGGATTATACTTTTACCGCTGGCGATTATACGGTTCATTTCCTTTTGGTAGATGCTACAACAGAGCAGAACAACAACAAGGAAGACAAAAATAAAAAACGCGAATTCATGCTCTTTACAGAAGATGAAGAGAAGTATCCTGGCGTAAAGACATTCGAATATAACGAAGAGGAAAAGACCGTTAATATCCGCTTTATCTTTGATGTGCCTAAAGAAGCAGAAGTGAAGACGGACGAGGAGGGTAAGAAGAAAAAGAAAGTAGATTATTCAGAAAAGAATAAAGTAGAAATTAAGCAGTGGCTCAGTACGCAACCAACTGCTGTTATGCTGGAATTGTTGCGAATTACGAATCCTGATGCCAAGGCTAAGGATCAGATTAGCTTCTTGGACAAGCACCTGAAGGCGTATGTGGCAAAGAATACTTTTGATTACTTCATTCACAAAGACCTGGGTGGTTTCTTGTCACGAGAGCTTGATTTCTTTATCAAGAACGAGGTGATGCACCTTGATGACCTTGATACAGAAAATGAGGCTCGTGTGGAGACTTATATCGCTAAGGTTCGTGCTATCAAGCAGGTAGGCCGTGTTATTATCAAGTTCTTGGCGCAGATTGAGAACTTCCAGAAGAAACTCTGGTTGAAGAAAAAGTTTGTCGTAGAGACTAACTGGTGTATTACGCTCGACCGTATTCCAGAGGAGTATTATGATGAAATCCGCCAGAACAAGGCGCAAGTACAGGAGTGGATTGATATGTATGCTATTGATGAAATTCAGCCAGATTTGGAGCATACAGAACCTTTCACCCCAGAACCATCTGTGCTCTTTTTGAAGCAAAACCAGAACCTTATTGTGGATACCAAACACTTTAGTGAGGAGTTTAAGAATAGACTTCTTGCTGAGTATGATGATTTGGATAAGGAGACGGGAGGATTGATGATAAAAAGCGATAACTTCCATGGATTGAATTTACTTGTAGAAAGATACAGTAATTCTATTAAATGTATTTATACAGATCCTCCATATAATGCAAAAACAAGTGAAATTTTGTATAAGAATACATTTAAGCATTCATCATGGCTTAGTCTTATGGAGGGAAGACTTTTGCTATCTTCAAAGTTATTAAATACGGATGGAGTAGAAATAATTGCTATAGATGAAATCGAGCAAACACGATTATGTGAATTGTTGAGAATTGTAGAACCGTCAAAACAGATTACTACAGTCACTGTTATACACAATCCTTCAGGTCAGCAGGGAGACAATTTTTCGTTTACCAATGAGTTTGCTGTATTCGTTTTTCCTAATATAAAAAATTTAATAGGATTAGAAGATAGAGAAAAAGAAGAATGGGATGTACGAACATTTAGAGACAATTCTGGTAATAGTAATTTAAGAGAGGATGCAGCTAATTGCTTTTATCCAATTTTTGTGAAAAATAATCAGATAATTGGTCATGGAGAAGTTTGTCCAAAAGATTTTCATCCGCAAGGAAGGAATGTTTTTTTAGGGGACGGCACTATTGAGGTTTATCCAATTGATAATAATGGAGTAGAAAAAAAATGGGTTTTTGAAGTAAAAACAGTTGATGCTATTATTGATTCGGAACTATGGGTGAAAAAACTTCCGAATAATGAAATCGACATCATGAGAACCAAAAAGAGATTTCGCCATAAAACAACTTGGACAGATAAGAAATATTCTGCTAATAGCTATGGCTCTGCTCTGCTTACAAATATGAAAGTACCGTTCAAGTACCCAAAATCAATTTTTAATGTCCTAGAATGTGTTTGTGCAGGTCTTTCTGATAAAAAAGAAGGTGTTGTCTTGGATTTTTTTGGTGGTTCTGCAACAACAGCTCATGCGGTTTTATTACAAAATAGATTGGATGAGGGACATCGAAAATATATAATGTTAGAAATGGGTAGTTATTTTGATGCAGCCACTATACATCGTGTAAAAAAAGCTATCTATGATGTTGATACTAAGGGGTGGAAAAATGGCAAACCAATCAAACGAAATGTAGGGGTGAGTCATATTATGAAATATTTTTGCCTAGAGTCATACGAGGATGCTCTAAACAACATCCAGTTGAAGAAAGATGAAAGCTTGGCAAGCCTCTTTGGTGATGACTACACCATCAACTATATGTTTGACCTTGAAGCAAAGGGCAGCTTGTTGAATTTGGATGCATTTAAGGCTCCATTTAGCTACGAGATGAATATCACGGAGAAGAATGAGATGAAGCTTCGCAAGGTGGATGTCTGTGAGACCTTCAACTATTTGATAGGTCTTACTGTCAAGCATCAGGGCATCATCAGAACCTATGACAGCCTCCCTGCTGCAAAGCCAATGTACGAAGGTGCTGTAGATTTGGTAAAAGGCACCCAGTTTGCCTTCCGCCAGATAGAAGGAACGCTCCCAGACGGTCGTAAGGCACTGGTCATCTGGCGTACCATCAGCGATGATTTAATGGCCAGCAATGCAGCCCTGGATGCTTATTTCGAGAAGTATCGCATCAATCCGCTCGACCGAGAGTATGATATTATCTATGTAAATGGAGACAACAATCTGGAGAATCTTCGTACATCAGATGAATCATGGAAGGTGGTTCTGACGGAGCAGGAATTTAATAAACGTATGTTTGAAGAAATGTAATTATGGCTAGGACTAAAAAGAATCAGGTGCAGGAATTGCGCTTTGATGAAAAATTGGTGCTCTTCAAATTCATGCAGCGAGAGTTGGGTATCACGGATATGAAACAGCTGGCGAGACAGATGAACCAGCCGGAAGAGGAAGGTATCAATGAATCAACTGGTAATACCTTGTTCATTGAATACTTCTTCAAACAGCCTGGATGCAGAATACCGGAAACCAAACTGCGAGTGTATGATGAAAACATCAGACGATATACACAGAAAATCGGTGAAAACAGAGGCGGACTGACCTGGAAATATTTCCAGTATCTCAGCCTCCTTTTCACGGAGATTTACCTGGATCGTTGGTTTTCAGATAAGGAAGCTTTCCAGCAGGAACTGACGGATTTCCTTCATGATGAAGATGACCATACTTTGGGGCAGATAGGCTTCCAGGACTTTGATTTGGCAAAGATGAATAAACTTGCCTACATGTCGGCTACTGGTTCTGGTAAAACGCTGATTCTGCATGTCAATATCTTGCAGTTTTCATATTATCTGAAGCGAGCTAAACGCATCAATGCGAGCATAGATATCAATAATGTCATCTTGCTGACTCCGAATGAGGGCATGAGCCGCCAGCATCTGGAGGAACTGAAGATATCGGGGATACCTGCCAAAATCTTTGTCAAGGAAGGTCCGTTAAAATTTGATGGCAATGAAGTACTGATTATTGATATAAATAAGCTTGATGATGTCGGCAGGGACAAAACGGTCAGCGTGGATAGTTTTGAAACCAATAATCTGTTGTTGGTGGATGAAGGCCATCGTGGTTTGGTAGGTGGAGAAAAATGGGTTGGCTACCGTCAGAAAATGGCTGAGGATGGCTTTACCTTTGAGTACTCTGCTACATTTAAACAGGCTCTGGCAGGCAAGAAGACTAAAAAGAAAGACCGGGATATCGTGGAGGACTATCAGAAGGCAATCCTCTTCGATTACTCCTATAAGTATTTCTATAATGATGGCTATGGTAAGGATTATCGTATCTATAACCTGAAGGATACCAATATCAGTGAGGATTCCCGTCTGCTTTACCTGACCGGTTGCCTTCTCAGCTTCTATCAGCAGAAGAAATGCTTCTTGGAATATGGCAAGGAGCTGGCTCCTTTCAGAATAGAAAATCCGCTGCTGGTGTTTGTGGGTAATAGCGTGAACAAGGCAAACAAGGATGAAAGTCTCACAGATGTTGAAGATGTCATCATGTTCATTGATCAGTTTGTTCGCTACAAGCGTCAAACTGTCCAGCGCATCAACCTGGTGGTGCAGCAGAATACGGGTCTTATCGATGCCAAGGGTATTGATATCTTCTCGCATGATTTCAATCCTCTCTACGAGTTGAATGGGGGTAATACGCCTGATGGACAGGTGCTCTATGAAGACATATTGCATCTGCTTTTCAATACGACGAGTCATGCAGATGAACCACGTCTTCACCTCGACCATCTGAGTAAGGCAGGTGAGATAGGCATGCGTATTGGCGAGGATGGTGATTACTTTGGCGTGATCAGTATCGGAGATACAACAAAGCTGATTAAATCCTGTGAAACCAAGGGTGTTGTTACTAAGAGTGAATCATTCAACAATGATTCGCTTTTTGAATCCATCAATCGCAAGGATTCCAAGATCAACGTCCTGATAGGTTCGAGAAAGTTTACCGAAGGCTGGAACAGTTGGCGAGTGAGCACCATGGGTCTTATCAATTTTGCTAAAGGTGAAGGTTCCCAGGCTATCCAGATGTTTGGTCGTGGTGTGCGTCTGAAAGGTTATAATGGTATGCTGAAGCGTAGCCGAGCTATCAATATTCCTGGTGTTCAGGCACCAAAATACATTGGTAAATTGGAAACGTTGACTATCTTTGGAGTAAAGGCTAACTACATGGAGGAATTCAAGGCATTCCTGGAGTTGGAAGATGTGCCAAGCAACGACCAGATTACGGAGATTACCCTGCCTACGGTGTCTCGTTATCAGGAAGCCAAGTCTAAAAAACTTCGTGTGATAAGAGTTAAAAGCGGCAAGATATTCAAGAGAGATGCTGAACGCAAGCTGTTGGATAAGCCAAGCGAGAAATTCAAGAGTTATCTTATGAAGAATCCTGTTGTACTCGATTGCCGCAGCAAGGTGCAGGCGATAGAATCCAGTGGCTCTATTGATATGCGCATAGAGGTGAATAACAAGCCTATAGATATGCCGGAAGAAAACATTCCGTTGCTTGATTATTATCGCATATTCGATGAAATCGAAATGTATAAAAATGAGAAACTCTACTTCAATGTCACGATTGATAGAGACAGATTGTCTTCTATTCTTGGTGATAGAGAATGGTATCGCTATATCGTTCCTGCTGACCATCTGAAGATAGACAGCATCAAGCGCCGGGAAGAAGTAACTGACTTTGCGATTATGGCTTTAAAGATTTACATGGATAAATTCTTTAAGTTTGAGAAAGAGGCATGGGAAGACAAATACCTGGAGTATGGAGAGCTGGAGGCTACCGACAACAACTTCGTGGATGAATATAGAATCAATCTGACCGAAGAAGTGGGCGGTGATTGTGGTGAAGAACTCAACAAGTTCATTTCGGATGCTGCAACGATATTGGCAACAGATAGAGGTATATCGGAATATGAAAAGAGTACGCTTGCCAAACAGTTCGTGCTGTTCGATTTCCGCCATCATCTCTATGCTCCTCTAGTATGCGTAAAGAAGAACAATCTGAAGATACAGGTCTCTCCTGTTCAGCTGAATGAAGATGAGAAAAACTTCGTGGATCTTCTCGACTGCTACATGAAGAATCATGGTGCAGAATGGAAGGATAAATCACTCTTCTTGCTTCGTAACAAGAGCAAGGTAGGTATGGGCTTCTTTGAAGCGGGTAATTTCTATCCAGACTATATTCTCTGGATTGATACCGATGATAAGCAGTATATCAGCTTTATCGACCCGAAGGGCTTGATGCATATTATGCCAGATGATCCAAAGATTAAATTCTACGAGAAAATCAAGGATTTGGAGGTACGTCTTGCACCAAGTGCAGGCGATAAGCAGATTGTTCTCAATTCGTTCATCATGTCATCTACCCGAGGTGCCAATCTCAGGGAATGGTGGAGAATGAAGAGCCCTTCTGAGCATGAAGCAAAGAATGTCTATACACTTGACGATGCAAAATGCATTGAGAAGATGATTCAGAAAATCTTTATGTAGATAATTATCGAGAGAGGAAGCTGAAAAACAGAGTGCTTCCTCTCTTGAAAATGCAATAAAGAAAAGTTAATATTAAAAAGAAGCATTATGAGTAAAGAAAAGTCTTTTAGAGGAATATATAAGGATAATTCAATAGACTAAGTATAAGGATTTGCTTATGTATAAGATGAACAAAGATCTGCCCTACGAGCAGCAGGTAAAAATCTTGCTCCACCATTACGACCAGCTGGTGGTGGAGAACAAGGCCTTGAAGGCTCGTATCAAGGAGATGGAAGATGAAAAGGCTGAGTATGGCGACCCGAAAGAACTGCGGGAAATGCTGAAAACGCTTCCATCTAAGGTGAAGCAGCTCAGAGAACTCTATAACGAGCGAGATTCAAGAATCAACTGGGCTAAGAAGAAAATGGTGAAGTATTTGAGAAGTAAGGGGGTAAAGCTGCCGCCTATCATGACATTTACGAAAGCCGTGGAAATGGTAACGGAATTACCTACCCATCCATAAAAGTATGGAGAGAAGGTGTAGCACTAAAAATGCGCACTTTTTCTCCTTTTTTGTATATATTTTTGGAATTCAGAAAAAAATATGCACTCTTTTTACGCCCTAAGGAGGCGTAAACCATTTGGAGATTTCGCCGTTTATCGCTAATTTTACACTGAAAAAATAAAATTAGCATGGCAGAAGAAATAAAAAACATAGTATTTGCTGATTCTCCAGCAGAAATGAGTGTGAGATCATCTTATATCGAGAAGGTTGGAACTCTTCTCGGTATCATGATTGGTGAGGATATTTCGCCAAGAAAATCAATAGTATCTGAATTTCATGTTTCTTATGATACGATTAGAGATTTTCTGAAATTCAAATCTACTATTCAGTATGATACTATCGTAAAATTCTGCTATGTTATAGGTCACTATCTTCATGTAGAATTTGAAGCTGTCAAAAACTACCAGTCTAAAGGGCATATAAAAGATAGAGATGAAAGACTCTCGGTTGTTAAAAGCCTTCAAAGACAATATGAAGAAATTTATGGACCGGGGGCTGAAGTGGTGAACGACTTAATAAAGAAGAAGACTGATTTGCGTAAATACGTTACGCAAGGATTAAAATAAATATCTCAGGTCTTTTAATGTCCTCTTATGCTAACTAAGAGCGACAAGAGAGTAATAATTAAACATTAACAAACAAAACCTATTAAAGCAAATGATACATTCATTATGTCTTTGGGGGCATGTCTGAGCTTCATGCTGTATCATGTCCCCTCTAGCATCCGTCACCTTGCGAAACACGTAAGGGCTACCCTCCTCCCCAAGAAGTGAGGCAAGTTGTTTGGTCATTAAACTAAATTATAAGAAGAAAATGGCTAAATATATATATAAAGCGTTGATTAAGCTCGCCCAGATGAGATTAATCACCGTTGTAGTTAACGTGAATATGCGCGACAATAGTATCCTCGTGCAGATTCCAGGTAATCATAACCGTTTTAAAAAGTTGAATGACAAAAAGAAAGAGAAAGATGGCGACAAATGATACTTATAACTTCTACGACAATTCCAGATTGGTTCGTATTGATAGTGTTGAGAATTTCAATGAGTTTATTAATTTGAATAGAAATCAGGATTCACAGGCTGATGTGTGTGAGGCTGATTTTGTTGTGCTGGATGAAGAGGATTCTGACACGGAAGAAATAGTCAAGGAGAAGGTTGCTAAGGAGGAGGTAGCGAAGGTTGCGGTCATCCCCCGAGAACTTTCTACGCCTCAAGGGATTGCATGGCTGCATAAAATGCAGGATGCTGGAGAGTTGGATGAGAATTTTCAGCCTGTTTCGGAACTGACTGTTGCTCAGATGGGTTGCATCGTTATGAAGGCTCAGTATGAGCTGAATCTTTCTTGCTGCTGGATGGACTTTTCCTTGTTGTGGAATATCAAGAAAGATAAGTTGAGAATGGGGTTTGTGAATGGTCAGAATACCAAGCAAACCAAAGAATATAACAAGAAGATAAACAAGTACTAGTACTAGTATGGTGTACTAGTTCGAACTATTTTTTATTCACAAAATAGCAGTACTTTTGCCCCGGATTTCAGAACGAGCCGTGTTCTGGGATTCGGGGCTTTTCCGTTTCCTATCGCCAGGGTGCTGGCATAGATTTCGTGCCAGGTTGTAGCTGGCGCAGCGTATCAGCCCATCGTTCTTTGACAAGGCTGATACAATTTTTTTATTACTTTGAACTTTGAGGTTTGAACATTGAACTTTATGATATGTTCTAAGTTTTGGGACTTACTGGAGTAAGTTCAATATTTCTATTTTGTTTAATCATGCATTTTTTATTTTTACAACAATGACAAATTCAAAAAGTCAGAAGGTGGGGGGCAG
>ERZ1026886.746-NODE-746-length-16120-cov-41.060255_pt1 | contig 16120 bp, 11 predicted proteins | sample MGYA00380173_ERZ1026886 | MGnify/ENA primary metagenome ERZ1026886 (study PRJEB33269, sample SAMEA4719809) | human gut metagenome | biome: human-associated habitat; feature: organic feature; material: feces | place: Cameroon | collected 2013-10 ... | reverse complement strand
TTGTATTCTTTCCTTTCATTATCCCGACGCGAGACGCGTCGCCCCCATTAGAGTTAGCGTTTTGTGGTAGCGTTTAGAGTTAGCGTTTGCTAGCGTTTGCTGCTTGAAGAAACGCAAGCACTAATGGGGGCGACGCGTCTCGCGTCGGGAAAAGATGCAGATGATATTTAGTAGAGTTCATGTTTCATTTCTTTCTCTATTCTCTATCCCGACGCGAGACGCAGCTATTATTTAGTAGAGCTTGTATTCTTTCCTTTCATTATCCCGACGCGAGACGCGTCGCCCCCATTAGAGTTCGCGTTTAGAGCTAGCACTAAAATATCTAAGACGAAAAATCGGTACTTGTACCCTTTTTACCATACTACAAAAACTTTACTTGCCGAGTATCTTGCATCTTACACAAACACACTATAACTCATTGACTATCAATACTTTACTTAGTGTAAGATGCTACCAGCGCCACCTACACGCATCCTACACAACCTACATGCTGCCACGCGGCACGAGCACGGGAGGGCGACATTACGGCATAGGGGGACAGAAAAGTCTGTTGCTCCGACAGATTTTCCTGCGTCCCAGTGGCGTATAACCTGCCACATACATCCAAACCGACAGCTCGGCAGCGGGGCGTGATGTGTAAGATGTGTGCGGGGGAGTGTAAGATGTTTTGAAATCATCTTACACTCTTGAAACCTTTGTGTATCAACTTGTTACGTGCAAAAAGTGTAAGATGGCAGTAAAAGCACACACATTCATTTATAAGAGGGGTGACGGGGACGGGGCAGATATTTGTGGCACATCTGGCATTTGAAACTCTTTTGTTCTTATGTCCTTTTGTTCGTATGTTCCCGTGTTAGCGGCAAATGTCATAACTTAGAACCACCCATTAAAGATTGCGCAATTTGTTTGCTCATTCGCGCCAATTACAGTAATTTTGCCTGCAAATTCAATACATAAAATACACATAAAGTATTATGGCAAAGAAAGCACTTCTTATGATTCTTGATGGTTGGGGCATTGGTAAGCACAACCATGGTGATGTTATCTACGAAACTCCCACACCGTTTATGGACCACCTCAACGCTACATACCCCCACTCACAGCTGTTGGCCTGTGGCGAAAATGTGGGTCTGCCCGAAGGCCAGATGGGAAACTCAGAGGTGGGTCACCTCAATATCGGTGCCGGCCGCATCGTTTACCAGGATTTGGTAAAGATCAATCGTGCCTGTGCTGATGGTTCAATCATGCAGAACCCCGAGATTGTGTCGGCCTACGAATATGCCAAGAAGAATGGCAAGGGCTTGCACCTCATGGGCTTGACCTCAACCGGCGGTGTGCACTCATCACTCAGCCACCTGTTCAAACTTATTGGCATTGCCAAGGAATATGGCGTGGCAGAGAATACTTACGTTCACTGCTTTATGGACGGTCGCGACACCGACCCGAAGAGCGGCAAGGGCTTTATCAAGGAACTTCAAGGCGTATGCGATGAAAATGGTGCACACATTGCCAGCATCATCGGCCGTTTCTATGCCATGGATCGTGACAAGCGCTGGAACCGTGTAAAGATTGCTTACGACCAGTTGGTTGAAGGCAAGGGACGCAAGGTGACCGACATGGTTGAAGGTGTGCAGAGCTGCTACGACTCAGACTCTGAGGAGCACAAGAACACTGACGAGTTTATGGAACCGCTCGTTAACGCCAATGTGGACGGCCGCATCAAAGAGGGCGATGTGGTAATCTTCTTCAACTATCGTAACGACCGTGCCAAGGAGCTTACAGTGGTTCTCACACAGCAGGATATGCCTGAGGAGGGTATGCACACCATTCCCGGTCTGCAGTACTATTGCATGACTCCCTACGATGCCTCATTCAAGGGCGTGCACATTCTCTTCCCCAAAGAGAACGTACATAACACGCTGGGCGAATACATCTCAAAGCAGGGCTTGAAGCAGTTGCACACAGCTGAGACTGAGAAGTATGCACACGTAACATTCTTCTTCAATGGTGGTCGCGAAACACCCTATGAGGGTGAGGACCGCATTCTGGTGGCTTCGCCCAAGGTGGCTACTTACGACCTCAAGCCCGAGATGTCGGCCTTTGAGGTGAAGGACAAGCTGGTTGCCGCTATCAAGGAGAACAAGTACAACTTCATAGTAGTGAACTTTGCCAATGGCGACATGGTAGGCCATACCGGTGTGTACGAAGCTATCGAAAAGGCTGTAAAGGCCGTTGACAGCTGCGTGAAGGACGTGGTGACTGCCGCTAACGAAATTGGCTACGAAACTATCATCCTTGCCGACCATGGTAATGCCGACAATGCAGAGAATGCTGATGGTACACCTAACACTGCCCACTCACTCAACCCCGTGCCTTTCATCTATGTTACAGAGAACAAGCAGGCTAAGGTTAAGGACGGCGTGTTGGCCGACGTGGCTCCGTCAATTCTGCATATTATGGGTCTGAAGCAGCCTGCCGAAATGACTGGCAAGGACTTGATTGAGGACTAATATCCTGAACATAAAGCACTTTGTGGGTGTGTAAGCCCACATCAACAGGCGAGGCATTCACTCTCGACGAACCATATTATTAACTGAGTTATCAACAGGTAATATGGCATTTGCCGGGCGTGGGTGCCTCGCTTTTTGGTGGTGCTTATGTGGGTGGAAAGGCTTGTAATGCAGCCAAGTTTTTATTTTTTTATTACACCAAACACGTAATGCAATCACAGATATGTTTAACTTTGCATAATTTCTATTCAACTTTCAGATTTGGCAAGTACGGGCTGAACTGTCGTGCAAGGCTAATGCGATAAAATTGAGATCGTTTTTGGGAATTCTATTCGTTGTTGTTGCTATTCGGTGAAAAGTAAACATGCGAACGGACTCAAGCACAAAACGCTACCTCTAATGGGGGCGACGCGTCTCGTGTCGGGAAAAGATGCAGCTATTATTTAGTAGAGGTTCGTATTTCCCTCCTTTCTCTGTCCCGACGCGGGACGCGTCGCCCCCATTAGTGCTTGCGTTTTTTACAGCGCTTTTCAAGCAACTTAAAATGCCTCACTTTGGGCCTTTAGCCCGCACTTGCCAAATCCGAAACTTCAATAAAATAATATTGAGCACCTGCTTGGCATAATATGGAACAATCTAAAACAAATCAATTCAATGTGTTGGCAGAAAAGCCGGTAGGTTCGCTGCTCATGCAATACGCCATACCAGCTATTGTGGCCATGGCCGCATCGTCGGTGTATAACATCATCGACGGCATTTTTATTGGTCAGGGCGTGGGGGCAGAGGCTATCATGGGACTGGCCCTTACCGGTCCGCTCATGTCGCTTACTGCTGCTTTTGGCGCCATGGTGGGCGTGGGTGCTGCCACATTGATGAGTGTGAAACTCGGACAAAAGGATTATGGCACGGCACAAAAGATATTGGGCAATGTGGTCATTATGAACCTCACCCTCGGCATTGTGCTCGGTTTGCTGCTGCTCGTGTTTATCAACCCCATTCTACGTTTTTTCGGTGCCAGCGATGTCACGTTGCCATACGCTCGCAACTTTATGTCAATCATACTCGTGGGCAACGTGGTTACACACATGTACCTTGGCCTTAATGCTTTGCTGCGTTCAACCAACCGGCCGCAAAAGGCCATGTGTGCCACCATTGGCACCGTTGTGCTCAACTGCATTCTGGCCCCGATATTCATATTTGTGTTAGGGTGGGGCATACGTGGTGCCGCCACTGCCACTATTATGGCACAGATGATTATGCTGATGTGGCAGTTGCGGTTGTTCTCAAACAAGGACGAACTGATTCACTTGAGCCGCAGCATAATCAAGCTCGATGTAAAGATAGTGAAGGAATCGCTCCTTGTGGGACTTCCCCAGTTCCTTATCAACCTGTGTGCCTGCCTTGTGGCCGCCATGATGACACGCAGTCTGACCACTTATGGCGGCGATATGGCCGTAGGTGCTTTTGGCATCTGCAACCGGTTCATACTCTTTATCGTGATGGTGGTAATAGGCCTCAACCAGGGCATGCAGCCAATAGCCGGTTACAACTTTGGCGCACGCCGCTATGACCGTGTGCTCGGTGTGCTGAACAAGGCCCTCATATTTGGGTCAGTCATTACGCTGACGGGCTTTGTCATTGGTGTGTTCTTTCCCACACCATTTGTCAGCGTCTTTGCCAAAGACTCTCCCCAGCTCATCAAACTGTCGGCCCATGCACTGAGTTGTATGGTTATGATGTTCCCCATAGTGGGCATTCAGATTGTGTCGACTGCCTTTTTCCAAAGCATTGGTTATGCGCCTAAGAGCATCTTTCTGTCGCTCACGCGCCAACTCATATTCCTTGTACCTGCCATATTTATCCTGCCCCACTTGTATGCCGACCCGCTCGAGGGCCTGTGGCACGCTGCTCCTGTGGCTGATGGTCTGGCCTCAGTGTTGGCCATCACATTGTTGGTGCTGCAGGTAAAGAAGTTCAAAAAGCAGATGCAAGCTCCTGTCGAAAACATGCACACACCATTATAATACTACGACCATGACACAAACAGCTAATAACCCCGAACCATTCATCATCAACATAGGCCGCTCGCTTGGCAGTGGCGGCCGCGCTATCGGCCACATCTTGGCCAAGGATTTTGGCATAGCCTATTACGACCGCGAGATACTCAACCTTGCGGCAAAGGAAAGCGGCTTCTGTGCCGAGGTGTTTGAACGCAACGACGAAAAAAATCGCTTCCTGCGCACCTTAGGCAACATCATACCCTTTATAGGCGGTGGGGCCACCTATTATGACAATGAATTGTCAAACGAGAACCTCTTCCGCATACAGAGCGAGGCCATACGCAAGGCTGCGGCCGACCATTCGTGCATCTTCATAGGACGCTGTGCCGACTATGTGCTGCGCGACAATCCGCGTTGCGTCAATGTGTTTATTACTGCTAACATGGAAGACCGCATTGCCAGTGTGATGAAATGGAATAATTGCACGGCCGAAAAGGCACAAGAGATTATTGAAAAGGGTGACAGCGAACGTGCCAGCTTCTACAACTTTTACAGTTCCGGCACATGGGGCGCTGCCAGCACCTATCACCTGTGCATCAACTCATCGGTGTTGGGTATTGAAGAGACGGCAGTCCTCATCAAGAACTTCGTTATCCAAAAACTGAATTTGCCACAATGAAACAACAATTTGTCATACTATTACTTGCCCTGTTGTCGGCCCTGCCAGCATCGGCACAACAGGCCCTTGTGACGAAGCGTAGCCAAACGCCGTTGCTTTATCCAGAATTTCGCGAGGCCAAGATACTTCAACCCTTCGGCCGTTTTGTCACAGCCAAGGCCAACATATTTCTGAAGGACGGTTCCTTGGTTTATCTTGACGACAAAACGGGCAAGGTGATGCGCGCTTATGTCAGCAACATCATTGGGGTCAACTTTGGCGACAGTGTGCGCTATCTCAAGGTCGACTCCGTCATGGCACGTGTGGTGGCCGAAAAGAACTACAACTATCTGTTGTGCAACACCCACGTCAACATGTCGCTTTATCGTGAAGAGACTGATGGCACACGCGGCATGGACTTTTTCGATATGCCCGACAGCGGGGTTTTTCTCAATCTCGACTCGCAAAAGCGTAACGACGACAACGGCATACCTTTGACCGACACTTATTACTTCAGTATCAAGGGCACCATAATCAAGGCCAACGAGTCTGAGTTCAAAAAGTTTGTGAGCAAAGACCAGATGCAAGCTTTCAAGGTGCTCAAGGAAAACCGTTTTTGGAGTTGGAAAGACGCAGAATCGCTCAAGATGCTGCTCGACTTCCTGCCGCAGTAATCTTTCGCAAAATAAGGTGTGACTGTGTGGCGTGGCATAAATTCAGCGGCTTGGCCATGCCGCATGGTCGCACTTGCTTATAAAACGCCAAGTTAACCATAAACCAACTGAAGTTTCGAATTTAACAAGGGCGGGCTGAAAGCCCAAAGGAGCACATAGCCCAGGGCAAGCGAAGCGACACCCTGGGGCTCCCGCATAGTAGAGTTTCCGCGCCCTGTAAGGGCAAAAGCTTTAACCCTTTATGTCGTTATTCTTACTTGATAGCTGATTTAGTGGTCTTAAAGTGGAACATCGTATGTATATTTTGTTCAACTTCAACACTTGCGCCATGTCTTAAAGCTTTTGCCCTTACAGGGCGCGACTGCTCCAACATGCGATACCCAGGGTGCCGCTTCGCTTGCCCTGGGCTATGTGCTCCATTGGGCTTTCAGCCCGCCCTTGCTAAATCCGAAACTTGAATAAACCAATCATACCGCAATGAACGACTACTTCTACATCGATGCTTCAGGCCAGCAAAAAGGCCCCATTCCCCCTTCGCAATTCTCAATGTTCAACGTCAGTGCCGACACCCTGGTATGGTGCAAAGGCATGGCCGACTGGCAGCGTGCAGGTGCCGTTGACGAGTTGAAGGCATATTTTGGCAACGACGCCAATGGCGCCACCCCTCCTCCCACTCCCGGCGCAGCCGGCACAGCCAGTGGCGCAACCTACGACAATGTGCACCACAGCATGGGCAGCGGCACCCCAAACCAGTCAATGCCTTGCCCGCCAAGCAATTTGGTGTGGGCCATCGTGTCAACCATACTGTGCTGCCTGCCCACCGGTATCGTAGCCATAGTATATGCTTGCAAGGTTGACAACCTCTATCTCATGGGCGACTATCAAGGAGCTGTCGAAGCCTCCAACAAAGCACGTAATTGGGCGCTTGGCGGATTGATAGCCAGCATTGTATTCTACTTTGTCTACATCCTGGTTCTTTTAAGCGTTGGTTTTGGCTCCATTGCAAGTATGTCTAATTTATAAATAAAGCCTTTTTGACCTATGAATCGAAGCGCACTCCCCCCATGTCCTAAAAACCACATGGCCATGGCCGTCCTTTCAACCATATTCTGCTGTCTGCCATTTGGCATTGTGGCCATTATCAAAGCCTCACAAGTCAATTCGTTTTACATGAATGGCTTCTACGAACGGGCGCAAATTTCGGCCAACGATGCTCAAAAGTGGATTATCATATCAGTCATTACAGGCCTGCTGTCGTGGGGCTGTTGGTGCGGGTTGAATTTTATAAACTAACTCAAGTTCCGGATTCGGACGGGTACGGCCAGAAAGGCCCAAGGCACCAAACGCTACCTATAATGGGGGCGACGCGTCTCGCGTCGGGGAAAAACACACTGATATAGTTTTTGAACCCGTTAACCTGTCAACCCGTCAACCAAAAAACAACACCATTCCGAACACCAATTTAAGATGTATTCAGCACTATTCATGTTAGCCACATTGGTGGCATACTTCATACTGCTGTTGCTCGTTTCGCACCATGCCACACGGCATGGTGCGAAAGGCAATGACGCCTTTTTCCGTGCAGGTCGCCAATCCCCTTGGTGGATGGTGGCCTTTGGCATGATAGGTGCCAGCATATCGGGTGTCACATTCATTTCGGTGCCAGGTTGGGCTGCCTCAACGGGCATGACCTACTTGCAGATGTGCCTTGGTTTCATTGTGGGGTATGTGGTAGTGGCCTTTGTGCTGTTGCCCCTCTACTACAGACTGCGCCTCACCAGCATCTACGCCTATCTTGGCACACGTTTTGGCACTTCGGCCCACCGCACGGGAGCCTTGTTCTTTGTGCTGAGCAAACTCACCGGAGCCGCCGCCCGCCTATATTTGGTGTGCATGGTGTTGTGCCAATTCGTGGTACAGCCACTTGCCGGTGACGGTTTGCTCCCATTCATGGTCACCACATTGGCCGTGCTCACGCTGATATGGCTCTACACCCGCCGCAGTGGACTGCAGACCGTAGTGCGCACCGATGCCTTGCAAACTGTTTGTCTGTTGTTGGCTGCTGTGGGCATTATTATAGCCGCCGCCATACAGATGAACCTCAATTTCGAAGGCGTTATCCACACCATAACCCACAGCGCCATGTGCCGTGTGTGGGAGTGGGACGCAGCCAGTCCGCAAGCCTTTTGGCGCCAGTTTTTGAGCGGCGTGTTTATCGTCATTGTCATGACAGGACTCGACCAAGACATGATGCAGAAAAACCTCACCTGCCGCAATCTGCGCGAGGCGCAAAAGGACATGTGCACCTACGGCATGGCCTTCTTGCCAGTCAATGCCCTGTTCCTTGGTCTTGGCATACTGCTCTACACCCTGTGTGCTCAACAGAGTCTCACCCATCCAGCCGCAGGCGACAGTCTGTTGCCCTGGCTCATCAGCAGTGGTGTGTTGGGGCAGTGGGTCATTGTGCCCTTTACCATCGGCATCGTAGCAGCCGCCTTTTCAAGTGCCGATTCGGCCATGACAGCGCTCACCACCACTATCTGCATCGACCTTTTAGGCATGAGCGAGGCCAGCGAGCAACAACGTGCCGCATTGCACACCCGTCATATCGTACATCTGTGCGTAGTGGCCGCCTTTGCGCTGTGCATCATCTTGTTCAAGGTGGTGGGCAATAGCAATGTGCTCAATGCCATCTATGTAATGGCCTCATACACCTACGGTCCGTTGTTGGGCCTTTACACCTTTGGCTTGTTTACCCGCCGCAACACCAATTTGCGCTGTGTGCCAATTATCTGTGTGGCAGCTCCCACAATTTGTGGCCTGCTCGACCACTTTGCGCCAATATGGTGGAACTACACCTTTGGCTATGAACTGCTTGTGTTGAATGGCCTGATAACCTTTGTCGGATTATGGGCGTGCAAGGCAGACTCCAAAACAAAAACGACTTTACAACCATGCTAAAATATTGGATACTCGCTGCGCGGCCCAAAACGCTTACTGCCGCTCTCATTCCCGTGCTCACCGCCACGGCATTAGCCTACAGCGAAGGGCATGGCCGCTGGCAGCCCGCGCTGTTGTGCTGCCTGTTTGCGGCCATCATGCAGATAGCGGCCAACTTCATCAACGACCTGTTCGACTATCGCAAGGGCACCGACCGCGAAGACCGTCTTGGTCCCGAGCGCGCTTGTGCCCAAGGGTGGATTACCCCGCGGGCCATGACACGTGGCATAGTCATCACACTCATATTGGCTTGTGCCGTGGGTTGCGGCCTGTTACCCTTTGGCGGGTGGCCTCTGGTAGGCATTGGCGCAGCCTGCGTGTTGTTTGCCTTTCTCTACACCACATTGCTTTCATACATGGGGTGTGGCGACATATTGGTATGGGTGTTTTTCGGCATTGTGCCAGTGTGTGGCACCTACTATGTGCAGGCACAAATGCTCACCCCCAGCGTGTGGTGGCTTGCAGCGGCAAGCGGATTGGTAACCGACACCCTGCTGGTGCTCAACAACTATCGTGACCGCACACAAGATGCACTGAGCGGCAAGCGCACCCTCATCGTGGCATTAGGCGAGCAATTCGGCTCCATGTTCTATTTGTTGCAAGGCGTGGCCGGCTGCGTCTGCGTGGCCATGCTGGCATTTTATGACCACACGCTTTGCGCCATCTTGCCCCTGTTGTATCTCGTGCCGCATAGCCTTACCTGGCGCGAAATGGTGCGCATCAACCAGGGCCGCACGCTCAACCGCATATTGGGCAAAACATCGCGCAACATGCTCATCTTTGCCGTACTCACTGTTTTAGCACTTCTATGACCGAAAAAACATTAAAGGAAAAAACCGCCAATGGCCTGTTCTGGGGCGGCATAAGCAACGGGGCACAACAGGCACTGAACCTCGTGTTTGGCATATTCTTGGCCCGTTTGCTCTCCCCCGCCGACTATGGCATGGTGGGCATGCTCACCATATTTTCGCTCATTGCCACCACCCTGCAGGAGAGCGGCTTCATATCAGGACTCAACCGCAAGCAGCATATAACCGATGCCGACTATAATGCCGTGTTTTGGTTCAACGTGCTTTGCAGCGTAACGGTCTACATCATACTCTTTTGCTGTGCGCCACTCATAGCTGCGTGGTTTCGCCAGCCCGTGCTTGTGCCGTTAGCCCGTTTGTCGTTTCTGAGTTTCGTCATCTCCGCCCTCAACACTGCGCCACGCGCTTGGCTCTTCCGCAATATGCGGGTGCGCGAAACCGCCCTGCTCACCATGCTATCCCTTGTCCTTTCGGGCATAACCGGCATTTGCCTGGCATGGAATGGGTTTGCCTATTGGGGTATAGCCATACAGAACCTCATGTATTGCGTAACCATGACCGTCGGCAGTTGGTGGTTTGCAGGTTGGCACCCCACCTGGCACATCAATCTGCGTCCGCTGCGGGGCATGATAGGTTTCAGTTCAAAACTGTTGGCCACAAACATCTTCACCCACATCAACAACAACATTTTCAGCATATTTTTTGGCCGTCTTTATGGCGAAAAGACGGTGGGCTACTACAATCAAGCCAACAAGTGGACAGGCATGGGCTACAACATGCTCACCGGCATGGTGTGGAGTGTGACACAACCCCTTTTTGCACGTCTTGAGAGCGATGACAATGGCCGCATGTGCCAGATATTTCGCAAGATGTTGCGTTTCACGGCCTTCCTGTCCTGTCCGGCGTTGTTCGGGTTAGCGCTCATAGCGCCCGAGTTCATCACCATAGCCATTACCGACAAGTGGCTCACCAGCGCGCGGCTCATGCAGCTGCTCAGCATAGGGGGCGCTTTCGTGCCGGTAGCCTCATTCTACGCCAATTTTATTATCAGCCGTGGCAAGAGCAATATCTTTATGTGGAACACCATAGCCCTGTGTTTGGCACAGATGTTGCTGCTCGTAGTCTTGTACCCCTATGGCGTGGAGGCAATGGTAGTGGCCTACATCACGCTCAACACATTGTGGCTGTTTGTGTGGCACTGGTTCGTACGCCGCCTCATCGGTCTGCGTTTGAAGTATGCCCTGCGCGATGTGTTGCCCTTCGCCGCATTGGCCGCCTTGGCCATGGCTGCGGGTTGGGCCGTGTCGCAGTTGGCCAACGGCAACATCTACATCTCGCTATTGCTCAAAGTTGTCACAGCCGTAGTGGTGTATGCAGGCTCATTGCGTTTGCTCGGTGCGCAGATATTCGCCGAGTGCGCGGCATTCATCAAGAGCAAGTTAGGCCATAAGGCCACCCCTTAACCCCTTAACACCCCGTAAATTACAAACCTTGCATAAATATCTTCAGTATGTATTTAATCCTATTTATTGGCATCGCCATACTCAGTTATGTGGTGCAAAGCAATCTTAACAGCAAATTCAAGAAATACTCCAAAATCCCCATAGCGTCGGGCTTGAGCGGTCGCGAAGTGGCCGAAAAAATGCTGCGCGACAATGGCATCAATAATGTCACGGTAACCTGCACCCAAGGTTACCTTACTGACCACTACAACCCCGCCAATGGCACTGTCAACCTGTCCGAGGCTGTGTACAACAGCCGTTCTGTTGCCGCAGCCGCGGTAGCAGCCCACGAGTGCGGTCATGCCGTGCAGCACGCCGTGGCATACGCGCCGCTCACCCTGCGTTCGGCCCTGGTGCCCGTGGTATCGTTTGCCTCTAATTGGGTGCAATGGGTGCTGCTTGCCGGCATCATATTGATACATTCCATGCCGGGCATACTGTTGGCCGGTGTTGTGTTGTTCGCCCTCACCACATTGTTCAGTTTCATCACCCTCCCCGTCGAGATTGACGCCTCGCGCCGTGCCACCGCCTGGCTGCTCAGAGCCGGCATCACCTCGGCGTCAGAGCAACCCATGGCCGTATCGGCCTTAAAGTCTGCCGCCTACACCTACGTGGTGGCAGCACTCAGCTCTTTGGCCACTTTGGCATACTACGTCATGATATTGGTGGGCGGCCGTTCAAGAGATTAAAGATTCTTAGTTGACAGGTTGCCCCGTCAACTAATTAACTTATCAGATAATGATTAAGCCCTGGCTTTCCTTGCGAAAGTCGGGGCTTTTTCATACCTTTGTCTCAAATACCTAATACTAATCAACAATCAAGCTAAGAACATGAAGCACAAGCTACTATCGTTTTTGCTGCTGCTGTCTTTGTTGCCAGGGGCAACATGGGCACAGACATTCGTAAACCTCACCCCGCGTCCAGCCTCCATGACAGTTGGTACGGGTTCCTTGGCCTTGCCCTCACAGTTCACTGTGAGCTATACCGGGCTTGACGAGGATGGCGTGAATGAGGTAAACCAATTTGCCAAGTCATACACCGACGTGACTGGTGCCGCAGTCAGTGTGGCTGCCGACGATGCCAGCGCCCTCTTCCAGGTGTCGCTGCTCCCCGCCTCGTCTTCACTGAAGACGGACGGCTACAAACTCGACATTACCGACAGCAAGGTCACCATTCAGGCCAAGAGCGCCTTAGGCCTTTTCTATGCTTTCCAGAGTGTGAAAAAGATGTTGCCCGCCAATGTCATGGCTGGGGTAAAGGACGCCACTGTCACTTCGTACCCATTGCCCGTGGTGAGCATCACCGACCAGCCGCGCTTTGACTACCGTGGCTTTATGCTCGATGTGTCACGCCACTTCTTCACCGCCAACGAGGTAAAGCGCATTATCGACCTCATGGCCGCTTACAAGATGAACACCTTCCATTGGCACTTGACCGACGACCAAGGCTGGCGTGTACCCATCAAAAAGTATCCCAAACTCACTACCATCGGTGCCACAGCGCCCAACAGACGCTATACCGATATGTACGAACTGACACAGTACTGGATAAATAAGCCCTACGGCCCTTACTCTTACACCGAAGAGGAAATAAAGGACGTGGTAGCTTATGCCAAGGCCCGTCACATCGACATCGTGCCCGAAATTGACATGCCCGGCCACTTCTCAGCAGCCATGACGGCCTATCCCGAATTTAGCTGCACACCCGACGGTGCCCACAACGTGTGGGACGATGGCGGCATCTCTAACGACATCTTGAATGTGGCCAACCCCAAAGCCGTACAATTTGCCAAGGATATTTTAGAGGAACTCATGGAACTCTTCCCCGGCAAGTACATTCACATTGGTGGCGATGAATGCCCCACTTATGCTTGGGAGAAAAATGCCGAATGCCAAGCATTGTACAAGGAACTCAAACTGACCAGCTACCGTCAGTTGCAGAGCCACTTCATTCAGCAACTTGACGAATTTGTCAAGTCTAAAGGCCGCCATTTGGCCATTTGGAACGAAGGCATCACTGCAGGAGGCGCCGACACCGACATCATGAAGTCTACTGGTGCGGTAGTATACTGTTGGACAAACCCCGAAGCCGCTGTTAATCAGGCTAAGAAACTTGGCATGCCAAGCATCTACACCCCCTGGGGACCCTACTACATCAACCGCCGCCAGGGCAATGGTCCCACCGACCCTCCTGGTGCAGGCTCTGGTTCCGACAATGTACAAGCTACTTACAACCAAACTATCCCCAGCGCCACCACATACGGTGTGCAGGGCACTTTCTGGTGCGAACACGTGTCTGACACCGACTATTTGGAATGGCTCGCTTTGCCGCGTCTCATAGCTGTGGCCGAGCGTGGCTGGACACCCGAATCGGGCAAGAATTTCAGCGACTTCCAAAAGCGTATGTCGGCCGATACCGTCATGCTTAACTACGGCAACTACAAATATTGCAAGTATTTCATGCTTGACAACGGCCAGGGAGGCGAAACCACAATGGTAATGCCTCATGCCAACACCGCCGACAAGAAATACTACTACCGCATCATTTCGGGTGGTACAGACAACACACGTGCAGGCCGCTGCATCGAACTCCTGGCCGACGGCTCGTCACTCATTTCTGCCAACAGTGGCAAGGGTGCAAAGGCCGGCGTACTTTGGACAAGTCCTCAGGCTGCCGAAGGCGATGCCAACTACAACTACCAGTGGTGGAGCATCGAGGAGGACCCCGCCAATCCGGGCAAATATGCCCTCGTTTGTATGGCGCAGCCCGATGGTTCGGTCAAGCCCGATCCAAGTGCGGTGAGCACAAGTGGCCGCTGGAGCTACGACAACTCTGCCAAGCACTACAACTTTGTACTCGGTAGCGGCTCATACGGCAAAAAGGACGACAACTATTACTACACCATTGCAAGCGACAAGGTAAACGGACAGTACCTCAACTCGTCAATGGGCGGTCAGGGACTTGCTGTCAATCTTTATAGCAATCCTAACGACGGCAATGGCGGTTGCTGGGAGTTCTCACCCAAGGAGGATTATGACGGCGGTTCAAGCACTAAGCCTGTCTCCTTCGACTACCTTGAAGAGGGCAAGACCTACATGCTGACAAATGCTGTCGAAGGCTTTGAAAGCATCACACTGAGCGATGACAACAATGGCAACAGCCTCAAGGCTAACAACAATGCCTTTGCCAATAACGCATGGACGGTTGAGGCTTCAACCATCAATGCCGACGGCTCACAAACTGTCAAGGTAAAGAACGTTGCCACAGGCCGCTACATCAACTCGCTCGGTGCGTATGCCGACCGTGTGGGCTGTCCCGTCAATATGGGCAGCGCCACTGCCGATGCCAACGTCACCATCAGTTATGTAAAGAACTATGACGACCTGCGCATCAAGGTGGGAGGCAAGAGCCTCTTTGCTGTACCATCGGGTGTGGCTAATGCTGGTGCCACCACAGGTGCCAATGTGTCATACGATGCCGCCCGCAACCAAGGCGCTGAATGGACTGCCACCGAAGTGAAGATTGTTACTTTCAACTGCCAGGACGACAAGGGTGTGCACCTTGGCACATTCAAGCGCAGCGTACCCGTTAGCGTAACCGAAATCACTGGCGACCTTTGTCCCACATTTAAGAATACTGCAGTTGAGCACATCGAAGCCGATGGCGACAACAACTATAACGTAACTTACAAGCGTTCGGCATACACGCTCAACATCGTTTGTGCCGACAAGGCCGGTGTACTCCTCAGCAAGGACGAGGTGACTGTGCCCGTGGGCGAAAGCTACACCATGAAGGTGCCCGAAGTAAAGTATTGCACATTGCTCAACAGCGATGTGGCCGACGGCACACAAATCACTCCCGATGCCGACCGCACCATCAATGTGACTTACGAAATCAATGCCATTGTAGGTGTAAAGGCTGAGGGCGAACCTGTGAAAGAGTTGAAGAGCAGCAACAAATATTTGTTGTACGATGCCACCACTGCTGCTGGCCGTGCCGGCTATCGTGCCATCAGAGACAATAATGTCATCAACCGTTACCTCTCAGCCGAGGGCATGCTTCCTACTGGCGTGTGGACACTCCAGGGCAGCGGCAACAAGTTCAAGGTGTTGAACGAGTATACAGGCTTGTATGTGCCGCAACTCAAAAATTCAGCAGCTACAACGGCTACAAGGGTTGGTGGCGACACATTCACCTTTGCTACCAATGCCGACGGCACTTGGAACATCAAGAGCACCAGTGGACAGTATTGGGACGGTTTGGCAAGCGGTGACCTCGTAGGTTGGAACGGCGGCACAGGCCACCCCATACGTATTTCAACATTCTACGCTCAGCCCATGTTCACCGTCAACATCGTTTGCCGCGATGCTGATGACGATAAGGTTATTTTGAAGCAGAGCAGCGACTTGGTTGTTGCTGGCACTGCTTACCCCATCGTTATTCCCACCATCGAGGGTTACACCATGCAGAGTGTAACGGGCAATGAAACCTATGGTGGCACGGTTGAGGACTTTGTCAACATCGTTGTGACCTATAAAAATAACGCAACTGTTGGCATCAACAATGTCAGCACAGACAAAGCCTCTGCAGCCGTTCGCATTTACGACCTTCAGGGCCGCCGCGTGCAGCGTGTGCAGCAGCCGGGTCTCTACATCGTTAATGGCAAGAAGACTTTGGTTAAGTAATACTTCGCACATTTCCTCACGCTCTAAATAATAAGAGCGCGCACCAATTAAAAAATGCCTTTCAACGTTAGCACCGCACAGACAGGTGCAAATGTTGAAAGGCATTTTTCGTTTACTCAAGTTTCGGATTTAGACGGGTGCTACCTCTAATGGGGGCGACGCGTCTCGAAGGAAAATATGCAGCAATAATTAGCAGTAGTAGCAATCGTATTTAACTCCTATCTCTATCCCGACGCGAGACGCGTCGCTCTAAGTTTGCAGCAGTTAAGCGGCGCAGCCGCT
>ERZ1026886.738-NODE-738-length-16195-cov-101.366791_pt1 | contig 16195 bp, 9 predicted proteins | sample MGYA00380173_ERZ1026886 | MGnify/ENA primary metagenome ERZ1026886 (study PRJEB33269, sample SAMEA4719809) | human gut metagenome | biome: human-associated habitat; feature: organic feature; material: feces | place: Cameroon | collected 2013-10 ... | reverse complement strand
AAGGAATATGGCGTTCGCTATTTCAGCGAACTTACCAATATGGCTTGTCTTACGGAAGAAGTAGGAGAACTGGCTCGTGTCATCGCCCGAACATACGGCGACCAGAGCTTCAAGAAGGGCGAAAAGCCTAACCTAGGAGAGGAAATGGCTGACGTTCTCTGGGTTCTCATCTGTCTTGCCAATCAAACGGGGATAGATCTTACAGAAGAACTTCAGAAAAGCATCGACAAAAAGACCCAAAGGGATTCGGAAAGACATAAGAACAATCCGAAATTGAAGGATCATAATGATTCAAAATTGAAGGAGTAAACAACCCGAAATTGAAGGAAGAAGCACCTCCGAAATCGAAGGAGTAAAACCGAAATTTAAAGAATAATATAGATAACTCAACTTTAATAATTAAACAAGTAACATTAAGTATGAGCAGCATTAAAGAACAGGTTCTTGCACAGCAGCAGGGACAATACAGCGAGTCAGACGATAAGTATTTATCTGTCTTGAAACAGTATAACTGCGACCTCAACGACGAGGAAGTAGCAGCAGAAGTAAAGAAGATTCTTGACGAGAAGGTAGCAGAAAACGAAACCATGGAGGTGAAGAAATTCCTCTTCGGTAGCATCGAATTGACTTCTCTTCATACAGAAGATACAGAAGAAAGCATCCTGGCAATGATTGAAAAGGTAAATCAATTTGCCAAGGATTATCCTGAACTTCCTCACGTTGCAACCGTATGCACCTACCCTAACTTCGCTGGTCTTATCAGTCAGAGTCTGGAGGTTGATGGCGTAGAAATCGCCGTTGTAAGCGGTAATTTCCCATCTTCCCAGACATTTATCGAGGTAAAGATTGCCGAGACAGCTATGGCTATCAAGGATGGCGCTACAGAGGTAGATATCGTTATGCCAGTCGGCAAATTCTTCAGCGAGGATTACGAAGGTCTCTGCGATGACATTCAGGAACTAAAGGCAACCTGCGGTGAGCACAAGATGAAGTGCATCCTGGAAACAGGCGATTTGAAGAACTGCAGCAATATTATGAAGGCTTCTATTCTTGCCATGTATGCAGGTTCTGATTACATCAAGACTTCTACAGGCAAGGAGAAGGTTTCAGCAACCCCTGAGGCTGCTTACGTGATGTGCCAGGCAATCAAGGCATATTATGAAAAGACTGGTATCCAGATTGGTTTCAAGCCAGCTGGCGGCATCAACACCGTTCACGACGCAGTGGTTTACTACACCATCGTGAAAGAAGTTTTGGGTGAAAAGTGGCTTACCAACGAGTGGTTGCGCCTTGGAACCTCACGTCTTACCAACCTTCTCTTGAGCGAGCTTGTAGGAAAGGAAATCAAGTACTTCTAAAAGGCTATAGTGTAAATCAAATCTTGACAAAGTAGATAGATAAAAGATAAAGGGCTGATTCTCAACGAGAGAACCAGCCCTTATCTATAATGTATATAAAGTATTTTAAAATCAAAATTGCATAATAAAACGGCATTACGCCTTGCGTTCAATCACAAAATCCAGATAAGCCTTCAGCGCATTATAGATACTCTTATCCTCCACATAGGTATCGAGGAAAGTCATCGCCTCGGCATGGAAATCCCACATACGCTTATCAGCGTATTCGATACCGCCGTTTTCCTTGGTAAATGCTACCAACTGAGCAATTTCCTCTCGGGATACCGTACGAGCCTTCACCTTTCTTGCAAGCTTCAGCATCTCCTCGTCGCCCGTAGATTTCAAGGCATAGATAACCGGAAGCGTAAGCTTACCCTCTGTCATATCATTTCCGGTAGGTTTACCTATCTCCTTGGAGTCGTAATAATCAAAGATGTCGTCACGAATCTGGAAGATAATACCCAGGTTCTGACCGAATCGCTTCGCCTCTTCTATCTCTATGGCAGAAGCATGAGTTGACATAGCACCGATACCTGCACAAGCCTCAAAGAGAGCGGCTGTTTTCTGTTTGATTACCTGATAATATATCTCTTCAGAGATTTCATCATTACTAATACTGTTGAGCTGAAGTATCTCACCATTCGACAAGATACGACCCAATTCTGCCAGATAGCGTACGATTTCCTCGGAGTGTGAATAGGAAACATTGAGCAAAGCGGTAGAAAGAATATAGTCACCAACAAGCACGGCTACCTTATTATTATAGGTAGCATTCACACTTGCCTGGCCACGACGCTCGCCGCTTTCATCTACCACATCATCATGCACAAGAGAGGCGGTATGGAGCAACTCCAAACCGACTGCTGAATGCTGGGTAACCTCTGAAACCTTGCCGAAATTTCGTGCCATCAACAGGATGAGCATAGGGCGCATTCGTTTACCAGCGCGCTGACGGATATGGTCGAGCACCTGGGAAAGGAGGCCATCGCTATGCATCAAAGATTTGTTGAACAAATCAACAAAATCTGCCAATTCTGCCTCAATAGGCTGCTTAATAAGTGATAAATAGTCCATTAATTCTGAAATTTGATACAAAATTACGCATTTATTCTTGAAATATCGCATTTTTTTAGTAATTTTACACCATAAAAATGAATATTATGGATAAATTGTTCCTTTTAGACGCTTATGCGCTCATTTATAGGTCGTATTACGCCTTTATGAAAGCCCCTCGAATCAATTCGAAGGGACTCAATACTTCGTGTGTAATGGGCTTCTGCAATACCCTCAACGAGATACTCACCAAGGAGAAACCAACCCATATTGCGGTGGCTTTCGACCATGGCAAAACCTTCCGTCACGAAGCTTTTCCTGCGTATAAGGCACAGCGAGAAGAGACACCAGAAGACATCAAGCTCTCGGTACCTATCATCAAGAATATCCTGGAAGCTTATCATATTCCTATTCTTCAGGTGGATGGTTTCGAGGCGGATGATATCATTGGTACCGTTGCCTTGAAGGCAGGCGAGATGGGTATCGAAACCTATATGCTCACACCAGATAAGGATTATGCCCAGCTGGTAAGAGACAACGTATTTATGTTCCGACCTCGCCATGGCGGTGGTTACGAGAAGTTGGGCGTTGCTGAAATTGAAGAGAAATACAGCATCTCTTCCCCACTCCAGGTAATCGATCTTCTGGCATTAATGGGTGACTCTGCCGACAACTTCCCGGGATGCCCGGGTGTTGGAGAGAAAACTGCCATCAAACTCATCAACCAGTTTGGAAGCGTAGAGGGATTGATAGAAAACAGCGCCGAGGTGAAAGGCAAGCTTCGCGAGAAAGTAGAGGGTGCTATAGAAGACATCAAGATTTCGAAGTTCCTGGCAACCATCAGAACCGACGTACCGGTAGAGCCCAAGATGGAAGATCTGAAACTGGAAGAACCAGACAATGCCAAGCTGGATGAAATCTTCACCGATCTGGAGTTTAAGTCGTTCGCCAAGCGTGTTCTTAAAAAACCTCAAAAAGTGCAAACAAAGGCTACAGGAGAGCTTGATCTCTTTGGCGCACAGCAAGACGACGGGCAGGAAGAGGAAGAAAACACGTGTTTTGAGACCATTAAAACGGTTACTCACACATACAAACTCATTGAAACAGAAGAAGATGCACAAAATCTTTTTGATTATTTGATTACAAAGCAGATTCTCAGTTTAGATACAGAGACCACTTCCACCTCTGCAGTAGATGCAGAATTGGTGGGATTGAGCTTTGCGGTAAAGGAGAAAGAGGCATTCTACGTAGCAATTCCTGCAAAACGTGAAGAAGCCTTAAAATTCGTAAACATCTTCAAACCGCTCTACGAGAACCCGGAAATCCTGAAAGTGGGACAAAACATCAAGTACGACTACGAAGTGCTGATGAATTACGGAGTGGAGATACAGGGAAAGATGTTCGATACGATGATTGCTCATTATCTCATCCAGCCGGAGCTTTATCACAATATGGATTACCTTGCCGAGGTATATCTCAAATACCAGACGGTTCACATAGAAGAGTTGATAGGTCCTAAGGGCAAGAACCAGAAATCGATGCGCGACCTGTCTCCAGCAGAAGTTTACGAGTATGCAGCAGAAGATGCCGACATCACCCTGCGCCTGAAGAATGTACTCGAACCAAAGCTCAAAGAGATAGAGTGCGAGGACTTATTCTGGAATGTGGAAATGCCATTGGTGCCTGTTCTCGCCCACATGGAGATGACTGGCGTATGCATCGATACAGATACATTGAAAGAAACGTCTAATAATTTAACCAACCGACTCAATGAGATAGAACATCACATCTATGAGTTGGCAGGCGAATCTTTCAACATCGGTTCTCCACGTCAGGTAGGCGAAATTCTCTTCGGCAAGATGAAGATTGTGGAAAAGCCAAAGAAGACGAAGACGGGACAGTATGTAACGAGCGAGGAAGTATTGCAGCAACTGCGTAGCAAGAGTCCTATCATTGATGAGATTCTGAACTACAGAGGATTAAAGAAACTGTTGGGAACTTACGTAGATGCACTTCCTAAGCTCATCAATCCTCGTACAGGTCACATCCATGCCTCCTTCAACCAAACCATCACCGCAACAGGTCGCCTGTCATCCAGTGACCCTAACCTGCAGAATATCCCTGTGCGCGATGATGACGGCAAGGAGATAAGAAGATGCTTTATCCCGGAGCCTGGATGTCTGTTCTTTTCAGCAGATTACTCCCAGATAGAGCTCCGTATCATGGCACACTTGAGTGAGGATCCTAATATGGTAGAGGCATTCGTTGAAGGTTCAGATATCCACGCAGCCACAGCTGCCAAGATCTGGCATGAAGACATCAAGGACGTAACCGATGCCCAGAGAAAGAAGGCAAAGACAGCCAACTTCGGTATCATCTACGGCATCACCACCTTCGGCCTTGCCCAGCGTATGAACATCGAAAACCGAGAGGCGAAGCAAATCATAGAAGATTACTTCCGCACCTTCCCAGGCGTACATGCCTATATGGAGAAGTCGAAGGAGATAGCAAGAGAGAAAGGTTATGCCGAAACCCTCTTCCATCGCCGCCGCTACCTACCGGATATCAACAGCAAGAACGGCACTGTAAGAGGCTTCGCTGAGCGCAATGCCATCAATGCCCCAATCCAGGGATCAGAAGCCGACATCATCAAGGTTGCCATGGTAAATATCTTCAACCGATTCAAGGCAGAGGGCATCAAGAGCAAGATGATCATCCAGGTACACGATGAACTCAACTTCTCTGTTTATCCAGAGGAAAAAGAGAAGGTGGAGAAAATCGTGATAGAGGAAATGGAGAATGCCTACAAGCTCAAGGTTCCTTTGATTGCCGATGCCGGCTGGGGAAAAAACTGGCTGGAAGCGCATTAAAAAGAGCATCAACTCTTTAGGAAAAGACTTAAAAAGAAAGAAGAAGAACTTCAAAGAGCATCAAGTAGAAGCCTTTCCTAGCGTTCAAACAAACAAAAAATAGCTGCAAATGGTAAAAAACGAGCCATTTGCAGCTATTTTTTTTAGATTTATGAGACTCTTTTATATATTTTTTGTATATTTGTAGCAGAAATCTATCAAGTATAGGTACGACTAGGAAAATTGAACCAAAATGAACCAATCGTTATTGGATGATTTTCCCTACCTTTGCAAAGAAAAAGAATAAAGAAAAGAATAATGATAATATAAAATTCAAAGCTTATGAAACATCTATTTTTTCTTGTAGGTTTACTCTGCCTGCTGGCAGCGCCTATCAGTTCATTTGCCCAGGCACAGAATGCTAAGGACTTAAGAAAAGAACGCTTGGAGATGCTCAAGGCATCTAAGTCTGAACTCAATGAGAAAGCATCAAAGGCTGCTAAGAAAGAAGCCAAGAAACTTCAGAAAGAAGGTTGGCAGACAGCTCCTGGTGCCCTCCCACTCGAAAAGCAGTTGGATAAGTCATACGCTATGCAGTATCAGTATGACGAATCCATGTACCCAATGTATATCATGGGTGAAGCCATGAGTATCGGTGAGAACTATGACGGTGCCAAGATGCAAGCCATGGAACTTGCCAAGCAGAACCTTGCAGCTCAGATCCAGACAGAAGTTTCAGGTCTTATCGACAACTCTGTAGCTACCCAGCAGCTCGCTATGGAAGAAGCGGTTACTGTTACCAAGAGTATCATGGCCAGCAAGAGCCTCATCGTACAGAGCATCGGCAGAACCATCACTGTCATGGAGTGCTACCGCACCTTGAAGAACAAGAACAAGGAAGTACTCGTCCGCATCGCATACAATGGAGCCATGGCTAAGGCTGCAGCCAAGAATGCCATCCGCCAGAGCCTCGAAAACGAGAGCGCGGAGCTTCACAAGAAACTTGATAACGTATTGGGAACAAAGTAAAACTTAAAAATATCGCATGAAAAAGACGACATTGGCAATAGCATGCCTGTTAGGATGCACTGCACTCAGCCTCTCTGCACAGGAGGCTGAGAAAAAGCAGCTGCACGAAATCAAGGTAAAATTCGATAAGGTACCAGAAGGACTTGCCAACTACTACAGTGGTTACTACTACTACAATGGCAAAGAAATCTATAATATGCGTAACTACCTGATGTACACGGGTAATCGCATCAATGCGCTTACCATCAACCCAAGTGGTAGCTCGTATGCCTTCATCGACAGCAAGAAGGACAAGAATACCGTAGATGTATTTAGTTTGATGACCAAGGATCAGCAATTGGGCAAGATTGCTACCAACAAGCTATTCAAGCCTTTGGCTATCTGCTATTCACCAAATGCCAAGTTCCTCTACGTGATGGGATCGGATTCCAAAATCCACATCTTTGAAACCCGCAAGACACGCGAGGTAAAGAGTTTTGCCATCAACGAACCAGCTACCCGTCTCGATGCAAGCCCTAACGGATTCTTCCTCATCGCCAGCACCAAGGATAAGCTTCAGGTCATCAACTTGGAGAATGAAACCGTGCGCACTACCCTTCCGCTCAAGGCTGATTTCAAGGACGTAGCCTTCTCAAGCAACAGCAAGCAGATGGCAGTTCTCGCAGCAGACGGAACCTGCGATGTATATGATACCAAGACGTTCGCCGTGAGCAAGCACTTCGATGCCATGGGTATCGCTGAAAGATGCTTCTTCCACCCTGAGAACAAGTATCTGGCTATCGTAACAGGCGACCAGCGTGTGGCTTTCATCAACCTGCTCAATGAGGACGACCGCCAGTACGTGGATGCCAAGGAAGGCGGAATCAAGTACATCAACTTCTCCAAAAACGTGAAGAATGATATCTATCTGGTACACAACTATACCAACGGTATCGTCTTTACTCCGGTAGGATTCCTGAGTCCTAACCGCCAGGAGAAGCTGAAGGATGAGTTGAACAGCCGTATGGATGAGTGGATGAAGCGTATGGAAGGCGAGAGCCTTGACGATTACAATGCCCGTGTAAACGAGGAGTCAAGATTGAAGCAGATGCGCCTCTTCGAGTCACAGATTGCTACCAACATGGCAGACAATCTCCTCACCACATCCGACGTGAAGCTCGGTAACTATAACTCAGAGATGAACATGTTGACCCTGGAATTCAACAACATGCCAAGCATCTACTTGACTGTACCTGTTAGCGAGTTGGAGGGCATGGATGCAGGAAGCCTGGAATTCACCAATACCCAGTATGGATTGAACGACAAGGATGAGTTCGAACTTGTATATACCGAGGTTATCAACAAGAAGACCGGCAAGAAATACGTGTTCGACAACACCGAGCGTAAGTCATTGGCATTCTTGGAATCAGACGACAACTTCGTACCATTCGAGCAGCTTCAGGGTGCCAAGATGGAGGAGTTGAAGCTTGAGGAAATCAAGAACAAGATCATGAAGAATGCCCAGGAGCAGAACATCATCTCCGATCATACCAAGATTGATGTACACACCAAGGTAGCCAACGCCACCGATGCATCTGGTAAGAACATCTTCAACTATGATGTAGATGTATCTTATACAGTAGATGAGGAGTTCTCTGCCAAGGATGACTTCGCACCAGGCCGCTTCAAGGTAGAAGAATCCAATGCCGCTCAGGCAATGCTCGCCATCGTGAAGAAGGCTCTGGAGGAAGATTTCGCCAAATATACCGCAGAGGGCAAGCAGGTGAAGATTCAGATTACCGGTATGGCAGATGCCTTGCCATTCAGCCGCACCGTGGCATACGATGGCTGCTATGGCGACTTCGAGCAGGAACCAGTACACAAGAACGGCGAACTGAGCAATATCACCGTAACCAAATCTACCGGTATCGGCGAGAACGATCAGCTGGCTTACTTGCGTGCCATGGGTGTGAAGGATTATATCGAGAAGAATATCCCAGCACTCCAGAAGATGAAGACCTCTTATGATACTTATATCGAAGTATCTGAGAACAAGGGTGGAGAATACCGCCGAATCGGCGTGAAGTTCACCTTTATTGATGTATTCTAATATTGATGGATTCTAAAATGTATGGCTGTACATACCAAATGTGTGGCCGTACATTCTAAAAGACATATACATATTTTTATATATAATGAAGAAAGTATTTATTGCTATATCTATTTTACTCTTATCGTCGGGCAGCAAACTGGCTGCCCAGACGATAACTGACTCTAATGACGCCTACAGAGAGTTTGTGCAACTCGCCAATAAGGACGAGGACAAATCTCAGATGTACGACGCGCTATATCGTTGCTATACGGCAACTTACGCTATCATCACCCATTCAGAGAAGACAAGCGCCGAATATTCACAGGCAATTGCCAATATGAAGAATATCATTGCTTTCCTGCCTAATGCCGCTGCCTATAACAGTAACAACCAGAGCACAGGAAACGCCATCAAGTTTGCACGCGCCTACGTGGATGTTGTCGGCTTATCCGACTTTGCCGATGGTGGCTACACCTCTCAAAATGCCTATTCACAGCTCTCTTACTTTGCGGCTGCCAATCTGGTAAACCGCCGCCAGTATGAGGAAGCTATTCCATATCTGCAAGCTTATCTCCGTTCGGGTGACGAGAAGTACCGCAAATCGGTATTCGTCAACCTCATCAAGGCTTGCGCACAATCCAACAAATATCAGCTTGCCGTCATCACTCTCGAACAGGCATCTGATAACTATCCTACCGACTATGACATCATTTCGTCGGCAGTAAATCTGTGTATCGACCACAAGGACAATGCCAACCTCCAGAAGTTCGTAGGCAAGGGTCTTGCCCTCCGCCCAGACGATGAGACCCTGCTCAATATTCAGGGAAAACTCTATGAGGAAGGCCATCATTTCGAGCAGGCACTCGACATCTACAAGAAACTGCAAGTAGCTCATCCTAAGGCTCTTGACGTTTTGAAGCACCTGGCTATCAACAACTACAACATAGGTGTGCAAAACTATAACCAGGCATTGGAACTGAAGGAAAACGATCCTCACATCAAGGACCTGGAGAGCGTATATAAGGATTACTTCACCTATTCGATAGGTCACATCAAGAACATCATCATCAGCGACCCTCTTTCGCTGAAATACACCCAAGCGCTCGCTATCGCATATAAGTGTGTAGGTGATAAGGAGAACTTCAATATCATCAACAACAAGCTGGCTTCGCTCGGAGGTGGTAAGATTGAGTCAAATGTGATTCCTCAGCTCATCGAGTTCAATGGCGAGGTTAAGCCAACCATCGCTGCCGCAGCGCCTCAGACTCAGACACAAAGCAGCGAGCAGAGTGCTGCGGAGGAGAAAGGAATCCCGGCTTACTCTGCCTTTGCCATTCCATTCATCGAAAACCGCATCGACAAGTGGCAGAAGAAGGACAGCTACGAGACGCTGGATGAATATCGTGCCCGCATGACCGAGAAGAACCGTGATGCCAAGATTGCTGAAATGCAGCGACTTGCACAGCAGGAATACATCAGCAAGTACGAATCGAGAGTAAACCTGCGCCATCTGGAACTGAAGCCATACGATGCCGACCACGAGGTATTCCTGGTAACATCGCCTGACCTCGGCGAGATGATCGTTCCGGTGCCAAGAGCCAACAACGAGGCACGCATCTTCGCTTCCAACTGGAACGGCATGCAGTTTAAGGATCCTGAGTACTTCATCGACAAGGATCACCTGGCACTCGCCAAGCTCACCATCATCACCCCATCGGGCAAGCAGTATCAGTACGACAACGCAGCAGCGCTCAACTATACCGCCACCAACGTAGAGGTACACTTCGACCCTATCAATGCCAATATGCTGGCATCCAATGAGAATGCCAACAAGCAGACGGTACAGCAGCAGAACGTGAAGCTTGGAACATCGGATGTGGATGAGAATATCCCAGAAAATTCTACTAGCAACACCAAGACCTTTGCCGTGGTCATTGCCAACCAGAACTACAGCAATGTGGCAGGCGTACCACTGGCTCTGAACGATGGCCTTGCCTTCTCCAAGTACTGCGAGAAGACGCTGGGAATGCCGGCAGAAAACGTACGCTACTATGCGGATGCCTCATACGGTACGATGCTTCGCGCCATTCGCGATATCAAGAACATCGCCAGCGCATTCAATGGCGACATCAACATCGTATTCTACTATGCCGGTCATGGTATTCCTAATGAATCTACGAAGGATGCCTATCTGCTTCCTACCGATGCCGACGGCACACAGACAGAGGGTTGCTACTCTCTGAACAAGCTCTATGCCGAGTTGGGTTCTACCAAGGCAAAGGAGATTGTAGTGTTCCTGGATGCCTGCTTCAGTGGCTCGAAGCGTGAGGAAGGCATGCTGGCTTCTGCCCGTGGCGTAGCGCTGAAGGCTAAGCAGGAAGATCCACGTGGCAACATGGTGGTATTCAGTGCAGCATCGGGCGATGAAACCGCGTTCCCATACTCAGCCAAGGGTCATGGTCTCTTCACCTACTATCTCCTGAAGAAACTCCAGGAAACCAAGGGTGATGTAAGCCTCGGCGAACTCGAAAGCTACATCTCTGAGAATGTGAAGCAGCAGTCGGTGGTTATCAACCGCAAGGTTCAGACACCTACCGCCACTCCTTCTACCTCGCTTGCAGCAGGATGGAAAGAGCTGAAGCTGAAATAAGAGATTCGCAGAAAAATGATAAGGGATAAAGCCTCTGTTTTATCCCAGTAGATAACATTAAAAAATCAGCAAGGATGAGACACTACATTTTTGTGATGATTCTGATGCTCCTGGGCGTAGCTACTACCAGCTATGCCCAGCGCACCAGGAAAGTGCACGGAGAATACACCTACCATGCACCGGAAAACGTATCGCTGGAGCAAGCCAAGAAGACGGCTCTGAGCAGAGCACAGATTCAAGCCCTGGGCGATGAGTTCGGCACCGTGGTGGCGCAGCATAACGCTACCCTGATGAACAATACCAACGGCTCTACCCAGACGGATTTCACCTCGCTGAGCAGCAGCGATGTGAAGGGTGAATGGCTGGAAACCATCGGCGACCCTAAGTACGAAATCAGCTACGAACAGGGAATGCTGGTGGTGAAATGCTCGGTAAGCGGAAAGGCACGGGAGCTGATTGCCACACAGAACAGTTTCGTTGCCAAGATTCTGAAAAACGGTACAGAAGATAGATTCGAAAGCGACAACTTCAAGAGTGGCGACGAGCTCTATCTCTCCTACCAGTCATCTACCAAGGGATACGTAGCCGTTTATCTGATAGATGACAGCAAGAATGCCTACTGTCTCCTACCTTATCAGTCATCGCAGGATGGCAAGGTGGGGGTGGATGCCAACACGAGATACGTATTTTTCAATTCCAAGACGGCTGCACCGCTCTTTCAGCCGGCAGATGTAGATGAATATAAGATGACCTGCGAAAAGGCGGCAGAAACGAATTATATCTATATAATCAGTTCGCCTAACCCATTCATCAAGGCAATAGACAATGCCGTAGCCGGTTTGCCTAGAGAATTGAAGTACGAGGATTTCCAGAAGTGGCTTACCAAAAACCGTACAGCCGACAAGGATATGCAGGTAGAGATCAAAAACATCTCCGTAAAGAAATAAATGCTATAGAATAGCAGGATAAAAGAAGAATTCTAAAAATAGAAGAATAGATTCAAAATAAAAGCCCAGGGCGGAATGCTCTGGGCTTTTATTATTATATAGAGTTTGCACAATCTCACATGCAAAAAGTACTAGCGTAAATGAAGTGAAACGCTCAGCTTTTATAATCTCTTGATCACAGATTCTAGCTGCTCACCCAATCCGATGGTATAACCCTGAGAGAGGAATACCACTCTGTTGAAGGTATCAGAAATCGTGAAGATTGGGAGCAGGGTCTTGTTCTGAAGCTTCATGTTCTCCACCATCTCCTTGCGGCAGGAACCATCCTTGTCGATACCGAAGATGATGTTCTTTGGCAAACCAGGGAACTCTGAGATTCTGAACTTCTTGGCAGAAGCCTCATCCTCAAACAGAATAACGATAGGACGACCCCACTTCTCGAATACCTGTGCCACCTTGGCAATGTCCTTCAAGGCGTGGTTGGTTGGCTCCTGACCTACACCGATCATACCTGTTACGAAGTAGCCACGACCTGTCTGGCTCAAAAGGCTAACCTCCTGGTTGCTTGGCAAGAGGATGAACTTGGATTCTGAATTGAAGTTACCCTTCACGGTAATCTCTGTCTCAGAACTGCGCAGGTTCATATTCACCTGGGTAGTAGCGCCCTGCTTAACATGGAACAGCTGCATCTCTGCCAGCACACCACCGTTGGCAAGACGGGTACCAGAAACCAGGGCATAATCGCCCTCATCCATATCTACACCATTCTTGAAGGTACCGCTCCAGGTACAACCCTCCTCAGGATACTCCAGAAGCGAAGTAGAACCATCAGGGTTGATGCGGTGGATAGTGAAGTGGCTGTAGTACTTAGGATCATCCACAGCGCCATTATCCTTGTAGTTCATCACGAATCTTCCCATGGCAGAAGCCTTCTGCACGGCATTGTCGAAATCTACGTCAATCCATTCGCCACCATTGGCATTCTTATACTGAGTCTTCTTGGTCACCTCATCCACCTGAGCCTCGATGCCCAAGCTTCTGGCTACATCTACGAAGAATACCTTGCGAGAGCGGGCATCAGTAAGGCGTGAACGATATACTCCGATAGGTGTCTGGGCAATCTGCAGCGCCTTCAGGTCAGGATTGATGCGGATATTCTTCTTCACCCACTCTACCAGGAGATTAGGATTGTTCTTGAAGGCAACCTGCTGCTTGGCAAACTCCTTCTCGAAGAACTGCTTGAACGGAGTGATGATCATCTCGTTTTCTACGCGAGGAGAAAGCTGATCGCTCTTGGCATTGAAGTTATCTTCCAGGATATCCATCTGCATATCTCTCAAGTCCTTGGCACTCAAGGTACCGAGCAGCTTGATGGCACGGTCGATACGATCCTTGTGATTCTTCAGAAAGTTGAGGATGACACGGTGGTTACCGCTTGAACCTACCAGATACTTCACCATCTTCTGGGTATTCTCCTCAGAACCTGCAGCAAGACCATTATCCTTCAGAGCCTGCAATGCACTCTCCTTATTATAGAAGGTAGCGAGATAGGCATGGCGGATAGAATCCTCGTAGGCAAAGCGCTCCAGGTTCTTGGCTCTTGCCTCGGCAGATACCTCAGGGATGTTGGCATGCTCTGGAGGAGGAACGATATCGAAGGAGTCGCGGAAGAGGATAGTCTTCTGCTCTGCACCAGGAACTGTTACCTGATGATCCATGCGAACCACTACCTTCTTGTCCTTGCCGAAAGATGCCTTGGCAAAGCCGTACTTGCCGTTCTTGGATGCCCAGATCATCATATCGCCCTTGCCGGCAGAAAGGAAGGTGGCACCATCAGCACCTGTATATTTGGTTACTACGGTGCAGAACTCTGCATAGTTGTAGATCTTGAAGTCCACCTTAGCTCCATCTACAGGATTGCCTGCTGCATCTACGATTTCGAAGTCGATGCGGGCAGAAGAACCGTAGTTGTCGATAAGGTTGATTTCGGTATAGTTGGAAGTGCGGAGCATTACCTCCTCAGGACCATTGTAGTCACCGAACGCCTTGGTGTGCATCAGCATCGCACGGGATGCAGGAGCATTAAACCAAGCCAGATTCAGTACTGCTTCCGGCTCGCAGGCACCCAGGAAATACCAGGTACCATCTGCCCAAGCCTCCACCCAGGCGTGGTTGTCATCGGTATGTGCCCAGCGTGGGGTATAAACCTGGCGTGCAGGAATGCCGATGGCTCTCAGGGCAGCTACCGTAAAGGTACTCTGCTCACCGCAGCGACCGTAAGCCGAACGGATGGTAGAAAGAGGAGCCGAAGTACGTCCGTCGGATGGCTGATAGGTTACCAGCTCGTGGCACCAGTGGTTTACCTCGAGGATAGCATCCTTCATACCCATACCCTTTACGCGTTCCTTCAATTCCTTGAAGAATACCATACGCGAATTATCCAGGTTCTCATTGTTGATGCGCACAGGGAGCACGAAATGGCGGAAGAGCAACTCAGGCACCTTGTTTCCCCAAGCCATCTGCTGGCGTGCCTCGAAACTGGTGCGCACATTCTCCAGGAAGAAGCTGGTAGGATAGTCGGTTACATCTGCCACAGGCATGTAAGCATAGAGGAACTGCAAGGCTCCCTGCTCATCGGCTGTAGCTTTCTGCTGCTTGAGCATCTTCTGGTCATAAAACTGCTTACCTACAAGATTTACCTTCTGTTTGAAGGCCGTTTCCACTTTCGTGCGATAAGCTGCATCGGTAATGAAGTGGCCGTTTGCTGCCAACATTGTCTGCCAAGAGGCTAAGAATGTAATGGCGAACATTACTAAAAACTTTCTCATTGTTAGTTAGCTTTTTAATTACTAAAATTATATTCCAGTTAATATATTGATGTTTCGTTATAAACTTTCTGCAAAAATAATGTTTTTTTTCGAAATAATAGCCATCACCAAAAGAAAAAATGTTATCTTTGCAGCAAATATTGAGAAATCAAGTAAAAAGAGAAAAAATTAGTAATAATCAAATAACTAAAATAGAAAGAAAAATTAGAAACTATGAACAGAGACGATTTTAAGTTTGAAATATGCGCCAACAGCGTAGAGAGCTGTCTGGCTGCGCAGGAAGGTGGAGCCAACCGTGTGGAACTGTGTGCAGGCATACCTGAGGGTGGTACTACCCCATCGTATGGCGAGATAAAAGTTGCCCGAAAGTTGTTGGATAAGACCTTGCTCCACGTCATCATCCGCCCTCGTGGCGGCGATTTCCTCTATACCCCTCTGGAGATTGAACGCATGGAGGAGGATATCCGCCTCTGCAGAGAACTGGGCGTGGATGGCGTAGTGATAGGATGCCTCACAGAGGATGGAGAAGTGGATATGGAGGCGAACCGCCGACTCGTGGAACTGGCGAAAGGCGGTGATGAACTGAAGCCGATGAGCGTTACCTTCCATCGTGCCTTCGACCGGGCAGCCAACCCACAGAAAGCCTTGGAAGACATCATCTCCCTGGGTTGCGACCGCATCCTTACATCGGGTCAGCAACCTAAGGCAGTAGAAGGCGTAGCGCTTCTTTCAGAACTCAGGAAGGCAGCAGCCGGACGTATCATCCTCCTTGCCGGATGTGGCGTAAACGAGGATAACATCCGCACCATCTTCGATGCTACAGGTATCCACGAATATCACTTCTCGGCAAGAGTCAATGTGCCGAGCAAGATGAAGCAGCTCAATACCAACGTGTATATGGGTGCCGAGGGCGCTGATGAAAGCAACTCTCCTGTTACCTCAGCAAAAAGAGTAAAGCAAACCATCGCCAACCTTTTGGGATAGGATTTTTCTACAACGAAAAAGATTTTTCCGATAATAAGAAAGGATTTTTTCGATAACGTAGAAAGCGTTTTCCCACAAAACAAAAAAGTGTCGCAATCTCCAACATTCCAGGAGATTACGACACTTTTCCAATATGTTATTCACACAATCTTAGAGTGCGATTTCCACAACCTTATCCATCTCTGTAGGAACCTCACCGAGATTCAGGAGCACACCACCTTCGCACTTCTGAACTTTCACCGGCTTCTTGCTGGCAAAGTCGAATGCCTTCTTTACCTTCTTGTTTCCGAGAGGCAGGAAGAGGCTCTTATCCTTCAGGTTCAGGATATGAACGAAGAGACGGTTGCCCTTCTGGGTAGTAACACCCCAATCATGAGGAGCCACGAT
>ERZ1026886.728-NODE-728-length-16396-cov-113.574628_pt1 | contig 16396 bp, 11 predicted proteins | sample MGYA00380173_ERZ1026886 | MGnify/ENA primary metagenome ERZ1026886 (study PRJEB33269, sample SAMEA4719809) | human gut metagenome | biome: human-associated habitat; feature: organic feature; material: feces | place: Cameroon | collected 2013-10 ... | reverse complement strand
GCTCGTTAGGGACTTACACCCATTAGACAATATACATGCTAGTCAAACCAAAAGAAAAGGTGTGTCTTTGCCTTAAGACACACCTTTTCTTGTTTCTATGCAGCTGTTTTCAAAAGCTTTACCAGATGCAACCAGGACATTCTGGAAACTGCGTCCCGACGTATCTAGCAGTACGTCGCGACATAATGATTATTACGTCAGGACGTATCAGACGCTACGTCGGGACGTAATTTCTTCATTGTCGCCAATAAAATTGGCAAAAAAACGATTGAAAAAGCCTAGCATTGAACCGAAAAAAAGGATTTTTGCTCAATGCTCTCTTAGTTTTCACCCCAAAAAACATCTAAAACACCTATATTTCGCTGTTTTTATGGCAATATATGGCAGATAAAACCGAAGAGCAAAGAATTGCCATACCCATAACACATTCGTAATCAAAGAGATAACCTCTCAGTATGGCAATATGGCAATTCTTTGACACAAAAACAAAAAAAACATATAATACAGCATGCCCGACACACATAAAAAAGGGAAGCGCCGAAACGACACTTCCCCCATGGATTGGATGAATTATATAATCATCTGTCTCGCGACATTTTATTCTGCGTATGCAGTCTTGTAGGCAGAGTCAAAGAACATCGCGCAAGAACCTACACCAGTCTCATACTCATGCAGCTTTTGACCAGCACTGTACTCCACTACATAGCCATTACCATTATAGTCGGCATAGCCACTATCGCCCATTTTATAAGAGAGTATGAAGATATGACCATTCAATGGGTCGGCGAAGATGCCGCATGGGCTCACAGGCATCTCAGAGAGCGTCATCGCCTGTGGTTGTGTACTTCCTGCTGCAAGCACACTCACGCTAGGAGTGCCGCCATAAGGTGCATTAAGCACAAAGAAATAAGGACGAGCCACATTCGTACGTGTTGTAGCACCAGGGGTTACGCATACAGCATAGTTGCCATCTGCCACCTTCTGTGACTTTCCATCAGCGAAATCCACTGCACGTAGGGCATTCTCGCCATAAGCATTCCAAGAAGCATCATAATACTGGTTGTCAAGAACATACAAAAGACCAGCAGCATAATAGATACTGGTAGGATTGTTCACACCCTCGATATTTTTTGTCTCTACATTGTCGTTGGAAAGATTGATGCAAGAGATGTTACCACCACCAGCACCATAGTTGCTGTTAGCTACATAGAGATTGCCATTACCGAAGACCAAGCCCTCAGGATAGCTGCCCACCTGCCACTTCTTCTGAAGAGCAAAACTTGTGGTATCCACAGCTGCGACATAGCCACCGTATGTGGTAAAATAAACCTTGCCACCATCAGCGATGATATGGCGAGGTTCAGCACCCTCGGCATTGCCCAACAACTCTGTGGTATTGATTTGCTTGATGCTCTGCTTGGTTTTCTTGTCGATAACCTCAATGGTGTTGCTCTGGTCTACGGCAAGATAAATCTTGTTGCCATATACAATACCGTCGTTAGCGGTATTACCGAGTGAGCGACCGTTAGCAGTCTTGAACACATTCTGCGTAGCTGTGCTTGAAGCATAGTCGATAGCTGTGAGAGAGCTCTCGATTTTGTTACGCATGTTACCTGAATTCACAACGTAAGCGCCCGTACTATACGCCTGGAGATAAGTCTCAGGATAGTCTTCGGCAGGATCGCATGATGTCATCACTGCAGTGCCCATCAAGAGCACCGCCAAACCTAATAAATACTTTTTCATTGTCTTTTTTCTGTTTATATTTGAATCTAATTTGTTACTATCTAGAAGTTATACCCGATGCTTAACATCCAGCTGCGGCGAGGCATCGGATAATGCCCCACGAGTTCATACTGCTTTGCCAGCAGGTTCTTCACATCCATCCTGACCTTCACGCCTCTCAGGGATTTCCCCCAAAGACTCAGTCCGTCCAGCTGACGATAGAGCGTCAGACCCATGTCCCAGTAGCCATCCACTTCGGTGCCGTCATAGTGCTCGTTGTTGGCCCATCGCTTGCTCATTCCCTGTCCATGGAGCGAGACATTCACCCAGGGATTCTCCCACCCCAAGGCAATACTGCCTGAGTGCAGAGGGATATAGGCTACTTGATTGCCATAATATTTGGACGAGCGGTCGGTATGATTCACCACGTGCTGGTAGCTATACGATCCCTGTAGCGAGAGTTGCTGCCCCGGAGCCATCTGCCAGTTGCCACGCAAGGAGGCATCCACGCCAACGACATCGACCCGAGCCAAGTTCACTGTACGCCAGACGAACATATTGTAAGGAACGCCCACAATCTTGTCGGTCACCCGATTGCAATAGCTGTCCAGCGTAGCTTGAACATCCCATCCCTTGTAACGCAAGGATTCGCCGTTACCCCCATCTCCCGAAGAAGTCTTTTTCCATGTAAGCCCGACATTCAACTGTCGGGTTTTCTCAGGCTTCAGATCAGAACTTCCATAATGGAAGAAATAGTTCTCGTTGAAAGTAGGAACCCGGAAGATATCCTTGTACGAAGCCCTGAGATAGAGTTCATCGCTGGCAGTACCACTCCCCAGGAGCCGATAAGAAAGCGAAAGCGATGGCGAAAGCCGGCGTGCATCCTTGGCTGTCTGTCCTGCTTGAGTAGGATTGGTGCTGCCTGGCTGAGTCTCTATCTTGTGCCCCACGCTGTTGAGGTAAACCGAAGCCAGCATTCTGGCAAGAGCCACCCATCTTCCCTTCGCATATCGGGCGGAGAGCGACTGCAGGATACCATGTCGATGAGGACGCAGGTCGGTGGCAAGGGTGCTGTTGAGCGAATTCATCATCCAGTCGGCAGAGTAATCTACCGCCCAGCCATCACCCGGAATCCACATCAGGGCTGCCGAAGCATAATATTCCCTCTGCCAGTAGGTGGCATCATTGCGCCGATTAGCCACGAGCGTGTCCTGATAGGCAGAACTCGCCCAGTTCATCTTGGCTTGCACCTTCAGCATCCAACGGTCATCGAGACTTCTGGCTTGCCACCTTGCTTGGGCAAAGGCGTTGCGGTCGTGCAACTGCTCGGCAGTTACATTGGTGTAATATCTCACGATACCTGGCAACTGTCGGTCGTTGTCATAATAATAGAGCTTTGCCCACAATTGGCTCCGGCTCATACCATCGGCTCGTCTGCCCATCATCCAGTGCATATTCAGTTCGCCATGTCCCGAGTTCATCCTACTGTTGGTTCGCCGTTCGTGGGTGGTGTACTTACCGTTGCGTAGGAGGAAGGGATAGTCGTTTTCGGCATAGGTGTACTCACCCATTGCCTGTAGGGTGAACCTATCAGACAATCTCTGCACATAGCGCAGATAAGGCGAGACATATCCGAAGGAACCCACCTGCAACTGAGTAGAGAGGTGAGGCTGCCTGTCGATGGGAATCTCGCTCATGGTCTCGATGGCGAGCAAAGCTGCCACCGAGGCTTGCCGTGCCGAAATGAAGATGTCATCGTTGTCGCCAATGGTGAGTCGCAATGTCTGCACCTGGTCGAGCGAATAACGGGACACATCAATTTCGCCACCCTGACATTCGCTGAGCAGCACACCATCGTAACTCACTCCCGTATGTCCCGCTCCGAATCCACGTACAGCTACCGTTTTCATTCCTCCTGCCCCACCATAGTCGCGCAGATTGATGCCTGGCATGCGGTGCAAGGCGTCGGCCATATCCGTAACGCCAAGCCTCAACATATCCCCCTTGTCCAAAAGCTGGAGAGGCGATGTGCTCGTAAGTATCCGGTGCTGCCTAGCATTCACTTTTACTTCCTGCAAGCGTTCGGTACGAATGGAATCTTGCCCCATACCCACCTGTGCATACAACAGTAGCAAGCCACCGAGACAAAATATCCTCAATGCCTTCATTCATTCTATCTTTATATGTTTATTTATGTCTCCATCACGAACCCATCCCACGGGGTTGGATAGAATCATCGGAATCTCTTATCCTAAAGACACTCTTTCATCATATTGTTTCCGATGGCAACGGCAGGTCTTCTGACTTGCGTCCTCCTCGCATCTCACTCTATGTAAACATAAAAAGATGCAAAACTCATGGCAAGCGGTCTTCCCGAAAAATTGTCAGTGACCATGGTGCTTGCCGCAATAAGACGCTTACAGCAGCGGGACTGTCCGGGCTTCTCACCCGATTCCCTTTTAATCACTACGCACAAACCATGCCTGCGGCGGCAGGAAGTGGCAGCGAACCAATTGCGGGTGCAAAGGTACTATAAAAAAATGAATAAAAAGATAACTTTATCTGCTTTTTTTATTCCTGTAGAGATAAAATTATCTTTTTATTCAGAGTTTAGTTTATTATTTTACGATTTCCAGCAGTTCTGCGAAATCATCGATAATCCATTCCGCAGAAGCGAGCTGCTGACGGGTTCCGTTGCCATAAGTCACGGCACAGGCTTTGCAACCGGCATTGTGAGCCATGTCTACATCGAAGATCATATCGCCCACTACGAGGGTTTCATCTACAGTTCCCTTCATCTCCTTCAATGCCTTGAAGACCATGTCGGGTGCCGGTTTAGCATGCTCCACATCATCGCCAGCCACGATGGAAGAGAAGATATCCTCCAGCTGCATCTGATGCACGTATCCATCGAGCGAACAATGGTTGCGGCTGCTTGCCATGCCCAGGATATAGCCCCGATGGTGCAACTCTCTCAGGGTTTCTATCACATGAGGGAAAGGCTGCACTATCATCGTCTGCTTGTTCTCCAGGAATATCTCGCGATAGGTTGCCGCACATTCCATTCCCTCCTCATCGCTCATTCCGAAGAGCGACACGAAAGCTTCATCCAGTCTTAAACCGATGGTCTTGGCACAAGCCTCCTCCGATTTCACTTCCAGTTTTCTTGCACGCATCGTATCCTGCAGGGTCTTCACGATGAGACTCTGCGAATCGCCGATGGTTCCATCAAAATCAAAAATTATATACTTCATTATTCTTATCTTATTTGAAAACGAGCACAAAGGTACGGATAATTACTGAAACGACAAAGCAAATTGCTCACGAATCGCCTTTATGATATGATGACGAGCCACTTCCGGCTTCATCGCCTCATCCAACGGCATTCCTTCCGGAGTAACCTGAATTATCCTATCGAATCCTGCATCCAGCATCGCCTGCCTATCGCTCACGCCACCCGATACGAGCCAGATTTTCTGATTGGTAACATGCTCCAATATGCGCTGCGGCAGTTTCCCCATCAAAGTCTGACGGTCGCTATGTCCTTCGCCCGTAATCACGAGATCAGCATTCTGAATGAGCGCATCAAACCCTATTTCTTCCAAGAGAAGCTCTGCCCCAGGACGAGCCTCGGCATTGAAATATTGCAGGAAAGCATAGCCCAGTCCTCCTGCTGCACCAGCCCCAGGAACCTCACTCCTATCATATCCGAAATGCTTGGCGCTTACCTCGGCAAACTTCCTTGCTCTATCATCCAGCATCTGCACCATCTTAGCATCAGCTCCCTTCTGAGGCGCAAAAACATGAGCCGCCCCGTTTTCACCGCAAAGCGGATTGGCAACATCCGAAGCCAGTACAAAACTACATTCCTGTCGGATTTTCTTCCAATCATCGCCCATTGCCTTGAGCATTCCGATGCCGCAATCGGAGGTGGCGCTGCCGCCCAAGCCCACGATGAAATGGCGCACGCCCCGGCGATAAGCATTCATTATCATCTCGCCCACGCCCCATGAAGTAGCCTTCATCGGGTTGCGCTGTTCAGGCTCAATCAGAGCCAGTCCGGCGGTCTGCGCAATCTCGATAATCGCCGTATCATCCACGATTCCGTATTCCGCCTCAATCCATCTCATCAGCGCATCATGGGCATGAATCCTCACTCGCTCTCCCTTCATCGCCGAGAGAAAAGCATCGAGCATTCCCTCTCCCCCATCACTCATTTCCAGGGTTATGATTTCGGGAGAAGCATCATCGGGCTCCAAATTCTTCATTTCGGGAGAAGCATCATCCGCATTCCATTCCTTCACTCCCGAAGCAATCGCCTCATTCACCTCTCTGCTAGAAAGGCATCCCTTATAAGAATCGCAAGCTATTATTATCTTTTTATATCCAGCCCCATCCATCTGTCTGAGACCATCCATTTTCCTATCCATATCCTATTTATATTATATCATTCCAAGAAGCATCGCCTATCAAGCGATTCCCCTTCCAGCCCGCAAAATTAGCCATTATTCCTGAAACCACAAACCTTTTTGGGAAAAACTTTCAAAAACATATGCTTCTGGGAAGAACAGATAGAAAAAAGAGGTTAAAACATTTGGTTATTAAAAAGATTCCTCGTATTTTTGCAGTAGATTTTTCAAAGGTTTTCTAAAGGTTAAAGGCTTATGTGCAAATATGAAGAAATAGAAGGTTGGCGACTCTCGAATGGCAAGACGATTCGGGAAATCAACAATGCCGTACACGATGAGGTGGAACGAATCTACCTGGAAGCGTGGGCGAAGGGCATTTCTGTGCCGTATTTTGAAAACGGAAAAACCTATCTTGCTAATCCTGATGGAAGCGATGTAGAAGCCACTCTTGATTTTGCGACACGCGAATATACTATCATAAAACAAGTTGCAGCTCCAGGAAAGGGGAAAATGAGCTACTTGCTTCATTAACTCTTTCGCGACACTTTTTTTAAAAAGATTATGAAAAGAAGACCTGAATTTACAATTATAGCCGGTCCAAATGGAGCTAGCAAAAGTAGGCTTGGAATATTTTATTCTACAGTAAAAGCTTTTGACGGAGACCTTCTAGCAATGTCTCTTCGAAACGAACATCCTGATTGGATAGAGCGATGGATAGATGGAACTGTTATCTCTTCATTGATGAAAGAAAAAGAAGAAGCCATTTCACAAAACAAGAATTTTGCTTTCGAAACGAACTTCTCTACAGATTTGCCAGTCAATCTTGTTCAGGATTTTAAAGATGCAGGTTATAAAATCAGCCTCATCTTTTTCGGCTTATCCTCGAAAGAAGATTCTCTATCTCGTGTTATCCAAAGATACACAATGGGCGGTCATAATGTAAACCAAGACGTGATAGAATATAACTTCACGGAAGGCATCAAACGAGTAAGAGCCTCTCTACCACTTTTTGAAAACATTCTTTTCATTGATGGCACTTCCGATTTTGGCGACATTGTTGCCATTCACATAGAGAAATCAGGCAAACATCAGATTACAGATCACCCAGCCGAATGGTTCGACAAATACTTCAAAGAAGCATTCGATGCGCTTGTTGATGGCGAGGAAAAATAGTTTTTTTACAAGATTCTAACAAATCATTTTATACCCAATCCCCCTCACATTGATGATTCTGATATTTTCATCGGCAGATAACTTGTGGCGGAGCTTGGTGATGAAAACATGGAGACTGCGGGAATTGAAGAAGCTGTCATCGCCCCATAGTTTCAGGAGAATATCCTTGCTCTCTACCACATTGTTCTTGCTCTCCACAAGCATGCGAAGGATTTCTGATTCACGATGTGACAGTTCTGTATCCTTACCTTCCAACTGCAGAATCTGACAGGTAACATTCAGGCGATAACGACCGATGGAGAGCCATTGATCAGCAGCATCCGGATTATCAGGAGAAACATTCCCCCCTTCCTGTTCTTCAGAAGAAATATTTCCTACAGAAGCCCGATGACAAAGCGACTTGATGCGGACGATGAGTTCCTGGATGGCAAACGGCTTCTTCAGATAATCATTGCCACCCAATTCAAATCCCTCTACCACATCATTCACCGCCGAACGAGCCGTGAGGAAAAGCACAGGAGTACGGGAATCCGTCTTGCGGATACGGCGCACCATCTCGAAACCATCCATCTTGGGCATCATCACATCCGCTACCAGCACATCAGGCTTCTGTTCTTCAAACATACGAAGCCCCTCTTCGCCATCATGCGCCGTGCGCATCTCGAAGCCCTGCGCCTCCAAGGTGTCGCTCAGAATCATCGCCAAGGATGTTTCGTCTTCTACCAGTAATACTTTTATCTTATTCATTGCTTCTTTTTTACTTTTTACTTTTAAGATTAAGACTTGGGGGACCAGCGATGGAATCGCTGGGAAAAATGCAGGATGAAGCTGCTTCCTTTTCCGAGTTCGCTTTCTACGGAAACAGAACCGCCCATTTTCTCCATCAGGCTCTTGACATAGAAAAGCCCGAGACCATAGCCCTTGACCGTATATTTATTGCCATCCGTCACCCGATAGAACTTGTCGAAAATATAAGGCAGTTTATCATGGGCAATACCGATTCCATTATCTGATACGGAAACCAGCACTTCATCCTCGGCTTTCAGGAAAGCCTTGATTTCTATCTTCACGCAATCTTCAGAATACTTAATGGCATTGTCTATGAGATTGCTCACGATGTTTGAGAAATGCATCCGGTCGGCATGAACCACCAGATTTTCCGGTTCTACGGACAACGAAATATTCACCTTTTTATCCTTTCTTTCTCCAGATTTCACTTTCAGCTGATGCTGGGAGATTAATGGTTCAATCACCTCCTTCACTGGAACTTCCACGATATTGAGCAGCATCGATTTCCGTCGTTCCATACTCATCGACAGAATCTGTTCCACCAATCCGCTGAGCGTCTGCAACTGCTCCTGGGCGATGTTGAGATACTTGCGCGCCTTATCAGGATGCTGGAGCATTCCGTAGTTCAGCAGGGAGTCGGTGGCTGCGTAGGCTACGGCTATCGGAGTCTTCAATTCGTGGGTGATATTATTGGTGAAATCACTCTTCATCTCATCAAGCGTCTTCTGCTTGAGCATCGTATGAACCAGGAACCAGAAGACGAAAGCCAGGATGAGCATGATGAAGAGCGATGTGGCAAGAATACCAGTCATCTGGCTGAGCACAGTCATCGTAAGCGGCTCAAGGGTAAGAACATATTTCTCCTCATTCGCCTCCCCCTCATTGCAAACCACATATCGGTATTGCTTGGCATTGACGGAAGGCACATACCCCTTCGTCGTCACTTTCGCCAAAACCTTATTTCCTGCAAAAAGCTGAATCTGATGTGGAAGCGGATGAACATTGTCGCCCACCAGCAAACTATCTGAAAGCATCTTGGCAACCCATGCGCTGTCATAGTCATTGATGTCTGGTTTGGCGATTTCATTCAATTTGCCAAACAGCGCCTGTTGCACCATAGTTGCCAGTTTGCCCGACATCATCATCATCAATTCCTGGTCCTTGTCATCTTCACTACGCTTCTCTTGCTTGGTAAAAGTTGTTTGAACAGACTGAACAACCTTTCCTCCATGAACCTTTTTAACCTTTACCTTTTGATCAATATCATCGTCTTCATCCATAGAAAAAGCAACAGCACCCGTCAGTTGTCTATGAGGCCCTTTATCATCATTGCGCAATCGTTCGATTCGCTTCTTCATCTCCATGAAGTGAGCGTACTCCATTCCACCCTTGATTTTTGCTTCAACCTCCTTTTCCTGAGACTGATAAAGCCCCACGAGCCAATAGGTCTGATATGCGAAGATGCAGACCAGAGCCGCGATGACGAGCGTAACTATATATTTAAGATGTAACTTCATGCTTGCAAAAGTAATAAAAAAGAAGATATATTGATTCTTTAAGGAGAATTATTTTCATTTTGATAAGACTAAATAACACTTCTGATAAGACTTGATAATCAAAATTCCTTGCTGACACGAGATTTTTGCAGTACTTTTGCAACCGAAATCGGGAGGGTTTCTTCCGAAAGAACGATAAAAAGATAAGAAGAATATGAAAAGATTGGTTATATTAAGCGCTTGCCTGGCCATCAGTCTTGCCGGCTGGGCACAAGGAAACAGAAATGATTCCCTGAAAATGGACAGCATTATCCATTCCCTCCCCGATGTGATGGTAAAAGGCAACCGACCTATCGTAAAGGTGAAAGGAGCGGCATTGACCTATGACCTGCCTCAACTCATCAAAAACCATCCGGTGGATAATGCCTATGAAGCCATCAAGCAACTGCCTGGCGTGAGCGAACAAGATGACGCCTTGACCCTCAACGCCCAATCCGTAACCGTGATGATAGACGGCAAAACTTCCACCATGACGAGCGAGCAGCTCTATTCGCTTCTGAAAACGATTCCTACCAGCCGTATCGCCAACGCCGAAGTCATCTATTCTGCCCCAGCCCGCTATCAGGTAAAGGGACAGGTCATCAATCTCATGCTGAAGCACAACACAGGCTTTCACTCCCTGCAAGGCGAGCTCTTCGGCGGCTACACCCACCAGAACCGCAACAGTTACACAGAGCGCGCCTCCCTGCTCTTCACCAACAAGAAATGGGAAATAGACATGCTCTATTCCTTCGGTCATGGCAAGAGATATTATTATTATGAAAATGAGTTTGCCCACACCTTGACGGATGGCACTTCCTATGCCTTCTCTACACATAGCGACAACAACAAACGCCATCTCAATCATAACATCCGACTGGGAATCAACTATCATCTGGCGAAGAATCATCAGCTCAGCTTTGCCTACACCTCACAACTCAATAACACGAGAGGAACTTCAGAGGATGATGGCGATTTCACATCCCTTCTCAGAATCCATGCCAAGAGTCAGTTTCACAATTTCCGTCTGGATTACTCTACCCCATTCGGTTTCTCGGCAGGAGCAGAATACACCTATTATAATTCACCGGATGAACAATGGCTGAAAAGCAGTCTCTACGATGAGATTTACGACATCACAAGCCAGCAGCGAATCGACAAATGGCACGCTTACCTCAAGCAGGAGCACGACTTAGGAAAAGACTGGGGCTTGAACTACGGCATCAATTACACCACATCAAGAGACAAGAGCTCGCAGGAGAACAACAACAAGTCTTCTGATGACAACACCATTCAAAACGAAAACCAAATGAGTTTCTACATCGGAGCCAGCAAGTCATTCGGACAAAAACTCACGATGGAAGCATCGCTCATGGAAGAATATTACCACACCCCAATCTGGAATGAGTGGAACCTCTTCCCTACACTCTCCATCACCTATCTTCCAAAAGCTGGACACGTCATCCAATTCGACTTGGATTGCGACAGAGACTACCCTACCTATTGGTCGGTGAAGAACTTCACCACCTATAATGCGGGCGGATATGGAAAAATTGTTGGAAACCCGACGTTGAAGCCATCACGAGACCTCAGCCTATCGCTTACCTACATTCTGCACAGCAGATACGTGGCAAGTCTCTTCTTCAACAACTCGAAAGATGAATTCCGTCAGCTTCCTTACCAGAGCGACACGAAGAAGGAGATGGAATACAAGCATGTCAACTTCGACCATGTAAACCAGGTAGGCTTGATGCTCACAGCCCCAATCAATATAGGCAACTGGTGGCAGAATCGCCTTACCTTCACTGGCGTATATCAGAACGACAAGAATTCCCACTTCTATGATCTTCCATTCGACCGCAGCAAATGGTTCTGTCAAGCCCAGTGGAACGGCACTTTTCTCTTTGGCAAGCATGTGCTTCTCAACCTCGATGCTTCCGTCCATACCGACGCCATCCAAGGAATCATCGACATCCCAGCCTCAGGCTATCTCAACGCTGCCCTCACTTGGAAGCCTCTCGAGGATGATAAACTCCAGCTGAAAGCCTACTGCAATGACATCTTCGAGACAGGCGACAACCATCTGCACGACACCTATCGAGGTCAGCACGTCATCAACAACATGTACTTTGGCAGAATCATAGGTCTCTCCCTCATCTATCGTTTCGGCGGCTACAAGGCCAAGCAGCATGAAGAAGTAGATACTTCCAGATTCGGGAAATAAAAACGAGAAAAGCTCACCAAGACCCTCAAAGTCCTGGCGAGCTTTTCTCGTTTCATATACTCTATTCAAGTTTCTTTACTTCAAAATATTGACATATCCCTTATTCTGTACCAATTCAGAATTTAAATCGATGCATTTCTGAGGAATCGGGAAGACGGTGGTGTAGCCGGAGGATTCACCCTGAAGAGGCGTACGGAGATCGTAGGCACCGGTGAATTTGCCGAAACGGATGAGATCCTGACGACGCCATCCTTCCCATACCAACTCCAGCAACCGCTCTTCCAAAATGTTATCGAGCGTAGCCTTACGATGAGACATTCCCACACGGGCACGAATCCTATTCAACTCCTCATCGCCATTCTCTCCGTTTCGGACCTTTGCCTCTGCCTTCATCAATAAAGCATCTGCATATCGGAAAAGAACTATGTCGTTACTCTGCAACTTGCCATCCATATAAGAGGTTCTATCCACCTCATACTTCGCCATCCTCGCTCCAGCCGTCTTGACAAACTTACTGTTGGTCAGGTTTTGAGCCACTTCAAAAGGCTGATACTCCAACGGCTTTCCATTATCCATCAGCAGTTCATGACCATCTACCTTTACCACTCCCGCCACAAAGTTCATCTTGCAACGGGCATCTTCATCTGCCTCGCCATAATGATTGGCTTTCATCGTAGAAATCGTGGCACAGGTACCATTCTCACTTCCCCATCCCAAGACACCGCCATGCGTATAATGGTAAGAGCGGAAGAGATAATGGAACTGGTTGGTATAGATATTCTTATCCATCGGAATCGTGAAGATATTCTCCTTCGATGTCTCATTATGCGTAGAGAAATTGAATGAATCATCCGACTCCAGGACATAGCCTTCTTCTGCCAGTTTATCACAATAATAAATGCAGGTTTCCCAGGCATTCAACTTCCTGCAGTCCACCTTATCGCCATTGCGCAAAGAGGCATCAGAAGCCGACACAGAGAAATGAATGTCACTTCCCTTCGGACGGCTCGCATAACCCTGGGTCCAGTCATCATACATATAGATTTCTGCATTCAAAGCCAACTTCGCCAACAGAAAGTTGACTACCGGCTGGGTGATGCGACCATAATAATTGCCTTCCTTATTGCTGTGCTGGTCGGGAAGTGAAGGCAATACCTGCTGCAACTCCTGAAAGACAAACTGGAAGATAGAACTGCGATCTGTCTGACCTTGGAACAGGCTGGAATGGAGCTGTTCTGCACTAGAAAGGACCAATGGAACCCGACCGAACATGTCCATAGCATAGTAATAGAACATAGCCCGGATGGCTCTTATCTCAGCCCGATATTCCTCCTGCTGTGCGGCAGAAAGCAGGGCCGACTTGTTGCTGATAATATCCAAAGACTTATTAGCCAGCACGATAACCTTATAAAGGTACTTCCACGTATCATAAAGAGACTGGTCATCGGCACTCCACCGATGCTGGTACATGGCATTCCAGAGGCCACCATCATACCAGTCGCCGCCTCGAATCGGAATCATCGCCTCATCGGTGGTCAGCGTATTATAATCGTAAATGCCACGGCAGGTGCCCTGGATGCCCTCACTCTCGTTAGCTCCACCTATATAATTATAGAGAGAAGCCACGGCATTGATATAAATATCAGATGCAGAGCCATAGATGGCATCCTCGTCCAACTGATCCTTAGGATGTTCGTCCAGGCAGGATGTCATAGACAATGCCGCCAGCAGCAGAAATAAAAATCTATATCGTTTCATAACTTTCTGATTTTAGAATTGAACACTTAAACCCAATGAGAAGGTTCTGTAAACAGGATATGTCCGCTTATCATCAATACCCATCGTACTGTTCACCACGTAGCTGTTAATCATCGGAGTCAAGCCGCTGTAACTGCTGATGGTGGCAAGATTGTTGACACTCGCCGAAACTCTGAGCGACTGCACCACGCCCTTTCGGATAGGGATATCATAGCCCAGCGTGAGATTCTCTAAGTTGAGATAATCGCCCTTCTCCAGCCAATAATCAGAAACATTCTGGTCAACGATATTCTTCTCAGGAGCTCCCTTCAGCACATTATAATCCGGGAAACTCGACATATTGGTGTAGGCTAAGCCCGTACCATTGAATATCTTATGTCCGAAGGCTCCGTTCATCTGCAATGAAAGATACCAGTCGCGATAACGGAAACTGATATTGGAACCCAACGTTACTTTAGGAGTAGCCTGACCGGCAATATATCTGTCACCGCCATCACTCAAATCTACGGTTCCGTTCTTGTCCAAATCTTCGATATCATAGCGGTAATGCCCATTTCCATCTTCTATAATCCCCTTGCAATGTGGAAGATAGAATACCCCCAAAGGCTGACCAACTATCTGATAGACCACATTGTTGTAACCACCATGCTGACCGGCACCCGACAAGGCACCCATCGCAGTAATATCGGCTGCCGACATCTGCATTCCGTCATATTCACCACTCAGCGAGAGGAGTTTGTTCTTCTGCCAGGAGAGATTCATATTGATATTCAGTTCCATGTCCTTCTTCTGGATAGGAGTGAAGGAAACGCCGACCTCCAAACCCTGGTTGCTCATAGAACCCAAGTTTGCCAACAGTTTATCATAGGCAAAAGGCGGAACCGGCACATCATAGGCATAGAGCATGTCGGTGGTCTTGGAATAGTAATATTCTGCCGTCAGAACCAGCCGGTTGTTCCACAATCCCAAATCAGCTCCGATATTCCAGGTAGCGCGGGTTTCCCACTTCAGATCAGGATTGTTATTGCTAATCATTCCCATCGTAACCGTAGGAGAACTGTTCACCGAAACAATACCATTCTGCCGCACCGTATTCAAAGTGGTATAAGAAGATATTCCGCCAAGATTACCTGAGCGTCCATAGCCCGTACGCAGTTTCAGCATAGTAATTTTCTGGAGAGAACGGAGCCATTTCTCCTGCTTCATATCCCAGGAAAGAGAGACGGATGGGAAGAAACCCCAGGTATGTTCATTGCCCACCATCGAAGAACCATCGCCACGCATGGAAACCGAAAGACTATACTTATTATATAAGGTGTAGTCGACATTGCCCATCACAGAAGCCAGGGTCGGATCTTCGTAATTACTGTCTGTCCCACCGAAAGGCCGTGATGCAGCAGCACCTATGTTATGGTAATACATGTCGTTGTTGGTGATTCCCTTCGCAGAAGTCCAGAATCCCGTTCGGATATCCTTCTGATATTCAGCACCCACCATTGCCTTCAGATTGTGGATTTCCCACGAATGCTGATAGTTAAACGATACATTGGCAAGCCAGTCCTCGCTCTTGAACTCCCCACGATAGAGATTGCCCTGCGCCCAAACCCAGGTAGGACAGAACTGGTTGTTCTCGTTGGAAGCATAACTGTATGCTCCGAAGGCAGAAACACTCAGAGAATTTGTCATATCATAGTTCAACTTCAGATGAGCATTGAAGTTCATGTTCTTCGTATCATTACGCTCCTTGAGCAAGGCACCGGGAGGATTCACCTGAGATGCAGCCCCATTCTTCACCCAACTGCCGTTCAGCTTATCATAAGGATAAGTAGGATTCATGGCATCGGCAGAATAGAAAAGCATCTGACTGTCGAAGATATCATTGTTCTTGAAAGACGAACCGAACACGCCGAAATCTCCCGTCAGTTTATCGCCAAATGCCTTCTGGGTGACATCAATCTTAGCCACCAGATTACGATAGCCCTTGCTCCGAATAATCGTGTTATGGTCGATATAGCCAAAAGAAGCGCGGTAGTTGCTCTGCGGAGTGCCACCGCTGAAGGCCAGATAATGGTTCTGAATATTTCCGGTTCGGGTAATCGCCTTGCGGAAATTGGTATCATATCCCTTATTGTTATACTCCAGCCCATACTTCTGTGCAGCAGCTATGTATTCGGCGGCATTGAGCATCTCCATACTTTTGTACATCGCCTCTATACCATAGTTTCCCTCGTAAGAAATCTGAAATCCCTTACCCGTACCCTTCTTGGTCTTTACCTGGATAACGCCCGAAGCACCACGGGAACCATAGAGTGCCGTTTCGCTGGCATTCTTCAGTACTGTAAAGCTCTCTATATCGGCGGGATAGATTGTAGCAAGCGTCGCCACATCAGAAGTAACACCATCAATAATCACCAGAGGATCATTTCCGCCCATGATAGAAGTTGTACCGCGAACCCGGACGGAGTTCAACATAGCAATACGGTCAAGACCATTGGTAGTGACGTTAACACCTGCCGTCTGTCCGCTCAAGGCATCCAGGGCATTATTGAGTACACCCTTCTTCAGAAGTTCAGGCTCCACTACACTCACCGAACCTGATAAGCGCAAGGAATCTAAGCCTTCGATGTTCACAGACTGAGCACAGAGGGTTTGGGGTGCAAGAATCATCGCACCCATCGCATAAAATATGGTTTTTAACTTCTGTTCCATAACTATTTCATCGTTTAGTCAAGGTTCAAATCGATTTTCGATTGCAAATATAATAAAAAAGAGTGATTCAAAGT
>ERZ1026886.725-NODE-725-length-16439-cov-93.263000_pt1 | contig 16439 bp, 19 predicted proteins | sample MGYA00380173_ERZ1026886 | MGnify/ENA primary metagenome ERZ1026886 (study PRJEB33269, sample SAMEA4719809) | human gut metagenome | biome: human-associated habitat; feature: organic feature; material: feces | place: Cameroon | collected 2013-10 ... | reverse complement strand
AAAATCTATTGTGAGGGTTTTACGGAATGGTACTACTTTGAATGGTTGCGCACCATCCATCTTACTCCTGCTGAATATCGCAGGGAAATTAACGGGACTGCTAAGTGATGGCTAAAATTGCAAAGATACTCTATGATAATGCAAATATACAGAACTCTGCTATGAGAAAAAAGCTGTAACTTTGCACCGTCAAAAAAATAGTTGAATTTAAAGATTAGTTTAATCATGGAAAAGGAAATATTATTGAATAATGGAGTGAAGATTCCTACACCGGGTTTCGGAACGTTTCTTACTCCTGATGGAGCAACCTGCGTTGAAGCAGTAAAAGCTGCCATCGCTGCAGGCTACACCCATATTGACACCGCTGCTATCTATAAAAATGAGAAGAGCGTGGGCGAGGGAATCAAGGAAAGTGGAATCAAGCGTGAGAATCTCTTCGTTACCAGCAAGGTTTGGAACACAGAGCGTGGTTACGACAAGACCTTGAAGGCATTTGACAAGACTTTGAGTGATTTAGGTCTTGATTATCTCGACCTCTATCTCATTCATTGGCCAGCCAACGAATTTCAGTTTGGTAAGGATGCTAATCAGCTGAATGTAGATACTTGGAAAGCGATGGAGCGTCTTCATGAGGAGGGCTTGATTCGCAGCATCGGTCTTTCCAACTTCATGCAGCATCATGCAGAGCCAGTAATGGCGAAGGCAAACATCTGTCCAATGGTTGACCAGATAGAGTATCATCCTGGATTCACCCAGAAGGAATGTGTTGAGTTCTGCAAGAAGAACAACATTCTTGTGGAAGCATGGAGCCCATTGGGAAGAGGTAATGTCTTGGATAATCCTCTCTTGAAGTCGATTGCTGCCAGCCATGGCAAAAGTGTAGCTCAGGTAGTTATCCGTTGGGTGATGCAGACAGGCGTGCTGCCACTGGCAAAGTCGGTTACTCCAAGCCGAATCAAGGAAAACATCGATGTATTCGACTTTGAACTCTCTCAGCAGGAAATGTTTGAAATCGCATCGCTGAAGGCAGACAGAATAGGTTCAGACCCGGATACATGTGACTTCTAATACGGTATGGTTTGGAGTGAAATGCTCTCAAAACATATAAGATGAAAATGTAAAAAGTAACGGAGATAATTCATATTCTCCGTTACTTTTTACTTAAAACATTCACTTTTGGTGTTATTGAGTTTCCCTCAGTTCTTCTATGAGATTTTCAAGAATATAATCATCGCTCATAAGCTGTAAACCATATTTGGGGTCAGACATCTTGAATAACTGGAAATCCTTAATGACCTTAATGACCGTGACCTTAATGACCGGAAAACGCCCCTAAACATTTATTTATTTTTCTGGTGAAACTCCTTCCTTGTCTTAGCCATTGCTTCCGTAGCCCTATCGTGGGTTTCTATCAGCAATGGGCTTTTGTGATATTGCACAATCTTGACCCCGACAGAGTTGTGCCTTTTCTTTTCCTCGATGCATTGAATGATCAAGTCCGGATTGGCAGATTTAGCCGTTGGAGTCTTGTCAAAGTTCTGAATATAGGCAGCGTTGGTCAGGAAGAGAATGTCGGAACCTTCCGGTATTTCCTGCATTACCTTGATCATGAGGGTAAGCATCATGCGGAACTCTGTGGTGTGTAGGTCGCTGATTACATCACGACTGATGATATTGCCGTTATGCTCAATTACAACGGCAGCACCACCAGCTCGCTCTTTATGGCCATAATCACATGAACCACCTATCCAAACGTAATATGTAGAAGTATCTTGTGTCATAATTATTCTGTAGGTTTCACCACAGCTCTCCACTCCATAAACTGCTTGGTTGTTTCTCCGCTATGATGGTCGAGGAAGAGACTATGGGCGGTGTCGAGCGCAGCAATTTTCTGCATGTCCTTAGCATCTAGCTCGAAGTCGAAGAGATTCAGATTCTCCTGCATTCTTTCCTTGTGAACGGTCTTCGGGATGATGATTACATCGCTCTGTAGCAGCCAGCGCAAGGCTACTTGTGCAGCAGTCTTGCCATATTTCTCGCCTATCTGGGTGAGGGTAGGGTTGGTAAACATTCCGTTCTGACCTTCTGCCAAAGGAGCCCATGCCATGAGCTTGGTGCCAAACTCATCCATGAATTTTCGGGTCTCGTGCTGCTGGTTGAACACGTGTGTCTCCATCTGGTTCACCATCGGCGCAACCTCCATGTTTGAAGCCAGGTCTATGAGATGATCAGGGAAGAAGTTGCTCACTCCGATGGCACGAACCTTTCCTGCCTTGTAAGCTTTTTCCAAGTCACGATAGGCACCGTAGCGGTCGCAGTAAGGCTGGTGGAGGAGCATCAGGTCGATGTAGTCAGTCTGCAGTTTGCGCAGACTCTCGTCGATGCTCTTCATGGTCTGTCCATCGCCATAGTTGGAAGGCCAGACCTTTGAAACGAGGAAAATCTCATCACGATTCACGCCGCTCTTCTTCCATGCGTTGCCCACGGCTTCCTCGTTGAGATAAGCCTGTGCCGTATCTATCATCCGATAGCCCACGCTGAGAGCATCCAGCACACAACGCTCACACTCATCAGGTTCCACCTGATAAACACCATAACCCAGTTGCGGCATTTCCACGCCATTGCTTAACTTTATCTTTACCATAATAAAATATTTTAAAAGTTCGTTTATTCCATTCTGCCATATTTCATTTCCACGCCTTCCTTATCATATTGTTTGCGCTTGCCGGTTGGTGGCTCAGTAAGTGTGATGCGAACTACAGCCGTACGTGAAAGGGAACGGGCGATGCTCTGGTCGAATGCATCCATGTGTTGAGGAAGGAAACGTTCACTGATTAGTCGGAGACCATGAATCTTCTCTGCTTCATCTGTCACGATTTCTGCCTTGCCGAATGCAATGGCTGATTTGAATTGCAGGGTGAAACTGCCGTCCTTCGGACCAACTGTTGGCGCACAACGGGTTACGGCTGAAAGGCAAACCTCAGGATGAGCCTTGATTGTCTCCAACTTCTTGCCTTCCAAGGCACCATGAAAATACCAGTTCATATCATCATCTGATGCGAGTGACAGGGGTAAACCATAAGGTTTGCCTTCTTCGTCAATGAAACTTACAGTTATATACGGAGCCTTGTGCATTACTTCCAAAGCCCACCCACTATCCATTGCTCTTGATTTCTTTCTCATTTTTTTATCCTTTGTACTTAAACACTTTAACCATATCTTTGTCGCCACCCACAAGCTGGCTACATCTGTTCAGCATTCCGGTGTCAGAGAAACCGCATTTCACCATGACCCTTCCTGATGCTGGGTTTCCGGTAAAATGATCTGCCCAGATGTTTTCTAAATGTTTCTTTCATTCAAATCTGATCATTTTTGCAAGTTCCATAAAATAGTCATTCGACCAAATATCCAACTCTTTGGGATTCCTGACAAAAGGCAACACGTCTGCCTTTATTTGATTCATGTCTGCCGTGGCAAGTCTTTCATTCAGTTTTTGAAGGAACGTCTCCTTGTCAAGCTCTTCGTGATTGAACTGCAAGGCTCTTTCGCACAAGTGAGTAAAGTCAAGAGGAACATTGTGGCGAACATACCATTCGAAGTCATACCAATCACGTCCCTTAACTCTGTTCTTCCAGGCACGATACATCAGTGCATGCATCTTTCCAGAAAAGAGGGCTGGCAAAGTGAAACATCGTGTCATGAAAGATTGGGGGAGCAGAAGCAACTTCTGTTCTGTTTGGAATTTCAAAGGAGGTTGAGTATCAACTTCAATCTTGATCTTAACAGATTTCTCAGTTTGGAATGTAATTTCATATACATCTGTGTTGTCTTTCAGAAAGGCAGACTCCACTTTGCCAAAGTTCTTTTTGTCCTTCTTTCTGATCTCAACCTCTCTACCCACCATAGCGAATTGGTCAATGATGGGCTGAAAATAATGTGTAAAATCAAAGTTTTCATTCGGAGCAAGCAGGGAAAAATCCATATCCTCAGAGAAACGCTGCAATCCATGGAATATACGCAGACATGTTCCACCATAGAAAGCTGCCTCGTTGAAAAAGCCACCATTGTAAAGACCAGAAAGAATAATCTGCTGGTTGACCTCAAAGATAGCATTGCGGTTTTGCAGTTCGGTCGTTATGTCATAGCTCGAAAGCATTTGATAGAATATCTCGTTTGTGTTCATTTCCTTAAATATTTAATTAGAGTTTCTATGGATTTAGACTTTTTCCCAACCTGAGCATATCGCTCAAATATACTTATGTCCATATTTCTGAAATCATCTATTTCCATTCGGATGTCCTCCTCCAGATAGTTCTCTACATCCTTCTGGTAACGTAAATTAACCTTCGGAGAATTTGCGATTAAGTCACAGAGCGCTTTTTCTGGTGTTGCCATCAGAAAGGCGTAACTCTGCATGTTGATGCTTGTAATCCCTATTGAAAAGGCTTCTCTTGACATGTTCTTATACTCAAAACACCCGACAGGAGTATCAAAACTACGGGAGTGCTTTAGTGTCATAGACTGAGTAGTATAAACAGCTTCTGGTATTAATCCATAATAACGTAAGGCTGTCTGCATAGACACATACGAAGGAGCATAAAGATGATTGGCTATCAGTTCTGTGGATAGAGCAACACGAGACACATTTGGGGCTACCACATAAAGCCCCTTCTTGAGTCGGATAATTTTATGAGCCGCCTCAAGACTGCGTACTTTCTGATTCCCTGCTTCAATGTTAGTAAACAATGAAGCTATAGCTGAAGTACTGACTGGTATGTTACCTATATGTTCTAAATCCATTATTATGGTGCAAAAATAGTAAAATTTGGAATAGAAAACGAACTTTTACTTGCTTTTCTGTTCTATTTTTGGCTATTTTAACAAGTTGCTTAGTTAGACCGCTAAATATTGATGCAGAAATCAGGCTACATACTCCGAGTCAGAATAGTGCTCCTGTTCCATAGCATTCTCATTGCCCACATCAGAATAGCCGTATTTTTACATACCGTTTATATGCCTGTTGCTGAATATATTTCTGGAAAATTCATGTTCATCTATTTTTATCCGTTGAACTTAAATAATCTTGACGTTACATCTGTCTTCTTATGTATCGTGCCAGTCCGTAAACATATCTTCGGCAACCTGGACGATAGTGGAGCAGGCGGTCGAACCATGCAAGATGTTTGTTGAATAGGCGAACTGTAACACCTACATAGACCATGGCGAAGAGCGTTCCGATGCCCACGATCTCCCATTTCCATGAACCGAGAAGCAGAAAACAGAACAAGACGGCCAAGACCACGAGCGTGATGTCCACCCGAATCTTGGCTTTAGGGAAAGGCCAGCCGGTAACCTTGTGAATGGCGATGGAAATGCCCTCGCCAGGCATGGTTACTGAGCCGCACTTCACCTCCATGGCGATTCCGAAACCGAGGATGGTGCAACCTGCTATCTGCACAAGGGCATTGACCAGGATATTTTCTGAAGCCATCCACTGTGTAAGCACCATATTGAGGTCTATGAACATTCCGAAGATAAAGCCGATAGCGAGCTGGAAGAGTTGCACCCACTCGAAGTTTCTTCTCAGAATCAGAATCTGCAGCACCACGAAGATGGCGTTCATCATGATGGTGTAGCCACCGATAGTCCATCCTGGGATGTAGTCAAGCATCTTTCCTGCCGAAGCCATCACGTAAGGGATGGTGGAAATAACGCTTGAACCTAACTGACTTCGCACACATGCTGCGACTCCGAAAGTCATTACATAGAGCGAAACGAGCAGCAGAATATGCTGCCATACAAAAGATATAACTTCTTCTTTCTTAATCATTTATATTGTTTTCTTAATCAATTCGTTCAGTTTATCCTCTCTGATAATCTTCGGCTGAGCCTTGCCAGCGAGAATGAGAATCTTCTTGCCGTTACGATAGATATGAAGCTGTCGTGAGCGAACCGCGGCAGTCAACTCCTTATCGTTCTGCATGGCTTGCCAGATAGGATAATATACGCCCTCAGGTTCAAACAATTTTTTTTGAAGATGCGAGCAGAGGTTTGTTGTATCAATAGTCATCATACCTATTCTTTTACACTATATTCTTGTTAATTTCTTGCCATTCCTGATGCTCTTCCAGATGATTGGTCTTTACCAGTACGCTCTGAAAACCGAAACGCTTGCCAGCTTCGGCATTCTCAGCACGGTCATCGAAATAGAGGGTGGTGGCAGGATTTATTCCTGTCTGCTGCGTCATCTCTTCATAGATTTCGATGGATGGCTTTTCCTTTCGCATGACGTATGAGAGAAAGACTTCATCAAACAGCTCGTCCGTGGAATATCCCAGCTGCTTCATCTGACTGACCGATTTCTGCCAAAGCGTATCGTTGATGTTACTGAGCAGATAGACCTTGTATCGCTTCCGAAGCTTGACCAATGCCTCCAGTCTTTCAACGGGCAGATTGCCACACAGCTCTTCCAGGACTTTCTCAATATCCTCGGTTGTGGTTCCTTTGCGGCAAAGGCTCAGCATCTCTTTCAATGTTTCTGCTTCTGCCACCAGACCATTGATATATTGGTGCATCAGTCTCTTGATTTTGCGGACATGGATTAGCCGCTTGAACGCCGTAACGCCCAGGCTCTCCATGGCTTTCACAACAGAGGCATCATCAATGTTCACGATGACACCTCCATAATCAAAGACGAGTGTTTCTATCTGTTTCATGCTCATTTTCCTGTTGTTATAATTCTCTTATGACATGCTTCTATTATTCAATATCCAAAGGTAATTGTGGGTCTTCGCCGTCAAACTTGTCGAAATCAGAGCGAAACAGACGGTCCTGTATCACTCTATATTTCTCAAACTCGCTTTCGGCATATTCCTTTGCATACTCGGCAGTAATGTGTCCTGCGTCTTGCAGAATTTCTCTGTCGGTTGCATCGAGGAATTTGTCGATGCGTTTAGCCCAATCCTCCATAGTCATAGGAATATGGCGCTCTGCCATATCCTTTGCCATATCAAGATAGGCATTCACCAATCGTCCAAGGGCTTGCAACTCATTTTCCTTCAGATAGTTCTTGGCTACACTTACGTCGGACTTTATGATTTTCCCATTAGGAGCCTTTGCCCATGTAGTGAGCCCCATGTGCTCTTTTTCTGCATCAGCACGATCCACTATCAGTTCTGCGGCAGTATGTCCATGAACAGCATAATGCATCTTGTTCTGTACCTTCTTGAAGAACTCGCGTGTTGTTGGAGCATCACGGTTGTAGTCGATGGCTGTGGCGTAGATGTCGGTCAGTTTCTGATAGAAATTGCGTTCCGATAGACGAATCTCTCGAATCTCCTCCAAGAGTTGCTCGAAATAGTCTACACCGATGAATGAGCCATTCTCCATACGCTTCTTGTCAATTACATAACCACGGATAGCATACTGTCGGAGAACATAAGTGCACCATTGGCGGAACTGGGTGGCACGGCGAGAGTTGACGCGATAGCCTACTGAAATGATAGCATCAAGATTGTAGAACAAAGTGTTGCGTCGCACCTCTCTCGTACCTTCCTGTTGAACTACCGAGATTTTCTCGGTAGTTGCATTCTTGTCCAATTCCTTAGCATCGTATATGTTCTTCAGATGCAATCCTATGTTGTCAGCAGAGCAGTCAAAAAGCGTTGCCATTGCCTTCTGTGTTGCCCATATTGTTTCTTTCTTATATAGCACTTGAATGCCTTGCTCCTTACCCTCAGCCATGAAGATAAGAAATTCAGCGGTACTATTTCTTATTTCAAATTTCTTTGCCATTTTTCTGCGTATTTTCTCGTCGCTAATATTTTTGCAACACCTTATTATATAATTATCTGTCTATTTCCGTGAAACGATTAAAAGTTTGCTGAAAACTCCATCATCATTTTCTGGGCAAGGGGAGCGTACCATGTCTTCACCTCCTGCTCAGTAGGCGTATGACCGCCAGGGAAATGGAAGGCTTGATTGTAATGCTCCAGGAAGAGAGGGGAGAAGTGAGCCAGGGTGTCCTGCTCACCAAAAAGTCCCCACACACGATCCTTATAATAGGGGTTGCAATGGTCAAACTGCACGGCTTCCAGTTCCGCAAACTCCTCAATCAGCGCCTCGTCAATCACCAGCCGCTGATTGCCGTCCCTTCTCGGCGCCTTGTATTCATGCTCGCCGATTCGCTCCTTCAGAAACTCCGTCATCATGAAATACGGATTGCCCAGCAGGGCAGGAATGCCCACCACCGGAGCCAGCATCTGGGCGAGGAAAGAGCCGCAGCTGTTGCCCAGAAGCAAGTCGGGCTGCTCCCGGTCGATGATGGAGCGAATCTCCTTCAGTGCCTCCTTGGGGTGCAAAGGGAGGTCGGGAGTCAGCACCACCGCCGTCCCCTCAAACGCCTCTTTCAAGGCTCTCGCCATCGGACAACTGCCCGTGGCGAAGAATCCGTGTAGGAAAAGTATCTTCTTCATGATCTAATCATTTGATAATGATGCGCCTATAATCTAGGAGGATAAGCCATGCTCAACTCCATATCAGCGCAATATATCTGCAAAAATACAAAAAATATTCAGAAAAGTGATTATATGGATGAATTTTGTTTGCAAGACGAACTTGATTTAACCTTATTTTATAAGATAGAGGGATATTGAGGGATTTTTGAAAAAACGAAATCCTTAATGACCTTAATGACCGTGACCTTAATGACCGGATTTAGGTATTGGAAAATGAAAATGACCGATAATGAATTTGACACTACATGACCTCTTAAAACAAAAAGGCGTAAGGTATGGTAGATATAATCTTGTTCCGACAAAGGTAATGACTGATGATAAGGCAGCTTATATTGAAGCTCTTAATGCATCTCGAGAAGAAGAGTCGATGTTACCATTCCAGTCTTTCATGCTTCAAGAACATATCAAAAATCTTAAGGCAGAGATTGAACAGTATGAAAGATCTATGGATGATGATGTCGTGATAAATGTCGGGAAAGATTTTAAAAATGTCGGGAAAGAAAACTGTTACGACACGTACTATTGAAAGAGATATTGCTGCTCTTCAAGCCAAGGGAATCTTGAAACGTGAAGGAGGTAGAAAAAGTGGTAAATGGATAGTTGTAAACATCTGAATAATCCGAAATCCTTAATGACCCTTAATGACACTGACCTTAATGACACGGAAACGACCGCTCGCCCATGATTTCTGAGGTGAGCGGTCGCTTTCTTTTACCATAGACAATTCCTATCCCTTACGCAATAATCACCCGGTGCATCTGCTTGATGAAATCCTTGAGATTCACAAACGTGTCGCCGAAGGTTTCGCGCCATTTCAGATCTTTCAGCGGATACTCCAGGAAGTTGCGGGGTTCTATGTCGCCGTTCATGCTGATGTAATCCAGGATGTTCTTCAGATAGATCTCCTGGTCTGAGGTGAGGTTGTAACCCTCTATGAACTGCTGATAGATCTGAAGTGCCTTCTTGCGGTCTATGCCGTTAATTACACGGATAAATGCAGCCACATTGTTCTTGTACGGATGGCCCTCGGTAAGCTCGTTATACTCATCCTTGGTGCCCAGCTCCTCGAAGAAGATGCGCTCCAGCTCCTCTATGTCGGCAGAGGTCAGCTGCTCGAAATGCTGAATCTTGCGCAGTGTATCGTTGTTGCTGTTCTCTGCCAGATAGTCGATTACACGCTGCTTGTAGCTGGTCTTGATCACCTCATCCTCGCCACCTTCCACTTTGGTGTAGGTGTCTTCTATGTCGATGATAAACTTCTTGCCGCCACGCTGCTCCTTCAGCAGATGAACCAGTCCTCTCAGTTCCCTGCGCACATGCTCCAGCGCATCCAGCGACTCATTTTCCCAGAACACTGGCTTCTGAACCTCACGTATGGTGTCGATGTGCTCCATCACAGCCGGAATGGAAGCCTTCTTCTCCAGGATGGAAGCAATAACCGTTACCGTCTTGCGCAACTGGCCTGCACGCTTGGTCGTATCGATATGCGAAAGCATGATGCGCAGCATCACGATGTCGAAGCGCTTGGCTTCCTCGTCATCCTTATCCACTTTGATCAGATTGCCTATCTCCTTGAGCTGCTGCACTTCTATCTCCGACAGGCAGGTCCATTTCTTCTTATTTCTGTAAGGCTCAATGATGTTCAGCCATGGGCGAGCCTCCTTGCGTTCCTTGCCGATGGCTGCCACCTGCTGATGGAGCAGGGCCTTCAGTTCATCATGCAGCTGCTTGTCAAATTTCTTCTCCTGATGCTCGGCGCTCTGCAGTTCCCTGGCAATCTCCAGGCGCAGGCAGAAGAGGCGGTCGGTGAGCGATTTGCTGTCGGATGGATGAATGTCGTCGCCCTGCTTCGAGAAGAAATCGAAATTGCCACACCAGTCGAAGATGTAGAATTCCTTCTTGTCTTCGCCCGGACCGAAAAGGTCCTTGCAGAGACGGGTTCCTCTGCCTATCATCTGCTCAAATTTTATCTTCGACTTGATGATCTTGAAGAATACAAGGTTCAGAATCTCAGGCACATCGATTCCCGTGTCGAGCATGTCCACCGATACGGCTATCTGCGGCATCTTGTCTTCTACCTCGAAGTCGGCGATGAGGGCAGAGTGGTTCTTCACCTGGTTGTCTATCAGCTGGCAGTAGTCAGCGCCACGCTCAGGATAGAGATGGCGGAAACGCTCCACGATGCGCTCCGCATGCCTGTGGTTGTAGGCGAAGATGATGGTCTTGCCCACGTCCTCGCCACTATGTACCTTCTGTCCGTTTGTCATCAGTTCTGACAGCACGTTGTCGATGGTGTCGTCATTAATCAGGTAGTTGAAAATCTCGTTGCCCTGAATATCCCGATGATATTCCTCGTCCTCCGGAATACCCTTCATAGCCTTCTCATACTCCCATACCTTCTCCAGCTGCTCCCGCTGCTCCGGGCTCAGATCGTCGTATCTGATGCCCCGGTTGATCATCTTCGAGTTGCATTTCTTCAGTCGGTACGGACAGAGATAGCCGTCGGCGATGGCTTCATCATAGGTGTATTCAAAGTTAGGCTCATTCTCCAGTTCCAGCAGCTGGAAGGTGTTCTTGTCTATCTCGGCTCTTGGGGTGGCGGTGAGACCGATGAGCAGGGAGTCGAAATACTGGAAGATGGCGCCATATTTGCCGAACACGCTGCGATGCGCCTCGTCGATGATGATGAGGTCGAAATGACCGATGGAGAACTCCACTGGCTCGGCGTTGATGTAGTTGATCATCGTCTGATAGGTGGAGAATACGAAGCGGGCAGACTTGTTGGGTTCTGTATCGTCCGAGAGACTGGTCATGGTCTGACTAGGTAAGAATTTTTCAAAGTTCTTGCGTGCCTGCTTCACCAGTTCCGTGCGGTCGGCAAGGAAGAGTACTCTCTTGATCCAGTTGTTGTTGTCTAGCAGTTTGCAGAGCGAGATGCTCACGCGCGTCTTGCCCGTACCGGTAGCCAGCACGAGCAGTCCACGGCGATGCTTCCTGTTGAGCCATTCCACCAGACTCTTGATGGCTGTTTTCTGATAGGGGCGGTTGGTGATTTCGTCGTCTATCGTCAGTTTGGTAATGTCGGCACGACCCCGTTTCTGAATCAGTTGTTCCAGGTCGTCGTGGCTGTGGAAGGAGATGACCTCCCGGTCGGGATAGTCCATGCCGTCAATCACCTTGGTCGTGTATCCGTTGGTGTAATAAATTACCGGTCTTACACCATGCTTCTTCTCCAGGCAATCTGCATACTCTATTGCCTGCTTGCGTCCGGTTTCCGGGCTGTGGATGGTGCTTTTGGCTTCTATCACCGCCAGCGGTTTTCCGCCCTTGCTGAAGAGCACGTAGTCGGCGTAGCCAGTTCCCGAAGGGTGGAATTGCTTGTTCATTCCCTCTATCTTTACCTCGATGGCAGCCTTCCCGCCCTGGATGTCGCCCTTTACGTGGAGGATTTCCCAACCTGCCTCGTTCAGCATGTAGTCGATGAGGCATTGCCGGGTAATGGCTTCGCTTTCAAGCGATTCCGAAGGTTGAGATTTTGGAGGTTCCGGGTGATTGATGGCCTCGCCGGGAACATGGTCTGTGAGGTCGGGAGATACGGTTGGCTCGGAATTGTCTGATGCATGGATCTGGGTAAAGTCCTGCGGGATGAGCGTAGCATCGAAGGCAAGCATTTTGCGGATTGCCTGCCAGCGGTAGAGGAAACCGGTTGCCACATAGAAGAGGGCTCTCAGACAGATGAAAGCATCGTTTGCCTTTACCTGCTGGGCTCCGGTATGAGCAGCGTAGTTGCCTATTTTCTTTACCATGCGCATATTCTGTTCAAACTCCCAGTCTTCGTTGATGAAAGCATCTATCTGTGGGCGTTTGAGCATATTGTTCAAGGTTTCGTGCGGGGCGAGGGTAACGTTAGCCATCGCCAGATGGTTTTTTACGAGCCATTCCAGTGCCTTGCGTGCATTGGCGGCACTCTCTTCGGGGAATGCCTTCTGAAAGATTTCTGCCTTATCGCAGTATGCTGGAGGGAGAAGGGTGGGAGAGGGACTATGAATTTTGCAATAGCGTTTTTATCTCCGCGAGGCATTTTTGCACCTTTTGTGTAAGTGTTGTCGTATTCAAAGAATTGGTCAGACGCTAAAACCTTGTATAAGTACATTGGCTGAAGGTCATTAGTGCATATTCTTATGATAACAACATCTCCACTTGCCCCGCCACTTTTATCTGCTAACCAGATTTTTTTTAGATATGGTCGTATATTACCAATCAATATGTCATTTGGCGAGAAAGCTATAGCGGAGTCTGTGTTAGGTATTTTATCTGAAAACACAATACCTGCTCTGTTTTTTTGCAAGTTTTCAACTCCAACGTAGTCTTGAGGATTAAGTTCTGAAACTTGAATCCTTTTATTTGGATAGATACTTACATCTCCCAGCTTCTTCACATCCCATCCCTTTTCATTCTCCACTGGGTCTCCAAACATCTCATAGAAGAGGCTTTGAGCGAGATTGTCGAAATCTTTAAGCTGCTCCTTCTTCAAACGAATCAATTCGTTTATCTTGTCAAGTTCGGAAACTATCGCAAGCTGAGTGGATTTGGGTGGGAGAGGAATGTCTATTTTCAATAAATCTGCTTTTGTTAAACTAGGAATCGTCACAGCTTTATTATGTCGCTCAAAATTATAGTCAAGGCAGAAATAGTACAAGAATTTGGGCAAGAGGTACTCTTTATTGGCATTGAGACCAAATGCAGTATCTACATTCCAGAATTTTGTTTCAACAAAAATTGGTTTATTAATGTTTCCCTTTCTTCCTATTATTACGCAATTTTCTGGACATAACCAATTGTTTGCATAGCCCATAATTCCACCGCTACCATAAATCGGATATTCTCCATTTTCATCTACTACAGCAGACTGGTTCTTTCCATTTATAATAGTCAGTACTTCTTTCCATCTTTTATATTCCCATCCCTTTCTCATACCATTTCCTCCTTCTTTTCATCTTCTTCCAGCATCTTGCATAAATCTCTGTATCCCTTCAGAAACTTGCCTTCATTCTCTTCCAGTCTTACTAGAATATCCTTTACAGGCTCGTATTCCACCTTCTCACGCTCTATCTCCTTATACTTATTAATAGAGAGGTCGTAATCGTTCTGGCGGATTTCCTCTACGGGTACGAAGAAGCTCTGGTCCTTGCGGGTGCGGGAACCCTCAGACTCAGGATGCAGGAAGCGGTTTACCACATCAGGAATATCATTGTCGGCTATCGGCGCACGCTTGTCATCCAGCGAGAAACCATCTGCCTTCATGTCATAAAACCATACCTTGTCCGTTCCACCACAGTTGGTCTTGCTGAACACAAGAACGGCGGTAGAAACTCCGGCGTATGGCTTGAACACACCACTCGGCATGGAAATGACGGCACGCAACTGCTGGTTGTCAACTATCTCCTTGCGGATAGCCACGTGAGCCCTGGAAGTTCCGAAGAGTACTCCATCGGGAACGATGCTGGCGCAGCGGCCGCCCAACTCCAGGGAGCGGACAAACTGAGCCAGGAACAGCAGCTCGGTCTTGCTGGTGTTGGCGTAGGCAAGAATCTTCTTGTTCACATTGCCCTTGTCGAGACTGCCCGCAAACGGCGGGTTCGCCATGATGAGCGAGTAGCAGTTCTGGTCTTCGTTCTGCTCAGAGAGCGAATCGCGCCAGGCAAGTTCCGGAGCAGTAATGTCGTGCAGCAGCAGGTTCATGGCTCCTATGCGCAGCATGGTCTGGTCGGTATCGTAGCCATTGATCATCGAGGTCTTCATGTGTTTCACCTGTTCTCCAGCATAGAGGATGGTCTCGTAATTCTCCTTGATGTATTTCACGGCTTCTACGAGGAATCCTGCCGATCCCATGGCTGGGTCGCAGATGTAATCCTTCGGTGTAGGCTGCATCATCTCCACGATCATACGGATGATGTGTCGGGGGGTGCGGAACTGTCCGTTGGTGCCGCTTGCCGCCATCTTGCCCAGGATGTATTCATAGACGTCGCCCATCGCATCACGGTTGTTCATATCGAGAGAATCCACGCCGTCGATAACCTTGGTAAGAGTTCGGGCGTTGGGAATCAGGAAGATAGCCGACTTCATGTAGCGGCTGTAGGCGCTTTCTTCGCCCGTGCCGATGTGCTTGATGAATTCGAACACGTGCTGCCTTACCACCTTGAACATATTGTCGGCGCCCAGGTTCTTGAACACGTGCCAGCGAAGGCTTTCGTAAGGGATTCCAGCCTTCTCCTCATCGGTGGTAGCGTCGGGGTTAATCCAGAGCTGCCCTTCCGGGAAGGTAGGGTTCTGCACTTCGCCGTCAAAGTCGCGTGCGTTTTCCTCTTCCTGGAGCTGCTTGTCGTCGAGCATCTTCATGAAGAAGATGTAGGTCATCTGTTCCAATACGGTGATAGGGTTGGTAATACCTGCCACAAAGAAGGTGTCCCATATCTGGTCTATCTTGTTTTTGATTTCTCCTGTTATCATACTATTATTGATTTTTAAGGCAAAGATAATAAAAAAAAGGAAAACGAGCAAAAAAAATGATGATTTTTTACTCGTTTCCCAATAACTTTTCTTTGTAAATCCTTAATGACCGAAAATGACCTTGACCTTAATGACCGGATTTTCGATTGTTACTGCTGCTTACACGCAGCTTGAAACTCCGAGCGAAGTGGCTATTGCGGTGAGAATGCTAATCGCAATCTGAATCACCATTTTCCAAGTATCCTTCTTCATAGACTTTTATCTTTTAGAAATTTACGTTGTCGCCGCCGCCGTCTTCACCGCCGATATTGCCGCCACTGGTTCCCTGGTCACCAGTGGTCCCGCTACCGCCAGCTCCCTGCGTTCCGCTGCCTTCAGTTCCTGTAGTTCCGCTGCCGCCGGCATTGCTGCCGCCACCAGTGGTTCCGTCGCCATCGCCGCCTCCGTCAGGAGTAACAGGCACGTTGAGGTCCACGTTGGTCTTGCCCTCCCTGATTGCCTTGATCACGGCTGCCTGAGCGCTGCGGCTAGCCACGAGGTTGAATTCTGCGTCGTCGAGCAGGTTCTTGAACTGCTGTCCAGGCTCCCACTGAACCTTCACGTTGGTGATGTTCTGCGCCGTAAACTTGTCGGCAGTCTCTGCGCCCTTGGAGCTGAGCAGGAGAGAGAAGTCGCCCAGATCACCCAGTCGGATCTTCTTGCCCTCGAGCAGCATCTCTCTCATGCAGTCCACTGCCATGTAGAGGATGGCGCTGATGTCAGCTCTTGAATACACACTGCCGTGAGAAGTGATGTGCTTGGCAAACTTCTCGATGGTCATCACATCGGTGTACTGCGAGATGGCGAACGCATTCTGCTTCTCGGTCTTCACCAGGTCGGTGTCCTTCTTCTCCGGCTCCTTGCCGTCCTTCTTAGCCTGGTTGATACGTGACTTTGCCTGGTTGATCTCAAGGAGGTTTGCGTTCACGCTGCGCATTACGATGCTGTAGTTAATCATACTCTGTTCTGTGTTTAAGAGTTCGCTGAATCACAACTACCTGGAAGCCCTCGTTTCTTGTGCTTTTTCTGGTCTTAATAGATGACCGGCGCCTGCCATCATTTAAGCCCAGCTGCGGTCTTCTATTATGACCGCCCTTAGGCACAATAGGCTGTTCCTTCGATTGCTGGTGCAAAGGTACGAAATTTAACCCGAGGAAGCAATAGTTTTCCCGTCACTTGATTTCACTTTTCCCGTGAGTTGTGAAAACGGGGGATAAGGAAGCGGGAGGTTGGGGGGCGAGGACAAAATAAAGCCATCTGGTCATTAATGCCCGGTCATTATCGGTCATTAAGAAAAATCACTTCCGGTCATTTAGCCCTATGAGGGTGTGTCATAAGTCTGTGACGCACCCCTTTTTATTTTTTGCCTTTTCA
>ERZ1026886.723-NODE-723-length-16471-cov-78.629934_pt1 | contig 16471 bp, 9 predicted proteins | sample MGYA00380173_ERZ1026886 | MGnify/ENA primary metagenome ERZ1026886 (study PRJEB33269, sample SAMEA4719809) | human gut metagenome | biome: human-associated habitat; feature: organic feature; material: feces | place: Cameroon | collected 2013-10 ... | reverse complement strand
AGGGCGCCTTGCTGATTGCTATTATACCCAGGGCGATGCCCTGGGCTAGGAGCTTTTGGGCCTTCAGCCCGTTCTTGAACCACATGCGAAAGTTCTGTTGTTTAAACAAGTCTCTCTATATCTTCTATTGAAAGGTCTGTACCTTTGGCAACTTGCTCTTGTGTGAGCCCCATGCCGAGAAGACGCTTTGCGGTGGCCAACTTTTCTTTGGCAACACCTTCTTCTCTGCCTTCTTTCCTGCCTTCTTCCTTCGCAGTATCGATCGAATTTTTTATATCTCGGTAAGCTGGGTTGTCATATCGTTCTTCTGATAATCTCATAATCATTTCTTTTTATAGATTTCTTTTGGCAAAGATACGACTTTTTATAATATCTCCCAAGTTTTTTGAAAACGACTAGTAGAGCAGTCCGAAAGTCCAAAGTGGGAGAATATCGCCATTGGCATACTCCGTATCATCACGCACGATGAAGGAGTTGGCTACGTCTTTTATCTGTCGATGGCTCTTCTTGGCTCCGCCTACCTCAAAGGTATATTTGCCAATGGAGAAGTCGGAAACCTTGGAAGAGGTAACATCTAGAGCTAGACGAGTTTGGTTGTAGAAGAATGTTTCCCTCACATTGCCTATGTTGGCATTCTCGCCAGAGAGGGCATAGATGATGTTGGTATTGTCTAGATATACCTTCTCAGTCTTGCCAAGCCCTCGCATACCGCCAGTCTCATCACGTAGTTGTCCTATCATGCCTGCCTTCTCCATATATAATAAATAGGTAGGTATGTCGTTGCGGCTCACCTTAATCTCGTTAGCCAATCCTGTAGCCTCTGGTTTGTAAGGCACATTGCTGGCTATGATGGATAGCATACGGCGCAGTTTCTTGCCTGTGGCTGGCGACATGTTGGCATACTGCGGGATGTCTACTTCCATCGTGAGGCGTATCACTTGCTGCAATCTTTGCTGGAAAAATCCTTCTTTGGAAAATGGATAATATCCCTCGCGCAGATATTGATTGAAGAGCGGTATCGGATGCTGGAGGCCTTCTATCTCTGTTTTGCCATTGAGGATGTCCTCTAGGCTTCTGATAGGAGTCTTGATGCCATGAAACATTTCCAGGTATTCACGGAATGATAAACCCTGCATGTCAAACAAGATGACTCTGCGACTCAAGTCGGCTTCGCCATCTATGATGTCGAGGATGGAAGAGCCTGTAAAGAATACATGAAGCCCAGGGTGGGAATCATATATCTGCTTGAGCTCCTGCGACCATCCTTCATATTTGTGTACCTCATCAATATAGAGCCATTCGCCCCCTTCACGCACAAACTGGTTGGCTGTTTCGATGAGCGTGCTGGTGGTGAAATAGCTGTGGTCGGCAGAAACATAGAGCGACTTGGCTTGCTCTTCTGGGCTCTTGCTCTTGATGTGCTGCAATATCAAGGTAGACTTGCCGACACCTCTTGGTCCCATCAAACCTACTAGACGAGCCTCCCACGGAAGCTTGTCATAATTATATCTCTTGAACGCCAAAGATACGAGTTCAAGCTGCTCTTTCATGTAATTTATCAATGTAATATCCATACGCTTTTTTATTAAATGCACCTTCCAAGGTGCAGATTTATAGCTTTCGTGCACCTTTCAAGGTGCAAAGTTATGCCTTTCGTGCACTTTCTAAGGTGCAAATATAGAGTTTTTGTTTGAAATATCAAAGAAAAATGCCATAAAAATGGGAATTACTACGATTTTTTCATTCTTTTGGACTATTTTGCTAGCTTGTATTAGAAAGATTTTGTTATTTTGTGGGCTGAAACTAACATGATTAAAATTGATATGAAGAAAATCTTACTCTTCCTTCTGCTGGCAGCATCTGCCATGCAGGGATGGGCACAGGACCCATCGGAGGCTCCTGCCCAGCGACCTACCAACCCCGTATCGGCACCCCAGAAACTCATCTTTGTGCCGGACTCTCTGAAACCCTATGATTTCAATAAGGATGATGAGAGATGGTGCTGGCGACATAGTGCACAGACCCAGAATATCGTGTATTTCTGGGAAAAGCCATTCGGAGACAATCCGCAGAATCCTCCTTCGCTCGAAGGTAAGCCGATGAAATTCGACCTGGGTAATCTGCAGACTCAGGTAGAACGGTTCTACCATTTCTTCCGTGACACCTTGAAGTTCTCGCTGCCAGGCAGCATCTGCGACCAGTATAAGATGATGGTGATGGTGAACTATTCGCTGGAAGGAACTGCTTATGGCGGAACTTATGATGACTTTATCGGAGCGCTCTGGGTAACACCTAACCGTATTCAAGATCAAAAACTCAATTGTCTGGCTCATGAACTGGGACACAGTTTCCAACTTCAGATTATGGCAGACAAAACGGGCGAAGCCTGGGGAGGTAGTGGCTTCTTCGAGATGACATCCCAATGGATGCTCTGGAGAGTGAATCCCGACTGGATAACAGATGAGAAGTATCATTTTGATGCCTTCAGACAGCTTACCCATAAGGGGTATCTGCATCTGGACAACATCTACCATTCGCCATACGTTATAGAATGGTGGGCAGAGAAGCATGGATTGGAAAGCATCGCCCAGCTCTATCGGGAAGGAAAAGTAGGAGAGGACCCGGTTGTTACCTACAAGCGCAAGTATAAGATGAGTCAGAAGCAGTTTAATGATGAGATGTTCGACTGCTACCGCCATCTCGTGAACTTCGATTTCGATTATGCCCGTAAGGAGACCCGACCTTATGCCTGCACCTTTGATACCAGGATGCTGAAGCAGAAGAATGGTTATCTCCGTCCGGATACAGCTTCGGTTCCAGAGAACTATGGTTTCAATGCCATTAAGCTGGAAATCCCGAAGGCTGGCAAGAAGGTTACAGTAGATTTCAGAGCCCTCGATGCCGAGGGTAAGGCGTTCAAGGCATCCAAGGACAAGATGGCACGCACCATCGGTTACCGTTATGGACTGGTGGGAATAACTGCCGATACCGATGAATGCATCTACAGTCAGATGGGCGAAGCGATGAACGGAAAGGTTTCGCTTGTGGCTCCAAAGTCCCAGCCTCTCAAGGCGCTCTATCTGGTGGTGATGGGAGCTCCTGCGAATCATTCGCTCGATCCATCTTCCCGCCGATTCCCTTATGAGGTAAGAGTGAAGTAAGGATTGGACTTCCCTTAACTTCTCTAACTCCCCATATACGAAAGTTCGATATTTAAGAAATCAACAAGTAAAATTTTAAATATAATGAAGAATCAGATTTTAGCTCTTTCGCTGTTGAGCGCAGTTCTGGCGATGCCGGCAGCTACAGCTTCAGCACAGGGCACATTAGAAGATTACAACAGAGCCTATGCGCTGCGTCATCAGTTTTCTGCCGATTCCGTGTTTCATTGGGCACGCTCATCGGCTTGGTGTGATTCTACCCACGTATTGCATTATCAGATTTCTACTCCTCAGGGCCGGAAGTTTGTATCCTATGATGCCGACAAGGATGAGATGAAGACTTATGATTCGCAGGAAGCGATGGAGAAGGCGCTGGGCATCAAGCCTCGTCCTGCCTACAAGCCTCAGTTTGGCAGACGCCATGAGCGCCATTGGATGGAGGTGGATGAGGAGAAGGAGGCTTATCCGGTACTTTCGCCCGACGGCGAGATGGAAGCCTACATCGAAGGTTACAACGTGGTGGTTCATGAGGCAGGAAAACCTTATACCGAAGCCAAGCGAATCCTTACCCAGGATGGTACCATCGGCTGCTATTACAGCAACCGCATCCAATGGAGTCCAGACGGTAAGCACATCTTCGTATGCAAGCGAGTGCCGGTAGAGAAGCGCTATGCTTACTATGTGGAATCTTCGCCTGCCGACCAGCTGCAGCCTATCCTCCACAAGCAGGAGTATGCCAAGCCGGGCGATGCCCTGCCACAGTATTATCCGGTCATCATCGATGTGGCTACCGGAAAGAAGGTGGAGGCTGACAAGCATCAGATAGAAAACCAGTATGAGCTGGAATGGATGCAATGGACTCCTGACAGCAAGGAGGTGACGATGGAGTACAACCAGCGTGGGCATCATCTCTATCAGATGTTGGCGATGAATGCTGAAACCGGCAAGCTTCGTACCGTGGTAGAGGAACGTGCCAATACCTTTGTGAACTATGGTCGTCTGTGGCGCCAGTTTATTAAGGATGGCAAGCAGCTGCTCTGGATGAGCGAGCGCGACAACTGGAACCATCTCTATCTCTACGATGTGCAGAAGTCGAAGGTTATCCGCCAGATTACCAAGGGCGAATGGTTTGTTCGCGGCATCCAGCGTGTGGATAAAGAAAAGGGAGAAATCTATTTCTCGGCTAGTGGCGTGAACAAGAATGAGGATCCATATCTGGTACATTATTATAAAATAGGTATGGACGGCAAAAATATGGTGGCGCTCACTCCAGAAGAGGGAAATCATAGTGTCCAATATACCTATGATTACCGTTATCTCCTGGATACCTATTCTAAGGTGGATGCCGCTCCTGTTACCGTGCTCCGTGATGCGCAGACCGGTAAGCTCGTCAAGACTCTGGAAACGGCTGATATAGCTACTTTGAAGAAGCACGGATGGGTGGCTCCAGAGGTGTTTGTGGCAAAAGGAAGAGATGCCAAGACAGATATGTGGGGCATCATCCAGCGTCCTACCAACTTCGATCCTCATAAGAAATATCCGGTTATCGAGTATATCTATTCGGGTCCGGGCGATGCCTATACTCCGAAGAGTTTCATGCCGTACAACTGGTACACCACTTCGCTTGCCGAACTCGGTTTCATCGTAGTTCAGCTCGATGCGATGGGAACTTCCTATCGCGGCAAGAAGTTTGAGGAGGTTTGCTACAAGAACCTGAAGGATGCCGGATTCCCAGACCGTGAACTCTGGATTAAGGCTGCCGCCAAGAAGTATCCTTATATGGATGCTGATAATGTGGCTATCTACGGCTGTTCGGCAGGCGGGCAGGAGAGTACTACCGCCGTATTGCTGCATGGCGATTTCTACAAGGCTGCCTATAGTGCCTGCGGCTGTCACGACAACCGGATGGATAAGATCTGGTGGAACGAGCAATGGATGAGTTGGCCTATAGACTCCAGCTACGTGGAGTGCAGCAACGTGGAGAATGCCCACAAGCTGGAGCGCCCGTTGATGCTGGTGGTAGGCGAGATAGACGATAACGTAGATCCATCGAGCACCTATCAGGTAGTGAATGCGCTGGAAAAGGCGAACAAGGATTTCGAACTCGTGGTGATTCCTGGAGCCCATCATACCATGGGCGAACTCTATGGCGAGCACAAGCGCTACGACTTCTTCGTGAAGAATCTGCTGGGTGTGAAACCTCCGAAATGGAGCGATGTAAAGAGCAAGTAATTCAGACTTCAATCTGTTGATAGTGAAACTTCTCACTTGAATCATTATTTAAGTTTTTGCCTCGAAGCAAACGGATAGTCTTACTTTTAAAAAGTAGCTATTTGGTTGTTTCGGGGCTTTTTTTGTTCATTTTATTGCTATTTCTCGTTATATTTTTGTAATTTTGCGGCAATAATTTATCTAACAAAAGAAAATAAAGACCCATATAATGAGAAAGATATCTATTCTAATGGTTTCTGTGCTCTGCATGATGATGCCTGTAGGGGCTGAGGCTCAGGTGCCGACCGCCTTCGTTTCGAAAGGAACTACGGATATTCAGGCGCAGCCACATACGATAACGCAAACCAGCTCGGGTGCACAATGGGCTCCTGTCGACCCTATGGTGCGCTCTATCACGATGGATAATGGTTTGCCGAGTAATGCCGTGCGTAGCGTGGTTCAGGGTTCCAAGGGATACATGTGGTTTGGTACAGACAACGGATTGTGCCGTTTTGACGGCTATGATGTCAAAACCTATTATAATCCCTTTACGGCAATAGACCAGTATGTAGGTGCTCTGACCGCTTGTGAAGAAGGACTGCTCGTAGGCTGCAATAATGGAGCCTATCTGTTCAGTTATGAAACCGACCGGTTCCAGAAACTGAGCGATAAGATTACGGCTCCTGTTCTTAATTTCTCGCTTGACGGCGATCAGAATGTGTGGATTTCTACCAACGGACAGGGTGTGTTCAGATACAATCGTACTACTCACGAACTGCACCAGTATCCGATGAAGAATATTCAGGGTATAGTGCAATGTACGCTGGTTGATGCCAATAACCAGGTATGGATGCTCTCTAATCATAGTAAAGCCAGCATCTATCATCTCAACAAGTCGACCGACCAGTTTGAGGCTTTCCCGGTAAGAGGCGATGCAAACAAGTTTTATGGCCTGGCGATGCTTGCCTCACCAGATGGCAATATTTATGTCGGAACCTGGGATAACGGACTTTACAAGCTCAACGCCGACGGTAGTGCCGAACAACTTATTAGCGGAACTCTGAGTAATGCAGTTCATCATATCCACCAGCTTTACAACAACGGCAACAAGTATATTCTCATAGCCAGCGATGATGGTCTGGTGCAGTATGACATCCAGAACCGCTCCTGGAGCATGCTGTCGGAAGTAAACGATCCAAGCCGGAGCACGAGCGAGCGTTTTGTTTATGGTATTGCGGGCGATAATGAAGGCGGCATCTGGGTTACTACTTTCTATGGAGGTGTGAGTTATCTTCCTTCTACGAGTGTAGAAGAACGTTTCCGTGCTTACTCAGCCCGACAAGGGGGATTGCGCGGTAATGTGGTAGGAAGATTCTTCGAAGACCAGCAGCATCGCATCTGGATAGCTACGGATGATGCAGGTCTTGATTGCTTCAATCCCCAGACCAACAGTTTTGTTCCTTATCCGGGCAAGGCGGCTATGGGCAAGTATAATGTTCATGCTCTCTTTGCCAATGGTAATGATTTGTGGGTGGGAACCTATGGTAATGGTGTCATCAGAATGAATATGGCTACCGGAGCGCAGCAGATTTTCCAGACCGATGGAATGGCTTCGGGCAGTAATGCCTATTGTATTTATCGCGACCGTAAGAACCGGCTGTGGGCGGCTTCGATGGATGGAGCCAGCCTTTTCGATGAGGGGCAGCAGAAGTTCAGAAAAATCAAGTCGTTCAAGTCGCTTACCATCGATATCAAGGAAGATCCTCAGGGCAACGTATGGTTTGCTACCCAGGGAGGCGGCTTGTGGCGCTTGGGCAAGAATAACGTCTGGAAACAGTATAAGCATGTAGAGAATGATTCCACTTCGCTGGTGAGTGATCAGGTAAACTGTCTGGCTATCGGCGAAAAGGGGCAACTCTATGCTGTAACCGGCGATGGACTTTGCGAATATCTGCCTTCAAAAGGTATATTCCGACGCATCTCCATCGATGCGCCTAGCCAGGATTTCACGAGTATGGTCATTTCGCAGGGAGTAATGTGGATTTCTACAAGCAAGGGAATTGTGAAATATACGCCGGGAGAACCTGTCCAGCGGTTCAATAAATATGACGGACTCACCTGCGACCAGTTTATGCCAAATGCCGGACTTCTGGCTTCTGACGGCAGAATCTATTTCGGTTCGACAAGAGGTTTCAACTGGTTCTATCCATATCTCGTCAAGATTAACCAGGTAGCTCCTCCTGTGGCAATTACCTCGGTAGAACTCTTCGGAAAGCCGATAGAGGCGGGGAGCGACCAGCTGGATAAATCTCTGAGTCATGCTACAGAACTCAATCTGTCTCATAATGAGAATACCATCAATATCTCGTTTGCAGCCTTGAGCTATGTATCGCCTGAGAAGAACCAGTATGCTTACAAACTTGAGGGAGTAGACAAGGATTGGGTTTATACCCACGAACATCGTGCCAACTATACCAATCTTCCTGCCGGAACCTATACCTTCCTGGTTAAGGCAACCAATAATGATGGCGTATGGTCGAAGAATGAGGCAAAACTGCAGATTGTGGTTCATCCGCCGTTCTGGTGGTCTTTGCCAGCCAAGATTCTGTATTTTCTGCTTATCGGTTACGTGATTTATTGGTTCACACAGAGCCGGTTGAAGCGTGAGAAGCGCCGCCATCAGGAAGAACTCGACCAGTTGGAGCGCAAGCAGGATCAGGAGATGAGAGACGCCCGCCTGCAGTTCTTCACGATGATTGCCCATGAAATCCGTACGCCGGTAACGCTTATCATCGGACCTTTGGAGAGTCTGAAAGAGCATTGGAAACAGGTTTCCGGAAAACTTGCTGATGGTGAGACTATCACGCAGACGCTTTCTGTTATCGACCGTAACGCCCAGCGTTTGCTCCTGCTCGTCAATCAGTTGCTCGATTTCAACAAGGTGCAGCAGAAGGGCATGCAGGTTCATTTCCGCTTGAATAACATTTCAAAACTGATGCATGCTGTGGCTGAGCGTTTTGCTCCTACCTTCGAGCAGAGAAGCATCCGTTTCGAGGTAGAATATCCTGCTGATGATCTTGTGGCGATGATAGATCAGGAGGCGGTTACCAAGGTTATCAGTAATCTGATGACCAACGCCTTGAAATATACCGGGGATTATGTGCGTCTGTCCTGCCGCCTGATGGAGGATGGAACCCATTTCAGCATCGAGGTAGAAGACAACGGATTGGGAATCAGTCCTGACGAGAAGGAGAAAATCTTTGGAGCCTTCTATCAGGCACGAGATAACAAGCCGGGAACCGGAATCGGTCTCAACATAGTGAAGAATCTCGTTGAGGCTCATCATGGTATGGTAAATGTAGAATCGGAAGTAGGCAAGGGCTCTACCTTTATCGTAACCCTGCCGCTCAACCAGCTGGATGCTGTGGTAGAAAAGGCAGACGAAATGGTGAAGGAAGAAGAGGCTGCCGCAGAGGAAAGCCTGCTGACAGATGCATCTCTGGATGAGCAGGGTTCTGAAAAGGCAGGCGAGGCTGTTGTCAGTCCACTTCGTGAACCGGTAAAACCGGCGATGCTGATTGTGGATGATGATGAAGACATGCGCCAGTTTGTGAAGGCTCATTTCGAGAAAATGTATACGGTTTATACAGCCGACAACGGAAAGGATGCACTCCGTAAATTGGAGAAACATCCGGTTTCGCTCATTATAAGCGACTGGATGATGCCTGAGATGGACGGTCCGGAGTTCTGCCGTAGGGTGCGTGAGAATTCAGAATACTCTCATCTCCCGTTCGTGATGCTCACGGCAAAGACCGATGATGCGTCAAAGACGGAGAGTATGAACTGTGGAGCAGATGTCTACATAGAAAAGCCGTTCTCGATGAAGTATCTTGAGGCGAGCGTAAAACAACTTCTCGAGATGCGCCGTCTGTTGAGGAATAAGTTCTCGCATACTCCGCTTGAGCCGATAGCAGAGATAGCTCCAACTCAGGTTGATAATGCGTTCTTGGAGAAGATGTCGAATATTATCGAAGAGAATGTGGCAAATCCGGAACTCAACGTGGCGTTCCTTGCCGAGAAGATGGGCATGAGCCGCTCGTCGCTCTTCAATAAGATTCGCGGTCTTGCCGATGTTACGCCAAACGAGATGATACAGCTCGTGAAACTGAAGAAGGGTGCACAGCTTCTGAAAGAAGGAAACTACCGCATCAGCGAAATCAGCTATATGGTAGGTTTCAGCAGTCCTAGCTATTTTGCCAAGTGTTTCCAGAAGCAGTTTGGCGTCAAGCCGATGGATTTCGTGGCTGCGGAATCGTAGGATAAAAGAACTGTTCGGATAGAATAGAATAAAAAATCGCCTGGGTGCTCAGATGCATCCAGGCGATTGTCTTTTATTATAAATAGGAGTAGTCCTATTCTTTATTTCTTTGTGGCTCTGATGAAGAAACCGATGAGGCAGATGTAAGCCAGGAGCGAACAAACCTCAGACATCGGATTAACCCACCAGCTGTCGGCGATGCTTACCTCGATGCCGCCAAACTTCAGAAGGGCGCTAACCACACCCATCAAGGCTCCACCGGCGATGAAACCGCTGGCGATGAGCGTTCCCTTCTCGCCACGTTCGCTGTTCACCTTGGCATCCTTGCTGCGTGAAGTAACATACCAGTTGATGGCGCCACCCACGAGCAGAGGAACGTTCAGTTCCAGCGGAATGAACATACCCAGGGCAAAAGCCAGGGCAGGAATCTTGAAATAAGTCAGCACGATGGCTATTACGGCTCCGATACCATAGAGCACCCAAGGAGCACCCACGCCATTCATCAGAGGGTCGATGACCGCAGCCATCGCATTAGCCTGAGGAGCAGCAAGCGAACCCGATGCGAATCCGTAAGTCTCGTTCAGCAGCATCATTACGCCGCCCACGGTAGCCGCACTCACCAGGGTACCGAGGAATTTCCATCCCTCCTGTTTCTTAGGAGTTGTCCCCAGCCAGTAGCCAATCTTCAGGTCGGTAATAAACGAACCTGCTACCGAGAGGGCTGTACAAACCACACCGCCCATAATCAGGGCAGCCAGCATGCCGCCAGGACCTTTCAGACCTACAGCCACCATCACCACAGAGGCGAAGATGAGCGTCATCAGGGTCATTCCCGAAACAGGGTTTGAACCCACGATAGCGATGGCATTAGCCGCTACGGTAGTAAAGAGGAAGGCGATGGCAGCCACGAGCAGAATGGCGATAATGGCGAAGAGAAGGTTGCCCTCCATCACGCCAAACCAGAAGAAGAGGAAGGTTACGAGGATGGTAACAAGCGAACCGATAGCGATAATCTTGAAAGAGATGTCGCGCTGGGTACGTTTCACGTTCTCATCCACATCGCTCTTGCCCTTTAGCTCCTTGGCTGCCAGACCTACGGCACTCTTGATGATGCCCCAGCTCTTGATGATGCCGATGATACCCGCCATGGCGATACCGCCGATACCGATGCTGCGGGCGTAGGCACGGAAGATTTCCTCCGGACTCATCGCACCCACGGTCTTCACGATGCTAGGATCCCAGGCGCTCAGCACGCTGTCGTGGAAGATGACGCTCATGCCTGGTACAATCAACCACCATACCACGAGCGAACCCAGGCAGGTGAAGAAGGCGTATTTCAATCCGATGATGTAACCCAATCCCAATACGGCTGCACCTGTGTTCACCTTGAACACGAGCTTTGCCTTGTCAGCCAGGTCGCATCCCAGACTTACCACACGCGATGTGAAATTCTCGTTCCACCATCCCAGGCTGGCTACGATAAAGTCGTAAAGACCACCCACCAGTCCGGCTATAAGCAGCGGCTTAGCCTGGTCGCCTCCCTTGGCTCCGCTCACCAGTACTTGCGTGGTAGCCGTAGCCTCAGGGAACGGATACTTGCCGTGCATATCGCTTACGAAGTACTTGCGGAAAGGAATAAGGAAAAGAATTCCCAAGACTCCTCCCAAGGCCGAAGCCATGAAAATCTTCATAAACGAAGTTGTCATCTCCGGATATTTAGCCTGCAGGATGTAGATGGCTGGCAGGGTAAAGATGGCTCCTGCCACCACAGCACCCGAACAGGCTCCGATGCTCTGGATAATGACATTCTCGCCCAGCGCCTTGCTACGCTTGGTAGCGGTACTTACGCCCACGGCGATGATGGCGATAGGGATGGCTGCTTCGAACACCTGACCCACCTTCAAGCCCAGATAAGCTGCGGCGGCAGAGAAGATGACTGCCATCACGATTCCCCATGTAACTGACCATCCGTTCACCTCAGGATAAACCTTGTCAGGCGACATCAGCGGCTTATATTCCTCCCCGTCTTTCAGTTCGCGGAATGCGTTCTCGGGGAGTTGCAAATTGTCTTTTTCTTCCATTATTTCTCAATTCTGATGATGTACTCACTCATGAAACTTGCACCTGGCTGCAGACGGTTCATCAGATACTTGTCCTTAAACTCTCCATCATATTCAGCCCAGTCGCTCAAACCATACCATGGCTCGATGCAGATGAATGGAGCGTGCTTGCCTGTTGGGTTCCAGATACCTACGGCTGGAGTCTTGAACTCGAGGGTTACATGAGGTTCGCCCTGCTCGTTGAGAATGCTCACCTGCTTAACCTGACTCTTGTCGAAGATAACAGCATCTTCTGCGAAAGTCTCCTCGTTTACTTCCCAGATACCCTTGTCGGTTTCTACGGTTTCCTTAGCCTGGCGGTCGATGCATCCGCCTACGTTACCATAGAGACGAACAGGAGCCTCGTTGTCGAGTTTCAGGGTCGCCTTCATTTCTTCGCCCTTCTTGCAGCCAGGAACCATGAATGCTGGGTGACCGCCAATCTGGAAGAAGATTTCCTTGTCGTCGGTATTCTCTACGTGCCAGATGACATGAATCTCGTTGCCCTGCAGGCGGTAAGAGATGGCAAGGTTGAAGTGGTAAGGATAGTTCTTCTGAGTCTCTTCGTTGTCGATGAGCGCGAAGGTGAGGCGGTCGGCAGTCTTGCCAACGAGTTTGAACTCTGTATCGCGTGCGAAACCATGGCGAGAAAGGTGATACTCCTTGCCCTCTGTGCGATAAGTGTCTTTCCACAATCCGCATACGATAGGGAAGAGGATAGGAGAGTGGCGGTTCCAGTATTTCTCGTCGCCATCCCAGAGATATTCATTACCATTAGCATCCTTGATGCTCTGAAGTTCTGCTCCGAGAGATGAAATCTCAAGTGTGAGCTGATCATTCTTAATCTGTTCCATTGTTATTAATTCTTTTGTTTAGTTTTTAATGTTTCATCTGATTATCTTTTTTCAAAGATATTGCAAAGGTACAATTTATTTTCGTAAAGCACAAGAAAAGAGCGTTTTTTCTCAGATATTACAATATATTTATACGATTTTGTTAGCTTATCTCGAATATTTGCTGTAACTTTGTAGCCCGAAATAGATAGATAACAAGAAGTATAAGAAAAAAAAAGTATTTAATCTAATGACAAGCAGTAATAAAGTTAAAGGCTTTGCGGCGGGTATTGTTGCCGCAGTATGTTATGGTACCAATCCTTTGGGCACGCTCGAACTCTATGGCGACGGATTCAATTCCAGTTCTGTACTCATCTATCGTTATCTCTTGGCGGTACTGATGTTTGCCGTGGTGATGCTGTTCCGCAAGGAGAGTTTCAAGGTGAAGTGGGGACATCTGGTTCGTCTTGGCGTGCTGGGCTGCATGTTTTCGCTCTCGTCAGCCACGCTTTATGTCAGTTTCCATTATATGGCGGCAGGTATTGCCAGCACCATCCTCTTCGTTTATCCTATTATGACAGCCATCCTGATGACGGTCTTCTTCCACGAGAAGGTAACGTGGTCTACCTCGCTTGCCATTCTTCTGGCGGTATCGGGAGTAGGATTGCTCTATCAGGGCGATGGAAACGATAAGTTGAGCACGGCGGGTTTTGCCCTCGTCATGTGTTCATCCCTGCTCTATGCCCTTTACATCATCTCCATCAACCAATGGAAGAATCCGGGCATGTCGAACATCAAGTTTACCTTCTACATTCTGGTGTTCGGACTCATCACGATGCTCATCTATTCGTTTATTGCAGGCGAGCCGATACAGATGCTTCAAACGCCTAAACAATGGCTCTGTGCTGCCCAGCTGGCTTTGTTGCCAACGGTATTGTCGCTCTTCTTCATGACCATCTCCATCAATCTCATCGGCAGCACGCCAGCCGCCATCATGGGAGCCCTGGAGCCTGTAACGGCGGTCATCATCGGCGTATGCGTCTTCGGCGAGAGTTTCTCCCTTCAGCTGGCGATAGGCATCCTCGCTATCCTGGCTGGCGTAACGATTATTATCGCAAGAAAGAAAGGGTAAAAGGCTGTTTAAAGGTAAAAAGGTAAAAGGGTAAAAAGGTAAAAAAGTAAAAGGGTAAAAAGGTAAAAGGGTAAAAAGGTAAAAAAGCCTAGCGGGGTTGCGTGTCATCCCTCTGGTTCCCGTTCCCAGCGATTCCATCGCTGGTCCCCATAAAGGTAAAAAGAAGAAAAAATCCTCGCTCGAAAAAGAACTCGAACGAGGATTTTTTTTATCTGTTCTAGCCGCAAGCAAATAGGCTCGCAAGCCGCCAGGCGTTAAGATGATTATCTCAGGATATCCTTCAGGGCAAAATTGGCAAGGATGGATGTTGACTGGCTCAGCATGCGGATAAACTCCTGGGCTGAGTTTTTCATGTAAGCATCTTTCAGAATGTGGATGCAGCCATCCATTTCGTTGTCGGCAGCATCGATAGGAATCGCCTTCATGCCGTTCTGCAGAATGGTGGTCGATTCGGAGAGAATGGTCACCAGATTGCTGCGGCTCAGAAGGTCGAAGATGATGTTTACATTATTCACCTCTACCATAATCTTGTAGTTCAAATCTTTGCCCTCTACCATGTGATCAAAGGCGTTGCGTGCCTGCAGACCCTTGCAAGGAAGGATGAGGTCGTAGCGCTCCAGATCGGAAAGCTTGACCGATGAAAGGCGCGCCAGCGGATGATTCTCGTTCACGATGGCGGCAAGACGGTTGCTGAAAATAGCTCGACTGTCTACCGCCTTTTCGTTCTTCAGAGGCTTGAAAGCCAGAACGAGGTCGAGTTCGCGCTTCTTCAGTCCGTCCATCAGTTCCTGCATGGTGCGGTATTGGATGTTGAGCTTTACATGAGGATAGGCGTGGAGAAAGGCGATGAGCGTCTCGGACATGATGTTGCTGAAGGAGAACGTTACGCCGATGTTCAGTTCGCCTGTAAGCATTTCCTTCAGATCGTTCATGTGGTCTACACAGGCTTCGGCAGAATTGACCGCATTTTGGGCGTAAGGTCTCAACTCCTTGCCCGCCTCTGTGAGGTAAACCTCATGAGAATTGCGCTCGAAGAGGGGCAGACCTATCTCCTGTTCCAGATGCGAAATCTGCTGTGAGAGGGTGCTCTGGGTGATGTATAACTTGCGCGAAGCTTCTGAGAAGTTGAGCGTCTCGGCTACCTTCAAGAAATATTTCAGTTGTCGTATTTCCATATTGTTCCTTTATTGAAGCTATCGGCTATAGAAATAACCGATAGCTAAATTTGGGTGCAAAGATAAAACATTTATTTTAATATCCTCTTTTTTTGAAGAATAAAATGATGTTTTATCGCATCTCTACTTCTTTTTATCCGGTTATCATCCGATGAAAATCAGATTTCCAACCAGATGATTATTTGATTTCTACTTCGTGCAAATCTACGAATTCGCCATTCTTCTTCTTTCTTTCTACCAGCATGGCAAGCAGCTTGCGCTTGCGGTTGTCGGCGATGAAACGGCGGAAGAATACGTTTGGAATTGCCACACCCAGGGCGATGCAGATGATGGCTAGCGAAGCCTTGATGAGGTTGTTCATACCTACGGTTACTTCGCCTACCACGCCATGCATGTCGATGAAGGCGAACAGGGCGCGATACATCAGAACTCCCGGTACCATTGGGATAACACTAGGAATGGTGATACATTGGTGAGGGGTATGGAACCAATGGCGCGCCTTGATCACGATGATGCTGATGAGCGCAGAACCGGCAAGCGAACCGATGCTCAGACCCATATCGAGACCGATGTTGCCGTTAGATGGACCCAGGTTGACGAAATTGCGGAAGCATACGGCGATGATACCGCCCACAGCTACAGCTGGCAACAGACGGCGAGGTATGCTGAAGATGGTAGAGAAACCCATGGCCGATACGGCTGCTGCGATGGCAAACTCCCAGTATTCGTGATGAGGGGTCATCGTAAGATCCTTCACGAAGTTGTCGATGTGGCAAACCTGGATGGCGAAGGCGATACCGAAAGCCATCGCGAAGAGCATCAGCAAGGTATTTAGGGCACGGACCATTCCCACCTCAATATATCCGTCGAGCATATCGCTCACAAAGTTGATGAGCGGAACTCCCGGCACGATGAAGAGGGCGCACGCCATCAGCGGATGCCAAGGGGTATCGGAATGCATGAAGGCTGGAAGCGCTTCGGCAATAGATGGGTTGAGCGAAAGGAATGAGGTGAGCCAGGCTATCAGAGTGGCTACGAAAGCCGAAATTCCGATGGCTACATAGTTGTTGCAGCCCTTGGTTGGCAAGAACATTCTCAGGCGGAAACCCAGAATGGCTGCAAGCGAACAGAAGAAGAAGGCTGGCCAGTCGCAACCGAACTGGATGCAGAATCCGCCGCAGGCAAAACCGCCGCCGATGGCTACCTGCCAAGGGGTGAAGCTGCGTGGGGTGGCCTTGATGTCGTTCAGGGCCTGCTCATACTGTTCGAGCGAATAGTTATCCTTGATGGCCTTCCAGGTGAGCTTACTTACCTGGGAAATAGAGGTGAGGTTGATACCATGCTTCTCGCATCTCTGGAACTTGGAGAAGGAATGCTCCTCGTCGCTATAGTTTACCATCAGCACGTTCCAGTTGATGTAAAGGTGCATGTATCGCTCGTCGAGACCGAGGAAAGCTGCTGCACGCTTCATGGTTCGCATGATGCGGGATGTGTCGGCAGCACTCTCCATGAGAATGCTACCGGTACGTAATAATAAGTCGA
>ERZ1026886.722-NODE-722-length-16473-cov-57.248934_pt1 | contig 16473 bp, 6 predicted proteins | sample MGYA00380173_ERZ1026886 | MGnify/ENA primary metagenome ERZ1026886 (study PRJEB33269, sample SAMEA4719809) | human gut metagenome | biome: human-associated habitat; feature: organic feature; material: feces | place: Cameroon | collected 2013-10 ... | reverse complement strand
ACGCCCTGATGGGTGAGCGTATCGGTATGGATATCGCCAACATCATCTGGGACCGTGTGTTGAACATCGTCAACAACAACGACTTCGATGGTGCCAAGGAAGAGTTCCTGAAGGTTCTCGCCATGGAGATTCCATTCAGCGAGGGTGAGTATGAGAATGGCAGACGCGACGAGTTGGCTGAGCGTGCCTTCCAGGAGGCGATGGCTGCCTTCAAGCGCAAGACCGACCGCATCCAGGCTACAGCCATGCCTATCATCAAGCAGGTATATGAGAACCAGGGTGCTATGTACGAGCGCATCATGGTGCCTATCACCGATGGCAAGCGCATGTACAACATTGCATGCAACCTGAAGGAGGCTTACGATAGCGAGGCTAAGAGCGTAGTGAAGGAATTCGAGAAGAACGTTGTTCTCCAGATGATCGATGACGACTGGAAGGAGAACCTCCGCAAGCTCGACGAACTTCGTCACTCTGTACAGAACGCCAGCTACGAGCAGAAGGATCCATTGTTGATCTTCAAGCTGGAGAGTGCCAAGATCTGGGACGGTATGATCAACGACATGTACGACCGTATCGCCAGCATCCTGATGCGTGGCCAGATTCCAGTAATGGAGCAGGAGCAGCAGGTACAGGAAGCAGCACCAGAGCAGCACACCCAGCAGAACTACGTAGAGAGCAAGGTTGACATTGATGCCGAGCGTGAAGCTCAGGAGGCAGCAGCCAACCAGGATACCCGCGAGAACGCTGAGGTGAACCGCACTCCATACCGTGCCGAGCGCATGCCTCGTCCTAACGATCCATGTCCATGCGGCAGCGGCAAGAAGTTCAAGAACTGCCACGGCAGAAACTTGCAGGCATAAAAGATGACTCATAATAAATAATGATAAGAATACCTAGATTTGATGATACTCTCATCATTTCTAGGTATTTTTGTTATAAAAAACATCATTGCTACCGAGTTGCAAAAAATTATTCGTAATTTTGCAGTTGAAAAGATCAAGAAAGAAAGATTAAGAAAGATCAAGAAGAAAAGATAAAGAAAGATAAAAAGATAAAGAGGAAAGATATATGAAATTATCAGAACTTAAAACAGGTGAAAGTGGAGTCATCGCCAAGGTATCCGGTCACGGTGGATTCCGCAAGAGAGTCATCGAGATGGGATTCATCAAGGGCAAGAAGGTAGATGTGCTTCTGAACGCCCCACTCCAGGACCCAGTGAAATACAAGATTATGGGTTACGAGGTGTCACTCCGACACAGCGAAGCTGACCATATCGAGGTGGTTTCCATCGAGGAAGCCAAAAATGATGCACAGCTCTGCAAGGCGGATGAAGAAGGCCGCAAGCAGGTAATCGATTCGCAGGCTACAGATGCCAGCGAGAACGATGAAAAGGCACTCGGCGACAAGATGCTCGTGGCTGAAAGAAAGGATTCTGCCAGCAACGAAGCCTTGGCAGAACAGGAAGCAGAAAGACTCCACCGCGTCATCAACGTGGCACTGGTGGGAAATCCAAACTGCGGAAAGACTTCATTGTTCAACTTTGCATCGGGTGCTCACGAACGTGTGGGCAACTATAGCGGAGTAACCGTGGATGCCAAGGTGGGCGAAGCTGAATACAACGGCTATCATTTCAACCTGGTAGATTTGCCGGGCACCTATTCTCTTTCTGCCTATTCTCCGGAAGAGCTTTATGTGCGCAAGCAGCTCATCGAGCATACGCCGGATATCGTCATCAACGTCATCGACACCAGCAACCTGGAGCGCAACCTCTATCTCACCACCCAGTTGATAGACATGCACATCCGCATGGTCTGTGCTCTCAACATGTTTGATGAAACCGAAAAGCGTGGAGATAACATCGACTACGACAAGCTGGGCGAGCTCTTCGGTATCTCGATGATTCCTACCGTCTTCACCAATGGTCGAGGCGTGGATAAGCTCTTCGAGACCATCATCGAACTCTACGAAGGCAAGGAAGATTCCAGCGCTCACTATCGCCATATCCACATCAACCACGGACATGAGATAGAGCACGGCATCGAGCATATCCAGAAATATCTGAAGGCAGATGATTCCATCCGCCAGCGCTACTCTACCCGTTACCTCTCCATCAAGTTGTTGGAGAATGATAAGCACGCAGAGGAATACATAAGTCATCTGAAATCGGCCAAGGAAATCTTCGCAGCCCGCAATGAGGCAGCCAAGCGTGTGAAGGAAGAGACTCTGGAAGATAGCGAAACCGCCATTATGGACGCCAAATACGGTTTCATTCATGGTGCATTGCAGGAAGCGGGCTATGAACCGGGCAAGGCGAAGGATACCTATCAGGTAACCCACCTCATCGACAGCATCCTGACCAATAAATATGTAGGATTCCCTATCTTCATCCTCCTGCTGTTCATCATGTTCTCAGTCACCTTCGTACTGGGCGAGATTCCTAAGGGATGGATTGAGGACGGCGTGGCATGGCTGGGCGAATTCATCAGTACTACAATGCCGGACGGACCGGTGAAGGATATGCTGGTAGATGGTGTGATTGGTGGTGTAGGTGCGGTCATCGTATTCCTGCCACAGATTCTCATTCTGTATTTCTTCATCTCATACATGGAGGATTCGGGATATATGGCTCGTGCCGCCTTCATCATGGATAAGCTGATGCACAAGATGGGCCTGCATGGCAAATCATTCATTCCGCTGATTATGGGATTCGGATGTAACGTACCTGCGGTGATGGCAACGAGAACCATCGAGAGTCACCGTTCGCGTCTGATTACGATGCTGATTCTGCCATTGATGAGCTGTTCGGCTCGTCTGCCAATCTACATCATGGTCATCGGAACGTTCTTTGCCATCCAATACCGTTCGCTCATCATGGTATCGCTCTATCTCATCGGCATCTTCCTTGCCGTGATATTGAGCCGCATCTTTGCCAGTTTCGTGGTGAAGGGCGAAGATACCCCATTCGTGATGGAGCTGCCTCCTTACCGCTTCCCTACCTGGAAGGCGATAGGCCGCCATACCTGGGAAAAGGGTAAGCAGTATCTGAAGAAGATGGGTGGCATCATCCTCGTGGCAAGTATCATCGTCTGGGCTTTGGGCTACTTCCCTCACAATGAGGAACTTGACAACCAGGCTCAGCAGGAGCAGAGCTATATCGGCAGAATCGGTAAGACCATCGAGCCTATCTTTACCCCACAGGGTTTCGACTGGAAACTGGATGTGGGCTTGGTATCCGGTGTGGGTGCCAAGGAGATTGTAGCCTCAACGATGGGTGTGCTCTACAGCAACAACGACAGTTTCTCTGACGATCAGGATTACAACGATGAAGACGGAAAATACGAGGTTTTGAAGAAGCAGATGACTTCTGATTTGAAGAAGACCTACGGTTACAGCGATGCCGAGGCAGCATCCAAGGCAACGCTCACCGCCTATTGCTTCCTCCTCTTCGTATTGCTCTACTTCCCTTGCATCGCCACGATAGCAGCCATCAAGGGCGAGACGGGCAGTTGGAAATGGGCAGGCTTTGCCGCCGGCTACACCACGCTCCTGGCATGGATAGTATCAGCCCTGGTCTTCCAGATAGGAAGTTTGTTCCTGTAAAAAGGATACAACGATAAAAAGTAAATTCCCTCGAAGAAAGAGAGTGTTCTCTTTCTTCGGGGGAATTTTTAGTTTTTCAAAATGTATATCTGATCTAGAATTTCTCCTTCATCAAGAGGCAAAAAAGTCAATTGATGCCTCTTTTTGTTTCCAATCGGTAATACGACCCTTCGTATAGCATGATTCCATAGAACATTCTCTTTCCACTCTTCACTTCTCCCTTGAGTAGCATAATCTATAATATGTGTAGTTTGTTTATCTAATGAAATTTGGAATCTAAGCTGATTTCCCGACAGTGGATGAGTTGGAATCATTCGAATTTCTACGACAACAGAATCCATTGCATCGCACTCAAAATCAAATCTGACCTTTTTCCCCTTTTTAGTCTTGATAGCCTTTTCTTCATATCCTAATCCTTCACAAGATTCAAAAGAACCTTGTTTACTATCTGCACCCGAAAAGCAAGCTATATATTGCGGTTCTTTGCATAACGCCTCTTTAGAAGAGCTTCTTTCTACCGGTTCAAAGACAGGGAGCCTTCGAGGTTGAAAATCCATCATTCTTTGCCATTTGCCCTGATTATAGAACCCTGTATTATAACGCCGAGTTAGTGCAGAAATACTATCGAAAGCTGCATCACTTTTCTCCCAAGAACAAAGTCCATGTCGAGCTTGCTGGGCGAAAAGCATTTTCTTATTCATCTCAGCAGCAGCCTGTACAGGATATTTGACCAATTGGAAATAGGTGTCTTTTTGGTCATTCGGAATCTTTCTAAAGATTTCCTCCACATTTTTCTCTATAGTTCCATACTCTGCAAGGCGTTTTTGGATTTTCTCTAAACTCCACGGCATATCACGTACAATACGATAGTAATTAGTGTGATACTCTTCTTCACGAGTATTGCCCATAAATTCTGGCTTCCGAATAAAAGCCAACCTATAACTCTCCCTCATGATTGGAGACAACTCTTTGCCTATGTTATCACCAAACTCACGACAAAGGAAATCTGTGAGATGCCCTTTTACTCCTTGTTTTCTTACACGATCCAGATTCCAAGCCATATCCAAAAACATTTCTATTTGGTATTCAGCAGGCTTAAGGTCTCCAACATTCAATATCCACATTTTCTGTATGCCATTTTCGTAAGCAGAAGACATCTGCTGAAACATAAGAGCTGGTGAAAAAGTACCAAGCCATAGATAGTCATGAGGACGCCCCCAGTAACTAACATGATAATAAATACCATTTCCTCCCTTGCGTGAACGTTCTTCCACTGTAGGCATGTGACGTATATAGCCATAGTTATCGTCACACCACATGAGACAAACATCCTCAGGAACATGAAGCCCTGATCGATAAACATCCAACACCTCTTTATAAGGAATAAACACTTGCGGAATTTTTGTCACATCACTATTCACATATTGGGCAAGCAGTTGACGCTGGTCCTTAAATACTCTTTCCAGAACTTGTCTCTGCTCATCAAGCGTCTTTGCACCGTTCATAGCTCCATCATGCACACCACGCATACCAATCGTATAAAGTATCGGTTGATGAGCCACATCCTTTACTCGATTTTCCCAAAAACGATAAACATTGCTATCATTATGTACATAGTCATATTCCCCGACGCCTCTACTTTTCCATTCTCCGTTAGCATTACATGCCATGGGTTCACAGTGCGAACTTCCTATATAAATGCCATATTGCGCTGCCACTTCCCGATTACCATTGGTAAGAAAGAACGGAACAGTACATTCATGCATAGCAGGCCAAAATGTATTAGCACGCAGTCGGAGCAGCAACTCGAATATGCGAGAATTAGTCTTGGGTCCAATACGACCAGGTTTATACCAAGGCTCGTAGTTTAGACTTGACCATTGCATCATTCCCCAATCTTCATCATTGATAAATATGCCACGATATTCCACAGAAGGAGATTGCTCATCCGCATAGCCATCCGTCAAGGTAAAAGAACTCTTTTTCTTGGGCATAGCATCAGCCCACCATTTCCAAGGAGACACCCCTAATAAACGAGATATCTCCAACAAGCCATAAGCCAAACCATGATTATCACTTCCTGTCACAATGATTTTTCCTTCTTTTACCGCAATCTTAAAAGCTTCTTTCTTACCTTTCAGAAGCTTGCTGTCAATATGCAATAATATATCACCAGTTTTGGGAGTGACCACAACTGAAGATTCCAATACATCCTTGCAATCCTCAGCAAACATACGGATAGCTGATTTGACAACAGGTTCCACGGTAGAAGTGTCACACTGAATATTAATACTCTTACCTGCATAGATACAGAAATCCTTGGCATTCATTTCAATGCTTCCAATCAATACCAACACTATCCAAAAACTTTTTTTGAAACTCATGAGTAAAATCTTTTTATTATTAATAAACATTGTCATTTGGCAGTTTTTTATACTGGAAACAAGAAACAGAAACCTTTCCCTTTCCACTACAATACACACCAGGAAGAAGACTCAAGAAAGCTGACAGTGTATTATGGTTATAGCCAGAAACTTCTAAGCCCCACTGCATTTGATACCATTCCTTGCCATCCCTACTCATATAGCCTGTAACCACCTGATCTTCAAATCGCAGCTTAAGCCAAAAGTCTTTACCCAAGCGATTATGGCCTTTGTCCCTGCGCTGCCCTCTACGCCAACAAGTTACTTTATTCTTATCACATCCTAATCCTACAAAGAAATATTCATTGTAATAAAGGACCAAGCCTGCCTCAGCATTACCCTCTATCTCGAACTTGGCACTCATCTCGTAGTTTACGTCTGGAGCCACAAACATCAGTGGTGAGGCAGAAGCAGGATTATCGCCTTTCCCTTCAATGGTAATTGCCTTGGCTTTTATGTTGAAACGATTGGCTTGGATGCCTTTCCATCCCTTCCACTCCTTGCCTATTCTGAAATCAGAAAGAGATTTTGCAAAATCATACTCGCCAGTTATCTTTTTTCCACCTATTTTGCTAGAGATTTTCTTTTCTCTCTTTTGATTTTCTTCGATGACAGGCTTTGCCAAAGGATGCACTACTTCTGCACCTGTTGGTGCTTTCAACCATCCATCAGAAGTAATCTCAATAGGCTCCAACAAGGTTTGGCGACCTTGGTTCAATCTATCCTTGTTGTAAGCATGATACACAGCCCACCACTTGCCATCAGGCGTATCAATCAATGAGGCATGCCCTTTTGACCACCATTTTTCCACATTACAATAAGTATGAATCAATGGATTGATGGGACTATTCTCCCAAGGACCATCCACACTTTTAGAACGAGCAACGATAGCCATGTGGGTAGTAGCTGGTCCAGCAGTACCTCCTTCTGCATTCAAGAAGTAATAGTAATCGCCTATTTTCTTGACTTTTGGTCCTTCCAAGGCCTTTCCTTCCACTGTCCAATCAGGAGGAATCTGCCAACCATCATACACTTTTTCCATTTTACCGATCGTAGAAAGTCCATCATCCGACAAGCGTATGCGATGTCCTCCGCTCATAAAGAGCCAACGAACATTTTTCCCTTCGTCATAAACATGGCTAGGATCTATCCAATTTCCAACTTTCAAATCCACAGGGTCGCTCCAAGGACCATATGGAGACTTGGAAGTAACCACATAATTATAAAAATCATCATTCCCCTTGCTAACCGTAAAATAGATATAATATTTGCCATTATGCTTGCAAATATCCGGTGCCCATACCGAACCTAAGTTTTTCCTCAAGGCATAGCTTATCGGCTCCCAATTCACCAAATCATTAGAATGATAAACGGTCAATCCTGGGAGATATTCAAAAGAAGAATGGGTCATATAATAATCATTTCCATCTCTTACGATAGTTGGGTCGGGATGATCGCCTCCCAAGATGGGATTCGTGAAAACTTGCTCAGCATTCTTTCCAAAGACATAAGCCATACTGGCATTTATGAAGTTATCATCCGAACCATACAAGCTCTTTCGCTTATCCGACCAGTTAGGTCTTTCGCCCGTCACCTTTATCTCCAAGGTATATTGTCCATAAGAGAGCTTTGGAGTTATCACCCGAATGCCCTCTTGTGGCACCTTACTATAGAAATCTATCAAAGAAGAATAGACGGTATCCTTCTTATGATTCAATACAGAAACCAAGGCATAGCCACCATGGGCATCCGTTCTGCCGACTACAGCCACATGCGTACCAACGAAATCCAGGCTTACAGACTTACCCGCCTGATTACTATTCAAAAGAAACGGTTTCTTATAGATGGCTTGGTTCAATATATCCTCCGATTTCATCTTCTGTATATTCCAAGACTGCCAATAAGCAGGAATGGAGAGTTTATCGCCTGCTACTTGCAACGGCATCCACACGTATGTGGCGGCAGAAGCCTGATGAGGATAAGACCATCTATCGCCCATATACATAGGGGTGCCGTCTGGAAGCATCAAGACAAAAGAACTTTGGGAATTCCATGTCAAAGTTCCTTCTGGGCAGAATACACCTTGCTTCTTCCAAGGTCCTGCAATGTTCGTTGCAGTGAAATAATAATTGTCATTACGCTCCCAACTGGTCAAGTTGGAAGTCAAGAGATAATACATTCCATTTTTCTTAAACATGGCAGGCGATTCTCCCATGCCCTTTACATTGGCTATCATCGTATCCACACTGAGATAATCATCACTCAAACGATAAATCGGTCCGTGATGGGTAAGAAGATAGCCCTTGCCATCTTCATCCTGAAAAACTCCCATATCCCAACGCTTGATAGGTTGCCCCTTGTATTGGAGCGTACCTCTCAACTGATAATCACCATTGATGGTCTTGCAAGTAGCGATACCGATATGCGGATCCATATATTTCAAGTCATCAGCGTGCATCAGCATCACATACATTCCGGTTTTAGGACAACGCATCACCTTCACTCGCTCACCCACTCTGTTAGACCCCAAGATGCCATCTTTCTGCACAGGAAGTACCACTCTTTCAAAGTGCCAGTTTACTAAATCCTCGGAAGAATAACATCCAAATCCAGGGAAGGCATTGGAGGTATCGCTCTTATATTCGCCAAAAAGCCAATATTTTCCATTGTCTCGGATGATGCCAGCTCCATGGGCATTCACCGGTTGATGATTTTGGTCATACCAAGGCACACCATTCACAATGAGCGAAGTTTGTTCTTGTGCCAATATGCTCGAAGAAAAGGAACAAATCCATAAACATAAAAGCATGCAAGCTATTTTATCAAAAATTTTATTCATATTATCCATACGATAAGTTACTAAAAAATAAGGAGAGGGAACTAGAATGCTATCTTACTCCCTTACAAACCCAAAAACAATTACAAACTAATACCCGGTATTCTGTTTAAAATTCCCTGTGGTCTGGTCGATTACAGACTGAGGAATCGGACGGACCACAATATGCTCATCCATTTTATTTATCTTGGCAGCAAGATTGTTATACTTCAATGTACGCTCTATCAACTTGCCAGTGCGTTTTAAGTCCATCCAACGGTTATACTCACCAGCCATCTCGCGAGCACGTTCATCCAAGATAAAGTCGATGTTCACATCAGAAGCCTCAATGTCCATATCCTTCACATGTCCTTCCAAGGCTGCACGCTCACGAACTTTATTGATGCGGTCGGCTGCCTTTTGGCTATCACCCAGTTTATAATAAGCCTCGGCAGCTAAGAGATAAGTATCTGCCAAACGGAAGAGGAAGATGTCCTTAGTGCTAGTATAAGAAGTGTTATTGGAAGGATAAGAAGAATTTGGATCATAGAACTTCCATATCATCGGACACATACCAGAACCACCTACATGCTCAATATCTTGCTTCCATCTATCCTTTGTAACAATGATGGCATTAGGATGCTGACTCATGAGTGCCAAGGAATCCTGCTGGGTAAAAGGCTGGTCATATTTTGGGAAATACAAACGTAAATCGCCTTCCTTCAAACCAATGCTAGCATCTGCTCGTGTGGCATAGAACTCACTCTTGAAGGTTGCATCATAACGGCTATCAACAGAAGTATCATAAAGTGAATACAAGAACTGAGTTGGCATGAACTGATTTTTCTTCCAGCCATACTTTAAGTTACCTTGTTCAAAGCCAGACACCACTTTTGTCCACAATTCAAATCCATAGAGATTCTGTTGTCCATTACCACCATATTGGCTACCCAAAGAAGAGCCATCATATTGCACAGAGAAGATGATTTCACTGTTTTTTTCATTACCTGTAGCAAATACATCAGTGAATGTTGGCTGCAAAGCATACTGTCCACCATTGATGACCTCATCTGCCAAAGTTGCAGCACGAGAGAAATCATTTGACTCTGCATATGACTTGTAACCACGGGTAAGATAAACCAATGCCATCAAATGCTTGGCAGCCCCCTGCGTGGCACGTCCATACTCATCTTGCTTGGCAGGCAACACCCCAACAATGTCGTTCAATTCACTCAAGATAAAGGAATAAACTTCCTTCTCTGGAGTACGTGAAAATTCGGTTATAGGAGAATTAATCTCGTCTGTAACAATCGCCACATCTCCAAACTGCTCCACCAACAGATAGTAATAATAAGCACGCAAGAAACGAACTTCCGCCAAACGTTGCTTAACCGCATTCTCAGACATACCAGCCACAGAAGTCGACTTATTGATGGCAGTATTGCATACTTGAATGCCATAGTAAGCATTCGTATAAAAATCGCTTACATAACTATTTTGGGCATCCAGCGTAGCATATTCATTCAGTTCGCTGCTATATACGTCACGATTGCCATAGCTACCACTAACCAGCTCACTCTCTCCACGGGTATAGATATCCACACCCAAGTTGAACAACCAAGGTTCATTCTTCCAGATAGAGCGCAAGGTAGCATAAGAAGCATTAACTAAGCTCTCATAGCCTTCCTTCTCTTGGAAATATTGCTCTGAATTGACATTACTTAGGTTTTCCTCATCGAGGAATCCGTCGCAAGAAGTCATTCCCAGTACCAAACAAGCACCGACGATATATAAATTAATCTTTTTCATAATGAGTCTTCTATTTAAAATTCTACTTTTGCACCAATCAGATAAGTGGTGTATCCTGTGGCTGTGCCCCAAGTATTTTGGGTAGCCCACTCTGGGTCAAATCCTTTATAAGAGGTAAAGGTAAATGGGTTATTGGTGGTGACATACAAGCGAGCATGCTTGACATTGATCTTCTCCAACCAAGACTTTGGCAAATTATAGCCTAAAGTGATGCTACCCACTCTCACGAAAGAAACATCCACATAGCGCATGGCATCGTAATACTTGCCCTTATTGCCTGGTTGCGGATATTTATTGGATGGATTTTCTTTTGTCCAATAGTTTACATTCACCTGCTTGTAGTTGCCTTCGTATGTCATGTAAGCCGACATAAAGGCATCTTGCAACTGAGCACCCTGCTGCGTATAGAGATACACAGAGAAGTCAAAGTTCTTGTAAGTAAATGTATTGGTGATACTTCCTATCCACTTTGGAGAACGCTGGCCGATGACTTGCTTGTCATCAGAGTTGATGATACCATTGTCATCCAAATCTTTCACCTTCACCTGACCAGGAGTCTGACCATATTTCTTTGCCAACTCAGCTTCGTCCGTTTGCCAGATTCCATCAAATACATAATCGTAGTTCACATCCAGAGGCTTACCAATAAACCACTTGTTGGCCACATCGTCTTGCTTTCCATTATAGAGTTCTACGATTTTGTTCGTATTCTTAGAGAAAGTGATGTTGGTTTCCCATCCAAAATCCTTGCCTTGGATATTCACCGTGTTCAAGCCGATTTCAACACCACGGTTTCTTACCCATCCGATATTATCCCAAACAGACGACCAACCTGTGGTCTTAGGGATATTTCTCTTCATAATCAAGTCTTTGGCATCACGCTGATAAACATCAATGGCACCGTTGATACGATTGTTGAAAAAACCGAAATCCAGACCCACGTTGATTTCATGCGTCTTCTCCCATGACAAGTTTTTATTGGCAAGTCCATTCTTGTAATAAGCCGAGATCACATTGCCACCATAATCATAGTTCAATCGAGAGATACCCGACTGGGTGCCATAGATAGATACGGCATCATTACCCGTAACACCATAGCTAAGACGCAACTTCAGATTGCTGATAGCAGGAGCGCTCTTCATGAAATCTTCCTCTGTGATACGCCAAGCAAGAGCGGCAGAAGGGAAGAACGACCACTTATTGCCATCAGCCAAGCGAGAAGAACCATCATAACGACCAGAAACAGTCAAGAGATAGCGATCATTGAAAGAATACTGTACTCTTGCCAAGAAGGAGGCCAAAGTGCGCTTTTGATAATTGGTAGAAGAAGTCGTCTGATTGCTCAAACCTGCAGCACCCAAGTTATACCAATAGCTGTTGAAAGGGAAATCCTTGGCAGCTTGATTGGAATATTCCCATTGCTCCATCTGGATACTCTGTACAAAGCTTGCGTTCAAGTGATGCTTATCCAACTGCTTGTCGTAAGTAATCTGGTTATCCCATACATACGACCAATAATTGGTTTGATCGTATTTTGCCGTCACTCCAGCAGCCTTGCCTGTTGAATTCTTGGCATTCTTTCCCACAACCTCACCATATCTCTTATAAAGGAACTGAGGCGCAAACTGGCTCTTGAGCGTCAAGTCCTTGATTGGTTTATATTGCAAATAGACATTTCCAAAGATTCTATATCTCTTGGTTTCACGATGCTCGCCATCAGCAGTGCTTTCCAACAAAGGATTGGTGGTTCCATCATTACGGAACACATGATATGCCAGATAGCCCTCTTCATCGTATGGATATGCCACTTGAGGAAGACGATAGGCTGAGCGAAGCGTCTCGTAGCTTCCAGCATTTTGCTTACTATAAGTGAAATAGAGACTGCCACCCATCTCCCAAGACTTCAAGAACTTGCGATTTACATTCAAATGGAGATTGTAACGATTGAAATCTTGGTCGCGTATTGTTCCTTCCTCATGCAACTGACCGATACCCAAGGAGAACGTTCCCTTGGCATCACCACCTGAGGCTGTGATGGTATTGCTATATTGCTGACCGGTGCGCATGGTCAAGTCAATCCAGTCGGTATAGTCCTTGTTATCGATTCTCTCCCACTCCTCTGGGGTAAAGAACTCTGCATTGGTACGATCGGTGCTGCGACCGAGATTCTTAAACAATTCGGTACGGAACTTGACATACTCGTCTCCATTCATCATATCAGGCAGATGACTAGCCACACGAGCACCATAGTAGCCATCATAATTGATACTGAAATGACCTTCCTTACCACGTTTGGTCGTAACGATAACAACACCATTGGCACCACGGGAACCATAAATCGCTGTAGCAGAAGCATCCTTGAGTACATCAATCTTTTCTATGTCAGCAGGGTTCAAGTCGCGGGCATCTGATGAAGTAGGAATACCATCTATCACCCAAAGAGGTTCGTTGCTATTGTTGATGGAACTCTTACCACGCACAACAATACTATAGCTACCACCAGGACGAGCCGCATTTCTTGTAATATTGACACCCGAGATTCTACCTTGCATTGCATCTACAGCATTGGTTTGAGAGGCAGATGTAATACTAGAGGCATCCAAAGAAGAAACTGATCCTGTAACGTCACTGCGCTTCACAGAACCATAACCAACTACTACCACCTCGTCAATGGTCTTGGAATCTTCTCTAAGCACAATGTCCAAAGGTTTATTAGAATTTACCGTTACCTTCTGAGGAAGATAACCCACATAAGATATTTCCAAAACACCCTTAGGCGCCATATCCAAGAAGAAATTGCCATCTAAGTCTGTAATGGTACCGTTACTCGTACCTGCAATCTTGATAGTGGCTCCTATAATAGGTTCCCCATTGGAGTCCACTACCTTTCCTGTGATTTTTTGACTTTGTTGCATGATATTCATTGCCACCTCACCTTTACCATATAGATAATTAGGTGAAACTAGGGAAACTCCCATACATAGCAAGAATGCCGTCAATCTAGAATCGTTTCGTTTCATATGGTTTTCATTTTTCGTTATTAATATTGTTGTTTCTGGTTGCAAAAGTAGTCGTTTCTTTTCTAAAGGATGGTTTTTTATCGGTCAAGCCACACCGATAAACGTTCAATCAGAATCTTGGCAACGTTTTTCTGTCAATCTTCGCCGAAAATCAAGCATTTACGAAGTTTTTCTTGCAAATCTCATAAAAAATAAGTAACTTTGCATACAAACAAAAGACTGATTATAGAAAACGCTAAATACAGAAATAAGATGAAAAGACTGACATTCTTGCTCTGGCTCCTCATAGAAGTATTCACCTTATCGACAGCTAAAGAAGGTTATTCTTTCTTGAATATTGGTTTGAGAGAAGGCTTATCCAATGAGTTCGTCAATGACATGGTTATGGACGAACAGGGATTCCTTTGGGTTGCCACAGAGTCGGGATTGAACCGTATCGCAGGCAATAAATGCACGATTTTCAAGACCAGCAACTCAAATATCGGAGAAGATTCGTTCATCAATTTATGTTACGACAAAGGAAGCAACTCCGTGTGGATGCAGTTCAAAAACGGAAAGATAGACGTCTTTGATTGCAAAACGCAAACTTTTAAGCACTTCTCAGAACAAAAGGAAATGCTTCAGAAAAGTGTCTCCGCTATTCATGGTTCCTCGGATGGAGGCATTTGGATAGCGTTTTATAGCGGCGACATACAGCATTATAATGCCAATACACACAAGTTTACGACATTTCCTAAGCGACTTTTCCCTAATATCAAGAACGGTATCAGATGTATCATGGATGATGGGAATGACCATTTGTATATCGGCTTACGAATGGACGGCATGTATGTCTATAACCTCAGGACAAAAAAGACGAAGTTCTACAGCCACAATCCTAAGGACGAGCAGAGCTTGCCTGGCAATAACGTTCGCTCCATCTGTATTGACCACATGAAAAACATCTGGGTGGGAACCAACTTAGGATTAGCCCTATTCGATGAGACATCTAGCAGATTTAGGACATTTAAGCCACAGGAGCAAAATCCCAATTCGCCTGCTGGTGACAATATCCATCAAATCATGGAGATGGATAACCATACGCTATGGATTGCATCAGACTTAGGAGGCATCAGCATACTCGACCTCAATCGCTATCAGCATCCATATACGGAAAAACTCTCTTTTCAACGAATCACCAAGGAAAACAGTGGGCTGTCTTCCAACAATACCAGAAGAATCATCCAAGATTCTTTTGGAAACGTATGGATTGGCAACTTTAGCAGCGGCATCGACTTCATCCCACAATCCACATCAGATTTCCATACCTTAGGAGATTTGCAGCAGCCACTCACCAATACTTTTGGTATCTTTTGTGACCGCCAAGGATATCTCTGGATAGGACAAGACGATTTCATCTGCCAATATAAGAATGGACAAGTTACCCACCGTTGGGATTTCAGCCAATATCTCTTCAATACCTCTGCCATGGTTTATAACTTCACTGAAGATCACCAAGGCAACATTTGGTTTGGCACCAACGATAATGGAGCTTTGAAGTTTAATCCTCATACTCAGCAGTTTACCCATTATCTCCGCATACAAGGGCTGGATGTGCATGCCATTTATGAAGATAAGAAAGGAACTATATGGATAGGAAGCGAAGATGGACTTTATACTATTCAAAATGGGATAGAACACAAAGAAAATGAGATGAACAAAGTGATGGGAATGACCAATAGCGTCATCTACTCCATCCAAGAAGATTCATACGGTCAAATGTGGATAGGTAATTTGTCCAAAGGCGTATTTGTTTTCAACAAGCACAAGAAACTTATCGCTCACTTAGATGACCAAAATGGATTGAAAAGCAATTCGGTCAACCAGATTTTCATCGATTCCAACAATGGAGTTTGGATTGGCACCTACAAGGGACTGGCATACATTGAAAATTCTCTAAAGCCGAAATCCGTCAAGCTATATGATGAGCGACAAGGATTGAAAGACACCCATATCAGAGCCATTTGCGCAGATAAACTAGGCAATATCTGGGTAAGCATGTTCTCTGGAATCGCTTGTCTGGATTTACACAAACAGCGCTTTTACAACTATGATTTCCAAAGCGGTATCACCATGGGCAACTTTGAGGAAGCATCAGCAGCCATGACACCCGATGGTACCATCTACTTTGCTTCTCCTAGTGGTGTATGTTATTTCAATCCACAGTTGCTTTCAGAGCAGAAGACGGTATCACAAGTAGAAATCATTGGTTGCGAGAGAGTTGGAAGATTGTCCGACCAATTCTTGCATCGCCTCATTTCTCCGAATGAAGAGGGAGTGATACGCCTGAAATACGACGACAACACCTTTAAAATCAGCTTTACGGCAAAGGATTTCTCGCAAGAGGGAAAGGTGGAATATTCCTACATGATGAAGGGATTGGACGACCAATGGTATGAGACAGAAGGCGACAAGGATGTTACCTTCCGAAATCTCAAGCCCGGCAAATACACCTTTATTATCCGAGCGAAACTCAAGAACCAAGATTGGGATGAAGCCTCATCGGCTGAGCTGAAAGTGGTGGTAACTCCTCCATTTTGGCTTACTTGGTGGGCAAAACTAGGCTATATTCTCTTGGCTTTAGTTATCATCATCTATCTTTTGCGCTCCTACCAAAAGGAGCTATTGCTCCGCAATTCCTTGGCACAAACCCAATGGGAAAGTCAGCAAAAGCAGCAAGTAAATGAGGAAAGACTGCGCTTCTTTACCAATATCACCCATGAGCTTCGCACTCCGCTCACACTCATTCTCGGACCTCTGGAGGATT
>ERZ1026886.709-NODE-709-length-16647-cov-47.308402_pt1 | contig 16647 bp, 10 predicted proteins | sample MGYA00380173_ERZ1026886 | MGnify/ENA primary metagenome ERZ1026886 (study PRJEB33269, sample SAMEA4719809) | human gut metagenome | biome: human-associated habitat; feature: organic feature; material: feces | place: Cameroon | collected 2013-10 ... | reverse complement strand
AGCAGCTCACGGCATTCTTTGCGAGCATTCCCTACTCGATGCGGCGCAAGGAGAACGAGCGCGAAAGAGAGCGTTACTTTCACTACACTTTCTACCTGATGTTCAGACTGATGAGTACCTACCTTGTGCTGACTGAAAAACAGCAGAGCGAGGGACGCGCCGACTGCATTATCGAAACGCCCGGACATGTGTACATATTTGAGTTCAAACTGGACGGCACAGCAGCCGAGGCCCTGGCACAAATTGAGGCCTGTGGCTACGCCCGCCCCTATGCTGCCGACAAGCGCCACCTGCACAAGGTGGGAGCAAGCTTTTCATCGCAAACGGGCACCATCGAGGAGTGGCTGGTGGAGGACTGACGCGACACCTCAAAGTTTCGTCTATCGAGCTGTTAAGCAGGTGCCCAAAAAATATGACTGTCCGGTAAAACATAAACATGCAAACGGACTCAAGCACCAAACGCAAGCACTAATGGGGGCGACGCGTCCCGCGTCGGGAAAATATTCAGCTATTATTTAGTATAGTTCGTATTTCCCTTCTCTCTATCCCGACGCGGGACGCGTCGCCCCCATTAGTGCTTGCGTTTGGTGCTTGCGTTTTTTTGCAGCGTGTTTCAGGCAACTTAAGCCCCCCAAAAACGGTCTCATTTTTGATGCCAATTTTGAACACCCTACCTATCGGATCTTTACCACACAGCAATAGTCTAAAATAATTCTGAACACCTACCTAAACACACTACACACAAAAAAAAACGAAACTGCCTGCACACTGCACTTATTGCTTAAAACGCTTGATTTTCAACACATTACACAGTGTATGTATATGCTTAATGTGCATGCACACCACCTGCACACCACCCGTGCAACACACGGCTAAAGGCATTCGGGCAGCAGCACCCCGGCATGACACTTATGGGCATGGGAAATATCAGTCGGAGCAACTGACATTTCTCATGCCCATAAGTGTTTTCACTACCCGTCATGAGTGTATGACGCAAATGGTTGTGTGGGTTGATTTGCATGACACATACACACTAAATTCGACTGATAATCAGCGCATTACGCCACAGAGTGCAGTGTGCAGACAGTTTGAATGGGAAACACTTAATGGCATCTGAAGCAAAAAATAGTGTACAAGTTGTACACTCTTTTTGCATCTGCACTGCCTCGTGCAGTATCTTTGCATTCACATTTAAGAATAGCTGATTTGCGATGCTTGAAAATTACGGCAATGCGCCCCCCTCTATTGCCGTTGAACTAACCAAATTGTATAATACCCATGACAACAAAACAAACCATGCTGCAATTTGTGCAGCAAATTATGCACGAAGGCATTGACGCCTTGATTGACCGCATAGCGTGCCGCGTGATTGAACGACTTGACGAGCGAAACGCAGCAAAACAACATGAAATGGAGGCAACTGTACAGCCCCCAGCCACCGACAGCCCCATTGCGGCAGACAATGTGCAAGCACTAAACACTTCGGACATCACACCACACACCACGAATGAAGATGGCGCGTGCGAAACCTCGTGCACCCTGACAGAACGTGCCATGCAGATGGTTGACGAGATGTACGACACACGCTACAATGTACTGGACCGTGTGGCCGAAATACGCCATCACAACGATGCTGATGCGCCCTTTGTGCCTGTGAGCAAACTGGTGCGCAACACCATTGTCATCGACCTGCACAAACGCGGCTGCATGGTGTGGAACAACGACGTCGACCGCATATTGGAGTCAAGCTACATGACGCCTTACCACCCCTTTACAAGTTACTTGAAATCATTGCCCGCATGGGACGGGCGCGACCGCGTGACGCCCCTGGCCATGCGTGTGAGCCACGATGCACTATGGTGTACCGTGTTCCACCGCTGGTTGCGCGGCATGGTGGCGGGCTGGTATGGTGCCGGGCGGGGTACTGCTTGCGGCTCGTCTTTCAACACCGCGGCCAATGCCACAGGGGGCAATGCCATGATTCCGCTGCTTGTGAGCGAGGAGCAAGGCTTGCGCAAGAGCACTTTCTGCCGTATGTTGCTGCCCGATGACTTGCGCCACTATTACACCGACAAATTTGAATTGGCGGGCAACGACAGGCTCGAACTGGCTTTGTCGCGTTTTGCACTTGTCAACTTAGACGAGTTTGACCGTTACAGCCAGCGTCATGCCGCCAAGCTCAAGAACCTGGTGCAACTTGGCACCATGCAGTCGCGCCGCCCCTATGCCAGCGGGTTCAGCGAACTGCCACGTGTGGCCTCGTTCATTGGCACAAGCAACCGCTACGACCTGCTGACCGACCCCTCGGGCAGCCGCCGTTTTTACTGTCAGGAGGTGCGTGAGGTGATTGACTGCGACACCCCTCTTAATTATGCGCAACTCTACGCGCAGCTGCTACACGAGGTATTGTCGGGCGAGCCGGTTTATTTTACCCACGCCGAGGAGGCGGCCATACAGCAGCACAACCGTCTGTTCTACCAATCGTCGCCCATACGCGAGTGTTTTGTACGTTGTTACGAGGTGAGCGAAGGACATATGGCTGGCGGCGAATGGTTGACGGCCACCGCCATATTTCAATCATTAAAGCGCGATATGCGTGGCCTGGTGCGCAATGCAGCCCCCACCACGCTCGGGCGCGAACTGATACAACTCGGCGTGCCGCGCAAGCGCAGCAGCCGCGGCACTATGTATTGGGTGAAGAGGAAGGAATGAGGGGGACAAAGCATTGCACACTAACTGCGCACTAATGGGGGCGACGCGTCCCGCGTCGGGTCTTTTTCAGCAGCCTCGTCCCGCCTCAGAAAATCAGCTTGTTGCAACGCATTACTAAAGTTTCCTCCCCGCCAGAAAAGGTGGAAAACTTTAGTAATACAGTCTTGCAGTAAAGCCCGCGCACAAGCAGCGAAGCCAGCAGGCTGGCACCACCAAGGAATGACTGGTGGAGGGGTGACGCACATGATAGACCTTATCTTTCATAAAAAGTGCTCATCACAGTTTTTATACATGAACCGCGCTTTTACACGCGATCTCTCATGCATCATAACTATGATGAGCACCTAACTCGTCAAGGATGTACGGCATTATTCAGCCTACCTCAACCATGCTATGTTGGTAGTTTTAGCCTTCTGCCCATTGCCATAAGCCACACCTATGGCGCGAATAGCGGCAATACGATGTTCCTCGAGTTTTACTGCATCACGATATTTCTCACGCATTTCGAGGTCAAGGTCATTACGCACTTGCTTTTTTATTTCACTGGCCAGAGATAAAGCTTCTTTGTAGCAAGCGGCTTCTGGGTCGATATTGAGCAGGATCTCCGCCACTTCGCGCGCACTTGCCTGATCCTGTCCGGCAGCCCAAATGCCACGAGCCTTGGTGAGCAACTGCAAGTTATAGCGGTCGCGATAGCGTGTGTAGATCTTTAACCCCTCACTTATGGCCTGGTCGCCTCCTTTTGAACAGGCTGGTATGGCTGTAACAAGAGCCAAAGCCTCCTCATACTGCTGCAAACCAGCCAAACGGCGTGCCTCTTTCAGAATATTGGGATACTGCGTATTGTAATAATCCATTATCTTGCGTTTTCCCGTGTCAAGCAATTGCATCACCTTGGCTGACTGTGGCCGGATTTGTGCAAAAGCATTGTTGTAGGCCTTAACCTCATTGTTGCCCACCCCATTCACCTCAATGTAGGCACTGGCGAACTTCTTTTTATTGTACAAGTCTGCCACATAGAGTGTAACGCCCAAATTACAACATATTTTGGTCGGTGGTCCGGCCACGATACTTTTATCGAGCATGTCGCAACGGGCGGCAAGCACGAACTGCGCATAAGGCAATTCGGCATTCATACCATTACTCACAGCTATACGTGTCAAAGCATTGGTGAACATTTGCTCTGAAGCTTCGGGCACCTCTTCACTTTGTTGCACCAACACTACGGCCACAGGAATGTCACATTCTTGTGCCATAGTTGGCGCAGCCGTCAGCGCTGCACACATAGCAGCAACTGCAGATATTTTATTGAAAATACAATTTCTCATTGCTTAATTCTTTACTCCTTAAATGCCACTTGTTATTTTTCGCCGATGACAAGCAGACAACGTCCGAGTCCGCGATTGATTATTTTGCACGGAATGCTGTAAGGCGGCTGTTGCAAGAAACGGCGTAAGTTGCGAGTGAAGCCTTCGGTGTCCTCGGGCATGCCGTTCTTTTTATAGAGAGGGATACGCACTTGATCATACAGAATGAAGTTTTCTGTTGCATCACTTTTGTTGAAACGGTGACTTACGGTATTCTCGGCCATCCAGTTATCTATTATTTCGGTCAATTCATAGTCACCATATTCACTCTCAAGATCAATACCCGAACCATTGTCAAACACACGTATGTCTATAGTTACCTCGCGTCCGTTCTCAAACAAATCATCAAAGTGCCTTTGCAACTGCGCAGTGAAATTGTCCATGTTATCCTGCACAGCCTCTTCGAGCAAGACGGGCACCTCAGCACTAAAGGAAGGATTGCCCGTACCCTGCGCACCTGCCACCTGCTTATTAGTGTATGCATCGAGGCCCTGCAAGTTATATGTAATACTCTTCTTTGGTCCAACCTCGTTAATAGTCCAATCAACTTGCAGCAGGATATCGGCCTTGGCCACTCTGCGCAATCTGTCGAGCGGGCTTTCGGTCATGCTGGCGCCACTTGTCTTGCTGCGTATCAAGTTATCTTCTGCACTCAGATTATTAATTGACTTGAGACTTTGCTCCATGCTAACCAAAGGGAATCCTTGATCGGCCATTAGTACGCCTATTTTGGCTATCACATTATTGAGATCTTTGTCGTTGAGAAGCGCCTGTTTATAGTCAGGTATTTGCTCTACCGAGCCCTGATTGTCAAAGTTTTGCATATAGCCATGCTCCTTGCACCAAGCATCGCTCGGCACTACCATCAGTTTTGGTTTTTTGGCTTGACCAAAGGCTGTCACAAATGTCAAGCACAGCATGACTATTGATAATAAACGAATTTTCATGAGTATAATTGGTTTGATATTTGTATTTACTTATTCGATTACGTGGTCGGCACGCAAGCGCTCCTTCAGTTCTGCGCGCAACACGCGCACTGTTATTGTGTAGCTTACAAAGGCTTTTGCCTGTGCCTTGTCACGCGAGCGATTGCGCTCGTCGGCCATGCTTACGTACTTCAAATACTCACCGCCATCGGCAAAGAATATGTTGAAATAGTTCTCATACTTTTCCTCAGCATTTACCTCGGTTACCACTGGGCGCATGTTGCACCCTTGCCTACCATGACGTATGCCCTTGAACAGGACTTCACGCACCGCATTTTTTTTGGCCTGTTCAACAGCGTCGGCCTTATTGCGTCCTGTGCCGGTGACACGTAGTGTTTGCGAACCGTCATGCTCCACGCCCATACACTCTACGGGGGCGCTATGATAGGCTGCCACAGAATCTCCAGACTTACACCCGGAGAGAAGTATGGCTGCCAGACTGGCTGCTGCCAGCATTGTGATATTTTTCGTGTTCATATGCCGTAGTCTATTACAAATTAGCTTTCAGAATATATATAGTCTGTGTTTAGAACTCATAACCCACATGTAGGGAGAGCGAACTTGTGGTACGCAGGCACTTGGCGGGCGGTGACTGCAATTTGCTCGTGTTAATGTGGTTGAGACTGTAGCTGATGCCTAACAACCATGAGTTGCGTTGCTCGCCAAAGCGTAAACCTACTGATGGTGAAAGATAAAAACCGTCCTTTAACACCGTGCCGAGATTGACTGACCAATAAGGCACCATGCTGCGGTCGGCTTGCGACAAGAAGTTGCCACGAAAGTTGGCATACAACGGGAATGTACAGCTATTGGCAGAACCGCGTCGTTTGCTGTTGTTATTGAAATAATACTTTACACCAATACCTACACCAACTCGAAAATATTCGTTGAGGCGATATCCACCGGTATAGGTGAATTGCGCGGCCTGCATGTTGCTATGCTCAAGCATCACAGTGCTACCACCCTCCAACTCGGCAGCGCACCAAAATCCCGTCTGGCTCTGAGTGTGATCGACATACTGCGCGCGATGCGGCCTCTGAGGCAATACGACCTCTTGATTGTCCTGGGCCATAAGAGATGAAACAGGCAGCAGGAGCAGGCTCAATAATGCGATAAACTTTTTCATTGTACTGTACAGATTTTTGGTTCTTAAAATGGTATGACTGACGTATCAGAATCCGTTTGAAAGGCCGCGTATAATACCTGCCGAGGCAAGGTCCTGGCGCAATTTTTCCTTGTTTACTTGCACTATGGCTCCTACTTTGTAGCCCTTGCCAGTTTTAATGCGCTCGTAAGAACCTGGCACTATTGATGCGTAGTTTTGATAGGATCCTTTATCTTCGTCAAAAAATGCTGCAAAGTAGTCGGCCTTTTGTTCTTCAACCACTGACGAACCTGCCAAAGCCGGTGCACTGGGTTTGCCTTGAAAACCGCGAAACAGCACGCCATGCACCGCGCCATACTTAATTTGTTGGTCTGTGACCTTGGCACTTTTTGAATAAACGTATACTCTGACCAAATAAGTGCCCTGAGTGCCTGAACCTGCTGAGGTGATGTCGTACTTTATTGGATCGCCACTCTTGGCACAGGCTGGAATGGCCATAACTATTGCAAGCAGCAATAACGACAAAATGTATTTCATAATCTTTTGTATCAGAATGTTAGCTAAATCTTTTAAGAACGCGCAGGGGAGAGAGGTTCGCAACTAAAGGCTTATGCTCTCTCTCCTGTACGTGCCAATGTTTTATTTCGTAATTTCGCGAATAACCATGCCTGGGTAGAACTCCTTTGACCCACTTGTTCGCACGAAGGTTGTTGCACCAAGCGAAGCGCCAGGAGCTCCTTCCTCGACAGCCATGTAACGGTTGTCCCATATCAGGTTCTTGACAGGGCGTATGGTTCCGACGCGCTCATAGGTGTGCGTGCCGTCTTCATTCTCTACAATCTCGAGAACCTCGAACTCCGATTTCTCGGTTACGCCCTCCTTCATACCCACATAGGCTGTAATGGGTTCGGTTGTGACCAGTGGTGATTTGGTGCGGAATTCGCTATATGATCTCTGCAACGAAACCACATTCTCATCGAGTGCACGCTGGCAAGCCTTACGCACCATCTGCACAGGCTCGTCAAGTTTGATACCCATGAACGAGGTGGTGCTACCACTGCTCTCACACTTGCCTACATAGGTCAAGTGGTACTGTCCGCGACCTTGCTCAAAGGCATTGTACTTTGACACATCGTCGGGGGTGGAAGCATATTGGTTCTTATAAAAGTTGAGTGCCACTTCGTCATTCCAATCAAGACGGTAAAGGAAAGTGTTAATCTTTACCCTGAAACCACGCAACGACTCTGTCATACTGGCGAGGTTGTTTGCAAGATCCTGGAAACTTCCTCCCATAACCGAACCAACAGCACGTAAGATTCCACCAGCCAACTTGGCGCGTTTTTCTTTGTCTATATAGCGAATGTCATTCACCAATACAAAGGTGTTGCCAATCAGATCCTCACCAGCATCGGCCATAAGAGCCTGACTACGGGCTGACTTTTCAGACAAAATGGCATCGAACTTTGTAGCATTGTACAATCCGCGCTCCTTGACAAGCTCCATGTCGCACTGCCCAGTGTAGAAATCACGGTCGAACCATTTTGCCACCAAACGGCTGGCCACGTTATTGTCGGCAAGAAATGCTGTCACAGCCGCATTCTCATCATCACTTTTAGCACCTTTCAACTTTTTGTCAAGATTGATAACCTTGACACTGAGATCGTGATTATTGTACTTGTCGGGAGTGGGCATGGCCACAAAGGCAGTGCGTATTTCGTCGGCAAATTTCTGATCGGTGTGATTTATCAGCACAGAGTAAAGCGAACTGCGTCTGTATTTTGTATCGGCTTCGTTATTCTGGGCATTGGCAGTTAGTGAGGCCAATGCCAGAAAGAGCAGAGGGAAAATATGCTTTTTCATTTGATTTGAAGGATTTTAATTTGTTCTGCAATATGTGTTTGCGTGTACTTCAACCTTTAGAAGTCCCAATCTGCATCATCTATTTTGGTTTGCATTGGGTAAGTACGCTGGTCGCGTGTGATGTAAAGGCTCATCTTTTTATTTTGTGACTTCGTAAGTTTCTTGTCACCATAGGCATGCATCAACTTGATAAGTTGCGGAAGCAAAGCCACATTATATGGACCTTCGGCATACACGCTGCCGTCCAAACCTAACAGACTGCCAAAGTAGGGAATGGCCGAATTGAACAACTCGTCTGTAGCCTCTTGACCTGTCACATTTTTAACCATTGCACGCGTTGTCGGATTATCGGGCACAACAGTACCCTTTGCTCTTACCCATGCATAGCCATCTTGATAGTTGAGCACCTGCTCATAACCTTCGGGACGCAGTTGCCGTTGCACGAGGTCGTAGGCATACCATAATTTATCAGACTTCTCACCCCATACAATACGGGGATTCTCCTCTGTCAGCACTTTCATGTCTACAAACTGACAGGGCATCACCTCTTTGTCGTCAAGACTGCGTAACCCCCATCCATCGGAGGTCATTACGGGTATGTAATTGTACATGGGCGCTTTAACTCTATCGTATACAAATGGTAATACCACCTGGCCCTGCCGGTTGATAGCTCCCCACTTGCCATTCATCCTTACGCCAAAGATATCAGTGTGACTCGTATTTTCTGAAAACTCTATGCCTTCAATCTTCACACCCTCGGCAAACAGTGGCTTGCCATTCTCGTCAAAGGCATCGCACTCGCTCTCACCCTGCTTCACACCTGCCCAGGCCTTGGCATTTGACGAATGCATTATTGTGCTATAACCAGCCTTAATCGTGTTATTCTGTTTGTCTATAAATTTCCAGCCCTCAGAAGTGTTCACCGCAGCTATGTCACCATTAAAGTCACTGTGCGTCCAAGTAGACAGATTATCAATGTGATCGCTTATTTCGGATACTGTTAATAATTGTCCAGACTCAATATTGTAGTACATGCAAATAGTCTTTCTTGACTTTATCACATAGCAACGGACCATATCGCTCTGCGGACGCATCACAATGCTGGCCTTGCCCATTGGCATAAGCAGTTTGTCAGTGCCCGAAATCACACCGGCCTCAAGCGAACTTGTCTCCTTTTTAGTTACAGCAAAATATTGTCCGTCAGTCAGTAGCGTGTCACCCAAAGCATGGGCACGGTACAAGGGACGCATGCCCTCATGCATCGCTTTTACATCAGTAGCAGGCAATGCAAACTCGAACAATCCCTTATATTTTGCTTCAACGGCTATTGAGCCGTCACTGTTAACGATGCCATACTTACCGCCTTGCACCATCTGCTTGCCATTTACGCTAACCACCTTGCCGCCTTGGCTCACCCAAGCCTTGCCATAATGGTTAAGCCTACTTATACATGTGTATTTTGCGGCAAGTTTAACGCTGCCATCTGAAGCTATAATGCCATACTTCTTGCCTTTTTTTATCAAAAATGTGTGATTACCCCAAGGTGTAATTTCGTCATACTGCGGTTTGGCCAAAACTGTGCCTTGCGAGCTGACTAATCCATACTTTTTCGACTTCGACACTATCGACACACCATCTTCGAACGGTGCTGCCGACTCATATTGGCATGCTACGACTTCGTTGCCCGAAAGGTCTACAAATCCCACCTTTCCCTTGTCATTAACCTTTAGCTTCAAGTCCTGTGCTTACGCTCCCAAGGAAAGGAAGAGGGACATCCCTATTACAATCCAGATTTTTCTCATAGTGATTTACGTTTATGGTTTATTATCTCTTGTTGATGTTCTAAGCAAATGTCTAATTCCGCGATATCAATATGTTAACTATTGAACTTGCTATAATTGCCACAAATGTAAACATTTAGGTTTTATTCCTCCCAGTATTACATATACTTTAACACAATATTTTGTAAAATGTTGGAGGTGCTTGCAAATGCGGTGCGAAAACGGAAAAGGCAACGGCCATGTAATCTTGCATTGATTGCATGGCCGTTGCCTTGACTTTGCTGTTCTACGTCAATTTGTATCAATCTTCACCGCCCCACCCTGTGGTGGTGCCGAATAATTGGGAGGGACTTTTGTCGGAATCGTCCACATCCACATCGGGATTGATGGGGAGGCTCGTTGTGCCATTGCCGCCACTTGTGGCTATGAGACCTTCGGGGTGGAGGGATACGCCCTGTGAGAGGGGGCACTCGTAGTGTTTCTTTTTCATTATAGAGGTGTTGTTGCGTTTACTTTATTATTACTTTTTTGCCATTCATGATGTACAGACCGGGGGTAGCGGGGGTGCTAATGGGACGGCCGCTGAGGTCGTGAATGGTGACGGGAGTGGTGGGGGTGCCGGTAGGGACACCGGGTACTGCTGTAACGGTGCCGTCGGCATGGATTACCTGCAGGGCGCGCTGCGAGGCTGCAGTTGACGGGGCGTAGTAGCAGCGGAAGGCTGTGACGCGACCGGCCGGGGTGGTGACGCCAAAGGCGGTGCCTGAGGTATTGAGCTTGTACTTGCCAGCGCCTATGGTGCCGTTGACAAAGGTGCCTGTGAGTGTGCCTCCGGCGGCTGGGGTGCTGAGCGGATTGGCCACTACGGCGGCATCGTGCTTGGTTATTTGCCATTCGGTCACATCGTCGGGGCTATATACCAGGCAGGGCTGGCCTGCGGGTTGTTCGCCGTTAGCGGCTATGAACTGCAGTGCCTCTGCTCCGTCGGTGCCGGTGGTGAGGGCACTGAACTGCTCGATTATCGCTCCCGTGCCAAAGTCGGCAGGTTCGGTGGCAAAGGGCAGGCACACGCTGTTGTAGCCAGCCGTGTTCTGGCGGTTGTAGGTGAGTGTGGCAGCCGTAAAGGCGGTGGGTGCGTAGAAGTCGGCCTTGTCGGTGATGACTACATTCTGCGCGGTGGCAGTAGCGGCATCAACGATGTTGGCTGCCTCGGTCAGGGTGGCGGGCAAGGCGTTGGCGGTGGGCTGTATGTAGGCCAGGGCATTGCCCTCGAGGGTAGGCAGTGTGGCGGCTGTGCCATCGGTGTAGACGGTGCTGCTCTTGTCGGTAAACAGGGCGTCGGCATGGTACACCTTGAGCATGTAGGTGGTGGCACCCGGTGTGGGCAGAGTAACGTCTGTGCCATCGGGCTGTGCTACCTTTACTACCATGCTCTTACCGTCGGCAGCCAGGGCATTGACCACACTTTGCGGCAGAGTGAAGGTGTTGGTGTTGGCAAAGTAGAGCAGGTTGCCCTCGTTGTCGTACACCTTGTAGCCTACTGCGCCCTCGCCCTTCATGGTGAGAGTGCTGTCGCGACGGGTGTAGGTGTAGCCCGAGGCGTAGTGGCCGGCAGTGAAGTCGGAGTATGAGCCTACATCGCCGCACTTGCCTACTGCATCTTCAGAGTCAAAATCGGTGCGCAGTATGGGGTTGCCTGACTTGTCGTACAGATAATTGCCGTCGTGGTCCTGGGCTGGCTCGTGCTTGATGTGGTTCTCAATAAAGAGCAGGTTGCCCTTGGGCTTGCTGTACTGCTTCATGTGCGCCTTGGCGGCATCAATCATCTCCTGCGTACAAACGGTGTAATAGTTGCCGTAGTCGCCAATAACGCGGGTGCTGAACGGCACGAAGAAGCCGTAGGCCTGGAAGAACTCTGAGAGGTCTTCCTTCACTATGTCTGACACCTTGACGGCGAATTTCAGAAAGTCCTCCGAGGCCGGTATGGGATTTTGCTGCGAGCCTCTGCCGTGGTTGAGGGGATCCTTGCGCAGATGGCGGAAGAGTTCACTGCAGAAGCCGGGATAGTGGCCTGCCACCTCATAGTAGAGGTAGAGCTTGAGGTACATGGTGTTGCGATCCCACAGATTGTAGTCGTGCCAGCTTGTGCCTGCGGCGTAGAGGTTGGCCACATCACGGAATTTGCGGTGATTGAGGCGGGTTGAGGTCCTGCCGTTTTGGTGTACCACGGCCTGTGCAAAGAGGTTGTTTGATATTTCGGTACAGCCAATCATGTTGATCAGCCCCTGGTGGTTGTGTCCCACCTCGTGGGCCGGCCCCCAGAGCGAACCGCCGCCCACAGACATTTTGTCGTAGTTGAGAATTTCGCCAAGCGTGCTCTCATTGTAATAGGTGCCATAGCTTGAGGCGAACATGTAGTTGTAAGTAACTGAGTAGAAACCGAGCATGTTGCGCCAGCGGTCTTTATACTCGTTTACAGCCATCATGCTGTGCTGCACGCCCACCATCCAGTCCCAAAAGTCTACTATCTCACGCATCTTTACGGGAATGATATTTTTGGTCGAATCGCAGTTCATCTGGTAAATGACGTTGGTGCCCTTCATCATGGCAAAAGACTTGACAAAGAGGCCGTCCTTCACCATCTGCTGCCATGCCTCGTCGGTGTCGATACCGGCACGTGTGGCATCAAAGTAGCCGTCTACCTCACCGCCCTCGATGTGGACGGGAATGTCGGGATAGTCGCGCCACTTCTTTGAGTCGGCGGCATCGCTCGTGGCTACCTCGTAGTGTACGTACAGGGCCGAGGCATCGTCGAGGCGCACAATGTTGAGTCCCTTTTTGAGCTGAGTGCTGTTGCCCTGGCTGTCGGTTTTGGTCACAGCACGCAGGTTGATGGTGCTGCCTTCGGGAATGTCGGCTCCCACAAACACGTAAACCAATTGGTTGAGTTTGCCCCAAATGCCCGTCGGGTTGCTGAGGTAGCTGTAGGGGTAGCCTATCTTAAGAATGCTGTTCCATGTGTCGGGATTAGTGTATGGCTCTATGTTGCGCACGCGGAATATTTTCTCCCACTTGGCCCACGAGTTGTTCTTTACCTTGAGCGCCATGTTCTGCAGTACTGATGAGGTAATGCCGGCCGTGTTCATGGCCTGCTTGAGCTCGTTGTCGGTCATGCTTTGGTATGCGCTGGCCAACTGGGTGCATGCGGCATCGGTAAAGAAGGTGGCGAGAGCTGTGTTATAAGTATCGGCATTGCCCAATTCGCCATTGTTGGCAAGATATTCCTGGCGTGCGGCAGCCAGTTCGTCGTCTGTAAAGTTGGTTGCCTCAATGCTCCACACCGAAGCGCTTGAGCGGTCGCTGGCATAACTGTTCCACACCACGATACGCCCCTGCGAACTGTGCAGTGCATGCGTGGGCTGCTGATTGAGGGTTATGTCGAAGTGGGTAGAAAAGCGTGAGAAGCTGCTTACCTGGGCCACCTTGAAACCACCATCGGTTTCGTTCTCCGTTACATAGTTGCGCGCGTTGAAGGCCGCAGCATTCATGTAGTGCTGCGTCAGGGCATTTTGCAACTGATAATAGCCTTCCTTGCCCTCAACTGGCACGAAACGCCAGTATTGGGCAAATTTCGCTGCATTATACGTGGCGGCGTCACCCTGGCCCGTAGCAAGATTTTCGGCCATCACGGTGCCATATATATCGCGCAGGGTCACCCATTGGTTGGCGTCGGGCACTGCTGTCAAGCGGTTGTTCTGCGCATCAAAGTGATTGCGCACTACATCGTCTGTCAAGTCGTCTACCTTTTCGAACAGCCAGTCGCAGCCCTTATAGTCATCGGAATTGACATTCCAGCCCATCACCACATTGTTATACACCTGATAGTGCAGGCCTTTGTCTGAGAAATTGTTTTGATCAGACAGGTGTACGTAGTACTGGCTGTCGGTATTGTCGGGATTGTAGCGTATGTAGAAGGTGCGGGCTTCGCCCGTATTGGTATAGTTGAGGTACTTGCCCGTATAGTAATTGCGGAAGGTGTAGCCTCCGTCACTGGTTTTTTCGGCTATCCACACCTGGCGGTTGGCCTCACTGACATCAGTCAGGGCATTGCGCATGCGGCAGGTGCCGTTTGAGGTATCGTCGGTTGTCAAACCTGTAATGTCTGTTACATAAGGCTTTAACGAAGCATCTACAGCACGGCGCGACTTGATGCGCATCTTGCCATATTGCAGCAAATCGGTCAGATAGTCGTCCTTTACATAGTTGGTGCGCTTGGACTTGATGGTGGTTATCTGGGCGTCTGTCAGCCCCGCAGGCTTGAACACCCACAGCGAGTTGAAGTCATTTGTGCCATCACACAATGTCCAGCTGTATATGGCACCATTGGGCTTGTCTGTACAGTTCAGACCTAACGTGCTGCCACCCGATTCTGTATCGGCTATGTCGTATGCGTTGGCATAATTACTCATGCCAATGCTGAAGCCATAGGCCTGGGTACCCATTTGGTACTGCACGTTTTTCGTACCATTGAGTGACTGCACATAGTGACCCGTCATAAGGTTTTGCAAGGCTATGGTGCCGTCACCCTGGTCGATGAGTTGCCAATACTGCGCATCGGTTTCGGTGCCATCGGTCACACTACCCAGCATGCCGTTGTACTCATAGAGCGTATTTGCGGCAAACTTGCTCGAATAGTTGAATATGCGATACACTTTGTCACCTGCCTCGGGGCGCACTTGGCCTAAAGCGGCAAGTTCCTCGTCGATTTCAGCCTCGGTATAGTCGTACACAAAGCCCCACTCCGAGCCTGTCAAGCCCGAAGCCTGGCCATCATTTGGCTCCCAACCGCACACTATGTTGTCGTTGCGCCAATTATAGCTGTAAGTGGCACTGGCACTGGTCATGATGTTGAACCATGTGCGGGCGTCACCCGTTTTGGTGTTTTTGGGCACATAGACTTCGGTCGCGGCGTCAACGGTCGCTATCTGCGAAGCGTTGTCGTTAGTGCCTTGCAGATATTTCAGCGTCTGCTTGTTCTGCACTGTGTAGTAGTCGGACTTTCCGGCTACGGCTTTCACCAGCCACAGTTGTGCGTCGGCATCGCCCGAGGTGGTGTTGAGCGCCTGTGTTTTGACCACACCTGCCACATCGGCCAAATACGGGGTTTGCTGCGCAGTTTGCCCAGAATTGTGATTACCGGTCTTGATGCGGTAATAGGTACCGCTCTTGAGCTGGGTCACTTGCTTGAGTTGCGCACTGACGGGCAAGCTCATGCACAGCCCTATGCACAATAAGAGCACGGACTGTAACATCGTTAAGAATGGGGATTTGTTCATATTGTTTATATTTGTTTTCCTTCTCTATACAATAACCACCCACAAAGGTAGGATATATAAACGAGAAAACAGCACACTACGATTAGGTAATGTGCTGACGATAATATAATTATGTGATTATTATACAATAGGTTTACAACTTCATGCTTCGCGGCTCTTACTTTGCTGCAACAACAGGTAATTGCAGAGCCTGTACAGGTTGTAAAGTCGGACACTGGGTTGTGTGCCAGTCAGGTTGCGACGCATGCAGCCGCCAAAGATGCGGTAATACAGCAGGAGGGGTGTCACCACATGCCAGCGGTGCAATCTGTCTGCACAACGCAGTATGTTGGTGTAGTCGCGCATTTCGGGGGCTAACGTCAAGAGTGTGCGCAGGCCTTCATCGGTTTTGTTGAGAAATGCCTCGTTTGATTCAAAGTCATCAACCGCCACAGGGTTGTCAATGTGCTTGACGGGTATGCCCTCGGCCAATAGTGTGCGACCAAAGAGCACGTCCTCATAGCCGTAATGCCTTATGCGCTCGTCGAAGGGGTGCGAAAGCAGCACGTCACGACGCATGAGGAAATTGCTCGTACGAAAGCCTTGATAGGGTGACACCTTGCGGCGCTCTACGCTGTGGCGTGGCTCACAAGCCAACTCATAGCGGTAGCGCAAGTTGTGTGCGGCAAGCTCGGCATTGGGCACAATGCACACGCCACCATACACTACGTCATCGCCCTTGCAGCGTAAATAGCGCGACAGGTAGTCGGGCACGACAACCTGCACATCGCTGTCGAGGAACAACAAGTAGGGGTACTTGGCCTCGCGTGCCAGGTAGTTGCGTATACATGCCCTTCCAATGTTCTGTTCCAACTCTATCAAACGGCAGTTGTCCCAATCGCGTATCATGCGGTTGGCTTGCTTCACCGCACTGTCGGTCGACCCGTCGTCGGCTACCAATACCTCATAGTGCAAGCCGTCAATATTCTCGGCCTGCAGCTGAAGTGAACGCACCAATGTTGTGCATTCTCGGTTATAAGTTGGAATGACTATTGAAAGCGTAGCTATCATGAGTGCAAAGTTAATAAAAATAATTGTGGTAACGCTCGCTATCGCTCGCGAATGTGCAGAGGTACGAATGGCTAATATGACAATGTGTGTAATATGCTAATGGTCAGACACTCATGCTCGTTATCACAAGCAGAAGTGCAAATGTACAGATAAGCAATGCTTGCGTCCTTAATCCACTTTTCAACCTGTCAATCTGAATGAAAGCGCAAGCACTAAACGCTATCACCAAACGCTACCTCTAAACGCTAACTCTAAACGTTAGCTCAAAACGCTAGCTCTAATGGGGGCGACGCGTCTCGCGTCGGAAAAAGATGCAGCTATTATTTAGTAGAGTTCATTTTACCTTCCTTTCTCTGTCCCGACGCGAGACGCGTCGCCCCCATTAGTGCTTGCGTTTTGTGCTTGGGGAAGTGCAGGAGATGATGTGCAGATACGTGAGTAAATATGCAG
>ERZ1026886.704-NODE-704-length-16695-cov-6.633654_pt1 | contig 16695 bp, 11 predicted proteins | sample MGYA00380173_ERZ1026886 | MGnify/ENA primary metagenome ERZ1026886 (study PRJEB33269, sample SAMEA4719809) | human gut metagenome | biome: human-associated habitat; feature: organic feature; material: feces | place: Cameroon | collected 2013-10 ... | reverse complement strand
GGATTTACCTGTGTACAAATATTCTTCCGATATCTTTCATAAAGAAAAAAATGTGTATCTTTGAGCACAAATAAACATATAAAGTATATAAGATTATGACCTTACTGGAAGCTATAAAGCAAAGACATAGCGTGCGCAGGTACGTTCATAAGCCGCTGTCGGCAGACATCATTGAGACGTTACAGAAGAAGATTGATGAATGTAATGCCAAGGGCGGACTGCACATACAGCTTGTTACTAACGAGACAAAGGCTTTTACGGGCATCTTCTCGTATGGTAAATTCTATGGTGTGGAGAACTATATAGTAATGGTTGGCAAGAAGGCTGACGATCTGGACGAGCGTGTTGGCTATTATGGTGAGCAATTGGTGCTATTAGCACAAACTCTTGGACTAAACACATGTTGGGCAGGACTGAGCTATCGTAAGGTGAGCGAGGCTTACAATGTAGGTGATAATGAGAAACTGGCATGTATGATAGCCTTGGGATATGGAGCAACGCAAGGCTTTAAGCGTAAGAGCAAGACAATAGAGCAGGTAAGCAATGTCTGCAACGACTCGCCTGAATGGTTTCGCAATGGTGTTGAAGCAGCTCTCTTAGCTCCAACTGCCATCAATCAACAGAAGTTTTCTTTCACTCTGTTGCCTAACGAGCAAGGCTCAGGAGTTAAGCCTAAGGTTATAGCAAAGCGAGGTTTCTCTATGGTGGGATATACAAAAATGGATATAGGCATAGCCAGACTGCACTTCGAGATTGGTGCAGGAAAGGAAAACTTCGATTGGGCGTAAGTTATTTTATTAAAAGTAAATTGCTGGTATAAAATATGCTGATAGAGAAAATGATTGAATATCTTCTTCTCTATCGGCAAATAGTATTCTATTTCTCTTCGGCAAACAGTTTTCTATTTATCTTCGGCAAACAGTTTCCAAAGCGGGGCAGCCATAAGACTTTGCCATATCTCGTTGTTTGTCAACATTTGGTAAACCTCATCTCGGGTAAAAATTCTTACTTCAAGACATTCGCCCTCGTCAAGATGCTGAGTAGAAATACGCTCTACTCCACGTGCAATGTAACAATGAGTTATGTTGGTATGAGTACCTGGATTGGCTGATATATCCATCCAGTGTTGCCATTCGCCACCGCCAAATCCAGTCTCTTCAAGCAATTCTCGCTTGGCACTATCCATAGGGTCTTCACCTTTCTCGCATACACCAGCACATAGTTCATTAACAGTCTTGCCTATGGCATAGCGATACTGGCGTACAAATACAAACTTGCCATCCTTTGTTATGGCAATTGTATTAACCCAGTCGGGATATTCCAATACATAATACTCGTCTAATATCACACCTGTAGGCAGCTCTACCTTGTCGACACGCGCTGTCATCCACGGTTTCTTAAAAAGGTAATGACTAGAAAGCATACGCCACTTCATGTCCTTGTCTTTCATAAGCTATTCATTTAAATAAAAAAGGGTATGGCAAGCAAGCCATACCCTTATATATTTATTAGTATTCACCCCAAGCCTTGATGTCGATATCCTCAAGCTTTGTTGTGCAGAATGCGTAGATGAACGCACTTGCAAGACGAGCGTTGGTGATAAGAGGCACATTAAGGTCGATAGCGGCACGACGAATCTTATAGCCGTTGGTAAGCTCTGAGCTTGTGAGGTTCTTCGGGATGTTGACCACCATATCGATTGTATGATCGTGCAACAAGTCGAGAGCCTTAGGTGCATCACCCTCCTCTGAAGGCCAGAGTACAAGTGTGTTCTGTATGCCGTTCTCGGTGAGGAACTTGCTTGTTCCGCCAGTAGCGTAGAGGTTGTAGTCGTTCTCAAGGAGCATCTTAGCAGCGTCGAGCATAGCAACCTTCTGCTTTGCACCACCTGTAGAAAGAAGGATGTTCTTCTTCGGGATGCGGTGGCCTACAGAAAGCATACTCTTAAGCAATGCTGTGTTGGTGTCGTCGCCCAAACAACCTACCTCACCAGTAGAACTCATGTCTACGCCGAGCACTGGGTCGGCCTTCTGCAGACGGTTGAATGAGAACTGCGATGCCTTGATACCTACGTAGTCGAGGTCGAAGAGGTTCTTGCTCGGCTTCTCTACCGGCAGACCAAGCATTACACGAGTAGCAAGCTCGATAAGGTTGATCTTCAGAACCTTGCTTACGAACGGGAACGAACGTGAAGCACGCAGGTTACACTCGATAACGAGGATATCGTTGTCGCGTGCCATGAACTGGATGTTGAACGGTCCGTTGATGTGAAGCTCCTTAGCAATCTGACGGCCTACACGCTTACAACGGCGTACGGTCTCAACATAGAGCTTCTGCGGCGGGAACTGGATTGTAGCGTCACCAGAGTGTACACCGGCAAACTCGATATGCTCAGAGATAGCGTAGGCGATAACCTCACCATTCTTGGCTACAGCATCCATCTCAATCTCCTTGGCATGCTCAATAAACTTACTTACAACTACTGGGTGGTCCTCGCTAACATTAGCTGCCAACTGAAGGAATCGCTTAAGCTCGTCCTCGTTAGAGCAAACGTTCATGGCAGCACCCGAGAGAACGTATGACGGACGTACAAGTACGGGGAATCCTACACGCTCGATAAAGCGGTCGATATCCTCCATGCTTGTAAGTGCGCTCCACTCTGGCTGGTTGATACCATTGTTGGTAAGCATCTGCGAGAACTTTGCACGGTCCTCAGCGTTGTCGATGTCCTGAGCCTTAGTGCCAAGGATAGGCACATGCTGCTCGTCGAGAAGCACAGCGAGGTTGTTAGGAATCTGACCACCAGTAGAAACGATAACACCATGAGGTGTCTCAAGGTCGATGATGTCCATCACGCGCTCGAATGTAAGCTCGTCGAAGTAGAGACGGTCGCACATGTCGTAGTCGGTTGACACAGTCTCTGGGTTATAGTTGATCATAACTGAGCGGTAGCCCTCCTTGCGGATAGTATTGAGAGCCTGAACACCACACCAGTCGAACTCTACAGACGAACCGATACGGTAAGCGCCCGAACCAAGAACGATGATAGAACGCTTATCATTCTCGAATGTAATGTCACTCTTAACGCCAGCGTATGTAACATACAGATAGTTGGTCTGTGCTGGATACTCGGCAGCAAGTGTATCAATCTGCTTAACAACAGGAAGGATGCCATAGTTCTTACGACGTGAGCGAACTACGAGAGATGCCTTACGCATTGACTTAAGTTCGTCCTCCAAACCAACGGCACGTGCAATCTGGAAGTCGGTGAAACCGTAAACCTTTGCAGTACGGAGGAGTTCCTTATCGAGTGTGTTGATGTTGCACTTCTTCATAGCCTCATCGATGTCGATAATGTGCTTGAGCTTCTCAAGGAACCACTTGTCAATCTTGGTAAGGTCGTGTATCTGGTCGACAGTATACCCCTTGTGCATAGCCTTAGATATGACAAACACACGCTTGTCGGTAGGCTCGCGCAGAGCTGCGTCAATATCTTCAATCTCAAGTTCCTTGTTCTCAACAAAACCGTGCATGCCCTGGCCTATCATACGAAGACCCTTCTGGATAGCTTCCTCAAAGTTGCGGCCGATAGCCATTACTTCACCAACCGACTTCATTGAAGAACCCAACTCCTTATCTACACCGCGGAACTTAGAAAGGTCCCAACGTGGAATCTTGCAGACAACATAGTCGAGTGCAGGCTCGAAGAATGCAGATGTGGTCTTGGTTACAGAGTTCTTCAACTCAAATAAACCATAACCCATACCAAGCTTTGCTGCAACGAAAGCCAAAGGATAACCAGTAGCCTTAGATGCAAGAGCAGAAGAACGACTCAGACGAGCGTTTACCTCAATAACGCGATAATCCTCAGACTGTGGGTCGAAAGCATACTGCACGTTACACTCACCTACGATGCCGATGTGACGGATAATCTTGATGGCGAGAGCACGAAGCTTATGATACTCTGAATTAGTAAGAGTCTGTGAAGGAGCGATAACGATTGACTCTCCTGTATGGATGCCCAGAGGGTCGAAGTTCTCCATGTTACATACGGTGATACAGTTGTCGTAGCGGTCGCGCACTACCTCATACTCTATCTCCTTCCATCCCTTCAAGCTCTTCTCTACCAATACCTGTGGAGAGAACGAGAAAGCTTTCTCGGCAAGTTTGTCGAGTTCCTCTTCATTATCAGCGAAACCAGAACCAAGTCCACCGAGAGCGTAAGCAGCACGGATAATAACTGGATAGCCAAGCTCAGCAGCAGCCTTACGTGTCTGCTCCATTGTCTCGCAGGCCTCGCTCTTGATAGTCTTAACGTCGATTTCGTCGAGCTTCTGAACGAAGAGCTCACGGTCCTCAGTGTCCATAATAGCCTGAACAGGAGTACCAAGCACCTTTACATTATACTTCTCAAGGATGCCTTGGCGATAGAGTTCAACACCACAGTTGAGTGCAGTCTGTCCACCAAACGAGAGAAGAATGCCATCAGGACGCTCCTTCTTAATAACCTCCTCTACAAAGTAAGGCTGAACGGGAAGGAAATAAATCTGATCGGCAACACCCTCAGATGTCTGCACAGTTGCAATGTTAGGGTTGATGAGCACTGTCTTCACACCCTCCTCGCGCAAAGCCTTAAGAGCCTGAGAGCCTGAATAGTCGAACTCGCCCGCTTCGCCAATCTTCAAGGCACCCGAACCGAGCAACAATACTTTCTTTATATTTTCGTCTTTCATTTATTCTAATGCTTAATTGATTAATGTTTGATGTCAAAATGGCCATTGCCATAAACATACAAACTTAAACATTTGGATTTTTCACTTTTCGTTCTTCACTTTTCACTTACTTTAATGCTTCCACAAACTTGTCGAACATGAACTCAGTATCTACAGGACCTGAGCATGCCTCTGGGTGGAACTGGCTTGAGAACCAAGGCTTAGACTTATGGCGGATACCCTCGTTAGAACCGTCGTTCATATTTACGAACAATTCCTCCCAGTCTGCGCCGAGTGTCTTTGCATCAACAGCATAACCGTGGTTCTGTGATGTAACGAAGCACTTCTCGGTGCCTACCATACGAACTGGCTGGTTGTGCGAACGATGACCATACTTAAGCTTATATATATGAGCGCCGGCAGCCTTAGCAAGCAACTGGTTACCCATACAGATACCACAGATAGGCTTGTCGGAAAGGCTCATCTGCTTCTGGATAATCTTAACGGCAGCCTCACACATGTCAGGGTCGCCAGGACCGTTGGCAAGGAAGAGTCCGTCAAACTCCATGTCGGTATAGTCGTAGTTCCAAGGCACACGAATAACCTCACAACCGCGGTTGATAAGACAACGTATGATGTTGGCCTTAACGCCACAGTCTACGAGAACAACCTTCTTGTCAGCACCCTCATTGTAGCGTACAATCTCCTTGCAGCTAACCTTATCTACGAAGTTAACTCCAGCATACTCGGCGGTTGGGATATTCTCAGGTTCGTCGTCGAAGATAATCTTACCCATCATAACACCATGCTCGCGCAACACCTTTGTAAGTTCACGGGTATCGATACCTGTAATACCAGGTACATGCTCGCGCTTGAGCCATTCGGCAAGACTTTCAACAGCGTTCCAGTGGCAATACTCCTCACTATAGTCAGCCACAATGATAGCCGAAGCGTAAATTTTGTCACTCTCCATGAACGTTGGTAATCCGTTCTCCTCAAAAGAGAAAGGAGGCACGCCATAGTTTCCTACAAGCGGATAGGTCAGAGTCATGAGCTGTCCGGCATAAGAAGGGTCAGTCAACGACTCAGGATATCCCATCATCGCTGTGTTGAAAACGACCTCTCCAGCCACTGGTGCTTCATAACCGAATGACTTACCATGGAACTTGGTTCCGTCTTCCAATACTAAAGTTACATTTCTCATAGTTCTATATCTTCTCTTTGTTTGTCTTGAATATTTTAGTTTCTTCTTTCCCCTTGTTTGTTATAGTTGGACTTATACCCTCCTACACTTATTCGCGCACAGACGCCCTGAAAGCGCAAAAGTGTAATCGTGGTATATACTTTTGCCCTTCCAGGGCGCGTGTTGCTAACGTGTTGCCAACACAGGCTGCGACAGATCTGTCGTACCACTTATGTTTACATTAGCTTCTCCATATAGTTGACGAAAGCCTGGTTGCAGAGTTTTGTTCCGCCTGGTGTTGGATATTTGCCAGTAAAATACCAGTCGCCTTTATGGTTTGGTATAGCCTCATGCAGCCCATCAATAGATTGGTATACCAGTTCAACTGGTGTTTCCAGTTCGTCTGGGCGCAACATTTCTACTATCTTTTGGTTTATCTCGTCTATTGTGAACGGCTTGTATACGTCGCGTACACAGTTACGCATCAACTGCTTCGGCTTAAGCAGCTCAAGCTTGCACGACTCGTACACTCGCTTAAGCAAGTCTTGCATGCCTCGTTCCTTTATCAGCTCCATTGTTGCACGGAATACGCAGAACTCCTCAAGGCGTGGCATATCTATGCCATAATAGTCTGGATAGCGTATCTGCGGAGCCGACGACACGATGACTATCTTCTTAGGATGCAGACGGTCGAGTATACGCAGGATACTCTCCTTGAGCGTTGTGCCTCTAACTATAGAGTCGTCTATCACCACAAGGTTGTCTACGTAAGGTTCAATGCATCCGTATGTTATGTCGTACACATGTGAGGCAAGGTCGTTGCGCGAATTGCCCTCAGTGATGAATGTACGCAGTTTGATGTCTTTTATTGCCACCTTCTCCGAGCGTACAAGCGTGTCGAGTATTGCATGCAATTCCTCGTCTGTAGGTTTATGGTCGAGTTGTTGTATCTTCTCAACCTTCAGTCTGTTGCTGTACTTCTTAAATCCCGAGAGCATACCATAGTATGCCACCTCAGCCGTGTTTGGTATGAAGGAGAATACGGTGTGGTCGATGTCGTTATCTACAGCCTTCAGTATCTTTGGCACAAGTAGCTCGCCCAGCTGTTTGCGCTCGCTATATATATCACGATCAGAACCTCGGCTGAAGTAAATACGCTCGAAAGAACAAGCCGAGTCGCCTCGCTGTTGAAGTATCTGTTCCATTCTAACCTTGCCTTGTCTACTTACGAGCAAAGCATATCCAGGTTGCAATTCCTGAATATCCTCACACTCGAGATCGAATGTAGTCTGTAGAACAGGACGCTCAGATGCCACTGCAACAAACTCATCATTGGCATAATAGAATGCAGGACGGATGCCCCATGGGTCGCGCATAGAGAACATCTCTCCCGAACCGGTAAGTCCGCACATTACATATCCACCATCAAAATCAGGCATTGATGTCTTTAGAACATTAGCCATATCCATGTGCTCGTCTATATAATGTGTCAGTTCCATACCGTCAAGACCTTGAGCTTTGGCTTCAACATAGTTGCGTTCAGCCTCACGGTCAAGACGATGTCCCATCAGCTCGAGCAATGTATATCCATCGCTGTAAATACGCGGGAACATGCCTCGAGTCAGCATCTTCTGGAATATCTCGTCGATATTCGTCATATTGAAGTTGCCACAGATACATAGATTCTTTGCCTGCCAGTTGTTTCGGCGCAAGAAAGGATGTACGTATGAAAGTCCCTTCTTTCCAGTCGTGGAATAGCGCAAGTGTCCCATGTACAGCTCGCCAGCAAACGGCAAGTGTTCCTTAGCAAAGTCGGCATCGGCAAGTAACTCAGGTGAGAGGCAAGCAAATTCCTTCTGTACACGTCCGAATATCTCGGTTATCGCATCCTTGCCCTCAGCTCTTTCACGAAACATATACTCCGTACCAGGCTGTCCGTCGAGCTTCACGCAAGCCATACCTGCACCTTCCTGTCCTCTGTTGTGCTGCTTCTCCATCATCAGATAGAGCTTGTTAAGACCGAACATCCAAGTGCCGTACTTTTCTTGATAGTATTCCAATGGCTTGAGCAATCTTATCATTGCCACACCACACTCATGCTTTAATGGTTCCACGATTATTATCCTTAAAGGGTTATATATATACTTTTATCTATGTCTTTCTATAAAAGATTTGAAAAATGACGTTTTGTCGTCTGTTTGCCTTAACACTTAGTGTATAGGTAAAAATTAAGCGTCAGGTTCTTTACCCAACGCTTATTTGAGTGCCATAGGCACTAATTTCTAACAATATTAACAACCAATGCAGCTACAGACGTCAAGATGCTCACGAATGAGAACCACAACGTCGTAGACTGACCAATAGCGGAGTTCTTAGCCTTCACGCTGTTTGGCTCTACATAAATATAATCGTTTTGCTGTACATAATAGTACGGCGAGTTGATGATATTGGCATCATTGAGATTAAGGCGATGAGCCTCTTTCTGACCATCAGCATTCTCACGTATAAGAAGCACATTGTCACGACGTCCATAGATAGTAAGGTCGCCTGCCTGGGCAAGAGCCTCAAGCACACTCATCTTCTCTGTAGACACGGGAACAACCTTAGGCGATGTCACTTCGCCAGCAACCGTTACACGATAGCTCGACATTGACACTGTTACAACAGGGTTTTCTGATTCGGCAAGATAGGGCTTAACCTTCGACTTGATAAGGTCCTCACACTGATCTTTTGTAAGACCGGCAACATGTACTGTTCCTACAACAGGAAAATCTATATCGCCGTCATTGTTTACAAGATACTGTAAGAGTGAACCAGTTGTACTACCTAAACGTCCGTCAGTGCCAAGTGTGTTCTGAATAGAGAGGTTAAACGGCTTTGATGTAGAAGGATCGGAAGTAACAACGGTTATAGTCAAAAGGTCCTTAGGCATAATGCGTGCATCATAGAGACCTTTTGATGCTGTGAGACTTGTAGAATCAATGTTCTGGAAATAAGCAACCTGCTTGGCTGACGAACAAGCGTCGAGCAGCAATACTATTGTCATTAAGACAAAAGGGATCAACAATTTCTTCATATTAATACGTTGCAACATAATTGTGATTGGTTGTGCAAAAATACTACATATTTCTGATACTGGCAAAGTTTTACGACATTTATTTTATTGTAGTGCCAAATTATTAATATATATAATATGTATAGGGCGATTTACTAAAATATACGTCCACATACAACAAAGGGTTAAAACACTGAACTTCAGTATCTTAACCCCTTGTAAGTCGGGATGACTGGACTCGAACCAGCGACCTCACGCCCCCCAGACGCGTGCGCTAACCAACTGCGCTACATCCCGTACTCCTTAAAAGCGAGTGCAAAGATACTTACTAATTGTGAAACAACCAAATTTATTGATAACTTTTTAACGTACGTGGATTTATTTTTTTATCTTTGCAGTGTCATATGATTTTTATGATAAACGTCATTAGACACTATACAACAACTGTTGTTTAAAACAATAACAAGTAATATAAAACTTAGCATATGCAATATATACTTAACCCACCAGCATCGCTAAACGCAGAAATAAAGTTGCCATCATCTAAAAGCATCAGCAACCGTGCTTTGATTATACACGCTCTGTCTAAAGGTCATCTGCTACCAGAGAATCTGTCTGTGTGCGATGATACGGAAGTGATAGTTAATGCACTGATGTACAATCCAGATGTTATCGACATCAAGGCTGCGGGAACGGCCATGAGATTTATGACTGCTTACCTATCGGTTACACCTGGTGAGCACGTCATTACTGGCACTGAACGCATGAAACAGCGTCCTATACGCATACTTGTTGACGCTCTGCGCTATATCGGTGCTGATATAGAATATGTAGGCGAAGAGGGTTTCCCGCCTTTACGTATTAAAGGACATCCACTAGATGGTGGATATATGGAGGTTCCAGCCAATATCAGTTCTCAATATATCTCAGCCCTGTTGATGATAGGCCCTGTATTGAAGAATGGACTTGAGCTGAAGATGACAGGTGAGATAGCCTCTCGACCATATATAGACCTTACTCTATGGATGATGCGCGAGTTTGGTGCCGATGCCGATTGGAGTGATGTCGACACTGTTAAGGTTTCCCCAAAACCATATCAGCAGCATAAGTATCTTATTGAGAACGACTGGAGCGCATCGTCTTATTGGTACGAAATGATGGCTCTGTTGGGCGACACCGAATCGTCAGTTTCATTGTTAGGACTCTTTGACGCGTCAAAACAGGGCGACTCTATTGTTAAGTATATATTCTCATTGCTTGGTGTTAAGACCAGATTTGTCAATGAAGAACAACAGGATGCCGCTTCGGTTGTGAAACTTAAGACATTGCCTTGCCTTCTGCCCAGACTCGACTACGACTTTGTCGCTGCTCCCGATCTGGCACAAACTATTGTCGTTACATGTGCATTAATGAACATTCCGTTCCGTTTTACAGGATTGGCAAGCCTTAAGATAAAGGAGACCGACCGTATCGAGGCACTTAAACGCGAATTGCTTAAGTTAGGATATGTGCTGCGCGACGAGAACGACGACACTCTTATATGGGACGGCACACGCTGCGAACCTACATTCGAGCCTATCGACACTTACGAAGACCATCGTATGGCAATGGCCTTTGCACCAGCAGCAATCAAATATCCTGGACTCCGTATCAACAATCCGCATGTTGTTACAAAGTCGTATCCGCAATATTGGGACGACTTGGAGAAGGCGGGATGGAAGATTGAGAAGGTAAAGTAGCAGACTCAAGACCATCTTGCTTACCTTTTAGTAGCTTTAACAAACAAATAAGTGTAAATGCTGATTCTGATATTATCAATAGTTGCACTCGGCATCTTTGCAGCCCTCTATTCGCTGCTGTCAAGCCGTGGCAAACATGACGACGAACCTATACAGGTGGCACAGACATGTGCCACCTGTGATGGTACACCCACCACAAAGTGCGAACAAGACTGTATGATGGAGGCTTCAACCAAGCCAATTGAATATTTCGATGACGAGGAACTCGACTCATTCATTGGTCGACCTGCCGATAGCTATACCGACGACGAGACTGAACAGTTCTCTGATGTGCTATATACCATGCGTCAAGACGAGGTTGCGGCATGGTGCCGAAGCCTTAACCTCCGCGGCATACAATTGCCAAACCAGATTAAGGACGAGGTTGTGATGATGATATCCGACAATTGAAGTTACTCTTTAGATGTGAAAAGATTTTATTCTAGACATATTATCCCATTCATTATCGTTGCCATCATTGTGGCAGCGACAGGATGTTCTACGCAGAAAAACACGGCTAAGACTCGTTTTTGGCACGGCTTCAAAGCCAGATACAACACCTATTATAATGGCTCGCTTGCTTATATCGACGGCTCATTGGAAAAAGAGAACGGCAATAAGGACAACTTCACAGAGATGTTGCCATTGTATACTGTTTCTAATAAGCAAAGCCGCGAACTGGGCAAGGCCAACTTCGACCGTGCCATAGAGAAGTGTCAGAAAACCATCAAGTTGCATAGCATAAAACGCCGACCCGAGTGGACAAAGAACCGACGCAAGACCGAAAAAGACATTGAGTGGTTATCGCGTCGCGAGTATAATCCTTTCCTGTGGCGCGCATGGCTGCTTATGGGCCGATCGCAATTCTATAAGGGAGCCTTTGACGAGGCTGCCTCAACATTCGCATATATGGGACGCCTGTACCAAACCCAGCCTGCCATATACGCAAAGTCGCGTGCATGGCTTGCCAAAAGCTACATAGAGGAGGGATGGCTTTACGATGCCGAAGACGTGATACGTGGTATGGAGCGCGACTCTATTCATTGGTCGGCACGCAAGGAATGGGATTATACCTATGCCGACTACTATATACACACTGGCGACTACGCCAAGGCTGTGCCCTATCTGCGCCGTGTCATCAAGCACGAGATGCGCCGCAAGCAGCGTGCAAGGGAATGGTATCTTATGGGACAGCTGCAAACAGCACTTGGCAATAATACCGAAGCTCTTAAAGCATACAAGAAGGTTGTGCGACAGAATCCACCTTATGAGATTGAGTTTAATGCCCGCATTGCTATGACAGAGGTGTTGTCGGGCGCACAATCCAAGAAGATGATAGGCCGACTGAAGCGCATGGCTGCATCCGACAAGAATAAGGACTATCTCGACCAAGTATATTATGCACTTGGCAACATCTATATGTCTCGCCAAGACACAGCAAATGCCATATCTGCCTACGAGCGTGGTGCTGCCAAAGCCACACGTTCGGGCATAGAAAAGGGTGTATTGCTGCTTCGCCTCGGCGATATATACTGGTCTATGGAGCGATATGGCGATGCCAAACGTTGCTATGGCGAGGCTATAGGCATGCTTGACAAGGAACGCAAGGACTACGAGCAAATGTCCGAACGCTCAAAGGTTCTCGACCAGCTTGTTCCATATACAGATGCCATTCATCTGCAAGACTCGTTGCAAGCACTCGCCAATATGAGCGAGGCCGACCGCAATGCTGCTATCGATCGTACTATTAACGAGCTTAAGCGTAAGGAACGCGAGGAGCGTCGAAAACAACAGGAACATGATGCCCAGCAGACCATAAACAAAAACAGCGGTAGCAATACTGCCATAAACAATCGTCCTAACGCTGCTCAGCAGAACAACCAAAACGCTAACGCCATGTGGTATTTCTATAATCCGATGGCCGTTAGCCAGGGAAAGGCTGCCTTTGAAAAGCTATGGGGCAAACGCGAGAATGCCGACAACTGGCAACGTATAAACAAGACTGTCGTAGCTATGCAACAAGACGAGCAAGAGATGACGCAGGAACAGCTCGACTCTATTGCTCATGTCGAAGCAGCTGCCGACTCATTGGAGCTAATTGCTGACAGCGCACAGAACGATCCGCATCGACGCGAATACTACTTGGCACAGATTCCATTCAGCAAGGAACAAGTCGAGACAAGCAACAAGGTTATAGAGGATGGTCTCTTCAACTCGGGTGTAATATTCAAGGACAAGCTCGACAACCTGCCTTTGGCAGAGAAACAGCTTGTGCGTCTTGTGTCATCTTACACCGACTACGAGCATCTTGCCGATGCCTACTATCACCTATACCTATTATATATGCGCAAGGGAGAGACACAAACTGCCGACTCTTACGTAGAACGACTTAAGAAGGAGTATCCCGAAAACGAGTGGACTACACTACTCTCCGACCCTCACTTCGTCGAGAATGCCCGTCTTGGCACAGCTATGGAGGATTCGCTTTACGCCTCTACATACGATGCTTTCAAGGCTGCCCGCTATAAAGAGGTGGCTGCCAACGTACGTGTGTCTACCGAACGCTTCCCACTTGGTGCCAACCGCGACAAGTTTGTATTCATAGGCGGACTGAGTAAGCTTAATGAGGGCGATGCCGAAGGATGTCTTGCCGACATGAAGATAGTTGTTGATAAATATCCGCAAAGTGGTGTGGCTACTATGGCTGGTATGATTGTCAAAGGAGTTAGCGAGGGCAAACGTCTACATGGAGGTCAGTTCGACCTTGCAGGTGTATGGGATCGACGAACTGTTGTATTGCGCGACAGCGACTCTACTGCCATAAAGCCGTTGTCCGACGACCGCAACGCTGCCTTTGTATACGCTATTGTATATCGACCAGACTCGGTAGACGAGAACAAAATGCTGTTCGAATTGGCTCGTTACAACTTTACAAGCTACATGGTGCGCAACTTTGAAATAGGTGTTGAAGATGCCGACGGACTGCATCGTATGACTGTACGCGGATTCCGCAACTACGATGAAGCATTGCAGTATGCACGTCAGCTGCACAAGCAGACATCTGTTACAAGGCTTATTGGCAACGGTAGATCGTATATAATAAGCGAGCCTAACCTACCGTTAATTGGTAAACAGTACAGCTATACCGATTACGAGAAGTTCTATGCCAAGCATTTCGCTCCGCTTAAAACAAGCACAGAGCCATTACTTAACGAGCCTGAATTTATTGCGCCTACCAAGTCGAAGACCGAAGAAAAGCCGCTCGACGACTTTGACAACCCGTCTAACGACACGCAGAACAATACTAACGTGATCATCGAAGACGAACCTGCCGACAACAACACTGGCAACACGGTCATTATGGATGATAATACACAACTGCCTAACACTGGCAACACCGAGACAATTATCGATGAAAAGCCAGAACCAGCGGTTGACAACCAGACCATAATAACCGACTTGGAGCCGGAGACTAAACCAATGGATAAGGCGGAAACAATAACCGAGATTAATCCTGAACCAAAGTCTCAGACCAAGCCTGTGGTTAAACAGGATGTCAAACCTGAGGTTAAGCCAAACACAAAGCCTGTGACTACAACAAAGCCACAGGTTAAGCCTGAGGCAAAAACCAAACAGGAGCCTAAGACAGAGGAGAAACCTTCAGCAAGAAAGATTGAGGACGAGTTCTACTTTGGCGATACACCTACCCCATCGCAGTCGACTGCAAAGAAGACTCAGCCTACATCTAAGGACAAGAACAAGGATACCGACTTCGATAGTGACGAATATTACGATCTGGAAGGATTCTGATTAACAAAAACATATAAACATATATGACAACAGGATATTTGCTTTGGTGCGACGATGAGATTGAGCTCCTTCGCGCCCACATCATATTTTTACAGAAGAAGGGATACGAGGTGGTAACGGTTAGCAACGGTACAGATGCTATTGAGCAATGCCGTCAACACACGTTCGACCTCGTGCTGCTCGACGAAATGATGCCTGGTCTTACAGGTCTCGAGACGCTGCAACAGATAAAGGAGATACAACCTGCCACGCCCGTCGTTATGGTAACGAAGAGCGAGGAAGAGAACATCATGGACCAAGCTATCGGCTCAAAAATTGCCGATTATCTCATAAAGCCGGTCAATCCAAGCCAAATTCTGCTGACGCTCAAGAAGAACATCCACAAGAAGCAGATTGTGACTGAGGTTACACAGACTGGATATCAGCAGAACTTCCAAAACATTGCCATGCAGATTATGGATAGCCAGTCGATCGACGATTGGAAGGATGTTTACCGCCGCCTTGTACATTGGGAGCTTGAGTTAAGTTCTACCGACTCTAATATGACCGAGATGCTTGAGATGCAGAAGGAGGAAGCCAACAACGGTTTTGCCAAGTTCATACGCCGCAACTATATGGATTGGGTCAAGCCCGGAGTCACCGAACGCCCACTTATGAGTCCCGACATCTTCAAGCGCAAGGTGTTTCCATTGCTCAACAATGATCAGAAGGTGTTCCTTATTGTCATCGACAACTTCCGCTACGACCAATGGCGTGTGCTCTCGCAAGAGATTGGCGATATGTTCGACATCGACGAAGATATGTATATGAGCATTCTTCCCACCGCAACCCAATATGCACGCAATGCTATCTTCTCCGGACTTATGCCCGAACAGATAGAGAAAATGTTTCCTAATCTGTGGGTTGATGAGGACGAGGAGGAGGGCAAGAACCTCAACGAAGAACCGCTTGTACGCACGCAGATAGAGCGTTATCGTCGCCACGACACCTTCTCATATCATAAAATAAACGACTCGGTTGGTGCCGACCGCTTGCTTGAGCGCCTTAACGAACTGATGAAGAACGACCTAAATGTTGTTGTTGTCAACTTCATCGATATGCTTTCTCACGCCCGTACCGAGTCTAAGATGGTGCGCGAACTTGCCAATAACGAGTCGGCTTATCGCTCTATCACCCTATCGTGGTTCCGTCATTCGGTCATGGCCGATTTGCTTAAGGCATTGGCCCAAAAGGATTGCAAGATTATTCTAACAACCGACCACGGCTCTATACGTGCCTCTAAACCGGTAAAGATTATTGGCGATCGCAACACCAACACCAATCTGCGTTACAAGTTGGGCAAGAATCTCAACTGCCAGTCAAAGGATGTGTTTGTGATTAAGAATCCACATGAGGCTCAGTTGCCTGCACCAAACATCTCCACATCATACGTGTTTGCCACAGGCAGCACCTTCTTTGCCTACCCCAACAACTACAACTACTACGTGTCCTATTATAAAGACACGTTCCAGCACGGAGGCATATCAATGGAGGAAATGCTGATACCGCTGATTACGCTGAGTTCGAGAAAGAAGTAAAAAGAATAAAATAACAATATAACAATGGAAATCAAAATCAACTCCTTGGCAGACATCAACGAGGCTGCCAAGCAATTCATTGAGAACATGGGCGGCGGCAAAGTGTTCGCCTTTTATGGCAAGATGGGTGCTGGTAAGACAACATTCATAAAGGCTATATGCGAAGAGCTTGGTGTAGACGACGTCATTACATCGCCTACATTCGCTATTGTAAACGAGTATCAGAGCGCTACAACGGGCGACTCAATTTACCATTTCGACTTCTATCGCATCAAGAAACTGGAGGAAGTATACGATATGGGATACGAAGACTATTTTTATAGCGGCTCGCTCTGCTTCCTCGAATGGCCCGAACTTATAGACGACTTGTTGCCTGAGGATGCTACAAAGGTAACTATCGAGGCTACTGATGATGGCGGAAGAGTAGTGAAGTTTTAAACGAAGGCGGATTCTATCCATACCTTTATTCGTATTACACCTTATATATATAAGTATGTATTCATATTTATCTTTATATATGAGCGACAATCTGTAGGAGGGTATGGCATCCTTGCCATACCCACTCTGCCATGATTGTCCA
>ERZ1026886.702-NODE-702-length-16708-cov-95.036870_pt1 | contig 16708 bp, 11 predicted proteins | sample MGYA00380173_ERZ1026886 | MGnify/ENA primary metagenome ERZ1026886 (study PRJEB33269, sample SAMEA4719809) | human gut metagenome | biome: human-associated habitat; feature: organic feature; material: feces | place: Cameroon | collected 2013-10 ... | reverse complement strand
ACCAGTAAACTTTCCTCATTCTTCTCTCAAACACTTTTTATATGTACTTTCATCATGTAAAACAAAAGGAAGTGGTAGGGAATAATGAGAATCTCTACCAGAGTCAAAAGGACGAAGGCAATCACCCTTCGGCGGTCCACCACTCCACAGTAATCAGGGCATAAATGATGTTCCAAGCGCAAACACCATTCCCAAAGTTTGTTCTTAGCATTCATTTTGCAGCTTCTATTTACTTATAATTAAAAAGAACTCTATTCTCTATACATAATATGAGTCATAAAGCAATGCCCTCATTTGGGGGCTTGTTGCATACCTTTTAGAAAGTCAGAATCCCGAAATCGTTGTTGATTTACTAGTTTATTCTACTCGGCTGCAAAAGTACGACGAAAAAATTAAAAACACAAGAAAAGTAGGTTAAAAGAGGTAGAAAAATGGCAGGAAAAGCAAAAAACATATAAGAAAAGGCGTTTTTCAGGGTTTTTCAGTGTTTCATTTATGCGGTTTTTATTCGGTATCAGTATTTTTAGGCACATTTTTCTTGGCAGCAATTGAAAAAACCTCTATCTTTGCAACCGTAAAAACAAAGCTCGCGGTTCCAAGCCCGAACTTACAATCGAATCCCAAAGTTGCCGACTGGCATCTAAGAACTGAGGAGTAGATGATAAAGATGATGATGAGTAGAAGAAAAGTAAATGATAGACTAACTATTCTTTAATAAATAAAGTCTAGTTTCAAGCCTATTGAATGGAAAGAATGAAAGGAAAAGGAAATTAAAAAGAAAAAGTATAAGTATAAGTATAAGTAAAAGATGATGATGCGTTTCTCTAGAGAGACCATTTGTCATTCTTAAATCATTAAAAGATTTTAAGTATGAACAGAAGGATTTTAATTGCGCTACTGGCTGTAGGCAGCTTCATCTGCCCGGCCGTCGCCCAGAAGGTGGCCTTGAAGACGAACCTCCTTTATGATGCTACAAGCACCATGAACCTCGGCTTCGAATTTGGCCTTTCCCCAAAATGGACCTTGGATGTATCCGGCAACTACAACCCTTGGACATTTTCCAAGAACAAGAAGTGGCAGCACTGGCTTGTTCAACCAGAAGCTAGATACTGGTTCTGCAATAAGATGATGGGCTCCTTCATCGGCTTCCACGCCCTCGGAGGTTCTCATAACATAGGTAACGTAGATCTTGACTTCAAGTTCCTCGGTACCGACTTCTCCAAATTGAAAGATTACAGATACGAAGGTTGGTTCGTAGGTGCAGGTATTGCATACGGTTATACCTGGGCTCTCTCCAAGCATTGGAACTTCGAGGCTGAACTCGGTGTGGGATACGTTTATTCGAAATCGGATAAATATGAATGCCCACAGTGTGGTGTAAAACTCGAGAAAGACAAGGCTCATCACTACGTAGGACCTACCAAGGCGGCACTCAATCTGGTGTATGTCTTCTAATTCGTGATACATTATTATATTAATAAGTAAAACTGAAGATTATGAATACATATAAGATTTTAAACAAGACTCTTGGAGCCGTCGCCCTCAGCATTCTGTTTAGCACTAACGCTATCGCTCAGGAACAGGCTGCCAAGGATATGAAAGTCCTAAACAAGGAAATCAAGAAGAAAGGCAATAAGGTAAACGTCTATATGGATCTCAACCTCGATGACGTGAAACTGGCAAGCAATAAGGGTCTCATCTTTACACCTATTTTATATAAAGGTGAGGATACGCTCAAACTCCCGGCTGTGGAGGTGATGGGTAACAAGAGATACATCTACTACCAGCGTACCAAGAAGACCGCAACCCAGAACCCGCTCATCGTTGCCAAGCGTGAAAACAAGGAGCCACAGACGCTCAGATACGCTTACTCGGTTCCTTACCAGAACTGGATGAAGAACTCCAACTTCGCCATCAGCAATGATGCCTGTGGATGTAACCAGAAACTGCTGGCAGAAAACCTGCTCACCAACAATGGCGAGGCGCTCGTTACTCCTCAGCAGCTCTATCAGGCTTATCAGCAGCCAAAGGCGGAGGCAGTGAAGATCAGACAGGAAAACGGTTCGGCTAGACTCAACTTCCGCATCAACAAGTGGGATATCGTGAAGGATCTCGGTAACAATACCAATGAGTTGGCTACCATCAAGCAGACGATCGACCTCGTGAAGAACGATCCGGATGTAACCATCACTTCCATCACCCTCCACGGTTATGCTTCTCCTGACGGCAGCTATGCCAACAACGACAAGCTGTCTCGCAACCGTACCCAGGCTCTCTACAACTACCTGTTGAAGACCTACCCTATCGACAAGAAGCTCTTCAAGGTAGAATCTACAGCTGAGGATTGGGAAGGAACACTGGAGTACATCAAGAGTCACAACATCCCTCAGAAGGAAGCTGCTCTCAAGATCATCAACAGCGATATGACTCCTGACCAGAAGGAACAGACACTCGCAGCCAAGGCTGGTGAGGCATTCCGATTCCTCGTTGACAAGGTTTGGCCAAGCTTGCGCCGCACAGATTACACCATCGAGTACGACGTGAAGGCATTCAACCTCGAAGAGGCTCGCAGAGTGATCAACACCCGTCCACAGAAGCTCTCTCTCCAGGAGATGTACATGGTGGCAAACAGTTATCCGAAGGGAAGCGAAGAGTACAACAATGTATTCGACACGGCAGTAAAAATGTTCCCAGAAGACAAGCTCGCCAATCTGAATGCAGCTCTTGCTGCCATCGACAGAGGTGACAAGGTAAGCGCAGAGAAGTACCTGAAGAAGGCTGGCACCGGAGCCGAAGTAGATAATGCCCGTGGTTGCCTCGCCGTTCTCTATGAGGATTACGAAGCTGCCAAGCAGTACTTCCAGAAGGCAGTAGCCGGAGGCTTGAAGGGTGCTCAGGAGAATCTCAACAAGCTGAACAAGGTTGTGGAGTAAGCTAAACGCCCTGAAAGGGCAAAAGCTCTTAGCCCAGGGCAACGCCCTGGGTATGAAAGCCCGCAAGCAAAGCGCCCTGAAAGGGCAAAAGCTTCACAAACGCTTGATGTAATTTATATATAAGTAAAAGATGTAAAAGAATAAACAATAATATTAATATAAACTAAAAAATTTAATTTAAGAACAAGAAAAGAAAGAATAGTATTTGATTACCCCCGGGCGAAGCCAGTGATGAGGTCTGAGAGACCCGTCCATTTCGCAACTCAAACTAAAAAATTTGTATAACACTTAATAAGTAAAAGATTATGAAGAAAATGAATTTGCTCGCAATGAGCTTGGTATCAGCAGCAGCGTTATCTTTCTCAAGCTGCAGTAACAATGATGATTTAGGTGGTGGCGCAGGTACACAGTCACAGGTTGATGGCTTCTATATGACATTGGCTATCCAGACTCCTACCAACAATGGTACAAGAACTGTACCTGGTGCAGACGGAACAAAAGCAGCTACAACTGAAGAGCAGACTGTAACCAAGGGAACATTCTTCTTGGTTGACCAGAAAGGTCATATTGCATTCAGCCGCCAAGTAAATAGCTCTTCTACAAATGAAGATGAAAAATGGAATGGAGCAACCGAGAAACAGAACGGCACTAAGCTCATTAACATTAAGGTTGATCAGGTAGCAGCAGGAACAACCTATAAGGTTTACTTCTTGGCAGGTGATCAAACAATCCCAGCAAACGTAGATCCGGCAGCCTATACTTTCACTGCAACAGAAAAGTTTGCAGAGCCATTTGCAACAGCTAATAACTTTGCTATGTTCAACCAGAATGACCAGAACGTTAACGGTAGTGGTTACACTGTTGTTTTCACCAAAGACAATAAGGACAAGGCAAACCCTGCACAGGTTACTTACCAAAAGAATAAGGAAACAGAAGCAGTGCCAAATGCTACTATCAAGATTGAGCGCATTACCGCTCGTATCGATGCTCCTACTGGAACAGCTAACACTATCGTTGCCTACGATGGAACCAAGGAACTTACACAGGCTGTTAAGGATGCAATGGCTGATGCTAAGGCTAAGGTTAAGAGCATCACATTGAACAAATATGCTATTGCAAACCTGACCAAAAAGACTAACGTTATGCAGCAGTGGAATGCTACTAGCTGGGATCTCATTATTCCTACAGATGCAACTCCAGTTTGGCAGATAACAAACAATTTTGGCGAAAAGAAGCTTTATGCTGATGGTGGTTTCAAGACTGTTACAGAAGCTCCAAATAACTATGTATTGGAGAACAATTCTACAACAGATCCTACAAAGATGTACTTCGAGTACAAGGTTACTTTAAACGATGAACTTACAAAGGCTGAAGTTGCAGACTTTACAGATGGTACATTCTATCGCTACAACAACATCATCTTCTCAAGCTTTAAGCAAATTTTCGAGAAGTATAATGATGTTACAGATATCTTCGGAGCTGGTAAGACTGCTGACGTTATGAAGGGCGAATTGAAGGCTATTCTCGATATGCCAGCAGGTACAGAAAGAGAGACAGCTTTGAAAACCTTCCGCGAGACATACGATATCGAAGTATTCGATAAGGGTATGACTTACTACCAGAAGGAGATCGTTGATAAGAACATCTTGGAAACAGGAAAGTCTTTGATTCAGCGCAACACTATCTATAAGGTAAACGTTGACAAGATCTTCAACATTGGTGTACAGGTTCCTAATGATGAGGATGAGATTGACAAGAAGTCTTTGTTCTACCTCAACGTAACAGTTTCTGTTAACCCTTGGGTTCTCAATACACAGAACGTAGAGTTGGGTGACTAATCCCAATCACTTCGCTTAAACGCATAAACAGAAGAAAAAAGATGAATGCTCCGGGGATGTACCCCATCCCCCGATCTCAAGATAATTCTTGAAACAACAATACTCTCAATCTCCCGGGGGCTACCCCGCCTCCGGGAGATTAAAAAAAGAAAAAGATGATATTTGCCGCCAAAGGATGGCGGGAACCCCTACCGTGCTGAATCAGCACCACTCAACAAGAAAAAAAAGATGCCGAAGGCTACCCCACTTCTTACGCCCTGAGGCACACTAGATATAAGTATAAGTAAAAGAATTAATAAAATACAAACGATATGAAACATTTCATCATCAAAAACGGTTGCAAAGTGGTTTGTATCTCAGCCATCGCACTCTCTTCGCTTTCATCATGCATGAAAGACGATTTGACGAATTGTCCTGCACCCAAGGTGTCGCTCAAGTTCGATTATACATATAATGTTGAGAACGCTGATGCTTTCTCCCAGGAAGTGAAAAACCTCAACGTCTATGTTTTCGATAAAAACGGTAAATACTTCGATACCTATACGCAGTCAGCCGACAAATTCGAAACGGGTCACAGCATGGACATCACAGACTTACAGGAAGGTAAATACACCTTCGTCTGCCTAGCGCGTGACAAGAAACCTACAGGTAGCAGAGCCGACGGTGACGACGAGATGGAGTTCAGCTTCACCCAACTCACACCAGGTGTTTCTACCATCAACGACCTGCAGGAGGAAATGGGAAAGAAAGACGGAGAGGCTTCTGTCAACAACAGGAAGTTCACCGCTCTCTACACAGCCCAGACATCTCTCGACTTCAAGGGAAAAAAGGACACATCCGGCGAACTGAGCTTGATGAAATGTACCAAGACCTACCGCATCGTAATGCTTCCTTACGATAACGACCAGCAGGGATTCGAGGCAGAAAACTTCGACGTAAGAATCAAGGGTTCGGCTGCACTCCTCGACTACAAGGGCGACAAGGTAAAGGATGCCAACGGTGTAGAGCAGAACAAGCCAATCACCTACGTGCCTTACAACGAGAAACTGGTGGTTAACACCAGCGGCAATACCCAGGTAGAAGGTGAGGAAATCGACAAGGCTCTGGTTTACGACCTGTCATCTTCCAGAATGTTCGAGCGCAAGAATGATGTAAACACCCGCAACACCGAAAGCACGGAGTACGACGACAAGCGAATCGTAATCACCGACAAGCGCACAGGCAAGGTTATCTTCAACCACTCACTGCCATGGTTCCTCGCTCTCTGCGGCGAGCGCACCGACAAGGGCTGGGAGGATCAGGAATACCTCGACCGCCAGGATCACTACACCCTCGTATTCTACGTTCCAAGTCCAGGTTCCGACTACCACATGGATGCAAGAATCAAGGTAAACGGCTGGGTTCTCAATCTGCAGAATGCAGACCTCGGAGCCAAATAAGAAAACAGTGCTACCCACACTGTATAGAGAGAAAGAAAAGTATAAGTATAAGTAAAAGATTAAAAAGATGAAACGCTATAACTCAACTTTGATCAAGATGACACGCCGGCTAGGCATGGCTATCGCAGCCTTGCTCATGTTGAGCACAATGGCATCTTGTTCAGACCAAGATTCGCAGGCACCTGCAACTGGCGATGAAGCTTACCTCAACCTGAGCTTCTCTACCGCCAGCAACACGACTTCCAGAGCAAGCAGAGCTGAGGACATCGGAAACAACGAGACTCAAGCTAATCCTACCGCTGAGAGCGACATTCATAGCATCAAGGTATGGGTGTTTAAATCAGAAACAGGAGCAAGCGCCAATCCGATTGCTTACAAGGAAGATACACCATCTGCTGTTGACGGTAAACCCGTCAACGGCAACTACACGCTGAACTTGAGATTCTTGCGTAAGATCAACGGTGAAGAACTCAAAAACATCGACCTCTATATTCTGGCAAACTCAGAGAGTACCAATATGGCTGATAAGCTGAAGGGCAAGGATTTCCGCAGCATCACCCGAGCAGACCTGCAAAAGGTAACCTTCGATGATCCATTCGGCATTACAGCAGAAGGCAAGGCTCAGACTACAGAGGTTCCTAACGGCAAGGGTCTCCCTATTTCCCGTGCCATTACCAATATAGAAATAGCCAAGCACGTAGCTGATACTGAGATTGAGGCAAAGGACAAAGGAATTTCGATTCCTCTGGTTCGCGCCGTTTCCAAGCTTCACTTCTATTTCGCCCGCAAGACTGGTGAAGATGCCATGACAGAAAATGTGAAGGTAACAAGAATTGAAATAGATGAAAACATCTTCCCTACAGCAAGCTATGTCTTCCCTGATGAAGAGGATTATGCAACTGCTGATGCCAACAAGGCTGCAACAAGCAATAAGTACGGAACTCCTTCTTATGTTCCTACTCTACTCAAGCTTGACGGTGTAGAGAATGCCCAAATCAAGGCTGTAGCAGATCCGCTGGCTTATCAACGAGGATCAAGTGAAACTGCTCAGGCTTATATGGACCGTATGAATAAGGATATCGGTGGACATAACTTGACCTATCTTCGAGAAACCAACAAGCCTATCACAGGTAAGATTTACTATCAGTTGGCAGAAGGCGGCTTCGAAAAATCCCAGGAATTCACCATTCCATCCAGCGACAAAGCTATCCGCAACCGAGAGCTCGTAGTTTACGGCTACTTCCTCCAGGGTGGAGCCCTCTGCCTCGACTGGCAGGTAATGCCTTGGAACAAGGTAACTTCTGAAATCAGCTGGAGCAATGTAAAATGCGAGATGTATGCATGGCAAACAGGAACAACCCTGAAACCAAAGGGAGGTGATGCAGAAGGTCTCTACTGTTTGGTAAACTTTCCTAGATATGCGGACGATGCTCATAATACATTGGTAGATAAAACATCGGGAGCAGCCTACTACTGCAAGGTAGATGGTCCTACAGGACTGGTTTGGAAAGCACATCTCACCAACCCTACAGATTTTGCTTTCAACTATAATAAATCTACAGAAACCACCAACTGCGTTTCTACAGGCATCGCCCGAACAGATCCTTACCAGATCAAGGTAGAAGCCAAGAATGCATGGACAAACGGTACTTCATGGACAGAGTTGACTAAATGGGCAGAAGGTAAGGGCAGCAATCCTGTATATACCGACCTCTACATAACCGTATCGCTGGATGGAATCCATGAATACGAAGTAGAAATCAATCCTGACAATGCTGGAGGTATGTATCAGAAAGGAAGAAGATTCGCAGGAACCAACACCCGCATCCGCATCTTCCAGCTGCAGGCTACCAAGGGAACTGCCTACGATAAGCTTCAGAGCAATAGTGGACATTATACTAATTATTTAAAATAAGGAGGGCAAACAATGAAAGCAATATCAAAATACTTTGCGATGTGTGCAATCGCCCTCTTAGGGCTTGCAAACACATCTTGCATGAGCGATGATATAGAAAGCACTGCTGCTTGCGACTACAGCGTAGTGCTGGAATACAAAGTAGGCGGTTCTGCTACTGAAACCCGTGCTGCAGTTACCCGTGCTGCAGTAGAGGATGGATCAGAAGATCTCAATGAGAACCTGATCAATCGCCTCGACCTCTTCGTCTTCAAACCAGATGGATCGCGCGTTAAACAGGTTACATTTAATTCAGCAGATGTAAAGGGTAGCAGTCCAACTACAGAATACAGGCACAAGGAGTTAACAAGCAATGATCTGACACGTTCTGACATTGACGGCAACGTTCTCTACTTGGTTGCAAACCTAGACAACTGGGGCAACATCAATAACCTGGCTGATTTACAGAAAGCCACCATCAATCAGGCAACAACCTTCCAGTACAACCAGAAGCAGTCTGCTTTCGTGATGGATGCCAAGATGCTGAAGAGAGAAGTAGTAACAGGAAAAATCCACCTGAAGTTCCAGCTGAAGAGAGCGCTAGCCAAGATTCGCCTCAACGTACAAGATGACAAGGGCAACATAGTAGATCCTACAAAATATGCCTGTCAGTTGATACACTACGCTGCAGATGGCGCTATCCTCGTCGAAGGCAACATCACCGACAATGCATTGAATACAGATGCTGCTGCCAGCAGCAAGGTAACTGCTCCTGCCGTCACACAAGACAAAAAGGCTGTGTTCTACTCATACGCAAACAGTTGGATTGACAAGACAAAGAATCCGTATGCAGAAGAGCCAATCAATGCTGAAAAGCAGACCTACATCCTGCTCAAGGCAAAATACAACGGCAAGGATTACTTCTACAAAGTGCCGGTTAACAAGCGCCTCTACGAAAGCAACGATGCCGCAACAATAGATTGGACCAAATACGAGCCTCTCTATCGCCTCGACCGCAACACCATCTACGACGTAACAGCCAAGGTGGACAGAGAAGGAGGTGATACTCCTGAGAATCCGGCAACATTGTATGTGAACCCTATCGTAAGTGACTGGGATGACAACATCGCATGGGACTATACTGATAAGGTAAGCATCGAGATGGAACGAGAAGCAGGAGAATTTGGAGAAGCAGTGGAAGTTCACTACGGTATTGCCAATGGCGGTGGTCCAGCAATCAAACTGAATAACATTGATACAGGCAGCAAGAACTGGATCCTTCAGTGCGACAACCCAGACTTTGCGTTCTATGTGGATGGAAAGATCTATGATACAGTAAGTAAGAGCGACATCACTGGCAACTCATTTACATTCTATGTAGTGCCAAAGAGAAACAAAGACTTAGCAGTAGAAAGAAATTTCGATACCAAGGTATTTATCGTTCTTGCTCCTGACATGAGAAAGGTTCTGTTCAATGTAGGAACTGGAAAACTACCTGGAGATGACTTTAATATCAAGTTCACCCAGGGTGCTGATCGCTCAGGAATTTAAATGAGAATATGTGGTTTAAATAAACTAAAGGATTAAATCATCATGAAGAAGTTAAATAAATATAGAAAATCTGTACAAGGCTTGATGTTGTTGACCTTCGGTCTAACAATGGCAGGATGCTCCGCTCAGGATGATTTCTTCACCGAAACATCGTCAGAGAGCCTCAGCATCAAGCCTAGTGTAACAGAAGCAACTGTATCAAGAGCAGTTGCTTCTGACCAAGCCCTGCGTGAAGCTGCACTGGACAACCTGTACGTGAAGATTTTCGACCAGGAATATAAGGAGCAAAGTGTCAACAAGAAGTTTGACAGCAACTTGCAAAGCAACCAGAAAGAGGTTCTTGGTCAGGGCAACTGGAAAGTTGACTTGAATCTGCAGGAGAACAAGAAGTACTTCGTGTACTCAATTGCTAATGCAAAAGAGGACTTACAACAGGTAAACTCATTGGCTGACCTGGAAAAGAAGGTGCAGACTGATGAAGACATCTGGAAGCCTTACAGCAGCAACAAGAATGCAACCAAGAACTTCCTGATGACAGCCAACTCTGATTGGACAGTCAGCAAGGAGCCTACCCAAACCATCGACAGTAAGCTGACAAGAGCTGCAGCCAAGATCGTTGTAAATCTCAAGATTAACATTGCTGGCTACGAGGTGGTAGGTACACCTACCTGGCAGTTGCTAAACTATAACACCCAGACTACTCTCTTTGGCGTAAATACAGCTAAGAGCATAGCTAGTATGAGCGAAACTGAGACAAATGAGACAATGGCTAAGACTGCTGATGGCTATCAGTTGGTTACCTACAGTTACGCAACATTATGGGATGATAACGCAAGTGCACCTCAGGCAAAGATCAAGGTGATGCTGAAGAAGGGTGAAGAAAAGCCTGTGGATTACTATTACAGTATTCCTGTTCGCGACCCTAAGGCAACAAAGTCATTGGATCGTAACTACGTCTATACAGCCAACGCCACCGTAACAAGTCTGGGCAGCAGCTCTGACATTACTTATGGTGATGCTATGAATCTGGTATATGATGTACAGAAGTGGACCAAGGGCGAAGAGACAACAATCAATGCTGGTGACCAGAAATACTTGCTGGTTTCTCCTACCTTTATGATCATGAAGAACCAGAGATTTGATAATTCTACCATCAAGTTCTATGGCTCTGGTGAATGTAAGGTGCAAACCATGGAAATTTACTATTATGACAAAAATGGTAATAAACGGGCATGCTCTGGCAGTCAATACTTCAATGCTTCTGCAAATTATGCAAAGGGTCATAGTGAGTTAAAGGACAAGGGAACTATTGTTATTGGCGAAGAAAATTCAACAGCCGTCAATGACTTCGTACCACTGTCTGTTAAATATATCAAGATAAAGGTAACTTGCGATGGTCTGGAAGAGATTGTAACTATCAAACAGTATCCTTTGGAGTATATCCAGGGTATAGCTGGCTGGTATTCTACAAAAGATGAATTTACAGAAACATATTGGTCGTGGGGATGGGTTACAGAAACAAAGGAAGGAATTGATTGGCAAAAAGATAGAACCGTACATTCGGAAAAAAAAGGTTCAGATGATGACCATTTCAATGCAAAAGTAAAAGAAAAAGGAGATACAGAAATTTACGAATACTACGATAATGATGTTAGAGGAGGATATCAAGCTACAAAGAAAAGGAGTTCAACAGGAAAATCCAATAATCGGATGTATGTCGTACAGATTACAAACATCTCTCAAAATAGCTCATACAAAATAGGACACGTTACAAACATTGATCCAAATACAAAACAATCTCAGGAAGATGTTGTTTCTCCAGCCTTTATGTTGGCATCCCAATTAGGAACAGTAACAGCTTTCAGTGATGATGAAGGAGTCAAAGCTTCAAATCATTGCGACAAATACGTAGAGGTGAGAACGGATGGAAAGAAATATACAGACTGGCGATTACCAACAGCATCGGAAATTGGCGTTATCACAAAATATCAATATGATAAGAATCAAAATGTGATTGACGTTGTATTAGCTGGAGGATCCTACTGGGCCTTAAATGGCAAAGAGGTTAAAACAAACAATGGTAATTCTTATACTGGATATGTTCGTTGCGTTCGCGACCTCTCACCAGACGAGGTAAAAGAGCTGGAAAACAAGAAAGAATAACAATTAAAGAAGGTACAAAATGAAAAAGTTAAAACTATATATCGGAATGTTGGTAGGACTGTTAGCAACCATGCTAACAGCCTGCACAAGCGATTTGCCTGAAGAGACGGTGCCTTCTAACAGCAAGGGTGAGATGACGCTCAGCTTCAAGGTATCTACTCCAGACTACAAAATCGGAACAAGATCTGAGGGCTACAACAACGAGGGATTCGGAAGCTCTGATGTACAGATATTCTGCTTCGATGCCAATGGTTATTTCCTGGGCATGGGTCAGGATCTGAATGTGGAAGCTACTAGCAAAGAGGAAATTGGCGAAGGTACAGCTAACACCAATAACAAAAAGATTAGGGTGAAGATGCCTAATGCCACAGCCCGACTCCACATCATTGCCAATGCCAGTATCAATACAGAAAAGGCTGCCAACGAGTGGATTGGTTTGCATGAAAACAAACTGATTACTACGTTTGAATCAAAGGCTACCGAAGACCAGGCTCTGAAAACAAAGTATTGGGGATATTGTAGCGGTTCTACAACTGCAGAAATGAAGGCAAAGCTTACCAATAGCAGCAATGTGATTCATCTGATCAGAGATCGTGCTAAGATCACAGCAGACTGGGAAACTACAACCAATATCAAGAGTGTAGAAATCTCCATCGGTGAAGGAATGTTATATGCAACAATGGCTGCATTCAACCGTAACAAACTGGAATTTCCTAACACAACTGCTGCTAAGGATTGGGAATGGAATATTACCGACATTACCCTGCCTAAGTCAGAAGAAAGATACCAAGGTTCTGCAAGTCAGATGGGAACTGTGCAATATTGCTTTGAGGATGAAAACTCAAGTAAGAATCCTGTAAGATGTATTTTGAAAGTAACATTCAACGACAACACCGTAAAATGGTACAAGGTTTATCTTCAGAATGAGGATCAGCAATTCTATAAGGTCAAGAGAAATTACACCTATGCGATTCATATCAAGAAGCTGAATCCAAAGTTAGGGTATCCTGACTACGACAATGCCCTTAACGGCTATGCAGCTAACAACCCATGGATTCAGGTAGAGCAGATTGTACCAAAGATATCAGATGGAACTTATACATTGGAAATTCCTAATGGTACAAACGTAATGTTGAATGAAGGTGCTACAGAAAGTCAGGAAATCGACTTCAATTACGAAGGTGGTGATTTGAACAAAGTAAATCGTTTCGAAGTAAACTGGGTTACGAATAATGAGTTAGGTAAGAAAGACCTCACCATTAGCTATGCAAACGGCAAGGGTAAGATTGGCTTTACCAGAGATGGCATTACCGCCCAGCTGAAATCTGGCGAAATCCGATTGCTCGACAAGGTGAGTGGTATGAGTAGAACTATCAAGATATACAGTATCACGAAGTTCGACTTCGGTTTCACCTTCTCAGGTATGTCTGGAAGGAAAAAAAATAATACGGGTACTCTTACCTATACGATACCAAAGAACTATCCTTCTGAGCTTCTGCCAGTAGAAATCAGAATAGCTTCTAACACCATCAACCCTGAGGATTGCGATGTGGAGGTAGGTTCTACAGAAGAAATCACAGAAGGCAAGAATTGGAACTGCTGGTTCTTAAAGAAGTTTGACTCTGCTGATAAACTCGGAGTAAAGCAGACACTTACTCTCAAGAACATCAGAGACAATAACAGTGGTGCTAAGGGTAGCTTCTACGTAAAAGTAAAATATGGTGGCGGTTTGCAAACTTTTGCATTCACCTACTAATAAAGAATTAGCAAAATACAAAAGTTAAGAATCATATATCTGTAAGAGAGGAGGGAAGGAAGTTGGGAATACTTCCTCCCCCTTATTTAGTTATTATAAGACATTATTATCATTTACTATTATACAAATTTGCGAAGACTAGACTAGACTGGTCGTTGGAATTTTAGTTGCCGAGGTGACTCACCTTCTAAGATTCCACGACTTTTTTTTGTGCCCGCCGTCCCGACGGATTTGCAATCCGTCGTAAAAAAGGTTCGACCTATCAAACCAGGGGATTTGTAATCCCCTAATCCATAATACATAACACTCTCCCCTGCTGCGGATTGTAAATCCGCAGAACATAAATAGGTTAGGTCATTTTTTAACGACGGATTGCAAATCCGTCGGAACGCCTAGCGGAAGATAGGAAGATCGCAAATCCATCGGAACGCCTAACGGTAAAGGCGAACTGGTCGCAAATTGCGACCGGTTTAAAGCTTGGAGCACTCCTCGCCAGCCGTCCCGACGGAGGCTGAGTAAGGTAATAACTTTCAAAATAAAAAAACTCCCTATAAGTTCAGGCATCTATCGCCTGGCTTATAGGGAGAACTTGTATCTGATAATTTTATGATTTCAATTGATGCAATTGCTCATGGGTTAAACCCGTCAGCACTACAATGGCAAAATGAAGAAGAGATGGTTCTAGGCAATCGCCCTAATCCCAAAATTTATACCTATTTTGGGGATTAGGGCGTTATTTCAACGTTTTTCACCGACTTTCTCTCCTATCACATGGGGACAATATCAGTATGAAAAACGGACATTAAGAAACAATCAATAATCCATCTTCTTCGTTTTTACGCAATATCGTATTTATATACGTCCAAAGAAACCAGTATATTCTTCATCTAGAATTTTCCATGATCCATTAATTCTATTGCCTTCTTTCACTATCAGATTTTGGTCTGTTAATCGTTTGAGGTATTTCTGTACTTGCCGTGTTGATACGTTTAGTTTTTCTGCCATTTGTACAGTTGTTGTCTTTGGATTGGAAGATATGAGCTTGTAGATTGCTCTTTTCGCCTTTACGAACTCTTTTCTTTGCTTGACTACTTTGGCTGTCTCTTTTATGTCGTTAGCGAACTGTTTTTCTGAGTTGGCGAACTCTTTTGTTTCGTTAGCGAACTGTTTTTCTGAGTTGGCGAACTCTTTGTTGGCGTTAGAAATATAGTTGAGATTCCATAATATCACATGGAATTCTCCAGAATTAGATTTGAATTCCGGCTCTTTATAACCCATATACTTTTCAAAATGCCTATATTCATTGACAATTTTCTTCATGCCACTTCCTCTGCGCTCCATCAATTCAAGTCGATTAAAGAAATCGGCAAGAAGAGGGTTGCGCCGTTTTGAAGGTACGTTCATCGGATCAAGGTGCTGGATGAGTCTTCCATCTATCATACCTCCGGGAGAATATACTTCCATTCGATTATCATACATATCAATATGAATCTCACTACCGAGTTCTAAGTAATTACGATGAATGATGGCATTACTTATCACTTCTGTAACTGCGCGTTCAGGATAGTCAGGGAGTTCTTCTCTATAGGTAGCCTCTTTCCACCATTTCTTATGAGAATTATTCCTAACGAAAGCTACGGCATCCTGCAATTGACCGATGACACTTCCTTCAAACTCTGCGTCATCCAAAGCTTCGCCTAAGCCACTTGTCATATCAAGACCATTCCATCTTGTACAGAAGATTCTAGATTGGCGTATAGGAGAGTCATCTGCAATTAATGCACCAGCGTTAGTCAGTTTTCCTTGTATGTCTATAATGCCCCATGAGGTGAACTCAGAATCCTCAAAAGAGCGACCTAAGCGCTTGAAATGAACAGATTTCAATTTGGAAAACGACATATCTTCAAATCTATATGGTGCGGCAAGACTGTCGAAGTTTTTGCCTGTACCTTTGAGTACAAGATTTCTAAGTTGAATACGATCTGCGACCACTGACTCATTGCCAATACGAACAAAAGCTACTCGCTGTTTATCTCCTATATAATAATAAGGTGTCTCATCACCAGGAGCAACATAGAGCAAAATTAGTTTCCTACCATCAAATTCTTGGAATTCTAATTTGATGCTTGGAATTGGATCCAACTTAGTCTTGATGGCTTCGCTGATGAGTTCAGAATCTAATTCAGCATTCTCAAGTCCGACAACTTGGTCATCATCACTGATACCAAATATGAGTGTACCGCCTTCGCCATTAGCAAAGGCTGATACACTTTTTAGCCAACTTTTTGGTCGTTTGGCTTCTATCTGTTGTTTCTTGTCGTAGGCTGTAGCCTCGCCAATCAATGTATGTATGTCAAATTTCATAAATAATCAATATAAATTCCACCTTGGCACGCAGTTCTAATGGAAAGCGTGGCAGATTCAATGCTGCAAAGATACGGTTTTAATTTGAAATTTCAAAATGAATTCAAAGAATTCTGTTGATGAAATACCTCCGTTTTCACAATGGCTACTGATTGGGATGATTACAAAAGTGGTAAAGTCCGCTGCATCAAGGTTTTGAAATAGTAAGCAAAATACAAAAGTTAAGAATCATATATCTGTAAGAGAGGAAGGAAGTTGGGAATACTTCCTCCCCCTTATTTAGTTATTATAAGACATTATTATCATTTACTATTATACAAATTTGCGAAGACTAGACTAGACTGGTCGTTGGAATTTTAGTTGCCGAGGTGACTCACCTTCTAAGATTCCACGACTTTTTTTTGTGCCCGCCGTCCCGACGGATTTGCAATCCGTCGTAAAAAAGGTTCGACCTATCAAACCAGGGGATTTGTAATCCCCTAATCCATAATACATAACACTCTCCCCTGCTGCGGATTGTAAATCCGCAGAACATAAATAGGTTAGGTCATTTTTTAACGACGGATTGCAAATCCGTCGGAACGCACGCCTCATTCCATAGACATGCACGCCCTGAAAGGGCAGAAGCTCTTAGCCCAGGGCACCGCCCTGGGTATAATGGCAATCAGCAATGCGCCCTGTAAGGGCAAAAGCTTTGTAATCATCAGGTTCTTTGAAGCTTTTGCCCTTACTATTATATTTGCACTTGGAAAAATAAAGAGGTGAAAATC
>ERZ1026886.701-NODE-701-length-16742-cov-5.479954_pt1 | contig 16742 bp, 9 predicted proteins | sample MGYA00380173_ERZ1026886 | MGnify/ENA primary metagenome ERZ1026886 (study PRJEB33269, sample SAMEA4719809) | human gut metagenome | biome: human-associated habitat; feature: organic feature; material: feces | place: Cameroon | collected 2013-10 ... | reverse complement strand
TTTTACCTTTTTACCTTTAAAAGTTTTACCTTTAAACAAGGTCTATAGGATTTTTCACTTTTCGTTTTTCACTTTTCCCTTAAAAAGGCGTCAGCCTTTTACCTCTTCTTTCTGTTCGCACGCTGTTCGCGATATTTAGCTTTCTGTCGTGCAGAACCGCTACCATGGGCTCCGGTGATGTATTTCTTCTTTTTGGCTTTGGTCTTAACCTTGCCATCATCAGCCGGACGGTTAGATGCGCCGCCGCGTCCCCACGACAAGCCCCCACCGGCAATAATTGCGTCTATATCGTCGCCTTTGCTCATAATTGTTTTTTTAGAATTAATGATGGAACAAGCGCACACCAGTGAATGCCATGGCGATGCCATACTTGTCGCAGGTGTCGATAACATTGTCATCGCGCACCGAGCCACCGGCCTGAGCAATAAACTCTACGCCACTCTTGTGGGCACGCTCAATGTTGTCGCCGAAGGGGAAGAACGCGTCAGAGCCGAGAGCCACGCCACGGTTCTGGGCGATCCATGCCTTCTTCTCTTCCATGGTCAGCACCTCGGGCTTCTCCTTGAAGAACATCTGCCATGTGCCGTCGCGCAGCACGTCCTCATGGTCCTCAGAGATGTAAACGTCGATGGTGTTGTCACGGTCGGCGCGGCGAATGCCGTCAACGAACGGGAGATTCATAACCTTCGGGTGCTGACGCAGCCACCAAATGTCGGCCTTGTTGCCAGCCAGGCGTGTGCAGTGGATACGGCTCTGCTGTCCTGCGCCGATGCCGATAGCCTGTCCGTCCTTGACATAGCACACCGAGTTCGACTGAGTGTACTTCAGCGTGATGAGCGAGATGATAAGGTCGCGCTTTGCCTCGTCTGTAAACACCTTGTTCTGTGTGGGTATGTTCTCAAACAGAGCGGGGTCATCGAGCTTCACCTCGTTGCGTCCCTGCTCGAAGGTCACGCCAAACACCTGCTTGTGCTCGATGGGGTTAGGACGATAAGCGGGATCGATCTTTATAACGTTGTATGTGCCCTTGCGCTTGTCTTTAAGAATTTGAAGCGCCTCAGGAGTAAAGTCGGGGGCAATCACGCCGTCGCTCACCTCACGCTTGATCAGCGTAGCAGTAGCAACATCGCAGGTGTCGCTCAGAGCCACGAAGTCGCCGTAAGAGCTCATGCGGTCAGCGCCGCGTGCGCGGGCATAGGCACAAGCGAGGGGTGACAGCTCAACCTTCACGTCGTCAACGAAATAGATCTTCTTCAGCGTGTCGCTCAAGGGCAGGCCGATGGCGGCGCCAGCAGGCGACACATGCTTGAAGGAAGCGGCGGCAGGCATGCCTGTTGCCTCTTTCAGTTCTTTCACAAGCTGCCACGAGTTGAGCGCATCAAGAAAATTGATGTAGCCTGGACGGCCGTTGAGCACTTCAATGGGCAGTTCGCCCTCGTCCATGTAAATGCGCGAGGGTTTCTGGTTGGGATTGCATCCGTACTTTAATGCTAATTCTTTCATATTGTGGATATTGGAGAAATCTACGTTTTTGTTTCCATTTGCAAAATTACTGCTTTTCCACGATATATGCAAACACGTTACCATTTGTTGCTTATGTTTCAACATTTTTTTAAGAAAAGTCAAGCGAAGAGGGTGGAAAGTGACGAAAAATGCAAGTTTATACAAGTTCTTTTCAGTGGTCGGCAGTTTGTTTGCAGCAATGTTGAAAATCATTTGCGCGAAAGCCAAAGATGTTGTAATTTTGCATTCTGCTAACAGCGCTTTGTCTGTGGATGGAACGATTAAAGCACCAGAAAAAGGGAAAAAGGAAAAGCTTTGAGACATAAAAAAGAAGAAAAGAGGAAAAGGAAAAAAGCAAGACAAAGCGAGGAAAAGCGAAAGCATTGAAAAAACATTGAAAAAGCATAGAAAAAACAAAACGAAAAACAAGAAAACAAACCAACGATGTCAGAAAACAGAAACAAGAAGGGAGAGCTGCTGAAGAAGAGGCCGTCGGCAGTGTTGTCGCTCATGCCCATCGCCGTGCTGGTGATCATGCTCATTGCCACGATCAAAGCCTTCGGCAGCGATGCCCTGAGCGGTGCATCACAGATAACGCTCCTCACGGTGTCGGCGCTGTGTGTGCTCATAGGCATGGGCTACCTCAACGTGCCATGGGCGAGCTTTGAGAAAGCCATAACGAAGAATGTGGCGAGCGTGTCGAGCGCACTGGTCATACTGTTGCTCATTGGCGCTCTCGGCGGCACATGGATGGTGAGCGGCGTGGTGCCCACGCTGATCTATTATGGCGTGCAGACCATACACCCCGACATCTTCCTTGCCTCCACCTGTGCCATCTGTGCCTTGGTGAGCGTCATGACCGGCTCGTCGTGGACAACCATTGCGACCATAGGCATAGCCCTCATGGGCATTGGACGTGCGCAGGGCTTTGGCGACGGATGGGTGGCAGGAGCCATTATCAGCGGAGCCTACTTTGGCGACAAGATCTCGCCGCTGAGCGAGACCACCACTCTTGCCTCGGGCAGCCTTGGCGTGCCTCTGTTTAAGCACATACGCTACATGCTTGTGACCACTGTGCCGTCGATGGTTATAACGCTCATCCTCTTCACCGTCGCCGGTCTGCTCTACGACACCAGCGGAAGCCAAGACATAGAGACGTTCACACGCGCCCTCGACGGACGCTTCAACATCACGCCGTGGCTGCTGCTCGTGCCTGTGCTCACGGGTGTGCTCATTGCACGTCGCACGCCGCCCGTTATAACACTCTTTCTCTCGGCTCTCATGTCGGTGGTTGCAGGACTGGTGTTTCAGGAAGGTGTGCTCAGCGACATCGACCCGTCGCTGTTTAAGGCATCAATGATAAGCCTCTATGGCAGCACCTCCGTTCACACCGACAGCGCCATGCTCACCGACCTGGTGGCCACACGAGGCATGGGCGGCATGATGTCGACCATCTGGCTCATCGTCTGCGCCATGTGCTTTGGCGGCACCATGGCAGCGGCAGGCATGGTGGGCGGCATCACGCGTCTGTTCATACATCTCATCAATGGCCGCACATCGCTCGTGGGCTGCACCGCCGCTACGGGTCTCATGCTCAACGTGGCGATAGCAGACCAGTATCTGTGCATCTTGCTCACGGGCAACATGTTCAAGGATGTCTTTGACCGTGAGGGCTACGAGCGCCGACTGCTCAGCCGCACCACGGAAGACTCGGTCACGGTGACCTCGGTGCTGGTGCCGTGGAACACCTGTGGCATGACGCAGAGCACGGTGCTCGGCGTGCCCACCTTCACCTATCTGCCTTTCTGCTTCTTCAACATCATATCGCCCATCATGAGCGTGGTTGTGGCCGCCCTGGGCTACAAGATCTTTAAATGTGAAAAGGCAGAGGTTGAAGAGTAACGGCTTTTATCAAGACAATAAATTTTTAAAAACTTGGCCGCGTTTTAAAAAACGACAAAACCAGCCCGCGTTTAAAAAACGACAAAACCTTGCTTGCGTTTTTTTAAGACAATAGGGACGGGCCTCGCTTGCGTTTTTTTTAAAGACAATAGAGACAATAGAGACAATTTTTTAACTTGTTGAGATTAAAAAAATCAAACAAAAAATATTGAAAAAAGCTTCAAATAAAAAAAATTGTCTCTATTGTCTCTATTGTCTTTAAACCCAACGCAAGCAAGTAACGGTTTACAATATTTTCGCTTCAAAGCGCTTAAAGCCTACAGCGAGAGCCTTGCCAGAAACGTTGGTGAGGCGCAGCTTCGAGGCTTTGAGGTCGCCAATGCTCGGATCGGCGCATATCAAGGATGAGCCTTGGGCTGAGGGCTGAAGGCTCACGGGGCGCCACTTGCCGTTGGTGTACAGCTCAAGACGCATGGCTGCTGCCAAAGAAGCCACACCGTTGTTTTCAGAAACCTTATTGTTTTCAGAACCGCCTTTGTCTTTAGAACCGCCATTATTTTCAGAACCACCTTTGTCTTCAGAAACCCCATTGTCGTTTCCAAGATCAAAGGCGAAGGCGCCGACAATCACGTTTTGGTCTGCCGTGATGGTGATGCTGCCGCCGTTTTGCCAGTTAACGATCTCGTTTGACGGCGACACCTTTACGAGGTCGCCATCGGCGGTGAGAGGCAGCATGCGCAGTTGCGCCACATCGCTCTCCATGGTGAACGGCAACTGCTGCGAGGGCACCTCAAGGCTCTTGTGGGCGTTGGCGTTGTAAGCTTCCACCGCATGAGAGAACAGCTTGTCGAGGGTGGGCAGCAGCACCTTCGTGCCTATCTCTATGCCGGGCTGATGAGCATGGCGCACCGTGGGGTCTGCCGAGAGATCCTGCATGAGCGTCTGGAGAGCACGCGCATGGCGGTAGAGCGTCTCTACAGAGGCAGAGCATCTGCCATCCTTCACAGCGAGCGCCATCTCGCACACCGCCACGCCATAGTCGGCAAGGTTCTTGCCTTGCAGCAGCCACGGTCGCAGCTCCTTGACGAGCAGCGGGTCGCTCTTGTCGGCAAGCAGCAGGTCACACGCCACACGCAGGTCGGCACATGCAGCCATCAAGCTGTCAACGGCTTGCTTGTCGCCACCCAAAGCCTTGTCGGCAACAGCCTGTAGCTCCGTGCCCTCCTCGCGTCGGAACCCATGGCCGTTAGGTCCGAGATCCTTGTTGTAAAGAGCAAAGGTGCGCAGGGCGTGAGCGTTTGAGGGCAGCAGACGGGCAACAGCCTGCTCCCAGTTGCGGTCGGGGTTATAGGCCCGCATGTTCTATGTGTAGTCGGCAATGCCGTGGAGCGAGATCTTTGAAGCCTCAGCATGCTCCATGGGGTTTGACACGAAGCCGGCAAGGAGCGGCGCGATGTCGGTGCCGTTGCCATAGGCAGGGCCAAGGAGTATGCGGTCGCGCACATAGTCGCTCACGGGGAAGTTCCACCACAGATACGCCTTTCGTCCGATCCTGCTGTTTATCCATTCCATCGACTCGCGGTCAATGTCGGCCACCACGGCGTTGCCCGTCCACATGATGTCCACATCCTTGTCGAGCTGTGAGCCGAGCGTGCGCAGATACTTGTCGTCGTCGGTGCTCCACGACCTGTTGTAGATGGTGGGACACATCATGAGCGGTGTCACGTCCTTGTGTCTGTGAATGAAGACGCGGTTGACGTGGTTCAGCAGGGCAGCCTGACGGGCAGGGTCGGTGCCGTCGCCGCTGATGTCGTCGAAGAACACGGCGAAGGAGCGCACGCCAAGCTTATAAACGCTCTCAAGCTTTGCCACGAGCGTGTCACGGTCGGCATCGTTCCACCTTATATCCACGCCAGGATGTATGGCCCAACAGAAGTTGACGCCGTGCTCGCGGGCATAGCTCGCCAGCTCACTTATGCGTTGTGCCTCCTCCTCAGGATAAGGCATGCGCCAGCGGTGGCGGTGGTAGAGGTCGTCCTTGGGACCATAGATATAGGTGTTAAGCTTGTTACGGCCATAAAAATCGATCTGTCGGAGACGTGCCTCATGGCTCCACGGGGTGCCATAGAAGCCCTCAACGGTGCCACGGAAGCGCACGTCGGGCCAGTCGGTCACGGTGCCGCGCTCCAGCTGTGACGTCTCAGCCACCGACTGCAAGAGCGACTGCACGCCATAGAACAGTCCTTGCTCGTCGGCACCGACGATGGTCACGCCTCGCTCATCGGCAGAGAGCCAGTAGGCTTCGGCACGCTTCGGCACCTTGGCAGCCTGTTTCTTCGTGCAGCGGTCGCCCTTCACGCCGAGCGTTATGACGAAGGCAGCCTCACGGTCTTCGTGCGTGGCTTTGGGCATGCCGTCGCGCAAGGCCTTCACGGCGAAGAAGTTGCTGCGTGCCGCATCGGTCTGCACACGCCATGTGTCGGGCAGCCTCATCATCGCCGCTCCGCCCTTCGTGGGTCGTGCGATCTGTTGTGGAACGGGGTTTATACGGTCAAACTGTGCCCATGCTGTCTGTGCCGACAGGGCAGCAAGAGCCGTTACGATAAGTGTGTGTCGCTTGTTTAGGAATGACATTTTTGTTTGTGGGTTTAGGTGAAAATTAATTACAAGTTTCTTATAAGCACATTATGCTTCTGCAAAAATACAACTTTTTCACGACTTTCCCGTCTTTCACATCCACTTATCTTGTTATGAAAACACAAGGCACAGAATAATAAGTTGCAGAAATGTTTGGCACGCCAACTTTTATTTCGTAACTTTGCAGCTATCTTTTATTTAAAAACGCAACCTGAAACACATTATAAATTCATAAATAACAAAACATTATCGCTTATGAAGAGACATCTACTACTTTTCTTTGCCATGCTCATGGCAACGTTGTCCCTCTCGGCTGCCACGAAGACATGGTCGTTCGAATGGAACAAAGGGCCGAAAGACGCCGGAGCACAAGGCTTCTACAACTTCGGCACATCGTTTGTCGAGAAATCGTTCTATGAAGCCGAGCTTAACGGCGTGACATGGAACATCAAATCGGACGGCACGATGAAATATGCCTACACAGCCTCCTTGGGACAAACCATAGGTGCAGGGTCATCAGTTTCCGACTACACCGAGCTCTGGACAAGCGGCATATCAGGCAAGATCAAAGCCGTGCGCGTGAAGGCTAAGACAAAGAGTAATTCTAAAAACACCGCCGACCTGTCGGTAAAGGTGAACGGCGTAGAATATAAATGTGGCGACAAGACCACGGCAGAGCTGACAAGCAGTCTGGCAGAAAACGAGTTTAAGGCTACCGATAACGGTCAGGAGGGCAAGATCGTCATTGCCATTAAGCCCACAGGCACCGGCCGCGGTACCTTACATATAAAGAAGATAGAGGTCGACTATGAGGAGATCGAATCGTCTGTTCCCGCTCCACTGTTTAGCCTTGCTTCAGGCTCTTACGATGAGGCACAGAGCGTGGCGTTGAACGTGGAGGGAGCCGAAGCCGGCACCTACGCCGTGTTCTACACAACCGACGGCAGCAACCCTCGCGTTGAGGGTGGCACACGCAAGGAATATACAAAGCCCATAAGCGTGGAATATACGCAGCAGGTAAAGGCTGTGACGAAGGTGGGCAACGAGTATAGCGCAGTGACAGAGGCCAACTATGTCATAAGACGCAGCCCCAACCTCAGCTTCTACAAGACAGCCATTGAGCTAACATCGGGCGACGAAGGCATTGCCGACCTCATAAATCCCTTCAAGGTGTCGCCCATAACCTATAAGTCGTCGGCATGGGACGTGTGCTCTGTCGACAAGTATGGAGCGCTCTCGTCGTCTTACGTCACATCCACACAGACCGTCACGATAAGTGCTGTGTTTGCCGGCAACGACGAGTTTAAGCCGCAGACCGTCACCATGACCGTTACCGTGAAGGCCAAGGCACCGCTCGCCACGCCTGTGCTCACACCCAAGGGCGGCACGTTCAACGCGCCCGTGACAGTGACAGCTAAATCTGACGATGCCAACACCGTGACCCTGTGGTACTCGACCACAGCCACCAGCCTTGACGAGTTTGAAAACGCTGACCCCACAGCCGTGAACCCCATCGTTACCGTGGTTGAGGGCAACACTGCCACGATAAACATAAAGAAGAGCTGCACGCTCTATGTCAAAGCCATGGGCTACAACACCGTGAGCCCTACCGTCACAGCACAATATGTCATTGACGAGCCGCTGAAGGCTGCGTTCTCAACAGACAGGTCGGCAAAGACCCTCATGAGCCAGAACTTTGACACGAAAGCCATTGACGGATGGACAGCCGAGAGCGGATGGTCACTGAAAAACTGTAGTTTCAGCACCATCGACGACAACGACAAGATGTCGGCGTTCTGCGGCCACGAGAGCGTTGACGGCAGCAGCAAGACAGCAGCACTGACAAGTCCTGAGTTTAGCGTTGCTGCCAACAGCAAAGCCGAGTTTTATGCTTACTTCTCTGGCGTTCAGCTCGTATGGGGGTCATGGAAGGTGAACATCATCAACACCGAGACGGGTGCCAGCGAGCAGGTGTTTGATGCCTTTGCATGGGCACAGAACAACTCATATACTGGTCCCACATGGAACAAGTTCTCTTTCCCTCTCGACAGCTATGTGGGCAAGAAGGTCAAGGTGCAGATCATGCAACAGTTTGACGGCGAGGACCTTGCCGTCGACGGCTTTGCCGTGGTGCAGGACAACCCCACAGCCGCTGAGCCTATCAACATCTTCGAGGGCGAGAGCATTGCCTTCCATGACCTCTCGGCAGGAGCTCCAGAGAGCGTGCAGTGGACCTTCCCCGGAGGCGACATAACGGCATCGGCAGAGACCGACCCCGTGGTAACATACACCAAGGCGGGCACTTACGACGTGACGCTCACCGTGAAACGTGGCGAGGAGAGCAACACCTTGAAGCGCGAGGCGTTCGTCATCGTGTCGAAGAAGGCGCCCACGGCTCTCATCGGTCTGCCCGAGGAGGGCTATCAGTCGCCCTTCGTCGGCACCTTCGTGCCGCTGAACGTGCCCGTGACCTTCCGCGACTTGTCAAAGGACATGCCCACAGCTTGGGAGTGGCAGTTCCAAAATGCTGACAAGGAGACGAGCAACGAGCAGAACCCCACCGTGACCTTCGTAAAGGCCGGCACCGTGAGCGTGGGACTGAAAGCAAGCAACGAGGCTGGCTCATCGGTGGACCAGCTCAACTATGCCATCCAGGCTGGCGGAGCACAGTATGTGTGGAACATCGCGACCGAGGAAAACAACGATCTGAAGAAGATTGGACTGAGTTTTTATGGCAACTATGCCGGCAGCAACTGGCTTGCGCTCGACAAGTTTGCAGAGAAATATAAGGCACCGTTGGCTGACGCCACGGTCGATGAGGTGGCTGTCTACTTTGCTTCTACCTCTACCGTATCGCCCGATGCCGACATCATCCTCACGGTGAACAGCGTGACGGAGAAGGGTGAGCCTGGTGAGGTGTTGGCAACGGCAAGCATGAAGGCAAGCGAGCTGAAATATGACGCTGAGAACGTTTTGGCAACCAACTTCAAGCTCGACAAGAAGGTGGAGCTGAAGAAGGGTCAAGAGTTCTTCGTTGTCATTGGTCCTTTCCCCAACAACACGCTTGAGGTGTCGCCCTACACCTCCGATGACATCGCCATTCTCTGCTACCGTCGCGCCGAAGGTGGCCTCGCCTCTACATGGCATTATGCCGAGGATCAAGACGAGAGCACAGGTCAGGGGCTTGGCACATACCAGTGGTTCCAGAACACCGATGACCCAACATCCATGGCTGTGGCACCCATCATCAACTACGGTGTGGCCACATCGGGCATCGACACCATTGGTGCCGACAAGTCATCAGCCAACGCTCCTGTCGCCATCTACACCATCGACGGCATGAAGGTTGAGAAGCCCGCCAAGGGTGGCATCTACATCATGCGCTATGCTGATGGCAGCAGTCGCAAGGTTATGATGAGATAAAGCCTCAAACAAGCATGAAAAAAAATGTATGAAAAAAAAATGCATGTAAAAGCACGCATGTAAAAACGAAGATGAAGACCAAGAGGTCATGAAACCTCAAAGATAAAAAACAAAGAAAAGGCAATCGTAAGAGAGCAACAAAACCTCTCCACGATTGCCTTTTTTATTGTCCTAAACATCTTTCATTGCTTGCACCTTCTCGTTTATAAAGCAAATTTCTGCATCCGTCAGCTTATACTTCTTATAAAGGAATGCATCTATTTCTTCAACGGAACGACTCCAATCAATGTCCGATGCCTCGCTAAAGTCTTGCTGGGGAACAAACTTCCATGTTTCTGGTGTTAAATGATGGGTCGTCTTCAAAACACCTAACAATGCTCGCACAAATTTTGTAATTATATATTTTCTTGCTGCATCAGCCTCATAAAGAGAAGAAAAATTTCCTATGCTTATGAATGTTTCTGTATTTCCAACACAAGGTTCAGCAACAATCGGTGGCGTTAATATTTCACCGAACACACCATTAGAATTTGCACTTGCCATAAACACCTTATACCCATCCAAATTCTCAACCTCACGAATATAATCGCGTCTTACAAATTTCATTGTTCTTGTGTTGTCCATGCGTCCCAGGATGCGGATATAATCATTTCCGTCATCGGGTTTCTCGTCAAAGAAAATCTGTGGCAGACGTTCAAAGATGTTTGTTGACACGTCGTAAGGATGTCCTTCGCTAAGTTGGGCTATTGCCTCAGGATGATTCTTGTGCATCAAGTCGGTAAACCTGTAAGCTGTTCGTGACACGACGATGTCGCTCATCGACTTAAACGTCTTGTTCTTGCAGACAGACTGCACAATGGCGTTAAGCTGCGGATAAGGCGTGAACAGACCAATAGGGCCTTTATCAACCTTCTTGTCCCTAATACTTATAGCTACTCCTCCTTTTATTTCAGTTTCATCAAACAATCTGACGCTCTTGTTCCAAAATTCACAAATGCCTATATGCCTGTCCTCCAACATCTTCTTGTTCCATGCCTTAGGCGTGCTGCCTGCATTAGAGAGGAAGCGGGCAGGGTGGATCATTTCCACCACATCAGAGATTGAATAGGCGCAATCGAGATAAAGGTTGTATATCGGACCGTTATAGGTCTTCTGCTCTCCCACGGCGTCATCCTGATAAGGCGGATTTCCTATTATAATGTCTGTTCCCAATGAAATAAATTCATTCATTATCTTTTCTTTCTTTTTATCGTTCAATAAATCGCATGAAATGTAATCTTTAATAACATTCTTCACAGGAAGGCCTAACAGCGTGTAAACCTTGCGCGTAAACTCGTAGGTCAACGAAGAGGTAGGCAACGAATAGACGGTGTCCTTAACCTTGTCGCCAAACGCCTTATACAAGGCGTTGGCAAACTCGCCTTGCTTAGAGGCAATGTCAAGAATCTTTGTGCCATGCTTTATTCTGTCGGCAGGCAGATATCCAACCATCTTGTCTGCAACCCATGCAGGTGTCACAATCTCTGACGTGGAGAGTCGACCGAACTTCTTCATGGCTCTATCCACCCTATCGCTTGCAGGAATACTATCGTCGTGCGACATGTGGTTCATGTGTGCCACCTTATAGTCGAGCTCGCTTAACACATACGGGTTGATTATTGTGCGAATAGTGAGCAACACATCTTTGTCAAGCCCCACATTTTTTGCTATCCGCTTGTTTTCCACACTTGACCCAATAGCCTTAAGAATGTCATCAAGCGAACTCACCTTGCTGTTGGTAAGGAAAGCAAAGAACAAAACCAACGAATAATAGGTTGACAATTTTTTCATAAGGTTTTCACCATCTTCATTGCTCTCTTCCTTACGTTTCTCCGAAGAAGATTTTTCTTCGTCTTCCTTATCATCTGAAGCGTCTCCTGTGTCCATATCATCGCCCGAGCCTTTGTATGCAGGCATCTTTATGCCTTTCTTTGAGTCAATGGGGTATAAGGTCTTTAAGACATTAACGATGTCTTCATTCGCAAGCAGACCTTCGTCAACGGGAATATCCGTTGCCTCGTCCTTAATGCTCTTGTTGGCAGAATAAGCGTTCACAGCTTCGAGGATGTCGTTCGGTTCAACCTCTCGCATCTTATCCTTGTTGACAACGATGATGGGCGATATCCTAAGCTCTTCAGCGATACGCTCGCCAAGCTTGCTGTTGCCCTTCTTCTCGGTATTGATGTTATATATCTGCGACTTCGATTCTTGCATTCTGAACATCCGTCCCGGCTCAAAATCGACAAGCAGCGTTTGGGGTTTCATGTTGTATTTTATAACATTCCCGTCCTTGTCCTTATATTCGCGCACATACTGATTCTGCAAGCGGAAAATGGCTTGGTCATATTCCTGTGGCGAGGCGGTGTCCTTCAGATATATCATGGTGTCCCATTGCTCCACGGTAGTGCCCGTGAGCATTCTGTTTACCGTTAACGTGATCGTTTTCGCTCCACGGCTCTCCATCTGTTCTATCTGGTCCTTCACATCGCGCACATTCTTGAACGCGCCTTCATTTTCCACACCTGCAATGTTGAGCAACTTATATTGACCGAGGCATCTAAACTCGTTCTTATGCTCATTTATCATAGCCTCAACAGCATCGCAAGAAGCACGATAAGGCAACACCATCACTATATGACGGCAAAGCTTGCCGGCCTTTATTCTCTTGTCGTTAAGGAACGCTAAAATGTTGTCATCCTCTTTGCTCCCATCTATTGCCATCAAGAGGTCGAGGACCTCTTTTTCATGTACAAACGTTTTATGAAGCCCGTTTTTGTTTTTTGATGTCGACTTCGGGCGCAGCAACTCATTAAGAGCATATTCAACATGCTCCTTCCTTAGCTGTTCTATCTTTCTCATCGAGGTCTCATTGAGACTGAACGCGAAGCGAACCATCTGTGGAAATCCATAATAAGGGTTATCCCATTCGTTCGTGCTGTCGTCGTCAAGATGCTCCCTGTCCCATCTTTCCTTATCCTTCACGATGTCAGAAAACTGATAGAAGGCAATGATGTCATCCTTCTGAAACTCACTTCCCATCAGCAATCTATATGGAGTGCCAGAAAGGTGCAACCTGACGTTTGCGCGTAGATGTTTCAGCTCTTCGTTGTTTTCATAATCGTCTGATGTCTCCGTATATTTCTGTTCTCTGCTAAGCTCTGTCTTGCTGCCTCTTAACACCTTGCCATATTCTTCGGCACGCGCTCCATAATGGGTTTCGTCGATGATGAGCATGTCCCATTGGCGGTTAAAGATGTCGACATGTCGTGCTTTTATGACGTCACCACTCAAGTCTTGAAGAGTAAGAAACGCCACTGCTCTGTGCTTTCGTTCAATACATTCTTTTATTGCATCTGCATCTCTTGCAAGCATGTCGGCATCTATAAAACAGAAGTTCTCAAAGTTTTTAATGCTTTCTACCGTTTTCTTCCATTCATTCTTAACATCTGCCTTGCCCGAAACGACCAGTATCGACTTGTAGTGTTTGTCCGTAAGAGCGCAGCTAAGGGCTGTAAAGGTCTTGCCAAAACGCATCACAGCATACATCAGCAGATTGGTCCTTCCCTTCTTCACAGCCTTTTTGAAAAGTGAAACTGTTGCTGCCTGGTTTGGCCGTAGGTTATACAGTGTGTCCCCACGCTTGTAGGTAAATGTTCTTGGGGTGGGACGTTCGTCAAATGTGTAAAACTGATATTTGCCTTTGTTCTCAGCAAAATCTGTTCTTATATCTTCTACGGCGTCTATGACATCTTTTTCCGACGCATGTTCGAAAAATTCATTCGAGTAATAAGGAAGCTCTGCAATATCTGTCGGTAGCAACCTATGCAGCTGTTTGTCTCGTTCAAGATAGCTATGTATTGCGAAGTCGCGGAAATAGACATCCTCATCCACCTTTGATGTAGCCGAATAAGCTTGCTCGAGGTCAGGAAAATGTTTACGCCACTCGTTCAGACGTTGTTCTATAGGACGATAGGTGTCGCCCACTTTCAGATAATTGGGAACGGTTCCCGTTGTGAACGCGTAGATATGAGGTTCCACACGTCCCACAATGTATTTGTCAAGAACAGAGCTATCCATTTTTCATCATTCATTTTTGTTGTATAACAGATGGTAGGGGTAGGTATTGCCCGAAGAGAACACTTTAAGCAACACGGGTATGCCGTTGTGCTTATGTATGTTTTTGGTTTTGCATCCCGGGCAAGGGGTTCGCTCCACCTCGCCATACAGGTTCCGAGTTTCCACGTCATGACACGAATTGGGGATGACGCCTTTAAGACCATCCATCTGCCAAACGTTCCATGAAATGATGAAGGCAATCTCCTTTACATGTTCTCTGTCGGGCCGTTCACCAAACTTAAACTCATAATTGTCGATGAACGTATAAAGCAACGATTCACGGGCCAGCAGCAGGTTGTCGCCTTGCCATTCGTAAGCTTTACTGGTTTGATAGGCTGTTACGGCAGCATCCATCCAATCTTTAAGGTTGTCCGTGTTTTCGTTTACAATTCTGAGCTTACGGTCCAAGAAACCAATTCTGTCCTCCAATTTTATCCTACGTCCCGTTGTCGTGTCATATCTGCTCGTCATAAAAGGAGCTTCACCACAGGTTATCTCCATCCAGCGCAGCTTGATATACTCTTCCCATGTTTTACCCTCAGGAATAGCTATTTTCTCTCTGACGGTTTCCCATGTTCTGCGTTCCTCGCCTGTCTCACGATTGAAAGCGTCTCTTCTACCAAAGAATTTCTCGTCGATGTTATTTACCATGATATTGCAAACCCATGAGGGCGTAAAAACCTCGGCCATCTTTTTTACACGCTTGTTCTGTACAGCCTTTTTCTTCATCACGCGCGGCATGATTACGTCAGAGTGTTCGCCTGTTATGCGTTCTGCCTTTATCTCGTCATAGAACGAATAGCCCTCACCCAAATGCTCATAATCGTGAGTTGCCCAAAATATATGATGAGTCTGCCCATCATTCTTATATTGTGTTACAGAATGATCGGTAAGCAAAAGGTCAAAAATTTCCTGACCATATTCCTCTAAAAGGCTATTTTCTATTATATCTACTTCGTTTGTCATTCAAAAAAACTGGTTTATCAATAACACCTTTCGTTCTTTTTTTGGAACTCATCTATCGACATTTTCAGACATTTCTGCAACATGCTCAGTCGACATTCCGTCTATCATAATGCAGCTTTTTTATTTACTCTCAGCAAATATACAGTTTTTTTGTTAATCCACAAACTGAGTAAGCGATATTATTTCTTTATTACCCAGAAAAAGCTCAGCAACGCTTATTCCTGCAAGATGTCCAAATACTCGTCGTAAGAGATGAAGCGGCCGCCCATGCTGCGGAGATGAGGCGTCTCAAACTGGCAGTCGATCAGTCGGCCGCCATTCTCCGCCATATATTGTGCGAGTGCGATGAGCGCCACCTTACTGCCGTTGGGCACCAGCGAGAACATGCTCTCGCCGAAAAAGCAGCTACCAATGTTGACGCCATAGATGCCGCCCACCAGGCGTTCGCCCTCCCACACCTCAACGCTGGCAGCAAAACCCTGGCGGTGCAGCTCCTCATAAGCGTCTATCATGTCGCTGCCCAACCAGGCACCCTCCTCATCGTGACGCAGTTCGCCACAAAGACGGATAACGTTATGAAAGTCGCGGTTTATGCTCACGCTATATCTTCCCTTTCGCATCAGTTTGCGCATTGAGCGCGACACATGGATCTCGTCGGGAAAAATGACAAAGCGCTGCATGGGGCAATACCAATGAATCTCGTCATACCATCTGAAAGCATACCACGGGAAGATGCCGTAGCTGTAGGCCAGCAGCAAGCGGTCAACGCTCAAGTCGCCACCCACAGCAAACCATCCGTCGGGCTCGCCTTCTCGTGGATCGGGAAAAGCGATCTCATCAGTAAGTTTCACTATCATACATTCAAAAAAATTTTTAACCTGTTAATTGAAAAATCCCCTTATTCAAAATGCTTCACTTTAAAGGCGAAGCCGTTTTTACCTTTTTACCTTTAAAGCAGGACCATAGAATTTTTTACTTTTCCTTTTAACGGGCCATAGAATTCTTCACTTTTCGTTTTTCACTTTTCACTTTTCACTTTTCAAACGCCTTTGTCAGATCCTCCACAATGCGGTTATAAGGTTCCGAGGCGAGGAAGCCTACACTCTTTTTTAGGGTGTTGGTGATGTCGCTGATGCTGCTCGAATAGCAAGACAGCTCGTTGCGATACTGGGTGTTGTGAACACTCTGGAGAGAGATTTCGCGCTCACGCTCGCGCACCAGTCGGGCGCAGACATTCTTCATAAGCGGCATGACCACACGGTCGAAGAGGTGGTGTCCCTGAATGTAGAGGTAGGTGGTGTCGGGTGTTACGCCAAGGCGCTTCAGCTCATCCTTCAGCGCGAGATAGCTCTCCTTCGCCTTGGGGTTGTGGCGCTGTAGCCACTGCACCTTCTTGGCAACCTTGCTGCGCAGACGCTGCAAGGCATCGTTAGCGTTGTCGGGCGTCACCTTGCCCAGCTCTATGACCTGTAGGAAGTCGGTGATGGAAAACTGTGCATAGCGCGGCGTGCGATAGTACCAGATGCTCCAGATGAAGAGCGGGAAGATGGCTTGAGAATATTGTGATAGGAAATCGACAAAATCGAACTCCATGTGGTCGTTGAGCGTCACCGCCACGCACACGCCGTGTAGCGACGGGGCATAACATTGCAGGTTCTCTATGGCGTAGGCATAGGTATGGAAAACATAGGGGTTGGAGAGGATAATCTTAGACGTCTCGCTCGCTCCCTGTATAAGGTAGTCGTAGTCGGCATCGACACAGGCAATCATGTCACACCCCACCCCATCGTGAAGCAGCTGCATAACAGCAGCCTTCTTGCCCCGCTCCAGATGGTTGTTGCGCGAGGGAAGCATGACCTCAAAATAGCGTGTGGCGTTCTCGAAGCGCGAGAGGATGGCACGCCACACGAACACGTCGTCGTAGCTCTCGACATAAGCGATGATGCGCCGACGTGCCTGCCGCGACGTGAGGCGGTTTGCTGCCTCTACATAGCGCGATGTGATATTTTGATTCAGACGTTTCATAATAATGCACACACCTAAAGCCCCACCCCTGCGCCGAAGCGCAATTTTGAATTTTGAATTTTGAGTTTTGAATTATCGGCTTTCAGCCGATTTTGAATTTTCGAATTTTGATTTTTCCTTTTTTAAAAGGC
>ERZ1026886.699-NODE-699-length-16756-cov-42.622837_pt1 | contig 16756 bp, 10 predicted proteins | sample MGYA00380173_ERZ1026886 | MGnify/ENA primary metagenome ERZ1026886 (study PRJEB33269, sample SAMEA4719809) | human gut metagenome | biome: human-associated habitat; feature: organic feature; material: feces | place: Cameroon | collected 2013-10 ... | reverse complement strand
TGTGTATATGCCAAGTTTTGGGGTGGATATTTTGCAGGTTTGTGCTGTAGAACATGTTTTTCAAGAATTTGGGGACAGGCCGCTAACGCGGAGGACTGATGGGCTGGCGCCGTGGCGGGGCTGGGCAGCCGCTAACGCGGGAAACAGAAGGACATAAGGACAGAAGAACAGAAGATTTGACGTTTGTGCTTGCCGCTTAGCGCGGAAAACATAAGGAACATAAGTTTACATAAGAAACATATAAGGCCGCTGCGCGGCGGACGGCCACGGACTGACGTCCGGGTGGCCTCAAGAGACATAAGGGCTGACGCCGTAGCGGGGGTCGGAAGCCGCTAACGCGGGAAACGGAAGAGCATAAGGACATAAGATGTAACGTTTGTGCTTGCCGCTTACCGCGGGAACATAAGAACATAAGTTTTCATAAGAAACACATAAGGCCGCTGCGCGGCGGACGGCCACGGACCGACGTCCGGGTGGCCTCAAGAAACATAAGGGCTGACGCCGTAGCGGGGAGGCGGTTACGGGATGGCGATGCCTCTCTTCGCTCGGTTTGCACTATCTTTGAATAAGATAGGCGGCACCTCGGAAGAAAGTTCAAGCAAGCTTGACTCTCTTCGCTCGGTTTGCACTATCTTTGCATAAGATAGGCTACGGTTCGGTAAAACACTCAAACAAGTTTGGTGTTCTGCTCTCACCTTGCACTATCTTTGCATAAGATAGGCTACGGTTCGGTAAAGAATACAAGTAAACATACTTGTCAGCCCGTTAACCCGTTAATCTGTCAATCTGTTTACACGTATATAATATATAATATGAAGATAAATTGCGTGGTTGTAACATACAACCGCTTGGCTTTGCTCAAAGAATGCGTGCAGGCTCTGAAGGCACAGACGCTGCCGCCGACAGAACTTTGGATTATTGACAACTGCTCGACTGACGGCACAAAGGAATGGCTCGACTCACTGAAAGGTGACTCAAAACTGCATGTGGTGCGCACCGAACGCAACATTGGCGGAGCTGGCGGTTTTGCACTGGGCACGAAACTGGCCGTGGAGGCCGGTTGCGACTTTGTGTGGCTGATGGACGATGACACCATGCCACAACCTGATGCGCTGAAACGGCTTGCCAAAGTGGCAGCGGCTGATGATAAAACGGGATTTGTGTGCAGCAAGGTGCTATGGACCGATGGCACGCTGCACGCCATGAACAAGCCGGCACTGGTAGAAAAGCCCTTTGGCGGAGCAGAAGCCCTGACTGTGGGCGGCGAAACGTGCTTTGCATGCAAATTGTGCTCGTTTGTGTCAGTAATGGTGAGCAGTAATGCGGTGCGTAAAGTGGGACTGCCCATCAAGGAGTTCTTTATTTGGTGTGACGACATTGAATATACCGACCGCATTAAACGCGTGGGCTATGAATGCTACTTTGTGCCCGCAAGTCAGGTGTATCACAAAACGCGTCAGAATTATTTCCCCTCAATAGATAAGGCGCCTAACGAAATGGCAGGACGCTTTTATTACCAAGTGCGCAACACGTGCTACTTGAAGCGTCGTTCAACTAACAAACTGAAGTTTTACATCTCAGTGCTTAACAAATATCGTCTGTACATACATCGTCTCAAGCGCCGCGACGACCTGAGCCATATTGCCGAATTTAAGAAGGCTGTGATAAAAGGCTGCCTTGACGGACTGCATTTTAATCCGACTATTGAATACATAAAAGACTGATGAGCGACAACATTATATACAAACTGCGCAGTGGCAAACCTATCAAAGCCTTATGGTTTGCTCAAAAAACGTTGGGACTGGCGGTGCCCGATGCATGGTACCGGCATCGGCGTGCACATTTATTAGCCAAGGCCCGCCAACGGGCGGACTACGATGAGATGTGCCGCAGAGCAGATTACTACTGCCGCATCAATGCGCCCTGGCAAATGTCCACAGAGGACAGTGTGCAGCGCGACCGCAGCTGGCTGATGTATACGGGTGCGCTGGGCGACTACGGGCGCAAACTGTTTCACACGGCCTACTACTTCGACCAACATGATGTGACACGTTGGTTTGACAAGGGGCTGCGCTGGAACTTTTGTCCGGGCGACGTTTACTTTACGCCCGAGAAGCCCACGGTGGTGAAAAGCCGACTGATAAATGACGACAATGCCAACTCGGTGGTGCTGAAACTTGACAAGTTGCGCCACTTCATGTATGTGCACGACACCAAGCCGTTTGCTGCCAAACGCGATTGTGCCATATTCAGGGGCAAGATACGCCAGAGCCGTCTGCGCACTGCTTTTCTCGAAAAGTTTTTTGGTTCGCCGCTGTGCGACTGCGGTGTGGTAGGGCGCAACGAGGGTTGCCCCGAGGAGTGGATGACTGCGAAAAAGACCATAGCCGAACACCTTGACTACAAATTTATCATGGCGCTTGAGGGCAACGACGTGGCGTCGAACCTGAAATGGGTAATGTCGTCGAACTCGCTGGCAGTGATGACACGCCCCACGTGCGAAACGTGGTTTATGGAGGGCACATTGCGCCCCGGCTATCACTATGTGGAAGTGAAAGAGGACTTTTCAGACCTCGAAGAGAAACTTCAGTACTACATATCACACCCCGACGAGGCACAAGCCATCATTGACCACGCCCATGCGTATGTGCGGCAGTTTTGGGACACCGAACGCGAGGAGATGATACAAGTGATGGTGATGGAAAAGTATCTGTGCACGAGCGGACAAATGTGATTACCGAATATCTATATAATAAGTAGGTGTTCAAAATTATTTTATACAATCAGCAGGTGTCATTTTCACATTGAAAGCACGTTCTCGAGACGCATCTGTGTCCTTCGTCTTCGGTCACATAGCCCGCTATAACCCCCTTCGGTTCCCCCGTTATCGGGGGACAGAAACCCTCACACGAAGAAAACATCTGCGCCCCGATAACGTACTTTCAATGTAAAAATAATTATGAACACCTACTTAACAGCGGCAGTGTTCTTCTGACCAGAAGAGCACTGCCGCTATTATTATGCACTATATATTATTGTCTATTTGTCCATGTTGTCCCACATGCCATTGTGCTGCTCGCCCCAGATGGGGTGCTGCTTCTTGTTAGAGAGGACATCACCCTTGGTGTCGACTGTCGCACCATTTTGTCCGCCAATGCTGAGACTCTTCGTTACCATCAGACTTTCTTCGGAGAAGAATTTGATTGTGGTGGCCTTTGGGGCCACGTATGTATGTTTCATTGTTGCTATCTTTATTTGATGAATACCTTTTTGCCATTGCCTGTAACATAGATGCCGTGGGCGGGGTAAAGCACGCGACGTCCATTAAGGTCGTAATACGTGTTGTTGCCATTGTGGGCGTCGGCAGCTGCATCATTGATGCCTGTAACAGCGCCACCGATGTAGAAGCTGAGCATCTGTGCCTGGCCCGAACCCGAAGTGATGTTAGCTGCTGGCAAGAAAGCCTTGTTAGCCGGCACCAACGTCATGGTTGATGGCAAGAAACCCACAGTGCCAGTTTTGGCAGAGAGCATATAGTTAGCCTTGCTGGCATAGCCGTCGCGCTCTGCAGTGGCACAAGCCAGTTTGTTGTTGGGATAGGTAGTTGTGGTAGTGACAATTGGCAGATTTACCGTGCAACCACCGTCTTTAGCCAAGAGCACACCCGTGTTGGCAGGAATGATGCCGTCGGTTATTTCGGAGAGCATCATGCGCGTATCGTCGGCCGACTCAGCAAAGTATGCCTTGACACCGCTCTCGGCAGGTACTTGCACGGCAAAGGGGAAAGCCACCGAAGCCCAGCCTACGCTCTTGATAGTAACGGGCACCGAGGTAACCTTGACAAGTTGCCAATAGTTTGACTTGTTTGCATACTGGTTGTTGTTGGCCACTACATGGTCGTTGTCAGAGGCAGCACTTGCATGGTTGCCCTCGCTGTCAACCATCAAAAACATGGATTTGGCATCGTAGCCGTCGAAGGTAGTGCCTTCGGTGTATGGTTTGAATGTGTAATGCCCGTTGCCACTGCCAATGTTTACTACCATCTGAAGCTGGCTGGCTTCTGGCGTGATATAGCCAGCTTCGCGTCCGGTGTTGGCATTAACCAAAGAGTAAGTGCCATCGGCATTGCGGGTAAGTTGCCAGAGCTGCGAACCAAAATTGTCGGCATCAGTGGTTCGTGTGATATTGCGGTCCATATTAGAGTCAGCCCGCCATTTTTCGAACAGAGAGCCATTGGTTGACACCTGAATATTTTCAGACGAAAGGTAGCGGTTAACCTCGGTGTTGACGTTGCGCACGCGGTAATAGCCAGTGAAATCGCTGAAGTTGTTGTCCGTCTGGTACGACTGATAAGCCGCGTCAAGCAGATCGAGCGTGGTGGCAGAGGCAATTTTATCGTATTCGACATTATACTGCACCAGGCCATCTGCATCAGTTGCATTGGAAATTGTGCTTGCATAGGTTTTAGCCAACTGTATGTCCGACTCGTCAACTGCTATCACCTTGTAGCCCGAGCCGCCATCGTTCTGTGCGCCTGACGCATCACTGTGGCTCCATGTGCCGAGGTAGTCATTTTTGTGGTCGCCAAGGTAGCCCCAAGTATTTTCGTACTGCAAGCTGAAGTCGGCACCGCCAGCCGAGCTTGTTTGCATATAAAAGGTTGTACCCTGGTCGGTCATGGTAGCTTTGACGTCCTTACCTGTAACAGTGACGTACTTTTTGGCTGCACGATTGTAGAGCTTTACACCATAGCCGCTCTCTACAAAGGCCCAATAGGCACCATTAAGAGCCTGATAGGTGGTTTGGGCTGATGCGCCGTAATGCGAGTTGTGGTCATTGCCCCCACCTGTTTTAACACCGCCGTCATTGAAATATACCACATAGTTTCCATCGTTGTTGCGCAACTTGAGCTTGTACCATGTGGGATTGTCGGGAGTGGAAAGGGTGACGGGAGGGGTGGACGAGTTAGTTGATGACACCTCAAATGTCTTTTGCGTTTCTGTTACACTAAACGTTTGAGAAGAGATTGCATTGCAATAATACGAATGAGGGACATTCGTGGAGTTGTGCTCAATAGTTTCGCCCACCTTTTTAGGATAGTATGAAGTAGCTGTGACCTGATTGTCAGCATTTTTCACCTTAACCGCTGCAGCGTATGTTTTGGTAATGTGCTCCTCAGATATTGTGCCGCTCAACTTATAAAAGGCGAACTGTACCACGCTGGCAGCGTCACCAGCTGTACCACCTTCCCAATACGACAGGTTGTGTTCATCATTAGTTGGCGTATTGGCATGAATGAAATACTTTGTAGCGTAATTTACTTGATAAAGCAACACACCACCATCGAGACTGTTGGTATAAGGTGTGAAAGACTGTGCTGTGAGCATGGCAGCATTGCTCGAAGTTGTGCTGATGTTATTAAAATTGTTTCCTTGGCCATTAAGTGCAGGAAAATACTCGCCCGTCGAGGCATTCTGTATGACAAGATTACCATCTACGTTAGTTACATACCACACGTATGCAAGGTCTATGTTGGTCAGATCCATGTTGGCCTCAGCTTTCTGCCTCATAGGACGGCCATTGTCACCAGACCTGCGGTAAATGTATCCGTTATCACCCTTGATGCGGGTTTTGAGGAGGTAAAAGCCATCGGTAATGTCGGCATACGGCGTATACGACTGAGCCACCGTCACGCCATCGGCCCACGCAGCCACGGCTCCAAGCCACAACATGAGGGTTGTGGCAAGAGATAATAAATGTTTCATGTGCTTATGTTTGAGTTTTGTTTATAATTGTTGTGTTATGTGCGCTTTTATGCAAATGTGCGTTATATATTGACAATTATGTAGTATATGCCGTTGCAAAAGTATCACTCTATTACAAAAAGACCAAACGGGGGGGTAAATATATGTTAACCGCGTTAAATTAGTGCGTTTCGAAGGAGTATTTAAGGTACAAGGTGAAGTATTTGGCCTGTGTAAAGCTCCCTGACGCAAACTTTGGCCTTGGTGCTTTGGCGGATTATAACAGATAAAAAGCTTTTGCCGTCCGGTAAAAGTCTCAAGCTATGCAGCCAATGAACGCAAGCACAAATGGGGGCAACGCGTCCCGCGGGATAGAGAAAAAATGGAAATACGAACTCTACTAAAATAATAGCTGCAGCTTTTCCCGAGGCGGGACGCCTCGCCCCCATTAGAGCGCAATTTCCTGGCATAACAGTTCTTCCCATGGCTTCAAATCCGCTTTTTAACCTGTCAATCTGATAGAAAACGCAAGCACTAATGGGGGCGACGCGTCCCGCGTCGGTTTTTTCAGCAGCCTCGTCCCGCATTATCGGGGCATTTTTCAGCAGCCTCAGTTTCAGTACTTCCCCAACCTTTCGGCCAGACCGTCGCGGTAGGCGCGCCAGAGGCGGGGCAGGTCTGACGGGGTGTAGGCACGGGCAAAGGGCATGGTGACAAGGGCGGTGGCTATGTAGCCCATGACGCAGAGGAAGCCGCGCAGATGGCGCACAGCCCAGTTGCGGCCGTAGTGGTGGTTGAGGTAGGTGGTGTTGCGCACCTGGTAAAAGCGCTTCCACTTCTTTTTGCGGTTGCGGGCGGCCCAGGTGTCGTGGCTGAAGAACTTTTGCTTGTCCATGAGGGCTGCCGGCACATATAGCATGTGGTAACCGGCCTGGTGCAGACGCAGACAATAATCGGTATCGTCGCAAAAGATGAAGAGGGCCTTGTTGGGCAGCCCTATGCGGCGTATGGCCTCAACGCGTATGAGCGGCCCCTCGAAGGCTGTGCCGGCTATGGGGGTTGGAGCGGTGACGGGCTGCGACAGTTTGCGCAACTTGCCGGTGTAGAGCGAGCGGAAGGGGTGTACGAGGTCGTAGCCGGTAAAGTCGTTGGTGTAAACCTCGCCCTCCATCAGACGGCGGGGGGCAAGGAGGCCGATGCGTGGATTGGCAGCATGGGGCAGTAGCTGCTCAAGGCAGTCGGGACGTGGAAATACGTCGTCGTCCATGCACCACACCCAGTCGGCTCCCATGCGGCAGGCTTCGTCTATGCCCCGGAAAAAGCCGCCTGAACCGCCTACGTTGTCCTGGTGTATGACGGTGAGGCGGGCGTCGGCCTGTGTGTCGAGCCATTGGGCGGTGCCGTCGGTGCTGCCGTTGTTGATGACCAATATGCGGTCTACAGGACGGTTGGCACGGAGGCAAGAGATGTTGCGCTGCAACAGGGTGAGGCGATTGTATGTGACTACTACTGCTATTATCATGCTTGTGGTGTGTGGATATTTGGGGTTTGGATTAGTTGACGGGGGTAACGGGTAAATTGGTCAAGCTTTTACGTATAGTTTCGGATTTAACAAGGGCGGGCTGAAAGCCCAATGTAGCACACAGCCCAGGGCAAGCGAAGCGACACCCTGGGGTTCCCCATAGTAGAGTTTCCGCGCCCTGTAAGGGCAAAAGCTTTAATCCCTTATGTTGTTATTCTTACTTGATAGCTGAATTAGCGGTCTTAAAGTGGAACATTGTATGTATATTTGCGACAGGTCTTAAAGCTTTTGCCCTTACAGGGCGCGACTGCTCCAACACGCAATACCCAGGGTGCCGCTTCGCTTGCCCTGGGCTATGTGCTACATTGGGCCTTCAGCCCGCACTTGCTAAAGCCAAAACTTGAGTAAATAATAGTTGCACCTTTCCCCGATAACGCAGGACGAGGCTGCTGTATTTACTCAAACTCGCCCTCAACCTGTCCGGGCTGTGTGCTGCGGTAGTGGCGCATGAGGCGGTAGCACTCTTCGGCATCGAAACCACGGGCGCTGGCGTAAGCCTCAGCCATGACACGGTGCATGTGGGCGGTGGCGGGCAGGCGTTCAAAGTTTTTGCAGCCCTGCTTGATGTTGAGAGGGCCGACGGCCATGCGGTTGAGGTCGACAATGTCGAGGTATATGCGTCCGTCGGGTAGTTGCTCAAACAGAATGTTGGCCCGTCCATAATCCTTGTGGGCAAGTCCGTGGTTGTGGAGCACGGCTGTGATGCGCCCAATCTCGCGCAGCACATCGTCGGCATAGTCGAAGTGGTGGGTGAAGAGGTCCTCGTAGCGCCACGGGCACGGCGAGGTGAGGGTGACAAAGTAGCTTTGGTCGAAGGCCAGGCCGCGGCGTATGTTGAGATAGCCCACGGGCTGGGGTGTGCCCACGCCCACCTTTTGATAGAGGAGGGCGTTGCGGTAGGCACGCAGGGCCTTTGACGGACGCAGCAGTCCATACACCCAACGGTTGACAGGGTTGGGGCGGCGGAAAGACTTTACCACATAGTCGGTGCCCTGGTAGCTGATGCGGCGCAGTTGGTTGCGTCCGTTGTGTATGATTTGTCCGTCGCCCTGTGCAAAGCGTTGTGGCAGCGAGAGCATGAAATCGTGCAGTTGCTCGTAGCCCGGGTGCAGCACAAGGGTGCGGTGGTTCCAAAGGGTCATTGTTGAAATTCTTTTTTACAAAGTTCGAGAGCAGCCATAATGGTGTCGTCCATGTCGGCATAGGTGTAGCGTGCGAGTCGTCCGCCAAACAGTACGTCGGGCTCGGCATCGGCCATGGCAGCGTAGCGGGCATAGATGGCGGCATTGCGTGCGTCGTTGACGGGATAGTAGGGTTCCTTGCCCGGTGCAAAGCTGTCGGGGTGCTCGTAGGTGACTACGGTGGTGGGCTGCTGTGAGCCAGGGGCAAAGTGTTTGTGCTCAATGACACGGGTGTAGGGCACCTGTCGCTCGGTGTAGTTTACTACGGCATTGCCCTGAAAGTCGGGTGTATTGAGCCGTTTGTGCTCAAAGCGCAGACTGCGGTAGTCGAGGTGGCCGTGGCAGTAGTTGTAAAACTCGTCGATGCAGCCAGTGTAGAGTGTGCAGCGGGCCTGTGCGTGCAGTTCGTCACGGTGGGCAAAGTAGTCGGTGCCCAAACGTACATCGGCCTTGGCCAGCAGGGCGTCGATGAGTGCATTGTATCCCCCACCCTCGGGTATGCCTTGGTAGCGGTCGTTGAAATAGTTGTTGTCGAAGGTGAAGCGGAAGGGCAGCCGCTTGATGATGAAAGCCGGCAGCTGGGTGGCGGCACAGCCCCACTGCTTTTCGGTATACCCCTTGATGAGTCGCTCGTAAATGTCGTGTCCGCACAGTGTGAGTGCCTGCTCCTCAAGGTTGGCGGGCTGTGTGATGTGGGCAAACTCGCTGCGCTGCTCGTCTATTTTGGCCTGTGCCTCGGCTGGAGTGCGCACGCCCCACAACTCGTAGAAGGTGTTCATGTTGAAGGGCAGGTGGTATAGCTTGCCCTGGTAGCTGGCCAGGGGGGAGTTGACAAAGTTGTTGAACTCGGTAAGTTGGTTGACATACTGCCACACCTGGCGGTTGGAGGTGTGGAATATGTGGGCGCCGTATTGGTGTACCCATATATTGTCGATGAGCTGGCAGTGGAGGTTGCCACCTGTGTGCTGGCGCTTGTCAATGACGAGGCAACTTTTGCCGGCTTTGGCGGCCTCGTGGGCAAACACCGCGCCAAAGAGGCCGCTGCCAACTATGAGATAATCGTACATACTGAATTGGGATATGGGGGTTAAGCATTGGCTGCGGGCTGCGGGAGCGGAATGCCCCGGCGGTAGCGTGCCTTGCGCAGGTGCAGTGTGTAGGGGAGCAGTTTGAGCCATCGGGCCACGAGCCACAGCGGGTTGTGCAGTATGTTGCGGCCACGCCACGGGGTGTACTGCTGATAGTGGAAAAAGAGTTGGCGCATGGGGTGCAGGCTGTCCCAGTCCCACGGTTTGCGATTGGTGTAGTGCACCACCACGGGGTGGTGAAGCTCGGCCTTGTGCTGGCTGTAGTGTGCATAACGCTGGCGGTAGAAGCCCTCTTGTGCATTGTAGCGCAACGGCGCCCAGCACACCTGGCCATGGAAGAGGCTGTTGAGCAGGTCCTGGTCGTTGAAGCGTATGCGCTCGGGGTGTGCCCGGTAGTAGTCGATGCAGCGCTGGCCCACGTTGTTGGCGCGCCACCAGTCGAGGTCGATGAGCAGCACGCCGGCATTAAAGTAGCTGTCGGCCTCGGGGTAGCACAGCACTTTGTAGCGTGTGTGGTCGTCGGCAGCTGCGTCGACCACGGCGGCTACGGGGGCTCCTTGCATGGGCATCTGCCAGAATGGGGCGAGGGAACCGGTGACGAGCAGGTCGCTGTCGAGATAGATGACGCGGTGCAGACTGGCTGGCAGATAGTCGGCCAACATGCAGCGGTAGTAGGTGACGAGCGAGATGTGGCTGCTTGAGGCGTGTATGCGGAAGCCCTCGAGCAGACTTTCGTCGGGCTCGTAGAAGTGTGCCTCACCGTTGTATTGTGCGACAAGTTGCTGCAGCACTTGTTTGTCGGACGCGGTGAGGCCGCGCGAGAGTATGTGTGCCACGATTTTTGCCTGTGGGTTGCTGCGGAGTATTGACACGAGGGTGACGCTGCAAAAACGCACGTAGGCGTGGTCGATGTTGAAGGCTATGTGTATGGTCAAGGGTAGTGTTATGTTTGATTGGTTGTGGCATTATGGCCCGTGTGGCTGTGCCGTGTTTTGCAAAGGTACACAAATAGTTTTACCGAGCAACTATATCACGTTGGCGGATTTAGTAAACAGGTTGAAAGGTTAACAGGTTTACGGGTAAGTTTGCCAAAGCATCAAACGCTACCCTGGCTTCAAATCCGCTTTTTAACCTGTCAGTCTGATAGAAGATGCAAGCACAAAACGCTACCTCTAATGGGGGCGAGGCGTCCCGCCTCGGTTTTTTCAGCAACCTCGTCCCACGTCGTGAATAGAGAAAGGCGAAAATACAAACTCTGCTAAAATAAGTAGCTGCATCTTTCCCGACGCGAGACGCGTCGCCCCCATTAGTGCTTGCGTTTGGTAAAACTCCCACCCTATTTGTTTTTGTAAAAAGTGCTTGCACCTTGCACTTTTGGTGCTTTCTGAATTGATTATCAACGATTTACGCAGTGTATGTAGACTTGCACTTTGCCTGCACTTTGCCTGCACTTTGCTTGCACGCTCTGCTGGTTGCGCGTTGTGAGTCGCAGCCATCACCTCTCACACCCGCTTATTACGGCATAGGGAGATAGGAAATTCATTTGGAGCGGCAGACTTTTCTACCTCTCTATACGCGCACGCCGCCCTCACTATACTGAAATTGTGGCACCCCGCACCAACATGAGTGCAGGCAGGTGTACAAGCAATATTTGTGGTTACCTACACACTGATATAACATGAATATCAACAAGTTACGAAGCAAAGTGCAAGGTGCAGGCAGTTTTTATAAAACATCATTACGGTAGGTTTGCCTGCACTTGACGGGGTTGCTGAAAAATACTCCGACGCGGGACGCGTCGCCCCCATTAGAGCGCAATTCCCTGGCATAACAGTTTTTTCCCTGGCTTCAAATTTGCTTTTTAACCTGTCAGTCTGATAGAGAACGCAAGCACTAATGGGGGCGACGCGTCTCGCGTCGGGAAAAGGTTCTGTTATCATTTAGTAGAGTTTGTATCTTTCCTTTTCATTATCCCGACGCGGGACGCGTCGCCCCCATTAGTGCTTGCGTTTGGTGCTTGCGTTTGGTGCTTGCGTTTGGTGATAGAGTTTTGTAGTAGAGTTTGGTACTTGCGTTTGATGGTAGCGTTGAGTGCTTGCATTTGGTGGTTGCATTTTGTGGTAGCATTATGTGCTTGCGTCACTTGTGGTAGCGTTTAATGCTTGAGTTTATCGCAGAATGGCGTAATTGGCCCCTATATCCCTTTTGGGGTTATGGGGTGCAATGGGAAACAAGTTGGCGGGTTGGCAACCACCGGATAGATATCCGTTAGTGTGCCAACCCGCCAGGTTGTTTGTCAATCAGTAATTTGATATATGTCTTTTGCTTACTTGATTACCTTCTTGCCCGTGTTGGTGATGAAGAGACCCTTGGTGGGGTTCAACACGCGACGGCCCTGAAGGTCGTAGTAGCGCACGGCCTTTTCGCTGCCATTTGCCACGGTAGCATTGTTGATGCCTGTTACAACTGTTTTGGCTGTGAGCACAAACTTGGTGCTCCAGGTGTCGCTACCAGCAGCAGATGTCCACCAGTTGAATTCGCCAGTTCCTACGTTGATAACCAAATAAGAGTTTTCTGCTTTGTGTACTGCTATCAAGTTGTAGAACCCATCGTTCTTGACAAGTTTCCAAGCCTGAGGTGCTGCGCTTGCAGCCAATGTGGTTCCTGAGCGAAAGATATATGTGTCGGCATCTTTTAGCTTGATATACACCTGGCCAGCCACAGTAGCGGGTACTATTTGCCACTCGGCAGTGTTGTCAGCCTCAGACTTTGCTTTGGCATCGGCTGAGATGTAACCCGCACCTTCGAGACTTGAGATGGTAGAAAGGCTCGAGATGGTGAAAGTAGTCTCATTGTAATACCCATCAACGGTGCAAGCTGTTTTGCCCATAGCCTCTACGGCAGCATTGAGCGCAGCTGTAGCTGCTTCGTAGTCGGTAACAGATGCCTCGTAGGTAGCGATAAGAGACTTTACATTGTCAATGGCCTCTTGGCTGTACTGACCGGCCTTGGCTGTGGCCTCTTCTGTGTATCCCTCGTTTGTGGTAGCGGCCTTGGCCTTTGCCAAGGCTTCCTGAAAAGCCTCTGCTGAAGGGTCGCCACCAGGCACAATCCAGTCGATGGGGAACACGGCGTAGTTGAGCGCATAGCCCTGTGTGCAGGCATTGTCTTCGTAGAAGATGGCGATGTCGCCGTCCTTGGTGATGTCCATCGTAGAGTAGCATGAGCTGGGAGCGCATATTACGATGGGGTGACCCCATGTCTTACCATTGTCGAATGATGCCTTTACGGTGACGTTCTTACGAGAGCCATTGTTGATGTATGAATGGAGCAATACCTTGTTGTTGTAGTAAAGAATGTCGGCGTTGCAAGCATTACCGTTGATGTCGGCGTTGGTGGTTTGTGTGCCCCATGTCATACCGCCATCGGTTGAGGTGTTGAAACCACGCTGACCGCTCTGGCGTACAGAAATCATCACTGTGCCATCGGCCAACTCTACGAGTTTTGACTCATCGCCGCCGTTGTAAGCAGACTTGGGTGACATCTTCCAGGTTTCGCCCTCATCGTCAGAATAGATGATGTACTCTTGAACGGCACCTGTAGCAAAGCGGTGGCTCATGGCAAACATGACGCGGCCATTGAGCGAGGCGTCCTTTTGGCGCTGGAGGCAGATGCCGCGGCCAGAACCTGCGAACGAGCCGAGAACCTGGCCTTGCTCATAAACGCCCTTGTAAAGTTCGTCGGTCAGTGCGCGGGCCTGTGACCATGTGTCGCCACCATCGGTTGAGGTGATGATAACGGGCACAATGCGGTTGCCATCTTCATTAGTTGAATAGAAGTAGCCTTGGCCACCAACCATCAAGGCGATGATTTTGCCGCTGGCTGTTTCGACCATGGTAACATCGCCAAAGCCCTTGTGCTTTCCATCATTGCTGGCTACAAGTGCTTCGTCGGTTGCATTGCCTACTACCCACTTGTGGTCAGACCATGTTTTACCATTGTCGTCAGAGTGACGCTCGTATACGTCGATATGGCCGGGCAAGTCGCCACCATGATTGAAGCGGTTGTCGGCCATGGTTACTACGCGGCCGTTCTTTGAGGCATTGTCGCCCTTCTGATTGTGGAGTACGACCATTGAGGGGATACGCCAATAGGCTGTGCCAAGATCGTTGGGCATGAAGGGTACGCTCTGCACCTTGTAGACGCGGGCAATGCCTTCGGGGTTGCCGTTTTTGACAGTGAATACTTTGTTGTCGCCATAAGTAAAGCTTACCAATGCAGCATCAACAGAGTCGCCTACTACGGCCTTGTCGGTGATGTCGGCAGTAACATAGAAACGTGTTGTGCCTGAAGGCATCTCAAGGGCGTTGTCGAAAGCTACCTCTACTTCGTTGCCGCTAACGGTAGCAACCTGGCCAATGAGTGTGGCATCGCGCTGGCCATTGCTGACAAAGTTGGCGTTCTTTGAAGTGAACACCTTGATATTCTCAAGTCCGGCTACATTGGTAGCACCAAGATTGAGTTTAAGGCTCTTGCCCACAACGTTGCCATTGAAGCCTGCAACCTCAGTTTGGAAAGTGAGAAGCACCTGTTCCTTGTTGCCAGCTGCATAGGTTTGGAAACCTGGAGCCACATTGATAGAGTTGAAGGTCGGAGTTGCCGTAAGGTCTGATTCAGGTATTTCGATAAGGCGCCAAGCTGAAGCCGAGCCTATGCCGCCAGCCCACATTACAAGCACTGCACCGTCATTTTGCGCATGAAGGGGGTTCTTGCCGTCGGGCTTGATGTTGAACACACCCTGGCCGAGCGATGTCACGGTATATTTAGTGGCAGGTGTGGCAGTTGTTTTGGTGGCACCATTTACATCAGTGCTGTTAGGCTCGATATATTCCTTTGTGCCATAGTTTTGCACATAGAACTGACCGTTGCCGGCATCAGTGAATGTCCAACCATAGGCGGCCGACACTACCTTGTTGCCCCACTTGGGCTGCGCCTCACTGCCTGCACTGTAAATATACTTGCCTTGGCAGTAGCCAACCGATTTGTCGGATACGATGTAATAGGTTTTGCCTGCTGCTACCTGCACCATGGCTGCGCTATAAGTAGTTTGTGCAGCGGTTATGGCATCAACCGTAGTGGCTGCCTTTATGGCATTTGTAAATGTGGTGCGCACCTCTGCAGGGTATTGGCCAGGGTTCGTGCCTTCTTCTGTTTCGTTAAGTACACTAAGCGCCTTAGCCTGCGCTGTCTCTAATTCGGTAAGCGATACCGCCTCGAAGCGGTATTTACAACCATCATCTGCCTTGTTCGTACCGCCACCCCAGTTGTAGAGGTAGTAGTTAGGAGCGTCCTGGCTTGTGTTGAACTGCACGTTACCACTTGTGATGGTATAGGTATCGTCACTGAGGTCTGTAATAGTCCAATCGCCAGCCCCGCTCTTAACAGGTGCAAAAGCTGTGTTATTATTGGGCTTTACCGTTGACGATGGCGAGATATACTCACCCGACATGTTAACAATTTTGTAGGTACCATCGGTACTGCCTGCCTCAAGGCGCCACAATTGGCTGGCCGAGTAGGGTTTTTCGAATGTTGTGGTGTTCTGCATGGCCACCCCGACGCCCTTCGATATGATAGAGAGGTTTTTGCGGTTAGGGGTGTAAATACGGAACCACTTGGGGTTTTCGGCAGTAGATGTCACAATCTTGTCTGCCCATGCCTGCGACGTGCCCAGCCCAAAGAGGGTCAGTGCGGCCAACAAGCCATTGAAGTAGTTTCTTTTCATTTAATTGATAGGTATTATTGATTTGTATATGTTACTGTTGTGATGTACGCGTTAGCAGAATTTTGTTTGCTAATTCCGCCAACGTGTTACTTGCTTGTCAACTTGTTAACCCGTTAACCAAGAATTTCGCCAACGGGTTGCCAACATTATTTGCCTTCCTTTTTGCCACCCAGTATGGCGGTGGGGTCAAGTTTGGCTATGGTGTCGCGCATGGCGGTGTCGCCCTTGAGATTTTCGAGTTTGTAGTAATCCATAAATCCCATGTTGCCCTCGCGCAGGGCCTGTGCCAGGGCCTTTGGCACTTCGGCCTCGGCCTGTATTACCTCGGCACGTGCCTGCTGAGCCTTGGCCTTCATCTCCTGTTCGGTGGCCACGGCCATGGCGCGTCGTTCCTCGGCTTTGGCCTGTGCAATGTTCTTGTCGGCGTTGGCTTGGTCCATTTGGAGTGTGGCGCCAATGTTTTTGCCCACATCGATGTCGGCGATGTCTATTGACAGAATTTCGTAAGCTGTGCCGGCGTCAAGGCCCTTTGAAAGCACGAGTTTTGATATAGAGTCGGGATTTTCGAGCACTTGCTCATGCGTTTCGGCCGAGCCGATGCTCGACACAATGCCCTCGCCCACACGGGCCAGAATGGTGTCCTCGCCGGCACCACCTACCAGCTGGTGTATGTTGGCACGCACCGTAACGCGGGCTTTGGCTATGAGCTGAATACCATTTTTGGCCACAGCTGCCACGGGGGGAGTGTCTATTACTTTGGGATTGACACTCGTCTGCACAGCCTCGAACACATCGCGGCCGGCCAGGTCGATGGCGGTAGCTTTTTCAAACGAGAGGTCGATGTTGGCCTTAGAAGCCGACACCAGCGCATGCACCACGCGCTGCACGTGTCCGCCCGTCATGTAGTGGGCTTCGAGGTTGTCGCGTGTCACGGTGCGCAGTCCGGCCTTGTGTGCCTCGATAAGGCTCGGCACGATGATGCTGGGCGGCACATTACGAATGCGCATCAGGAATAGCTGAATGAGCGATATCTTCACACCCGACACCTTGGCACTGAGCCACAAGAAGAAGGGCACGAAATGGAAAAAGATGCTGAGAAGTACTATGGCGCCTACCACCACAACGGCAATCACCATAGGAGATGTGATAATCATAAGCTACAAGTATTAAGTAGATAAAGTTGAAAGTAGCTCGTGGCTATTGACAATATCGCGGACTCGCTGATAAGTTAACAAGTTAACGGGCCCCACAATAGGCAAGCGGGATCCACTGGCTGAGGGTTCTCGTTTGTCTGTCAAATAATTCAAGTTTCGGATTTGGCAAAGACGGGCTGAAAGCCCAATGGAGCACATAGCCCAGGGCAAGCGAAGCGACACCCT
>ERZ1026886.695-NODE-695-length-16794-cov-35.578947_pt1 | contig 16794 bp, 9 predicted proteins | sample MGYA00380173_ERZ1026886 | MGnify/ENA primary metagenome ERZ1026886 (study PRJEB33269, sample SAMEA4719809) | human gut metagenome | biome: human-associated habitat; feature: organic feature; material: feces | place: Cameroon | collected 2013-10 ... | reverse complement strand
TGCCCAGGATGATGAGCTTCATGCGGGCTCTCGTCATCGCCACGTTCATGCGGCGAAGGTCTTTCAGGAAACCGATTTGGCCTTCATCGTTGGAACGTACCAGCGAGATGAGAATCACGTCTCTTTCCTGCCCCTGGAAACCATCCACCGTGTTGACGCTGATGAGGCGGCGGTAAGGCTTGAAGAATTCATACTTCTTGATGAGCTTCTTCAGATACTGCACCTGGGCACGATAAGGCGAAATGATGCCTACGTCGATGCTCTCCTCCAAAACCCGCTGCTTGCTGATCTTGGTGAAGTATTCTGCCAGAGTGAGCAGGGTAAGCTCGGCTTCCGCCTTGTTGATACGCCCGAAACTCTCGCCAACAAACTGCTCCTTGAAGTTCAAGTCTGAATTCTGATTGGCTGCAGATGCAGAAGATAATGTGGATGCAGAATCTTCGGGAGCATCTTCCCCCTCTATGGTTATCTGATTCTCTTCGTTCGAAGTATCAATCCACGTGATTGGATGGTCGTAATCCAATACGCTGCGGTATTTAATCTGTGGCGCACTCTCCACCTTGCCCCCGTAGAACCAGTCGCTGGAGAATCGCATGATTTCATCGTTCATGCGGTATTGGATTTTCAGCAGGGTTACTACCTCCGGCTTGTTTTCGGCGATGCGCTCCATCAGGGTCTTGCCCAGTCCGGCTCTTAATGCCGCAATACTCTTTACGGTAGGCGGCAGCTGACAATGGTCGCCCGCCAAAATCACCCGGCTGGCTCTCTTCATCGGAATCCAGCAGGCGGCTTCCAAAGCCTGGGCTGCCTCGTCGATAAACAGGGTGCCGAACTTCATGCCTTCCAGCAACCGGTGGGCAGAACCCACCAGGGTGCAGGCGATGACACGCGCCTCGCCAAAGAGTTCAGAATTGATGCGGATTTCTATTTCGGCGGCACGGCTCTTCAGCCTATCCATCTTCTGATGATAGTTCTCGCTGCCTTTCTTCCTGTTTTTCCTTAATTCTCTGATTGCCTTGCGGATAGCCCAGAGCTGCGGATAGTCGGGATGACTCTCGAAACGGCGCTCGTAGGTGAAGCCCAGCATCTTGTCGTTCACACGGGTAGGGTTTCCGATACGGAGCACATTTACGCCTCTATCCACCAGTTTTTCAGAAATCCAATCCACCGCCATGTTGCTCTGTGCACACACTAGCACCTGGCTCTCCCTCATCAGGGTTTCGTTGATGGCTTCCACCAGGGTGGTGGTCTTTCCGGTTCCCGGAGGTCCGTGAACAATCGCCACGTCCTTTGCCCAAAGCACCTCATTCACAGCTCTTTCCTGGGTAGGATTGAGCCATGGAAACTTCATCGGGGCAAACGAGAATCTGCCCGCCTTCTGATGCGAATAGAACAAGTCGCGGAGATAAGCCAGACGGTTGTTCTTCGCCTTCATCACTCTATCCAAGGCCTCGAACATCAGCTTGTAGCTGGTTTCGTCGAAGGACAACTGTACGCCGATAGGCTCCGTAGACTGCTGCAAATCGAGCAGCGGGGCAGAATCAGGAACGGTAATCACCATTCTGTCACCATCCACATAGCTCACGGTGCCGGTAAAGGAGAAATATTTGATCTGTTCTTCACCTCTAAAGAACATGACGGGGCGACCGAACTCAAAATTGTGCTCGATATCCTGATCCGAGGTACGGAATACCTCGATGGCTGTTTGGTTCAGCGAATTATAAAAGCTCTTTCCCACCTGTAGCGGGAACCAGGCATCACCTCGTTTCACCTTTCGCTTCATGCCCATCTGTTCGGTGAGCTTGCGGAAGGCTTCCTTCTCGGTGTAATACTCCAGCTGGAGCAGGGTGCGTTGTTGCAACAATGCCTGAATTGGTGAAATCTGTTCCATAATTGGTTGCAAAGTTACACCAATTCAGGCAAAAATAAGAAGATAATAGGATAAATTATCTAAAATTTATTTCATGATGCGTTCTACATCCTCGATGCTGCGGTTGAACGGACCGTTGTGCTCCAGCTTGATGGTGCACATGGCTGCAGCAAACTTGCCAGCTTCGGTAGGGGTGGCACCCTGCAGTCGCTTGTAGAGATAACCTGCCGAATACGTGTCGCCGCATCCTGTGGCATCCACCACCTCGTGAGGAGGATAGGCGGGAATCTCATAGAAGGTGTCATCTACATAAATCAGAGAACCCTCGCTGCCCAGGGTGACGATTACCTCGGTAACACCCCACGAATGGATGAGCTTGGCTGCCTCCCGGGGGTCCTTCAGTCCCGTGATGGTCTCCATCTCCGTCTCATTCACCTTTAAATAATAGGTGTGCTTCAGCACCTCCAGCTTCTCCTTCCAGTCGATGGGATAAACCTTCTCGTCTCTCACCTCGCGCAGATAACCCTGCACGTCGATGGAAACCCTGCCGCTGCGGGAGAGGAACTCCACTACCTCTGGCGAGAAATCATCGCTCAGCAAACTGCCCAGGTGGTAAACCTTTGCCTCCACCTTCTCCAGCTGCTTGATGGTAAAAGGGTCTGCCTTGGCAAGCACGCGCTGCTTGCGCTTGTTCTGGTCTTCCTCGTAGATGTTCTCGAAGAACACCGTGTTGCGCGATGGGTTCAGGGTGACTTCGATGCCAGCCTGGCGCATCTTCTCTATCGGTTCAGTTTCTGTAGGATCCATTGCCGTAACCAGCGAGAAACTTACGTCCTTGGGCAACTGGTTGATGGCGTAGGCAAAATAAAAAGAAGTGCCGCCTGCCATGTAAACCGTGCGGTGGGGAGTAACAATCTTATCCTTCGTTACGTGTCCAATACAACAAATATCTTTCATCATTTTTATTTTAAAACGCCTGCAAAGTTACAAAAAATCTTCGATTCAGGGCAACGTCTCTTCTTTTATTTCTACTTTTGTTGGAATTATTGGGAAGAAAAGAACATTTTTCTTTTGTGGAATACTTATTTTAATGTACCTTTGCAGCCGAAATAGAATAAACGAACATTATCTCGGGAATTGAAATTTAAACAACACTATGTGGTTTGATAATTTAATCAACGTGCATTCGGCGGTGCAAGGCATCGTCATTCTTTCATTGATCTGTACTTTGGGACTTGCCCTCGGCAAGCTCCATGTAAAAGGTATCTCCCTGGGCATCGCCTTCGTCTTCTTCGTGGGAATCGTGGCGGGCCATCTCGGACTCTCCATCGACCCTGACATGCTGGAGTTTGCCGAGAGTTTCGGACTTACCATGTTTGTATACGTGCTGGGACTCTATGTGGGTCCTAACTTCTTCGGCTCCATGCGCCACGAAGGCATCGCGCTCAATCTCTGGAGTCTGTCGGTCATCGTGGTGGGAACTCTGTTTTCCCTCCTCCTCTGCCTGGTGCTGCCCGTAAGTCTGCCTGATATGGTGGGCATCCTCTGCGGTGCCACCACCAATACGCCTGCCCTGGGTGCTGCCCAGCAGGCATTGCAGCAGTTGGGCTTGCCTAGCGGCGGGGCTGCCTTGGGCTGTGCCGTCACCTATCCGCTGGGTGTGGTGGGCGTCATCCTGGCGATGATGTTCCTGCGCAAGCTCTTCGTCAAGCCGGCTGACCTGGAAATCCGACGTGCCGATGAAGACGACCATACAGCCATCGGACAGTACGTCATCGTGAACCCGGCACTCAATGGCAATACCATCGCCGAAATATCGATGATGACCCATCGCAAGTTCATCATCTCAAGAGTATGGAGAGGCGAACAGGTCATCGTACCGGAAGCTGATACCGTGCTCCATACCAACGACAATGTGCTCGTGGTTACCAACAAGGATGAGGCAGCTGCCATGCAGATTCTCTTCGGAAAGAAGGTGGATAAGGAGTGGAATAATGATAAGGTAGACTGGAATGCCATCGATGCCAAACTGGAAAGCCGAATCATCGTGATGACCCGTCCGGGACTCAACGGCAAGCGACTGGGCAGTCTGCAGATGCGAAATACCTATGGTGTGAACGTGAGTAGAGTGCTCCGTGGTGATATCCGACTGCTTGCCACCGACGACCTCCGTCTGCAATACGGCGACCGCCTGACGGTGGTTGGCGACCCAACGAGCATCGACCATGTGGAGCAGTTCCTGGGTAATGCCGTGAAGACGCTCAACGAGCCAAATCTGGGTGCCATCTTCCTGGGAATCATCCTCGGTCTTGCCGTAGGAACCATTCCGCTTCATATTCCGGGCATGACGGCGCCTGTGCGTCTGGGTATTGCCGGCGGTCCTATCGTGATGGGTATTCTCATTGGTGCCCTCGGTCCTCGTGTGCAGTTTATCTCTTATATGACGCGAAGTGCGGGTCTGATGCTGCGAGAACTGGGTCTTGCCCTCTATCTGGGCTGCTTGGGCTTGTCGGCTGGTGGACAGTTTTTCGAGACGGTGGTTCGTCCTGAGGGTTTGATGTGGGTAGGCATCGGTTTCCTCATCACGGTGGTTCCTGTGGTCATCGTGGGCTTCATCATCCTGAAGACCAAGAAGTATGATTTCGGAAGCATCTGCGGAATCCTCTGTGGAAGCATGGCGAATCCGATGGCGCTCACCTATGCCAACGAGACGCTGGATGGCGATACCCCAAGTATCAGCTACGCCACGGTGTATCCGCTCGGCATGTTTATCCGAGTCATCATCGCCCAGGTTATTATCATGTTCTTTGTATAATTGACTTTTTTATAGCACAATATTTATAGCGCAATTATTTTCCCTTAAGGCTAAATATAATTACCCTTAAGGGAAAATATTTTTTGCCTTAAGGGTAAATAAAATCAGCTTCTCGCTTGATGTTGATTTCCTTCCCCGTCAGAGGATGAACGAAGGTAATCTCCTCGGCATGGAGATGAAGGCGGCTTGCCTTCTCGTTGCCATAGAGCGGGTCGCCGAGGATGGGGGCATTCAAGCCTTCGTGGTGGGCACAATGCACACGCAGCTGATGGGTCCTGCCCGTTTTGGGATAGAGTGCCAAGCGGAGATGGGTGGCATCGATGCGATCTAGAACCTCATACTCCGTAATCGCCTCCTTGCCCTGGGCATGATTCACAATCTGGCGGGGACGGTCCAGGTAATCGGGCATCAACGGAAGGGAAATCTTCTGCTTTCCTGAGGAAATAGAAGAATCCCAAATCTTATCGCAGGCTTCCTGGTCCTTGCAGCCAATGATGGCGATGTATTTCTTCTGAACCCGATGGTGCAGAAACTCATTCTGCAGACGATGGTAGGCAAAATCCGTCTTGGCAATAATCATCAGACCGCTCGTTGCCATGTCGAGACGATGGACTATCAACGGACTGCTTGCTGCTGGATATTTCTTCCGCATGATGGAATAGACGGATGGCTGGGATGAATCCTTGCCCGGCACAGACAGCAATCCCGAAGGCTTGTGGATGACAGCCAACTGGTCATCTTCGTATAAGATTTCCAATGCCTGCTTTTCGGCAATTTTAGAATCAAAGACCCTATCCGGCAGCATCCAATGCAATATCGGCTTGCATTTGCCATTGCAGGCAGGATAGAACTGCAGATGATGGCGAATCTCCTCCTTCGGACTTTCGCCCCACCAGAACATCGCCATCTGCAAAGGCCTGTAACCATGTAGGTAAGCATATTGCAGCAGTTTCGGTTCGCAGCACTCGCCACTTCCGGCAGGCGGCACCATCTTCAGGGCAGCTATTCTGCTCGTTGCAAGGGTGGCTTGCGGATAATCCCTGAGGGCTGCATCCCTGAAAATCTCCAGCAGGTCCTTCATCTTGCCTTCATGATTCTGCATGCGGAACTGCGAGAACAACCATTGCTGCAAGGCATCAGATAATGTCTTGCGCAGTTGCTTCAGGCGAAGAATATCCGCTTGAAAGACTTCATATTCCGTTTCCAGGGTAGTCTTTTCGGAAAGCGATTTCTTGAGTCGGCGCAGTTCAGCCTTCATAAACTGGCTTTCCTTCACCATCTCAGCCTCTTCCTCCGGGGTAAGATTTCCTGTCTTTCTCCGGGCATCACGCTTTGCCTTCGCCTCCTTCATCTTTTCCTGATAGGCAGCGATGGTACGCTTCCGCTCTTCCTGCAGTTGCTGGATGAAACTCTTGGTTTCCTTCATGTGTTCATTTCCTTCCAATTGCTTGATGCTCTGGTTGATTCCGGAGATTTCAGCCTCGTGGGTCTTGAATTTCCCGTCGGGCTGCAGATAGTCGAAGACGGCTGGCACGAAATCATCCCAGTCGCTTCTTCCGCCTATCTGTCCGCTATAGGCAGCAAGATAGCCTATTTCTGAGACACCAGGTTCCGGTTTGGCATTCTCAACGATGAGTACGCCAAACATTTTTCCTTTGTCTATCTCCTCTTTCCAGTCCTCCCGCTCAGCGAGATAGGTTTGCAGCTCCTTGCATACGGCGATGCAAAGAGGATGAGGCTGGTAATCGAGCGGATTGTTCATGCGCTCGGGGATGTCGATGCCTGATAACAGGACTTGGTCTATGGAATGCAAAATCATACTGCAAAGTTACGATGTTTTTTCCAATTCCCCAACTTTTTAAACAAAAAAATCCCACAAGCCTCCTTTGAGGGACTTGTGGGACGTCAACTTAGACACTAAAAAAACGATTGATGATTTATGCAAATAAATCCGTTTATTCGTCGCAGTCGTCATCGAAGATGTTGAAGTGCTTTTTAGACGAAACCGTAATGTTGTCTTCTGCACTTGTATCTCCGAAGCCGCCGAAATCCTGGGTATTGAATTGTGAGCCCGCCAGGATGTTAGGGCTCTCTATTTCTATTACTTGAATAGAAGGTTTCTGATATTTCTTCATGTTGCCTGATCTTTATTTAATCTTGATCTTTATTTAATGATGTATTTCTTGCCATCCATGATGATGATGCCTTGCTTGCTCTCTGTTCTCTGACCAGCCAGATTGTATTTCTTGTTGGTAGAAGAAATCTTGCCGTCGGCTTCTATTCCCTCGATGGCTGTTGTGGAACCAGGGAAGGCGATGCTCAGGAACTTGGCAAGTCCGGTAGTGGCTGGCTGCAGATAAGCCTTGCCGGCAGGAACCGTAATGCTGGATGTTACCTGATAGATGCCTGCCTTGCCGTTCTTCACGCCGAGAATATAGGCTCCTTCGGTGCCAGCGAGGGTAGTGGCTGTAAGGCAACCCTTGATCAGGTTGATGCTTACGGCATCGCCTGTTTTTGCTGGGGCAATCTGATAGGTGGCATTTGGTTCACCCTTGATGAATACGCCTTCGTTGGCTGGAATGTGAGTCACAGGTTCCAGAGTAACGATGTTGTTGTCTACGGCTGTGCAGACATAAGTCTTGGCTTCGCCAGAAAGAGTGGTGTTTTCTGCTGCGCAGAATGAAGCCCAACCGGCTGCGTTGGTTGTTACGAGGTAAGCATTTGCCTTGATGCCCAAACCGCCATTCTTGTTGGCTGCGCAAACGGCATAATTGCCGGCACCATTGATGGTGAAGGAAGTTGCTGTGGTGTTACCCATGTATTCGCCATTCTTGAAGATGACGTAGCAACGGGCATCAGCTACTGCCTGCCATGAGAGGGTGTTCTCCTGGATAGTTACCTGCTCAGGAGCTGCACACAACTTGGTTTCAGAGATTGCATCCCATGAATCGCTGCCGCCCAATACGTTGCGCAAGGTGAATTGTGCTGCCTCCTCGTCGGTAAGGATAGGAGAGTACTGGTTGAGTGAAGTAGGAGAGTTCTTGCGGGTACTCAAATCGATGAGCTTGCCATCCTTGTCGTATGACTTATATTCATAGAAATGAGTGGTGAGATCGCCCATCTTGGTCCATCCGGCATCGCTGCAGAGAACCTCCATCTTGGTGTTCAGATAGTAGGTGCGAGGCTCGTTCTGCCATGGTCTGCCGAGATTCCAGTTGCCGTCAGCCACCAGCGAAGCTCCCTCGTCTGCCTTTACCGTACAGTTCTGGAATACGTATCCCCACTTGGTTGCTGCGTCTGTGCTTGGAGCAGAGATGACATTACCTGTCTTGTTGCCGAGAATCAGGTTGCAATGCTCAAAATAGATGTTGCCACCGCCACAGACGAAGTCTGTTGTACCGTAGATATCGCAATCCTCCAGATAAGTACGCTTTCCTGTAACGTAGGTATCCTGACTAGACTGCAAGGCTACGTTCTTCAATACGGTCTTGTTACCGCCATTCATTGCAACGCTCACACCCTTGAGGGTAGAACGGAAATCATAGTTGTTGCGGATGGTGATGTCCTGCAGATAGTTGCCTGTTCCATCGCCGAGGTCGAGGGTGGATGAGGTGATGCCATCTGTGGTTCCCTCGATGAATACGCCTTCCTTGCTTTCGCCAATCAACGATACATTATAGATGTTGTTCTTGTTTTCCTTCAAGGATACGTTGTGCTGGTTAGGACCGGTGAGGGTTCCGTAGGTGTATTTGCCGTTCTTCAGAAAAACCACCTTGCGGGCTGCATCGGCAGTATTGTTGCTCTTTCTGCGGGCTGTGATGGCTGCGTCAAGTTCTGAAGCATTGCTAACCACGTAGTCGTAAGCGGCTTGCTTAACCACAGGTGCGGCTGTTGTTGCGAAGTTTACAACGATGTCTTCCTTGGCATTGTTGCCATAGTTGTCTGAAACATTCTTTGCCGGAAGCTGGAGGGTATAGTTGCTGTTGTACTCCAAATCCCAAACGGCAAACTGAAGAGAGGTGCTGCCGCCGTCTGCTGCCAATGTCTGGTTGTTGCAGGTTGCTGTGGCAGCCTTTACTTCGCGGTCGAAGTTGACGGTGATAACGGCGTGGTTATCCACAACGGTAGAGTTGGTAGAAACTACTGTTGGATTTCCCTCTGTGGTTTCCTCTACTGTAAGTTCTATCCAGGCAGTAGGCTGACCGGCCTTAATGAGATTGAAGACAATTTCCTTGCCTGTCTGATGACCATCGATATTTACACAAAGATCGTATTTCTGACCTTTCGTTGCATCTCGTCGGGTAGGCAGATAGGTGGTAGCTCCTTCTGAAGTTACTTCAGAGATGGATGCATTGCCTTTATCATAGTTATTGCTCAGATCCTTGAAGATGATTTGCTTTACCTTGATGTTTGATGGAATCTGGAGGGTGTATTTTGTGTCGTTCAGTTTGAACGAACTGTTGTCCCATCCGTCAAGGCTTGATGAAAGGAGAGAGTACAAGCCATTGCTCCAGTTTCCTTTTTTATCAGCTCCCTCGGTGGTATATTTCAGTTGTACTGTCTTATCTTTTTTTCCTGGGGTATAAATGTTCAATCCCTCTACGGTAAGTGTTGACTCGTAGTTAAGAGCCTTGATGGTGTAGATAACGCTAGTTCCATCAATGGCAGATGTAACATTGGCTTGGGTATTGTCGCTCATCCAGGCAATGAGTTCCGGCACCTGGGTATAGGTGTTTCCTGTAAGGGTGTAGGTACCCTTGTTGTCTTTAAGTGCCTGGAGTGCTTCTGCTGGAAGAGAGATACCGTCCACCTTTGCGCTTATCAAGGTAGTGGTTGCATCAGGGGTGTAATCTGCACGTTTGATTACTCGCAGGTTTTCGAAGTCCATGACGTAACCTTTGCTAGAAGTGGTAAAGGAGAGTTTCATGGTCTTTACGCCCTTACTCAGCGGATAACTGATAGCCATCGCCACCTCATTTCCATAATCTTTTGCCAGATCTTTGGTGATGGTAATGTTCTGTTTTACTTCTTCTGCTCCTGTCGTAGCATCGGTGATGGTGACGTTCATGACTCCTCCAGAGTTGTAGTGAATCGCCATACAGAGGCTGTAGTAGGCTTGCTCTGTAACGTTGATGTCATAGCTGCACGAGCTGTTGTTCTTGATGTAACCCACTTTGTAACCGCCTTCGGAGGTTGGTTTTGCAATGGTCTTGGCATCACCACTGTAAGTACCATCCTTCAGGTTGATGTAGTTGCCTACATCTGTGGGAGTACTGCTATTTGCACCCCACATGTTCACTTGTCCGATGATTGCCAGAATCAGGACAAGCAAAAATCTCATTGATTTGTTCATTTTGTTAAGTTATTAAATGTTCTATAAAATGTTCTGTAAAAGAGAAGTCAAGGCGTTGCCGCCTCAACTCCCGTTAATTGAATACGGCTTAATGCCGCCCATTTTGATAGGTTTGATATAATGTTTCTTAATTAAATTGGATATAATATATTTTAATAAATTGATTCGAAGTTCGTTTCTCTGCTGCAAAATTACGGACTATTTAAAAAGGATAGGTGGTAAAATCATAAAAAAAGAGGGATAATTTTGTTGTTTTATACGTTTTTTACTACCTTTGCAGACAAAATCACCAGTATATGAGATTGAATAGATACATACTTATCATATTGCTCACCTTGTTGTCTGTCATGGATATGGCAGGCAAGGAAGTGATGCGCTATCGCCGTTACACCACGGCGGATGGATTGTTGCAGAATTATGCCACCACCTTCGCCCAGGATAAGGACGGATACATCTGGATTGGTTCCCGGTCGGGACTCTGCCGTTTCGACGGAAATCAGTTTGTTCCCTTCAATCGTACTGCCGACGGCAAGAAGATAGGATGGGTGCGACGGATTCGTGTGGATAAGGACGGGCATACCTTGCTGATGAAAATCAACAATGATAAGTTTGCCTCCTATCATCCGGCTACCCGTACGCTTACTCTTTTGTCCGAAAAGATAGAACTGGGTGACCAGAAATTGCCTGCTGATGTGTTCCGCTATGGCGACAAAGGAGTGGTTCTTCACCATCATGGCGAGGAACACATGATAGCCTACATGGGTGCAACCCCATCGGAAATCCTGCATTGCGAGAATTTCATCGACAGGCAGGGAAACATCTGGGCCAGCTTTGACAATGCCGTCTATCAGATTACCTTCTCAAAGGCTGACTATCATATATATAAAAAGGTGGGAGATGCTGCCGGTACGGATTTCACGGGAGATGTGAGATGCATCCTTCGTCTGAAGGATGGCACCTTCCTGGTGGGAACGAAAGCCCGCCAGCTAATCCGCTATGCCAAAGACGGTACTTTCATGGGCTTTATCAATCAGCAGGGAAAAATGCAACTGCAGGCTGCGGAGTTCCTGGGCTCTGCCTATAATGTGCAGCAGGATAGTTACGGCAGATTGTGGATAGGATTGCGTACCAAAGGACTGGTCTGTATCGACAAGCCCTTTACCAGTCAGCAGAAACTGTATCATTATCAGAGTCAAGACACACCGCGCCTTCCGAAGAATCAGGTCTTTGACCTCCATCTCTCTGCCAAGACGGGGTGGCTCTGGATTGCCACCTGGGGAGAAGGCGTTGTCTTCATCGATACCCGATCGCCAAAGCTCAACCTGAATTCCCTTTCCGCATCCATCCAGAATGTGGATAGCCCGGAACTGGTAAAGGTGCGCCGTATTCAGGAACTGGGTGATACCGTGGCGTTGAGCGCTACCTCGGGCATTTTCCTGTATACTCAAAGAGGCAAACTGATTTCCCGTATCGGCGACATCGATGTATCGGGCATCGTTCGTGTGGGAAACCAGCTCTATGTGGGTTCCTACAGCCAGGGGGCTTTCCTGGTAGATAAGGATAATCAGCTGCAGCAGATTGAGATTCCTGGTCTGGGTGATTGCATCCTTTCCATCCAAACCTGTCTGGGCAATCAGGTGTTGTTCACGAATCCCGATGGTCTGATCTTGTATGATACCCAGCGTGGAAGCATCCGGTATTTCGATCATAGTTATTTCGGCGAGGATGTGGCTTTTAGCGAGATTCAGCCTCGTGTGGAAAAGGGGATGCTGGTAACGGGTCTTCAGAATGGAATTCTGAAATTGCAGTTGGGTGCTCATCCTTCTCATTCTTCTTTCCGTCCCACTCTTCTGATTCCTAATGCTGGAGCTTCGGTGAGCATGGGTGGCGAACTGATAGTCAATCCTACGGTAATCGACTATCGAGTTCCACGCACGGTGAGCTATGCCTGGCGTAACAAGGGTGACAGCACCTGGCATTATCTGACGGGCGGAAAGGATGAGATTTCCCTTTCGTGGACTCTGCCGGGAAAGCACGTCGTGGAGTTCAGAAGCACGGATGCCATGGGATTCTGGGTGGATCAGATTACCGAAGCCGAGTTCTACGTTGTCCCTTCCTGGTGGCAATGTTGCATTCTGGCATTGTTGGTAGCGGCACTCGTGGTGATAGCCTGCCTGGTATGGAAGGTGCAGCATCCTAAGCTGATTACCACCTCCGATACCACCGTGGATACGGCACAGGATATCTTCCCGTCTACCCCTGATGTGACTCCTTACGACCGCCAGTTGGCGCAACGCCTGGTGGATTGCATAGAGCAGAATATCGACAATCCGGATTATGATGTTGAAAAACTGGGTAATGACATGGGTATGAGCCGTTCGCAGCTGTATTCACAATGCAAGGATACCCTGGACAAGACGCCGGCGGCATTCATCCTGGAGATACGCATGAAGCGTGCCATGCAACTGATGGAAACGCATGATCTGCGTGTCAACGAGATTGCTTATCAGGTGGGATTCACAGACCCGAAATACTTTGCCAAGGTGTTTAAAAAACGAGTAGGTGTATCGCCTACGCATTATTCCCAGCAATTCAGGTCTTCGAAATAGTTATAGAATTCAGGTCTTCTAAAAGGTTCAGACCTTCAAAACAGTTAAATAAGATAATGACAAGAAATAGCAATATCTTCTATCACCTCGTCGCCTTCCTCACGGTGGCGATATGGGGAACCACCTTTGTAGCTACCAAGGTGTTGATGCTCAATGGGCTTTCGCCAGCCCAGATCTTCACGTTGCGCTTTTCCATCGCCTACGTGCTGATGCTCTGTTTCAACCATCGCCGCATCTTTGCCGATTCGTGGAAGGATGAGGCTAAGATGGCGCTGCTGGGCATTACGGGTGGATCGCTCTATTTCTACAGCGAGAACGAGGCGATGAACTTCACCACCACCACGAATACTTCGCTGATAGTGTGCTCCTGTCCGCTCTTCGCCACCCTGCTGGTGCGCATGGTCTATAAGGATTCCTCCCGCATCCACATCGTGCAGCTGCTCGGTTCGCTGTTGGCTTTTGTGGGAATGATCATCGTGGTGCTGAACGGCAGATTCGTGCTCCATCTCTCTCCGGTGGGCGATGCCCTGGCGTTTACGGCTTGCATGTGCTGGGCGATTTATTCGCTGCTGATGAAGTCGGTGAGCAATCATTATGGGGCGGCATTCATCACCCGAAAAGTGTTCTTCTATGGCGTGCTGACCATCCTGCCGTATTATCTCTTCATTCCTGGATTCCCGCCGATGGAGGTCTTCAGCCGTCCGCAGGTATTCGGCAACCTCATCTTCCTGGGCTGTCTCGCCTCCATGATCTGCTTCCTCACCTGGAACTGGTGCATCTCGAAACTGGGAACGGTGAAGGCTACCAACTGGGTGTACTTCAACCCTATCACCACCATGATATTTGCTTCATGGGTGCTCAACGAGAAAATCACCCCCTATTTCCTGGTGGGCGCCACCTGCATCCTGCTGGGCATGTATGTGGCAGACAAGAAAACCAGGGAAGAATCATAATCTTCCCGAAAAACCAACCTAAAAGCAAACAGACTTATGACAAAACTGAAAAAATATACCTGGCTATGGCTGATGGGATGCATGATGCTGCTGGCAGCCTGCTCCTCAGAGAAAAAGGAGGACGACTCCTGGTACAAACCCATCGATGAGTTTGTTACCCAGCATCAGCAGATGATGCAAAGCCAGCCCGACTCGATGATTCTGCAAATCAGAAATCTGAAATGCGGAGGCAAGCCGGAACTGGTGGAGCAATGGAAAAGACTGATTGTGGCAAAATGCTGCTATCTGAAAGGTGCCGATCCGGAATGTCAGGTGCTTATCGACTCGGTGAACGGTTTTTGCCGCCAGCATCCCGACCAGGAAACCACCTTCAAGATACAGTCGTATGCCGACAACCTGCAGGGCGTGCTGCTGCAGGCGGTGGGCAAGCGGGAACCTGCCCGCACTTATTACATCAAGGCTTACCGGGAATTGATGAAACTGGATCATCACAATGATGCCATCGACATCTGCATCAATATAGCCGATGCTTCCAGACAGTTGGGTAAGCTGGCGGATGCATCCTCGTGGTATCGCCGTGCCAATTTCCTGGCAGATTCCCTGAATCTGCATGAGGCTCAGAACAGTATTCTGGCAGGATTGGGACAGGTGTATAACGACCTGCGCAACTATCAGTTGGCGCATTTCTATTTCCGCAAGGCAGAACGCCAGTATCCGCCCCGGAATCCGAAGGACGCCCATTTCTTCTACAACAGTTGGGGAAATGTGTATAGCAGTCAGGAAAAGCCGGCTGAGGCTCTGAAGTGCTTCCTGAAGGCACAGAAGGCAACCCTGCAGATGGGACAGCCTTTCATGACGGCTGTGGTGGATGCCAACCTGGGACAGACCTATCTGGAACTCAACCGTCTGGATTCTGCCCAGAAATATCTGGCTAATACCACGAAGTTCTTCTTCGTGCAACCCAACATGCAGAACGACCTGCAATTCTATATTGATGGCTTGAATGCCGCCCTGGCACTGAAGCAGAACCGTCTGGACAAGGCTTCGGCGATATTGAGCAAGCCATACGACCTCTCGAAGATGTCGCCCAACTACCTGTATCTCTACCACAAGGGATGGGCTGATCTTTATGAGCGAAAGGGACAGTTTGCCAAGGCTTTACAATATCAGAAACTGATGAAGCAATACGATGACTCGCTGCGCAACGCCACGATGGTATCGAATGTGCAGGAGAACGAGCTGCGATTCAAGCAGGATACTGCCATCGTGCGCCGCGACCTGATTCTTCAAAGTACGCAGGCAGAGGCAAAGTCTTCCCGGTTAATCCTGCTCCTGGTCATCGGCTTGCTGGTGGTGGGCGTGTTGGCGCTGGTGGTGTTCTATCGCTATAAGTCGTTGCGCCACAAGCATCAGCATCGGGAGGAGATGAACCGCATGATGGCGCTGAAGATGGAGAACGTGCGCAATCGCTTCTCGCCCCATTTCGTGTTCAACGTGCTCAACATCTTTATCTCTAATCTGCCAAAGGGTGTCAACGTGAAGCCGCTGCGCCTCCTGATACAGGTGCTCCGAGCCAATCTGCTTACCTGCGATCAGGTGGCAGTGAGTCTGGAGGATGAGTTGCAGATGGTGATGAGTTATTCGTCTCTTCGCCACGAAACCAATCCGTTGCTTCCGATGCCCCGTTTTGACATAGCCAAGGAGGTTAACATGTCGCTGATGCTGCCTTCTATGATTCTCCAGATTCCTGTGGAGAATGCCCTGAAGCATGCTTTTGTGGGGATGGAAGAATCGGGAGAGAAGCCGCTGCTCGATGTGAAAGCCTGGATAGAAGACGGCATGCTCCGCATCGATGTCATCGACAATGGCTGTGGCGGCGTGGGTGCTGTGGCTGGCATGGGCACAAGGAAGACTAATGCTGCGGCAAGCACGGGTACGGGATTGAGAATCCTGAGCAGTACCATCGAGATGCTCAATGCCGGAAATGCACGCAAAATGTATTTCAAGATGCAGAGTCGTGCGGGTACTGCTGATGACGGAAGTGACCGGCAGAAAGGAACGTGTGTAAGTATCGGAGTACCATGCGAATACGATTATAGCGTGTGCCAGTAGGGTAGGGAGACTCCTTTCGTAAATATGTAAAAAATGGAATAATATGCAAACGGATCAAGATAAAATCAAGGTGGTGATTGTGGATGATGAGCCGCAGAGCATCCTGAGGTTGGAGAACGATTTGGCTGCCCTGGAAGATTTCGAGGTGATAGCCACTTCCTCTTCGGCGATGTCGGCAAAGACCTTGGTGATGAGCATGCAGCCCGATGTGCTGTTCATCGATGTAGAGATGCCTGGACAGACGGGTTTCGAGGTGTTGCAATCTCTGAGAGATGAGATGCCGATGGACCTCATCGTGGTGTTCTATAGTGCCTTCAACAAGTATATGATTGATGCGCTGCGTGCTTCCGCCTTCGATTTCCTGCTGAAACCTTATCAGCAGGAGGAGCTGGAACTGGTGGTGGGACGCATCCGCCAGAAAATGGAAGGGGGAGATGGTTCTTCATCCTCTTCATTCTCTTCATCATCCTCTTCATCCTCTTCTGAATCCCATCAGAATCCTCAGGATTTGATGGGCTTGAATGGCTTGTTGGGAACATCAGGTAAGCGCCTTGCCATTCAGACCATTTCGGGCTTGCTGATGGTGAAACCCGACGAGGTGTTCTGCTGTACATTTGATGAGGATACCCGTCTATGGCATCTGAGGTTGGCTAACGGTCAGATTCATAAGTTGAAGAAGCAGACCACGGCGAAGGCAATTCTCTCCCTGTCTCCATCGCTGGCTCAGGTCCGTCAGGATTGCATCATTAATCTCGACTACCTCATCAGCATCGAGAACTACACCCTTCGCTGCATCTTCTCTCCTCCCTTCGACCAGGAGAACATCACCGTTTCCCGCCGCTGCTACAAGGCGGTGAAGGAGAAGCTGGAGATATTGTAGGGATATAGAAAATTAAAGTTAATATAGAAAAAGGTGGAATGATGTCCTCATCACCTATGTACATTTTAAGGAAAATGATAGGAAAATAGCTTCTGTGTTTTAATGTCTCGAAGGGCGTGCAGGCTATGGCCAATGCACGCCCTTTTCTGTTTGACTAGCATGTGTGTTGTCTAATGGGTGCAAGTCCCTAACGAACCCTAGT
>ERZ1026886.694-NODE-694-length-16815-cov-30.402685_pt1 | contig 16815 bp, 11 predicted proteins | sample MGYA00380173_ERZ1026886 | MGnify/ENA primary metagenome ERZ1026886 (study PRJEB33269, sample SAMEA4719809) | human gut metagenome | biome: human-associated habitat; feature: organic feature; material: feces | place: Cameroon | collected 2013-10 ... | reverse complement strand
TGCGGTTGGATTTGAACCAACTAGGTCAGTGTCATGCCCGACACACATAAAAAAGAGAGGGTGTGTCTTGTACTTCATGACACACCCTCTTTTTTTAACACTTCATCGCATCATGCGGAGGCTAGAGAACGATGTGCTCGTTGTCACCTTCTGAACCCGTATCCTTGCCGCCGCCCTCTGAACCGGAACCGGTGGTGCCGGAGTCAGAGCCCGTGCCGCCCGTGGTATCGCTGCCAGAACTTCCGCCGGCGTTGGTGCCGCCGCTGCTGGAACCGCCGGCGTTAGATCCGCCCGACGGAGAACCGCCCTCGGAGCCATTCAAGCCCTTGTACTCCACAAGCTCCTCCACCTTCACGTCCTTGAGCAGAGTCTTCACACGCTTACCCTGCTGCATCTCAATGGCCGACTGGAAGATGACGTGCATGCCCACGATGTTGGCAGAGGTAAACTTCTTGGCGGTATCGGCAGGCGAAGTGTTGAGCCCCACCTTGAACGATCCGAAACCGTCGAGCACCACGCGGTTGCCCAAGGCAAGCTGGGCAGTCACCTCGGTGACCAGGGCGCTGACCACAGCCACCACATCAGGCTCGGTCAAGGTACAGCGGTCGCGGATGTTCTGACACAGCTTCTTGGTGTAGATGGTGTCACTCACTACGGCACGGCCATAGATCTTACCCTGGGTCTTGGAACCCTTACGATTGTTCACTACTTTTCTGTATTTTACACTCATAATCAAAAAAATTAAAGGTTAAACAAAAAATTAAAAACTAAAACTCAATCAAATAATCCAAGTCAAAAACCTGAATCAAAAACACAAATCAAACAATTCATTCTCAGTTCCCCACGCTCATGCAGGAGCTAACCCCCATCGAGGTTAAAACCGCCGTGAGCACGGAAATCAAAACCTGAATCAAAGCTTTCCATGTCTCTTTTTTCATCGTATTATATAATTGGTTAAAGTTTTGCAAGTAGCATTCTACCGTCCCCGAAGGGGGCGAATGTGAATAACCGCGGGTGGAATGACCGAAGGGAATGGAACCTGCGGATAGCAGACATACTCTCTACCGTCCCCGAAGGGGGCGAACAGGAGCAAGACTGGATGCGGTTCGCCCCCTTCGGGGACGTTTTCTCCCTACTATTGGTTGTCCGCAGGTTTCATGACCTTCGGTCATTCCACCAGCGGTTATTGAAAGTTGGCCCCCTTCGGGGACCGGAGTTACTTGCAAAAGTTGAATAATTGGTTAAACAAATTCACTTCAGAATCTGATGCCGGTTCCTGTGCCGCAGCGTATAGCTCACATGAAGCCAACGTCGGTGCTCCGACCCCTGGGGCTCCAGAATCATCTGGTCGAACTCGCAATGGTCGCGGATAAAGGAAGAGAACTTCTCCAGCTGCTCCTTGCTGGAGATGAAGATGTCGGCAGCCTCGCCCAGCGTGTGCTGACTGCCCGGCACGCCGTGAACGGCGAGGTTCAACTGTGGACAGCGATATCCACTGGTAATCACCACCACGCCGCAATGCTGGCGCAGGGGTTCAAGTACGCACTCGCAGAGCAGCATCAATCGGGAAATCACGATGGCGTGCTGCGGCGTGTTGTCGATGCCATACTTGATGGCGGTGCCCGAACGTAAAAACTCCCCAAGGGCAAAATGGGGGGAGAGGAGCATCTGATGCATCCTCTCCACTTCCAAACTGGTGTATTCCATAGACATTAAATTTTGCAGGTTCTCAAAGTCTGTTACCCAAACACTGATTCCTACTATTACTACAACTAACTTATTCAAGTTTCGCAAGTAACCTCCGGTCCCCGAAGGGGGCCAACTTTCAATAACCGCTGGTGGAATGACCGAAGGTCATGGAACCTGCGGACAAGCATCAGAGGGGAGAAAGCGTCCCCAAAGGGGGCGAACCGCATCCAGTCTTGCTCCTGTTCGCCCCCTTCGGGGACGATAGAGAGTATGTCTGCTATCCGCAGGTTCCATTCCCTTCGGTCATTCCACCAGCGGTTATTCACATTCGCCCCCTTCGGGGACGGCAGGATGCTACTTGCAAAACTTCAGTAACTTATCTTTAAAAACAGATTAACTTCTGAATTCTGGTGCAAAGATACAAAAAAAATCGCACTCTGTCAAGAGTTTGAGGGCAGCATTTTGGGCAGCATTTTAGGCAGCCTTGCAAACAAGCCTATTCCAAGGGCAAAGGAGCGTTACGTAATCTTTACGCAACGCTCCTGCCAATCCCAATTAAGCCTCATTCCATTTCTGAAGGATGCATCATCCGGCTCCAAACAAGCCTTACTCCATAGATAAGGAGTGTCATTATTCATCGGATTACATGTTTTTATTCATCGGAATGGCCGTAAGGCCAAATCCGTTTAAATTCCGTGCGTAATCCGTGGAGCAAGAATGTTCCGTTTATTCCGCGTAATCCGATGAAGAAAATCCAATGAAGAAAATCCAATGAAGGAAATCTATCTCCGCCTGATTAATCGCTCGATAATCCGGCTCTCCTCCACCCCATCCAGATGATTCATGTAAAACAGCGTGATGGTATCAGGCTTGATACCCTGACGCTGCTCTCTGGCACGGAACTTGCTCAGCGCCGACGAAGGATGATGCGGAGCCTCCATACCCAACGCCTCGAAACACTCCTGATAAAGCCTTAAACACTTCTTGGGCTGCAACAGTTCATCATACATACCCTGATGCTGATGAAACCCGTCGCCCTCCATCATCGGAGCAACGTGATTACCCACATCGTTCACCCACTCCAGCAGCAGACGCTTGCTCACAGCCCACTCATACCGGCCCTTCTGCGTCTGCAACCACTCGTAATCCGAAAGCATCAGTGCCTGAGCCCTCGACTTACGCTCATTATATCCTTTCCTATCCATCTATTCTCAGTTTATAGTTTATAGTTTAAAGTTTACAGGGCGGTTTTCAGCCACGAACCCATGTCGTGGTCGGGGAATGCCTCCTTGCGGCACTCAGCCTCGCACTCCTGCTGCGACGCACGCTCCTCGTATCTGCCACACTCGCGGCGCGTGTAATACACCTCGCCCAGACTGCTCAGCTGCTGGTCTCTCACCTTCATCATCTTCATCACCGTATAGTTCACAGCCAACGGCGAATTCGGATTCGGATCAATCACACGCCTCACCGAGAAGAGGAAGTCAGCCAGGTTCACCCAGTTGGCACTGCCCGCAATCTCGTAGAAATCCAGGTCGCCCTGCGTGCCGTCCTTGTGCTGAATTCTAGGGTGCGCCACCACAAACGTCCACACCCCGTGCTTGCGGCTCCACGACTGCACCTTGGTCAGGAACTCCTTCACCTGCTGCGTCTCCGTGAGCCGCTCCTTGCCCTCGTCTATCGCCACGAACATGTAGGGGTCAATCACCAGGAAATCCAACCCGTGCTTGCGGCGCAGGCGCTCGCCCATCCTCACGATATACGAAGGCGTAGGCAGCTCGCTCTGAGCCGTGAAATCCACCATGTGGTCGCCCAGATAGGAAATCAGAGGGTCCAGACGCGTGCGCTCCAGCTCGGGATCCAACTCGTGGGTGCGCACGTTCTGCACCCATTTCTGCAAACTGGTAACCCCCACACCCACCTGGGCCACGTTGGTGAAATGCTTCGCCTTGTCGGGCAACTCGAACGAGAAGAAGCCCACGCGCTTGTGGCAGTGGAAGATGAGATGCGCCATCATGCAGTTCAGGAAATCCGTCTTTCCCGAGTTCGGGATGCCCGTCACCACCACCAGTCCGCCAGAGGAAGTGAGATGGAACACGCGGTCGGTCAGCGGGCCCATGCCGATGCTGTAGCCGTGGTCATACTGTCCCAGCATCACGCGCTTGATGTCGTCGGCATGCTGTTCGGCGGCATACACATCCTCCATGCCCAGTTCCTTGGCGCCTAGGATAATCTTCCTCACGGTTTCGGCACCATAGCGGGCATACACCTCGCTGATGTCCTTGCAGCGGCGGGGCAGTTCGGCAAGGGTAGCCTGGTCGGCATAGAACTTAAGCAGACGCTTCACCAGTCCCCTGCCCGGGCGGTCGGAGTCGCCGCACACCACGATTTCCTCCGCCTGCGCTATCCATTCGGCAAATGCCTCGTGGCTCTTTCTGATATCCGTCTTGCATCCGCTAGCCACGCTGATAACGTAGGGGAATCCGCACTGCATCAGGGTGAGCCGGTCTTTTTCGCCCTCGGTGATGATGAGTCGGTCGATGGGTTCGGCATTGATTCTCAGCGGGTTGATGCAGTCGATGCCGTAAGGGGCGCAGGGCTGCGTGGGCGATTTCTGCCAGAAATCCTTGATGTATCCGCCGTGGGGGTCCTTCGCCACGCTTCTCATCTTCACGTTCACGATGCGTCCGCACACGCGGTTGCAGTAGGCGATGGCCGCCACCTGCTCGTATCCCTGCGGGTCGTGGCCCTGGGAATCATCCACCTTGTGCGACATGTATCCGCAGCATACGCCCGCCTTCATCGCCGTCTCCACCGAAATGCCCATATCCTTGAGATACTGCTTCACCATGTATCGGGCGGAAATGACATACTGAGAAACGGGGGAAACCTCCTTTTCGTCTTCGAGTGGGAAAATCATGCTTCGGGTTTTCTCGTCAATTTCTTCATAATCATCGTCAACCATAGGCGTATAGTCAGGTTCAGCCTTGTGCTTGGCGTCGGCGTTGGCGCGCAGGTAATATCCGGCATCGATGCTGCTGCCCTCAGAGTGCTTCAGTTTAGCGAGTTCATGCAGTTGTCCCTTGAACTGTGCCCCCTGGTCGCAGCTCCAGCATAGGAAGAGTCCGTTCTCCACCTTGATGCAGCATGCATTCTTGCCGCATTTAGGGCAGCGCACCTTGATGTTCTGTTCCGTTCTGTGCTGCAGTTGCTTGAGCAGGGTGATGGTGAGTGATCTCATCTTCATCATATCCTTACCCTCCTTGTAAATCTCCATTTCCTCAGGAGTCATCTTGTCGCGCAAGGCCTCAAAGTCATAGGCGGTGTACCAAGGTTTCTCCTGGAATTCATAGTCTGATTGAACTCCATCCGATGATTGGAATTCATTTTCTGATTGTTTATTCATAATTTGCTTTATTTAGATAAAATACTCTCTGTTGTTCGGTTGTGTGTTTTCACGGCACAATCTATTCCTCCACCCATTGCTGGTAGTCGTTGTCCCACTCAGCATGAGCCGAAGGTCTTGGCGGTGCATCCTTCGGGATATACTTGCCCACGCTCTCCTTCGAGGCATCGGGCAGGATGTTTCCCTGGGCATCCAGCGCCTCGAAGGAATCGTAGAGGCGGCGATTCGTATTGGGAATCTGATACTCAAACTGGCAGAGGGGGCGGTTCTTTCGGATAATATTAAAGCCATCGGCAGCCACCTCTCTTCGGATATCCTCCACAGCTTTCCTGATATTATCCTTCATAAAGGGGAAATTCCTCACTCGGGAGAGCCAGATTTTATTCCCCTCATCGCTATTTCTTAAAAACGAATCGCTCTTGCCCGCCATGTAATTCTTAACATATACCTCAAGGTATCGCATGGTAGCAAGACTTACGGAATGCTCTCCGAAAGGAACCTTCATCATCAGCAGGCTCTGGTCCTCATTCGCATTCTTGGTCTTGTCTTCCAGATAACTCACACACTTCTCATCCAAATCCTTGATGATACTCTCCCATGCGCCCGCATCCGACTTGAGGAAGAACAGGAAGTTGGTGAAAGCCTGGTCGTAAGAGGCGGATTTTGCATCGCACTCCTCAAATTGCGATTTCTGGCGATATTTATTATTATATTTATTATTAATATTAATATTATTATTAACATCGCCTAAAACCTCGATTTGAGGAGTATCGGAAAATACCTCATCGTTTTCTGCCGCATCAGCCTGATGCCACAACTCTGAAAAGAAGAATTTCAGATGCTGCACATCCTGAATCTCTCCGTAATAAATGAATCCGAATCCTGCACTATGGCGGATGCATTTATAGAGCGAAGGCACGGAATCAAACTTCATCCCCTTGGCTATCTGATAGAGATTGCTGTTAGGATATCTGCCGCCGGCATCCATCCAGTCGCTCTCTCCCAGATAGAGTCGCAGCAACTTGTAAAGCTGAGAGGGTGTAACTCCCGCCTGTTTCCAGCTGCCCATCAGCTTGCGTAAGTCGTAGATATTCACGCAGTTGCTGATGGGTTGCAGCTTCTTTCTTTTTGCAGGAAGGTTCCCATTGGGGACACTATTTCCACCCATCATTTGGTTCCCATTGGGGACACCATTCATTAAATTATTACTTTCCATTAGCGTTATTTTTTAAAATTCTATACTTGTTTTTTCCTCTAGGAGTTTGAATATAGAGAGAATAGAGCTGAGCCTTGATCAAGACTTTGGCATCACACTCCTTATGCCACTTCTCGGAAGTGATAATCTTTACGGCATTCTGACCGGCGATACCGAAGAGAGCAACAAACTGCTGTTGCAATTTTTCTTCAGCCTCTTGCCTGCGGAGAGGATTATTCAACTCAGTAACCAGTCCCTTATCTATCAACAATTTCTTTTCATCCTGCCAAAAGATATCTTCCAGGATTTCCCAGAAGAAGGCGAGTCCATAAGCGATGCGCTTGATGGTCAAAGGGCTAGGATGAGCATTATGATTCAGATAGTTACCCACATTTTTCTTGTCGATATAGGTGAGCTCAGCAAATTCCTGTTCTGTAACGGGATTGCCTACCCCTACCACCTTCTTCAGCAGGTGCAGGATATCACGTTCACGCTGGTCTTTCAAGTCAGTCATCAGATGGTTGAGAATCTGCATCTCATGGTCTGAAGGTGTACCTACCATTACTCTCTTAAGTTGTTGTTTAATTTCACTTTTCATAATTTTGTTATTAAATTTCAGCAAAATAACAACTTTTTACTGAGATAAGCACTAGAAATGGGGTTTCTTAATAACCGAAACTTTTTATTTCATTAACAGAACTGAGAATATTTCATTGAGCATTTAACGTAAATATACTTTTCAATAAGACTCAAGCATTTAGAAAGTAAATTAACTGAAGTGTCGCAAGTAGCATTCTACCGTCCCCGAAGGGGGCGAATGTGAATAACCGCGGGTGGAATGACCGAAGGGAATGGAACCTGCGGAAAGTGACAGATACTCTCTTATCGTCCCCGAAGGGGGCGAACTCCCAATAACCGCAGGTGGAATGACCGAAGGGAATGGAACCTGCGGATAGCGACAGATACTCTCTTATCGTCCCCGAAGGGGGCGAACTCCCAATAACCGCAGGTGGAATGACCGAAGGGAATGGAACCTGCGGATAGCGACAGATACTCTCTTATCGTCCCCGAAGGGGGCGAACAGGAGCAAGACTGGATGTGGTTCGCCCCCTTTGGGGACGCTTTCTCCCTACTATTGGTTGTCCGCAGGTTCCATGACCTATGGTCATTCCACCAGCGGTTATTGAAAATTGGCCCCCTTCGGGGACCGGAGGTTACTTGCGAAACTTGAATATAATAGAACCTTCTCAAAGCAGCATCCAGCCTTCTCAAAGCAGCATCCAGCCTTCTCAAAGCAGCATCCAGCCCTCTGCAAAGCAGCATCCAGCCCTCCCGTCCCCAAAGGGGGCGAACTCTCAATAACCGCGGGTGGAATGACCGGAGGGAATGGAACCTGCGGAAAGCAGAAAACCACACCCACTACCGTCCCCGAAGGGGGCGAACAATAGAAAATCAAGCTCCTATATCCAAAAAAAAATTAAAACTAAAAGAAATCTTTGCTGGTATCATATAATATATATATCTTTGCATGAACTAAACAAGAAAGCTTATGAGCTACAGACAATTATTCTATCACATCGTGATAAGACCCAAGAACAGCGAACCCGTAATAGTACAAGATTACGAGGAAGCATTATATCGCTACATCTGGGGATTCATCAAAGATAAGGGCGCAGTACTTTATCGAATTGGGGGTATGCCCGATCATATCCACATGTTTGTTTCATTGCCAGCAACACTGTCTGTTGCCGACTTTATGAGAGACCTCAAAACTGCTTCCAACAAATTTCTGCAAGAAGAAAAGGAAAAGTTTCCTCGTTTCAAGGGCTGGGCAAAATCTTATTGCGCCCTAACCTATTCTATCAACGAAAAAGACAAAATCGTGAATTACATCAAATCTCAAAAAGAACATCATAAGAAGGTATCATTTCGAGATGAATATCTTGCCTTGCTCCAAGCCAATGGCATACCAATAGATTTCAACTACTTTCTGAAAGACTGATTCATCACATCAGTTTCCTCCGTCCCCGAAGGGGGCGAACTCTCAATAACCGCGGGTGGAATGACCGAAGGGAATGGAACCTGCGGAAAACAGAAAACCACACCCACTACCGTCCCCGAAGGGGGCGAACTCTCAATAACCGCGGGTGGAATGACCGGAGGGAATGGAACCTGCGGAAAGCAGAAAACCACACACACTACCGTCCCCGAAGGGGGCGAACAGGAGAAAGAGGGGATGCGGTTCGCCCCCTTCGGGGACGATGGGGAGAGAGCACCAGCTGATCCGCAGGTTACATGACCTACGGTCATTCCACCAGCGGTTATTGGGAGTTCGCCCCCTTCGGGGACGGAGGAAGGGAAAACGGCGGGAAGAAGGAAACCGGCAGGAAGAAAAAAAATGGCGGGAAGAAGGAAACCGGCAGGAAGAAAAAAATGGCGGGAAGAAGGAAACCGGCAGGAAGAAAAAAATGGCAGGAAAAAGAAAACCGATGGAACAATCCATAGATTAGAGATATTTAATTGAATTTTAACACATTATTTGTTGACCCTATCGCTTTTTTTTGTATCTTTGCAGCAGAAATGACTAAGAAATCATTCTATAACATTATTAACAATTAAAAAATTAGCTTATGAAAAAGTTACTACGCTATTCATTAACACTGGTTTTCGCGCTCGTAGCGAGCGTAAGCTTCGCAGCAACCTACACCTACAGTTTTACTGAAAAGGTATTTGGAGAGTCTGGTGAAACTAAGGATTTGGGCGGTATTGAGTGGACTGCTACTTCAGATGCAGGTTTCTTCGGATTCGATACCACAGACGCAAAAAAGGGTCAGCAGTTTGGTAGCAAGAAAAAACCTGCTACTACTTTGACTCTCTCAACTGCAGCATTCAAGGACAAAATCACTTCTATTACAGTTGAAACTGCAGGTGCCAGCGGCATCCAGGCTACACTCGATGTTACTGTAGGAGGAAAAGCTTTCGGTAAGCAATATACCGTAACTAAAACAAAGACAGAGGCTGAATTCAAGGGCGAGGAAACAGGTGAAATCGTTTTGTCATACAAGAACTCAGCTCAGGCTGCTCTCTACATCTCTGCTATCACAGTAACAACTCTCGGCGAAGGTGAAACTCCAGAGCCACCAGTAGTAGTTACTTACACCGACGTGGCAAGCGTGAAGGATCTCTTGGCTAACTACAAAGAGGATACCAAGAACCTCAACCTTACTCTTACCAACGCTAAGGTTACTTTCGTTAACGAGTACAATGGAACCATCAACACTTACGTTCGCGAGGGCGATACAGCCATCGAGCTTCGTACACTCGGCTTCAACATGCCTGTAAACAGCATCCTCACTGGTAAGGTAAAGGTAGATTTGAAGTATAACTATGGCGTTCCTTACCTCACTGCCAATGCTGGTACAGACGATGAAAGCATCACCGTTACAGAAAGCAACGAGGCTGCTGAGCCTATTGAGGCTACCATCGCCGACATCCTCGCTAACAAGTACTTGAACGACCTCGTTACCATCAAGAACTTCACATTCAGCAAGGAAGAGTATCAGGAAGGCAGATTCAACTACTACGCAAACGACGGCGAGCAGAAGATCATGATTTACGACAAGTTCAACAAGGTAGGTGGTGTTGCAGAACTCACAGAGGGTGAAACTTACACCGTAACTGGTCTCTATGGCGCTATCTTCAAGGGTACTCCAGAGATTCTCCCTACCCAGAAAGTTACTGCTGGCACTTCTACCGGCATCAACAACATCACAACATCTGCTGCTGATAATGCTCCTATCTTCAACCTCGCAGGTCAGAAGGTTGGCAAGGGCTACAAGGGTGTAGTGATCAAGGCTGGCAAGAAGATGATTCAGTAAGATTACAAATCTTTCTGTAAGATTCAGAAACATTCCGGTTATCAAAGGATAACCAATAAAAAATCCGCTTCCACAACTATCATGCCGTGAAAGCGGATTTCTTTTTATCCTTATTTTGTACGTAGATATATTAAATCAAAATACATCAGTCGCGTTCTCATGGGCTCAACAGGAGTAGTTGGTTCTTGCCCCTTATTATGTAAGAATACCCATTCTTCTTCATCCGACGAAAACAGAAACTTGAAGCCGTTTCGTTGATAATAATCAAATACCTTCGGATGATTGACAGCATCCACTATGACATATCGGCAACCTGTTTTATTCAATGGGTCGATAAACCATGACTTGATAAAGTCTAACAACTCATCTCCAATATGCTGACCACTAAACAAATCACTAACGGCCAACTGTCCAACCAATACAGCCGGATATTGGGACCTTCGCTTGGCATTTGGTATTTTTCTATTCAATTTGTTTCTAAGAACAGAAGGAAGAGAATCTACTTTTACGCTTGAATTGGCTACGGTGAAAGCACAAACGATTTCAGATGTATCCGGTTTGACAAAGCAATATGATTTACCTAGCAGCTGATATGCATAATCAGCATAGTCATGGGTGAAGAACTCTGTTATGTCCTCATCCTTACAGGTAAAGCCCCTACATTGCTGCAAGACTTCCTCTGTCAGTTCCATAAAATCGCATTGCTCTAACATATTAAATATATTATTTAAACATACAATCTTGAACGTTTTAATATAGCACGAGCCTTGGCTACCTGTTTAGAGAAGTCAATGGAGCCACGCTTTTCCAATGCCTCATCAGCCGCTTCTACGAAACGAGCCGCAGCCTCACCATGAAGTACTGGTATTGTCTTAAATTCTATTGCCATAATCTTCTTGCTTTTAATGTTATACACTTCTTCAACCTGCAAAGGTATGATTTTATTTCCACATCACCAAGCTTTTTGCCAACTTTTTGATGTTTTCGCCATTAATCAGCTAGAAATCGTGCTGCTCTTATCTCCTATCATTCAATCTCTTTTCAGCACCCGCAAACTTCTTGATGCCTGTAGACTTGCCGAAGGTATTGACTGATGAAACAGATATGCTATCACCAGCTGCCTCCGCAGAAGCTCTAGTCTGCTTCTTTGCCAATCCCGTATACTGCTCCTCGAAATCGAAGGCTATCACGTCGCCCTTGGCTTTACCTACGCCTATCATATAACCATAGAAGGTGTAGCAATCCTTGCCCTTCTCGGCTCCAAGATGGAAACCAGTCTGGCTTGCACCGGCATCCAATACGAAGGTGGCTCCGCTCTTGTTATACCTTATATATATATCACCATTGTTGTCGATATACCAGGTGAACTCAAGAGTCTGCGAATCCTCTACATCGCCCTTCTCATCATACACCTCGTCAATCTCAACACCACTACCGCTCAGCGCATTCTGCCTGTTGCCACTCTGGTAGAATATCATGGTGGCATAGAATTCATCCTTGCCACGCGATACGCCATCCTCGTTGATGTAACTATACGTCACCGGACCTTTCCATTTGCCCACCAGCGTCTGCGCCTCTTCTATCAGCTGACTGTTCTGCGAACCGCCGGAACCCTGGTTCCAGTCGCCCTGGTTCCATCCCCAGCCGCCCTGGTTGTAATCCTCATACCATCCGTAGTCGTCGTGCCAATAGCGGTCGTCGTCCCAATAATCGTCGTCACAACTCGTAAATGTGAATGATGCCGCAGCTATCGCCATCAACATCAAGATTGATTTCATCTTCTTCATTATCTTATATCCTTTCTTATATACTTATTTATATACTTATTTTTTATATACTTATCAATTCAAGTTTCGCAAGTAACCTCCGGTCCCCGAAGGGGGCCAACTTTCAATAACCGCTGGTGGAATGACCGAAGGTCATGGAACCTGCGGACAACCAATAGTAGGGAGAAAGCGTCCCCAAAGGGGGCGAACCACATCCAGCCTTGCTCCTGTTCGCCCCCTTCGGGGACGATAAGAGAGTATCTGTCACTATCCGCAGGTTCCATTCCCTTCGGTCATTCCACCAGCGGTTATTCACATTCGCCCCCTTCGGGGACGGTAGAATGCTACTTGTGAAACTTCAGTTATCTATACTTATATGTTCTTTCTTGAATTCTGATGCAAAGATATACCAAAATTTACACCCTGCAAAGGGAAAAGTGGAATATTTTAAGGGAATTTCCCTATTTTCAAACAGTTTTTCCCTATCAACGCTTGTTTTTCTCAAAAAAATACACTACCTTTGCACGTAAGATGGACTGCGCTCCGACTACGGTACAGCCCAGGAACCATCACGATTAATTGAATTATAAGTATGAATAAAAGATATTTCATCCCCCTACTCCTGGCGCTCATGGTCAATATGATGACCATGGCTATGCCTTACTGCGACGTGAGAAAATTCTCCATCACCGATGGACTCGCCGCAAACACCATCTCAGACATCAAGCAGTCGCCCGACAATCTGATGTGGTTTGCCACCTGGAACGGACTCTCCTACTACGACGGATACTCCTTCCATACCTTCCGCGATGATGCCGACGACGTGGACCAGCTCTCCACCAACCGCATCATCTCCATCTACCCTACTCAAAGAAACAACATCTGGTGCGTTACATCAGATAGTAAACTCTATCTCTACAACACCCACGAGTGCAGATTCGTGAACAGGGGGAAGGAAATGAACGAGAAATTCGGCATCGACCTGAGGGTGGACAAAATCTATCCCCTGAAATCAGGCAACACCTGGATTACCGCCACCAGCGGAAACTATATCATCAGAAACTACATGCTGCCCGACCAAAGCTTCGAGAAGGAAATCATCAAGGTGGGACAGCACGGACTGAAAAGCGGAAACGTATGGTATGTATGGGCCGACAAGAAAGGACGCGAGTGGATTCTCACCGACAAGGGAACCACCATCTATAACCATCACTTCAGCACCCCTCTCCCCTTCAAATGGATCAGAGAGGTGGGCGACAACATCTTCCTGGCTACGGAAAACGGAAAACTCGCCGTGTATGACGAGAAAGAACATCTCGTGATGGTGCCGATGCCGGCTGGCGTGACACGCATCAACCAGCTGAAGAACACCGGATATCAGCTGCTCATAGCCACCAACATAGGTCTGGTGATATACAATCCGCGCACCTTCAAGACCGAGGTGATCAACGTACAGAGCCCCAGCCAGCCGATGGCTGAGGTAAAGAACATCTACACCGACGCCTACGGCATGGTATGGGTGTTTACCGACGGCATGGGCGTAACCATGGTGAACCCGAGAACGGGACAGAAAGCATGGCTCTTTGCCGACCAGCCCGACCCAGGCGACCGCACCACGAGCTCGAATTTCTTCATCACCCAGGACGAACAAAAGACGCTCTGGGTGGTGCCTAACGGCGGAACCTTCAGCTATTTCGACCGAAAGGCAGGCAAACTGGTGCCTTATCTGCTGCGCAGCAACTCATCGGGCAACTTCCGTGTGCCCAACATCAAGAGATTCTGCCTCTCAGACCAGGGCATCCTCTGGATAAGCGGCATGCACGACCTGACGCAGGTGAACTTTAAAAAACACCTTTACCACCTTACCCAGCTCGACGAAGGCGAAGCGCAGGTGTTCGCCGTATGCAATACCCCCGAGGGATACCACTGGACGGGCTACTACAACGGCGTAATCAAGATTACGAACAGCCGATTCGAGAAGGTGGGCTATCTGGCTCCAAACGGACAGGTGGTTCCGCAGCAGGTGGCATTCTGCCCATCTGCCATCTTCTCCATCTTCTACGATGCGGAGGGAAAAATATGGATTGGTACCCGCGAGCAAGGACTCTTTATCAGAACCCCGGAGGGAATGACCCAATACATGCACAACCCAGCCGACAAATATTCGCTGCCATATAATAAGGTATACGACATCGTGGCCGACCGACACGGCAGAATATGGGTAGGCACCTACGGAGGCGGACTCTCGCTGGCACAGATGTCGACCACGGGAAAGCTGAACTTCATCAGCCGCCAGAACATCCTGCCATGGCCTAAGAAGGAATTCAGCAAGGTGAGACGCATCTTCTGCACCCCTACGGGAGAAATCCTGGCGGGCACCACCGACGGACTGATTACCTTCAGCGACAACGTGAACAACCCGGCGAAGATCAAATTCTACACCACCACCTACGTGGATGGCGACACCACAAGGCTGGCGGCTAACGACGTGAACTTCATCATGCAGCACAGCAACGGACGGACCTACGTATCCCAGCTGGGCGGCGTATTGCAGAACGTAACCAGCCGGAACCTGCTGCAGGACAGCCTACAGTTTTCGTACAACAAAAAAATCAGCCCCGAAGAAGGAACCGTGCAGAGCATGGTGGAAGACAATGCGGGCAACATCTGGGTGATACGCGAATCGAGTATCGACAAGTATAACCTGAAGACGAAAAAAATGGAGGTGTTCGGACCTAACGACTTCGACTTCAACATGTCGTTTACCGAGGCACGCCCTGCCCACGACCCAGCCACCGACGACATCACGGTGGGGACGCCTATGGGCAGCCTTACCTTCAACCCGGCGAAGATGCAGAAGAGCCCTTACCAGGCACGCATCATCTTCACCTGGCTGCACTATATGGGCGAAGACGGCACGGAACCTATCCTTCACAGGGATAAGGTGGTGATTCCTGCCAACAAGCGAAACCTGACCATCAGCTTCGCCGCCCTCGACTTCTCGAGAAAAAACAGGATGAAATACCGCTATCGCCTGGACGGCTTTACCCCTGAAGGCAAGTGGATAGAACTGGGAACCAGCAACTACATCGGCTTCAACCGCATCTCGCACGGCAGCTACGTGCTCAAGGTGATGGGCACCAACTCTCACGGCGTATGGAGCAAATACGTGGCTGAGCTGCCCATCGAGGTAAGCCCTACCTTCTGGGAGAGCGCCTGGGGAAAGATACTGATCGTAATCCTGCTGATGTGCATCGTGGGCTGCATCTTCTACATCTACAACAACAACCAGCGCGAGAAGATGAGCCACGAGATGAGCCTGCTGAAGAACGACTTCTTCAGCGACGCCAGCCACAAGCTGCGCACGCCGCTCACCCTGATAGGAGGTCCGCTGAAGGAGGTGCTCGACACGGAACACGGCATCACCCGAAAGGGAAGGGAGATGCTTACCATCGCCCTGAAGAATTCGTACGAGATGCTCGACATGCTCAACAAGATTCTGAGATACGACAACTCTACTCTGATGGGCAAGGACGGCAATCTGGCGAGCCCCGACGGCACCCTGGTGAACACCGGCGGCATGGGCAACATGGACTCTACAGGAAATGATGAGGACGAGATTCCAGGACAGATCAACGACGAGAACGTGGCAAGATTCCTGGCAGAGGCCGAAAAGGCAGAGAAGGAACTGGAGGAGAACATGACCGAAGAGGAAAAGGAAGCAAGAGAAGAGATGCGCAAGGAGCACACCGTATTGGTGGTGGAAGACAACAAAGACCTGCGCAAGTACCTCTACACCATCCTCTCTGAACACTACAACGTGCTGCTTGCCGAAAACGGAAAGGCGGGACTGCTGATGACGCGCACCGAAATGCCAGACTTCATCATCACCGACGTTACCATGCCGGTGATGGACGGCATCACCATGGTGAGCGAAATCAAGCAGGATCACGACCTCTCGCAGATTCCTATCATCATCCTCTCGGCTAAGGCGAGCGTGCAGGACCGACTGAAGGGATTCGAGATGGGCGTGGATGCCTACATGACCAAGCCATTCTCTATAGAATACCTGCTGGGTAGAATCAGTGCTGTGCTCAAGCAGCGCCGCAACCTGCAGAAGGAAATGATCCAGAAACTGGAGCATACGGGCAATCTGATAGGTCAGACCATGAGCAATGGTTTGAACGATGGCCAGAACGATGATCAGAACGATGGCATGATTGCTTCTTCTGCCGATGAACCGGAGAAGACGCTGAGCCAGATAACCAGAGAAATCACGGAGAAGGAACGTGAGAAGGAGGAGATGGCAAGGCTGAAGCGCGAACAGAGCGACTTTGCCTTCATGGCAAGTCAGATTAACGACGCTACGATGGCAAGGATTCTGAAGTATGTTACTGACAACATTGATACTCCAGACCTGAAGATTGACAACATCGCCGATGCGATGGGCATGAGCCGAAGCGTGCTCTACACCAAGATTAAGCAGCAGTTGGGCATGACGCCTATCGATTTCGTAAGGCATGTGAGAATCATGAGAGCCTGCGAGCTGCTGAAGGATACCGACGAGTCGCTCTCGTCTGTGGCATTCGCCGTGGGCTTCAGCGATGCGAAGTACTTCTCCAAGGTGTTCAAGAGGGAAACGGGCATCGTTCCTACGGAATATCGTGAACGTACCCGATAACGGATAAGGAAGTCTGTACTTTGGAGTTTTAAGGCACGGATTACACGGATTACACGGATTTTTTATGAGAAGACAATCGCTTAACTTACATGAGCGCCCTCAATCCGTGTAATCCGTGAAATCCGTGCCTTATCTATATATTTTCAAGTTTCGCAAGTAGCATTCTACCGTCCCCGAAGGGGGCGAATGTGAATAACCGC
>ERZ1026886.692-NODE-692-length-16852-cov-33.078824_pt1 | contig 16852 bp, 20 predicted proteins | sample MGYA00380173_ERZ1026886 | MGnify/ENA primary metagenome ERZ1026886 (study PRJEB33269, sample SAMEA4719809) | human gut metagenome | biome: human-associated habitat; feature: organic feature; material: feces | place: Cameroon | collected 2013-10 ... | reverse complement strand
GAATCCATACGGTCACTTTTCTACCGTTTAGAGCGTATAGCATTGATAATCAACTGATAACAGATACTCTTTTCGTTTGCTATTTCCATATACACCTCCGTTTTTACTGTCAAAAATCTCACACTTTCCAAAACAGAAATTTCTATTACTTGTGACTTTGAGGAAGATGGCGACGATGAAACTACCGAATACGATATTCTTAGTTATGCCAAGACATATTTAGAGCCAAAGCAACAAGAACTACAAACAATATGGACTCAGAAAATGGAAGAAATACAAAAATATAAAAGACATGAACACAATTAAATACTTCAAGTTAGGCTTAATCACAATGTTTTTAGCCTTTTTCGGACAGTTGTCCTTCGCCCAAGAAGTGATAGTGGCTGACACTATTGATGCAGAAGAAGCATTTGGCAAAAAGCCCATCACCCAAGTACCATTGGAACAATGCGAACAGATAGACACTTGTAGCATTGCCAAGTTTGCCGTTGTTTCAAAAGGTGGCAAACATGGTATCTATGACTTGGAGAAGCATGAGAATGTAACGGAGATAGATTTAGATGTTGCAGGTTTCTCACGTCGTTATGTGTCAGAAGATGGCATTGAGGTATTCTACTTCTATGTAGAAAAAGGAATTGAGTGTGGCACCATTGGCGTGGTTGGAGAAAACAATCAAACTGTTGGTGTATGGATGGACAATCCTGAATATGTAGCAAAACTTGATGAATGCACGACAATAGATAGCGTGATGATTCAAAAATGCGAAGATGTTTTGTCTGAGGGGTTGAAAATGTTGAATGGAACATACGGACAGATTGCTGTTATAGATGCACAAACAGGAAGACTGAAATCATGGGTTGCATTGGAGAAAGATAGAGATGATTATTCAGAGGGCAAGCTATTGCAACAAGCATGTAGTCCTCGCATTTTGACACTTGTAGGCATTACTCCTATGTTGGCAGATATCAATGGTTCACTCAATGACAAGATGGATTTGTGCGGTGGCATATATAATATAGGTGACAGCATCAGCATTCGTGACCATAACTGGCGGTCTGGCGGTTATGGTGTAATGACTTGTCGCCAAGCATTGACACATAAATCTAACGTGGCTATGTTCAAGATACTCTTGGTAAATCGTGGCGAAAATGCTTTTGGTATATGGAAGAAAATGACAAGTGACGAAAAGCAAACAAACGCCATGGAATTGGCTGCGCTCTTTAATGGTGTCTATCAGAAGAACACTCTGACATTCCCGACTTTGCAAGGGGACTCAGTTACAGAGGAAACTTACAATAATATTACACCTTTAGGACGTAAATATCTGCAAGAGGTATTGATTGGTCTGAACAAAGGGAAAGGCATACAAGCATCTTATGCCCCAAAGAAAGTGGATATAGCAGGAGTATATGGCAACTACCAAGGCAAAGAACTTGAAAACGGTGAACATGAATTGGCAGAAATGTCCTTTGTCGGAGTTTTCCCACGCAAGAAACCTCGCTATGCCTTGGCTGTAATCATCAATAGACCGAATGAACAAACTCATGGTCCAAAGGATTTAGCCAATGGCATCGTGAATAATCTTGTGGAATGGTTGTCTAAACATTAACACTTGGAAATTATGGAAGAGGTTATCTACAAACATGAAACGAATGGTGAGTTCACAGGAATCTATGCGCAAATAGAAGATGGCAAACTCACCATTACCGAGCAAGATATGGGTGAATTTGAGAAAGAATATTCAAGAGACGGCGAGGTTGAGTCTTTCGTATTCTTTGATGTGGCAAATACCAATCGTCTGATGAGGTCTTTGCACGCATCTGACGACTATAGTCTTATCGAATCATTAAAAAAGAAGTTCAAAAAACATGGGAGTTGCATGAAAAGCGAGATCTGCTATTATTGCGATGAACATGACATCAAGTATCAAACACAAGTATATTATTGATAGGACAATATGACACAGCAAGCCAAGATTCCCATATTATTGAATATAATATTGTCGGAAATATTACGTTACAGATAGATTAGAGGTTACATTTGCCTCTATACTATCATAAACTAAAAAGAATCGTAATATGGAGATAAGATATGCAACAATAAGCAAGACTGGTAGAAGGCATAATAACGAGGATGCTTACAAGGTCATTGATATGCCACAAAACAATCAGTTTACGGGAATAGTCTGTGATGGCATGGGTGGTCATTCCTTTGGAGAGACTGCCAGTGAAACGGTATGTAATACTATATCTGACTTTTGGAAGAAGCATGTCAGTACGCCCGATTGTGACTCAAAGGTAAAACTCGCTTGCAAGAAAGCAAGTTGTGCCATTGACCAAAAGGCATTTGAGCTTCATCATGCAGATATGGGTACGACTATGGTCATGGTAAGTATTGAAAACGATGTGGCAACCATTGCGCATATTGGTGATAGTCGTTGTTATGTACAAAGGCCAGGTGATGGATTACTTTATCAGACAAAAGACCATATCCGACTTGATTTTGGATGGGAGATTGTTGCCAAGTGCTTCTTCTCTTACCGCCCAAAAGTGGCAGTACCAGACATCCGACAAATCAAACTACAGACTGGTGACAGAGTTTTACTTTGTTCGGATGGACTGTACAAAAGCATGGCTTCAGACATTTTGCAAGCAAGAATGATGGATGACAAACCATTGGAAGAGATTCTTGATGTTTATGGTTCTCTTTGTGAGAAACAAGGAGATGACAATTATACGGCAATACTGATTGAATGTTTCTGAATTTAGGGAGAAGAATTATGAGAATCTGTTATACATTATTTATATTAGGCTTGACTCTGTTAATGTTTGCTTCTTGTAAAAGAGAAGATATAAACAGTTGCCAGTATAAAAAAACTTAAAAACACAATAATCCATGCAAAGGAATACTATAATCTTTATCATTAATAATAGTTCGTTAAAATTTGAGTATATGGCTATGCAGCCTTAGGCTGCCAGCCAATGAGTTCTTTGACAATCTTACTAATTAAAGTTCGGTTCGGTCGGCATCGGGACATCTCGAAAATTAATTTCGTATAGTTCGCATTAAACATCAATGACTTAACTTTTGCCATGGAATTGTCCATGCCATTGTCTTTCATGAAGAGCTTGGCGGCATTCAGTGAGGCGAACGATGCGTTGAACGCAAAGTCCAACTGTCTCTTGTGTCTTTCCTGACAATCCATAAGTCCCATAAATTGCTTGCTGTCGCGATAGCAGAACTCTATCTGGAAACGAGTGCGGTATGTCTTCAATACTTCCTCACCCGTCATTGAGAGTTTTATCGAGAAGAACAACTTGTACTTTCCACCTGGCATTCGCCAGATGACAAGTCGCACCCTCTTCTTCAGAACCTTGGTATAAGCCTCGAGGGTGTACGCCATTCCGTCCAGTCCATCAGTGTGCAGTTCTTCCACGCATGAGAGGTTGAGGTTTGCCAAGTCAATCTTGTCTCCCTTGACTCTTGGTCGTCCACGCCTCTTTTCCTTCTTGGGAATGTAATGCAGACAAGCGTTGTCACGGAAGCGGCTGACTAGATAGAAGCCAAGTTCCGACATGCCCTTATCGAACGTGGATGTGGAGAAGAATGCATCAGCCACTACTATATCAGTGATACTCAGTAGTTTCTTTGAATACCGCTTCATAACACTGATGTAATATTCGACGAGTGTCTTGTTCCTCATCTTCAGCGCGGAGTTCCCTATTGTCTGATGGGCACGCAGCATCATGCATTTGTTGTTGGCAACATCCAGCAAGCCGATGCCCATGATTTCAAGTCCGTGCTTCACCGCCCCTGCACATCCCGACAAGAACCGTCCGATATGAGGAGTTTTCTTCCCAGCCTTGCTGATATAGCATGGGTCTATGGTAATGGCAAGTAAGCCATCCATTTCCAACACACGCCTTGCAAGAGACAGGTTCAACAGAAGCCAATCGATGCAGACTTTCTTCTTGCGGTTGAAGTTCTGACGATAGGTCTGTTCACCGTGCTTGCCGTAGCGAGCCATCTGTGTAAAGTTTATCTTTCTGGGTAGAATCATATATAAAGTTAGTATCTCGATGAGCAGAGTCTGGAAAGTTTTTGCTAACTTTGCACCAGATTCTTTCATTGATGTACGGATTGCATCCTTGAGGATATCCTCATATTGGCTAAGTGGTTCTGAAAAAATCATACTTTTAAAGTCTTGAAACAACCATAAAGGTACTGAAAATCAGACACTTAGCCAAATTTATTTAGTTATGCTTTGTTGATCAACTCGCTCATTTTCAAACAATTATGTGATTATTGACAGAGTATTGCATTAATATATGATAACTATAAATCTCATGGGGCTATTAGAACGGTGTAAGAAAGGAGACAAAGAAGCATTAGGACTACTTTATACAACCTATTCAAAGCGGATGATGTGCGTCATCTGCCACTATATTTCTGATTTGAACGCTGCACAAGATATACTGCATGACGGCTTCCTTATCATTTTCAGTCGTATCAACCAACTCCGGGATGCAGAAAAGCTGGAGTATTGGATGGGGACGATAATGAAAAATCTGGCATTGCAATATCTTAAAGAACAGGATTTTATCCAACTGCTTACAGGCGATTATGATGCGCTTGACATACCAGAGTTTGAAGAATTTATCACCATAGAGGAATTGGAGATAATGATAAACCGTCTTCCTATGGGGTATAGAGAGGTGTTCAAACTTGCTGTGCTGGAGAACAAGTCCCATAAAGAAATAGCAAACCTGCTTGGAATTTCAAAACAGACATCCGGTTCTCAATTATTTCATGCACGGGTTATGCTTCGCAAAATGATTGTGAAGTATAAAATTGAAAAGAGTATGGCCGTATTAGCCATTATTATAGCTATTGGGATTTTTCTGCGTAATCAGAATATTCATAAAACTCAGCAGACTACAACAGTCAATGAGTCAACGCAACTAAGAACAGGAAAAAATAAAGATATAGAGAACAAGGTAGAACAAAATGAGGAATCAATAAGGCTGGTTGCCCCACAAAGCAGTATAAGTTCCGCACTATTTTCGGAAATCTGTGTAGAAAAGGAAGATTCTCTTAACCTCTCTATTAAAACAGAAAATCTGATTACAGAAACAAAAACAGATAATGGAGCGAACGCAGATACAGCTAAGCATGATATTCGTACTAATCCAAACAAGATGGAATCTTTTGCCCACGCATATCATTCCAATGACTTATCTATAACGAAAAGAAGTTGTCGTAACTTATGCTTGTCTGTTGGAGGATCTGTAATAGGCGCACTTAATACCGAAAATTCATATTTGAAACCAAGTGATAATCCTATTTGGGCAGGGTCGAATGACAAGGTTATAGAGGAATCTGAACACAATCTGCCAATTACATTTGCTTTGAATATTTCTAAAACGCTCTCTAACCATTGGAGTATCGAAAGTGGGCTACAATACACTTTACTGCGGACGAAACGAACCCAGACCACAATAAGCGATAAACACTCGGTATCTGTAAACCGCCAAAATATAAAAGCACATTATTTAGGAGTTCCTCTGAAACTTCGTTTTAAGATTTTGTCTTTTGACAAACTCTCACTTTCTTCCGGTATTGGAGGAATGGTGGAGTTTCCACTAAGAGGCAAGGTGAATGAAAGAATAGATGACGGTGAAATGCAAGAACATAATTATGCATTGCCCATGCAATGGTCTGTATATGGAGGAATAGGGATTGAATATCATTTCACGCCAAACATTGGTATCTATGCAGAGCCGTCTATAAACTATTATTTTAAGTCAAGGAGCAGCTATCCTACAATCAGGCAGGACAAGCCTTTTGAGTTCTCGCTTCCTGTCGGCTTGCGTTTTACATGGTAATTGTTAAAATAGCATATGATTTTATTTTTTTTGTGATTTCATGCAATGATTGAGGCTTGTGCTACTCTTTATAGTAGAACATATTAAAAAATAATTATTATGAGAAATTTAATCAAATTTAGTTGCCTCCTCTTTTCGATGGCATTATTCTCTTGCTCGGATAATGACTTTGAAGGTTTAACTTCATCGAAAGTTCAGGCAGAAGAAGTGAAAACACCTTTTACAAAGATGAGCAAAGAACAGGCTACGTTGTATGCTTCATTGTTTTCTAACATTGATGACGGAGAGGAAGTGAATACTCAACAAACAAGAAGTACAGAAACGGAGCGAGTTGTTTCTGACATACAGTATTATGTACAGGATGGTGATACTGTAATCTACGTATTTAATTATGGACAGCATCAAGGATACTTAATGCTTGGGGCAGACAATAGTTCGTATCCTATTTTGGCTCAATCAAAAGAAGGAAGGCTTGATCTCGATAATATCAATGATAACTCCTTCTTAAAAGTATTTATTGAATCAAATGCACAACGCATCAAAGAAGAGATTTATAAGCCAGAGAATGTCAATACAGAGTATTACGAAGATTGGGCAGACTTAGGTAAGGAAGGCTATGAATACATTATTGAAGTAGCTGATGATGAACCTTCCGCCCCTGTGACACGTGGCAGTGGAAGAAGAAAAACATCCTCAGGAAAGGCAAGTATATATCCGTATACTGGAAAAGATTTAGATTTTTGGTGCCAAGAAGGTGGTTATAATATGAGTGCCCCGAATCTAGCCCGCATAGGATGTCCGGCAATTGCAATAGGAATGCTTCTCTATGATGCTTCTGAAAGACTGAATGGCAATCTAACTTCAACCGTACCATCGTTTTCGTATATGGACAAGAGAGACATTCAGAATTTGACAGCAGAAAGTTCTCTATCCCAACGCCTGAGAGAGATTGCGAATAAGATTCCAAATTATAATTGGGGTAAGACAAAAAATGCTGCAAGTGGTGCTTCTCCAGCAGACATACAAACAGGTCTTCGAAGCATAGGATTCACTAATGCTACATTGACAGATTACAACTTTGAAACTTTATATACAAATCTAAAATTCAAAGGTGTTAACTATTTTGGAAATGAACAAGAGTACACAAGGGGAATCCTGCTTGGTGCATTTCATACAAACGCTAATAGTGGTCATATTTGGTTCTGTGACGGATATTACGAACAATCTTTCAAGGTAACCAAAAAGTTCATCGGAATCAAAGTTAAATCATGGAAGGAATATGATGATCGTCTATATATGAATTGGGGCTGGGGCAAGGATAATGGAAACGGCTGGTACGCAGCCAATGAATCGGTTTGGACTACCTTAGAAGGAAATAAACAGCCTGTTTATTATAAAAAATTACCTAAAATGTATATTAATCTCTCGACCTATGTGCGCTCTAAATAAATTTGTTTGTCTCTTTCTTTCACTATTATTATTGTCTTCGTGCAGTAATTCTGAAGAACCAGACTATCCGATAGTTGCATCATCTATATCCAATAATATATTGATTGATGTATTGGATTCTGAAGGCAATAGTCTTATAGATAATGAGGCTATTATGAATGGATTGTCTTTTATTGGAAAGGATGGCTATGAAATACCTTTTCATGCCGTTGAAATAGGAGAAGAGAAATTAATAAGAACTATTTTCCCTCTTCCTATGGAATCTTCAATGAGCTATTCTGACGACAGAAAAGATGGATATGGGGAATCGAATCTTACCGTAAATGTTAACGGCTTCAAATTCAACCTTAGGGGCAAGTTTCATTATACCTGTACATATCCCAATATGTATGGAGGTAATGGTATAAAAATTATTGAGATTCATTCCAATAACCCCAATGTCTCTATAAATGAAGAAACAAATGTACCAAAGATTGCCATCAAAATGGCATCTGATTAAACTTAGGGTAACTTGGTCAGATACATCAATATAGACGAGGGTGGTATAATGCCGATATAAAATAGTTTACCCCTGCTACAAATTCAGTGGCAGGGGTAAATTTCATTAAAGGGCATTTAGCTCTTTCTTGATTATTTGTTTCGATTTTTCAGATTCTTTTCTAACGGTTTTGACCGATTCCAAGAATATTTTCAAAGTCGAATCCACGCAAATGCTATTATCTCGCCTCTGTCATTGCACGCAAGGTGGAGCTTGAAGCCATGGCACCAACCCATTGTTCCCTTTCCGTCAGTGGCAATTCCCTTAAACACCTTGTTGGTGTATCTCCTGAGATTGTGGCATACGGGTATCATCGTGGAATCGACGAATGTTATGCCAGTACATCTTCCGAAAGCTCCCAGATTAAGGAAAAACATGAGCTGGAAAAACACGCGGCTTTCCAACTCCACGAAGCGGTTATACGACACAGCTTTCGGGAAATATGACTTCATCGTACCCTTGATGAAGAATAGGTAGTAGTGCTTGAAATTACGGAATGTACCAAAATGGAAATACAGCAAAATGGTCATGATTTCACTGTCAGACAACGACGCTTGGCGACGTCTACGCTTGACTCCGCTGTTGTCTTCAAGTAGATTTCCTGCATTTTCTGCATCAAAATGTTTGCAAAACTCGTCTATTATACAAAATAATTCAGTAACTTTGTAATCGGTAGTCATATATAAATATATTTGTAACTATTTGAATGTCAACTATAAAGTTACAAAATATTTATGAGACTACCAACTTTTTTATGAACTATTTCTTATCCCGAACTGGGGTAATACATGTACTCTCCGTTCAAATTTACGTCATACGACCATTTGCCTTTCTGACAGGAGAGACTAACGTCCACTCCGTTGCTCAAAAGACCTGTCAGGAGGTGTACGGAACCACAAGTGGCTCCGTCATACTCCTCGTCCTCCAATGCCAATTCTTGTTTGGCGCCACCTTTCTTGGTGGTGATGCAAAGTACACCTCCGGCTCCTTCAGCATCATACTGGGCACCCGGATTGGTGATAACCTCAATGTTCTTCACGTGGCTGGCAGGCATACTGCGCAGTGTTTGTTTTGGATTGCGAGTGATGACAGTACTCAATCTTCCGTCCACATAAACCTTGAATTGCGCGGAGCCGTTTACTGTGATATTGTTCCGTCCGTCCACACTCACCATAGGGACCTTGCGCAGTATGTCCAACACGCTGCGCGTCTTTGCCTCCACATCATTGCTTACCTGGTAAGTCACCTTGTCGGTTTTGAGTTTGACTATCGGAGCCTGATGTACGATGTTCCTCAAGGTTCTGTGTCGGGAACACGACTGTCGTGTCTGTCTTTTCCTCGCTTATCCCCTGTGCCCAAATACCCGTAGGTAATCCCAATCCTATAGCCGTTAGCAGGAGTGCCTTTGCCGCCATGCCAACATTTGATTTCTTACTATACATTTTGTACCAAAATATTTATATTATAGGAATGAAGGGGTGCCTCCTGCTGCCTGCAACATTCCGTTTTTGTTTATCGACCATCATTGATTTTATAAATTCTTTCCAACAGTTTATTGCCCAACAATGGACGATAATGTCCTGCTTCGTAATAGTTGTGGTAATCTTCTGTAAATTCGTTAATGCCGCTGAAATCATACACATTCTCTTTCCCGAAAATGCCTTGCAAGATGTCTCTGTCATCCGGGTGCAGTTTTTTCTGGTTATAATCCGGACTGATTAGGACACGTATTGAAGTGCCATGGCGGCGCAGGACTTCCATGATTTCATCCAACACCATCCGTTGCCTGTGGAATATGGCAGGTTCAGCTATCGTAGCGGTGCCATCCCGTTCGGGAAACTCTTTTTTGCGGTTTTCCCAATACGCCTCGCCTTCCTGTTCTATCTGCTTCTCACGGGGATTGAACGCATCATTGTTCTTCGAATCACGTATTCTTCCATGAGGATTCATCCGCTTCATGGCCGGTTCTACATTTCCTGTTATGCGGTATTTCAAGTAAGGGAACAAGAAATCGGGCGTTGCGAATGCCTGTAAGAACTCCAGTTGCACGGTAAGCGGATTACGCCCCGATACAGCAGCCGGAAGTATATGGCTGGCTCCCGTCAGGAGTTCAAAACGTGAAAGGGAAGTCCGGTCGAGAATCATCAGCACATTCTTTATCTCCGCACCTTCACGGTCAAGGGCACGAAGTTTGAGGCTTATCGCTTTCATACTCTCTGTATTGCCGAAAAGACGGATGGCACGGTCGCCGGGAGCAAGATATTTTTCCCATTCTCCACATCGGAATGCCATCGTACATGAATTGCCTAAGATAAAAGAATTGAAATGCACACTGTCGTTATGGTTCCGGTATATCTGCCAACCTACCTGCTGTTCGTTGAGCATGACATCCGAATCATATACTTCATATTTGCGAAGTACCATGAAAGGGTCATCGTAAACATAAAGGGCAATCAAAGCCCAAAATGGCATGGCGAACAGTACCGATTTTCGGACAAGGCGAAGGAAAGCCTGTCGTTTGCGAAGGCTTTCGCCAGTAATAGTTTCCTGTATATTTTCCATCAGAATTGCAGATATATGAAGTTCTCCGTGCCGAACTTGCCATAGGCGAACAGCGCGAACACTATTAAATAGTAGATAGTCCAGCGTAACAGAATAGGCTGCTTTTCAAGACGGCGGTGCAAGTCGCCTTTAGACATAAAAAAATCATAAAGCAGCATCAGCAATAACGCGGCACCTGCCACGATGCAGATGTGGTCTGACATACCGATATTGATTTCTTTCCAGCTCGCATGGGTCTGAAAAGAGATATTCCGCAGGAAATAGAATGCGTCGGAAACGGACTGTGCCTTGAAGAACACCAATGATACGGCAAAAATAAGGTAGGTGCGAATGATTGAAAGCGTGGCGAACAGCCATCCCCCGATATGTTTCCTTACCTTGTTCCGTATTCTTTCTGTCCTTAGTTCCCATACAATCACAAGTCCCTGTATAAATCCATAGACGGCAAATGTCCATCCTGCACCGTGCCATACGCCCAAAGCGATAAATGTCACCATGAGGCTTGCCGCCACACCCCACTTCCCCCAACGGCGTGTGAACGACGACAGGGGCAGAAAAAGGTAATCACGTACCCATGAGGAAAGGGAAATGTGCCAGCGGCGCCAGAACTCAGCCGTGGTTTGGGCGGTAAAGGGATGCGCAAAGTTGGGTGACAGTTTCAATCCGAACAACATTCCTATTCCAATCGCCATATCCGTGTAGCCGGAGAAATCGGCATAAAGTTCGATGGGATAGAGAAGGCATGCCATCAGCAGTTGTACACCCGATGCGGTGTGCATCGAACTGAACACACCGTCAATATAGGGTGCTATATGGTCGGCAAGTACCAATTTTTTCACCAATCCCACCACAATCAGTCTCAAGCCATAAGTCATGATGGAATAGGATGCCAGAGAGAGTTCCCGGACTTGCGGAAGCAAATCGGCAGACCGCTCAATGGGACCTGACAAGAACTTCATGAACAGAAGCATGTAAAGCAGGAAATCTATCGGACGGCGTTCCGCCTTTTCTTCCTCCCAATAGACTTCCGTCAAGTAACCGATGGCCTGGAATGTATAGAAAGACATTCCCAATGGGAAAATAAAACCTGAGTCTCCGGTTAGCCGGTTGGCATACCTGAAACCAATCCAGCAGAGGACAAGACAAGATATGCTGCTCCAGTAAATCAAACGGGAACCTTTTCCTTTTTCACGGACTTGCTCAATAAGTATCGCTGCGCCGTATGTGAAAAGGCTTACAACCAGTGTCGTGACAAGGAATGCGGGATTGAAGTATCCGATGAAAACTCCGCTTGCCGCAAGCAGAACTAACTTCCGTCCTTTATCACTGACAAAATGATATAATGTGAAACAGAGCAGGAACAGCAGGATAAATTCAAGGGAAATGAATGACATTACTTTTTCCTCCTATTCCTATTTGGCTTTATTCTTGATGGTATGGCAAAGATCGCCCACATTTTTCAGTTTCACTATCTCGCGGAACGAGAAACGCACGCCGAACTTATTCTCTATCTCAGTGATTAGTACCATATTGGTCAGCGAATCCCATCCGTCCACATCGTGGGCAGTGGTGCTTTCGGACAATGTGATATCGTCTCTCTTTAACACTTTTCTGAATATTCCGTTCAGTATCTCCAATAATTCTGTTGTATCCATATACTTGATTGTTTATTTATTGAGTGATGTACTTTAATAGTTGGTTCCGGTCAATTTTGTTGCTGTTGTTTTGTGGGAAACAAGGGATGAAGTGGATGCGCCGGGGCAACATATAAGGCGGCAGATGGCTTTGCATATACCGTTCGAGGCTTTCCGTATCCTCCGCCTCCTTTTCTACGGCAAGGTGCAGCTCACAACTTCCGTCAGTAGCATAAACCGGTAATACGACAGCGTTACAGCCATGCTTGTAAAACGCTTTAACGTGGTATTCAATCTCACCCAATTCTATTCTGAAACCTTGTATCTTTACCTGCGTGTCTTTACGGTCGCAATAAATAATATCCCCGTCAGCGTCAGCTTGACAGAGGTCTCCGGTACGGTAATAGAGTTTTCCAAAGGGAGTCGTAACAAAACATCCGGCCGTCTTTTCGGGAGCACGCCAATATCCGCGCATGAGTTGCGGTCCGGCAATCCACAGTTCACCGGTCTCTCCGGCAGGAAGTTGCTTGCCCGACGGGGATGCAATCATGTAGTCCATACCCGGAAAAGGCTTCCCGATTGCCGCCATGCCGTTATGGTGTTTGGCTCCTTTAGCCGGAATGACATACGAAGTGCAGTAGATGGTGGCTTCGGTCGGTCCGTAGAGATTGATTACCGTGGCATTGGGTATGCAAGGGCGAAATTCATCAAGCAGATTCACGTCAGTGGCTTCGGCGGTGACGATGAGATAGCGCAAGTCCGGGAAACTGATTTCCCCGAAATAAGGACGTGATAACCGAAGTACGGAAGGTGCCACTGCCGCAAACGTAAGGCGATGTCGTTCCATAATGTCCAGTACGTTCAGGTATTTCATTCCTTTCTGCGGAACAGCATAGACACACGCCCCAAGGGTGAGGGGATAAAGGAACGACACGACTGAAACATCGAATGTCAGTTCGAACATCTGAAGCATACGGTCGTTTTCGTCCAACTCCCATCCTAAAGCGCGATAAGCCTTATAGAAAGCATTCAAGTTCCTTCGGGATATAGGAACGCCTTTGGGTTCGCCCGTACTTCCTGACGTGAAGATGATGTAAGCAGGCACGTCGGGATTAACGTCATACGGCACCACGCCGGAATGCGAGGTTTGCCGGTGTGAGGAGACGCACACCCGTCCGGCACTGATGTCAGGAGGAAGTATATCGCCGTTCTCTCCACTGTAAAGCAACAAACCGATGCCGGATTGCCGGGCTATCCGACAGTTGCGTTCTGCCGGATAATCGGGATGCAACATGACGTATGTTTTTCCGGAAAGCAGCACCGCCAAAATGGATGCGTAGGTTCCCATACGGTTTTCAGCCGTGATGCCGATGATGTCTTCTTTGAGATTCCTCAGCGTTTCACAAATGCTTCCTGCCAATCCAAACAATTCTTGATAGGTATAAGTCCGGTCGTCAATAACCAGTGCCGGACGCATGGCATAACGGTTCGATGCCCGGACTATAGCGGCCAGCATATCTGCATCATTTGTCTTCTTCATAATTTATATGTTCTCTGTTCATATTTTACGCGAGTTCGGGATAAGAAAAACCTTATAAAAGTTGGTAATCTCACTAATATTTTGTACCTTTATAGATGAAAATCAACAAGTAACAAAACTATTGAGCGATGATTACCAAGGACAAAGTTATAGAAATTTTCTGTATTATCGATGAGTTTGACAAGAATTTGAATGTCGAACTGGCAAAAATCTACAATTACCTTCCCATGACGGTAATGGAAAACACTATCGTAACCGCAAGGGCAGGCTATCGGAAAGCGAGATAATGACCATCCTTGTATGCTATCATTTCGGCACATACAGGAACTTCAAGGAGTACTATCTCAACTGTATCCGTGGAAAGTTCAGACGGGAGTTTCCTAACGCCGTTTCCTACAATCGTTTCGTGGAACTCATGCCGCGCGTTTTCTTCAAGATGATGATGTTCATGAAACTATATGCCTTTGGCAAATGCTCGGGGATTTCGTTTGTCGATAGTACAATGATTCCCGTATGCCACAACGTTAGACGTTACTTCAACAAGGTATTCAAAGGTTTGGCAAGAAATGGCAAAGGAACCATGGCTGGTGCCACGGTTTCAAGTTACATTTGCTGTGCAACGACAGTGGAGAGGTGATAACTTTTTTGTCTTACAGGGGCGAACGTTGATGACGGAGACAAACGGGTATGGGAGGTGTTCACTAAGGAACTCTATGGGAAGGTGTTCGCCGACAGAGGATATATCAAGAAGGAACTCTTTGAGCATCTTTTCGACCAGGGGATCCATCTCGTACACGGGCTCAAGACCAATATGAAGAATAAACTCATGCCCATGTGGGACAAAATCCTACTCAGAAAGAGGTACATCATTGAATGTATTAACGAACTGCTCAAGAACAAAGCAAACCTCGTGCATTCACGCCACCGGTCCATACATAATTTCATGATGAATCTATGTTCAGCTCTAACTGCCTACTGTTTCTTTGACAACAAGCCTGAGGCACTGCCAGTGCATATTGAAAAGGCAAAGCAATTGGAACTGTTTGCATACTAATCTTATCCCGAACTCGCGTATAAAAATGGCGAAATCTTCAATAAATAGCCTTTAATATAAACTTTTTGAAAATATTACAGCGATATTTAGAATAATTTTTGTATTTTTACAACATAACCCCATCGTAAAATGAATAACAAGTATTCCTGCTGAGTTTATCAAATTAGGGCCATTGTTGTTGATGACGACTCTACCATCAGCTCATATATACCTTTCCGACACAAGCATATAGTGTTTTCATTTGTAAAATGATGTAATCCTAAGCAATAAACTTTAGCAATCTTCGTTCTTTTATTAAACCCCAAAATAAGAACATATGTATGTATCATCAAGACAAGGATATAAACCTCCTGTAAAATCAACAGGAAAAGTCAAAGAATATACACATTTTGCTTCTTTGAAGTATTGCAACGGTGCGGAGACGTTCTACACCTACGCCCCACAGCGTCGCAGATTGCAGAACCTCACGGTGAACAGTGGTGGCAACGCCATTATGGACAATGCCTATACCTACGATGCGGTGAGCAATGTGCTCAGCGTGGTAAATGGTGCGTCAGTTCCACAGAGTGGCAAGGCTGGCGGACAGATGGCGCATACCAATACATACTCTAACAGTAGCTAAGGCTCGGAATATTTCGACCAAGCTTACGCATGCAGGAGCTGTTTTGATAGGAGCTGATATACTCCTTTCTGGAGAGATTAAGCCTTCACATTTAATAAATGGAGCTATGCTTGGTGTTTCAACAACTGGTGTTGGAACTATTATTGCTGGAGTATGGTTTATAGCAGACTATGGTACAATGGGAATTAATTATATTTTTACAGGAGAAGCTAAAGGCATAAGTGATATTTATCTTATATAAGAAAATTAACGCAATGAAATGATCAAAATATTTAAAGACAATGAAAAGAATTATCGATAGTACATTAGTAATACTTTCTTTGATGTTGATCTTCGGTTGCAAGGAAAGTAAGGTGGGGCAGGGAAACCCTACCAAAGACAGCATGTCTATTGACACCGATAGTGTGATTTCGGGCAAAGTTTTTAACAAGCAAGATATTGCATCGGAAGATACGCTTAACGCTGTTATAAAAACACAATCTCCCAAGTCCAAGGATTTCGATTTTGAAGTATTTATTATGCGAGGGGAGAAAACAGTACAAATTATACCTTTCTCTTATCCAAAGGACGATACTTTTGACCCAAATGGTGGCCGGAAGGATAGCTGTCTGATGACTGATGTGACGTTTGATGGCAATAAAGATCTGTTGGTATATTTGGGACAATTCGGAAATCAAGGTGTGGAATATTGGGATGCTTATGTCTGGAATGAAGTCAAGCAGAAGTTCTTGTTTGTTCCATCATTCCATGATATTCCCAATCCTACGCTTAACGAAAAAGAAAAGATTATTGAATCTTTCAGCCGTGGTTCTGCCGTTGATTATGAGTTTGGAAAATGGAAGTTCGAGAAAGGAGTGTTTGTACAAAAAGAACTTCTGTCACACCCTCCGAGAGAGTGTGAATAATGTTATTCTCCGTTCATCCCCACTTCATGGCCTCCTTGGGAAGCAACAACTTCGTGCTTTCTCTAAAGGTATGGATTCAAAAAACAGACGCAACAAGTGATAAAAAGATAGAGAACGCAGTGCGTTCCCTATTTTCGTTTCTATTACTTGCCGATGCATACAGTGAAGGAAATACACGTATGGAGGGAGTTCTTAACATCCAACAAAATGCTGATAATACAGAAGTTTGGTATTTGTTGCCTTTCAAAGATTATAGAGCAGTTGTCTTGGCTACATTCTATAGTGACGGTGAGAGTATCTTTAAAGATGTGACAGATAATTATAAGAAGACTTATCCTCACATTAAAAAGGTCGAGCTACAAGCCATTTGCGCAATAGAGGAATTGGAGCCGGACAAATAATTGATAGAAGTAAGTTACATTTATATCTGAATAAATTGCAACATTGTGGCATTAACCTCTACATTCAAAATGAACAGCTTATATTATTGGACGAAGAAGGACATCCGTCCCTCTTTGCCCCGATAATGATAGCCACACTTTCGACCTGTGCGCAATTGGAACGTGATAATATCTCATTCCGATTACAGTCAGGAAGGAAGCGGTTTATATCTTTGTCGCAATAAAAATAAAAAGAAGTATGAAAAAGATAGTTTTTATTCTA
>ERZ1026886.682-NODE-682-length-17002-cov-80.524223_pt1 | contig 17002 bp, 15 predicted proteins | sample MGYA00380173_ERZ1026886 | MGnify/ENA primary metagenome ERZ1026886 (study PRJEB33269, sample SAMEA4719809) | human gut metagenome | biome: human-associated habitat; feature: organic feature; material: feces | place: Cameroon | collected 2013-10 ... | reverse complement strand
ATAAAGCTGGAGACACACGCGACTTGTACTTGGCAAAATCATCCTGATAGGTATCCAGAATATCATTATGGACATGAGCGCATTCTATGTAACTGTTAGTCTCTATCCATTCTGTAACTGCGGCAGGCATACCACCCACCAGATAGAAAGTCTTCAACTGGTCCACCAGTTTATTATGAACGGCCTCTGGAAGCGGAGATGAGGGTGAAGCCTGCTGCTTGTAACTCACCGTGGTATCCAGTCCCTGTGCCATGAGAAATTCATCAAAGGAAAATGGATACATATAGAGTGAGCGTATTCTACCCACTCCAAAGGAAGGCAGTTCTTCTAAGGTGAATTCCAACAAAGAGCCAGCAGCGATGACATGCAGTTCCGGATAATCCTCTTTGAAATAACGGAGCGACATGATTGCTTCCTGGCTAACTTGTATCTCGTCTATGAAGAGTAGAGTTTCTCCAGGTATTACAGGGATTCCGGTAGTGGCACTTATGCCTTCACACGTTCTATGCACGTCAATATCCTTTGAAAAGAGTCCTCTTATGGATGGCTGGCTCTCCAGATTGATCTCTACAAAGTACTTGAATTCTTTACCCAAGTGGCGCACAGCAGAAGATTTTCCTACTTGTCTGGCTCCACGTATCAGCAGCGGTTTTCTTCTTTGAGAAGCCTTCCACTCCATGAGTTTTTTATCTATATTTCGCTTGTAATATGTCATTTTATGTAATTTATTGATTTTCAGTGCAAAGATACAACTTTTATCCAAAAGTCAAGGCAAACAACAGTTAATTTTATCCAAAAGTCAAGGCTAAAATGACGGTTTTTTATCCAAAAGTCAAGGCAAACGCTGCTGCAATGGGATAGATTTTGTTACATACGGAGATGGCGTATTACTAATTTGCTGCTCATATTACCAGGATAATGCAGATTATTTCTCGGATTTGAGTATTTTCGCTATTTTCTGCGCTTTAAGCCCTATTTACCATAACTGCCCTTACACAACAATAGAATATCAGAGGAAAAAATGTATATAAATTTGCAACTAAAACGTGCTGTAATTTCCGTATTTTCCGTCGGGAAATATTTTATCTGAAATACAGGAAATATGAAGAAATTCCGTTTCTCGCTGCAAATCAACGGGTTAGCAAAATGTAAAGAATCCGAAAAACATTCATTTTTCTACGAGTGTACGGTTGAATACCCTACAAGTGTACGGTCGTAGCGCTACGAGTGTACGAGCATACACTATATAACCGTACGGTCGCAGGTTTACGACCGTACACTCGTAGCCCATTCAGCCTCGAAATCGCAGCCCAAGCCATCATGAAAGTATAGATTTCCAGCCTCATCGCCATCTGGATGGCAAGTTTTGAAATGCTCCTTTTTTTAAGACTATACTTGACAATCCCCAAAAGTTACATTATTCTTTGTCCCACAGATTTCACTGATTCCCACAGATTCTTGGTTTGGATTTAAAGTCACGCAGATCCCGCAGATGATTGGTGATGATAGCCCCTTTTTTGTGAATCAGGGATGCCGAAGGATTCCACTACACGCTCAGAATAAGATTTCGCAAGTTGCCCCACACGCCCTGAAAGGGCAGAAGCTCCTAGCCCAGGGCAGCGCCCTGGGTACACAGCAAGCAGCCATGCGCCCTGTAAGGGCAAAAGCTTTACAACATCCATCAACCTTAATCCCGGAATACGAATTTTTCATCATATTCCACATGATATAATTCCAAGAACGCTCTATATTCCTCGGCAAACGAATGCTTGGCATGATGCTCTTTCTGATTGCCAATATATTGCAATGTTTTATCTACAACGGATTGACTGATGGAATATGCGGCATAACCACCCTGCCATGCAAAAAAACGATAATAAACCGGATCGAGATCCTTTATCCATCTACTGCTGTTTCGCTTGATTTCCTCAACAATATGGGAAATCGTGACGTCTTTTGATAATATGAACAATACATGAACATGATCACCTATACCACCTGCTTTTATCTCGGTACATCCCGCCGTTTTTACAAGTTTGCCGATATAACGATGGAGTCGTTCCAAATCTATTTCACGGATTTGTGGACTCGTTGATTTGATGTGGAAAATCAAATGGATGTAAATTTTTGATAAAGATTGTGCCATAATTTTAAAGCTTTTGCCCTTACAGGGCGTTGATTTGTGTATCATTAATACCCAGGGCGCTGCCCTGGGCTAGGAGCTTCTGCCCTTTCAGGGCGTGCTGCCCAAAAACTTGCTTCTGCCCTTTCCCTTTGGCCGGTGACCGTTGCCTCAGGGCGTGTGGGGCTTCTTTCTATACCGCAAAATTACGGTTTTATTTTCAAACCCGCAAGAGATTTCGGGGAAAAGTTACAGAAAAAGTTGGGAGCCACGCACTTTATCAAGCCAAGAATCTGTGTGAATCTGTGAAATCTGTGGGACAAAGAATTGATACAAAGATAATATTTTTTTTTGAAAAATCAAAGATATTACCTTGATTTTGTGTAATCAAGCTATTTTATTTGATTTCCGACCCATCGGATATGCTGTCACCATCCGTGGGAGTTGTTCTTTGTCCCACAGATTTCACAGATTCCCACAGATTCTTGGCTTGGGTTTAAAGTCACGCAGATGATTGGTGATGTAATCCCCCAAACACCACAAAAATAGCGCCTTAATCGAAAAATATGGCTATCTTTGCAGAAAAATAAACGTTTAATCGAAAAATATGGCACAAAATAATACAATCCATAATATTCTAGAAGTAGTGGTAGGTACAGCTGACATCCGCAGTAGCAAGAAAGATCTGCGTCATCTGCGAAATCTGCGTGACAAAACAACAAAGAATAAATCTGCGTGACAAAGAACAAAACATGTTTGCATGCAAACATGCAAACTTACAGGCATCGTAAACCCTGTCTACGATTTCAGTATTGCTTAGTCTTCTTCCTCTGCGGCTTCCTGCTTGATTTCAAGCAGTGTACGTTCATACACCTCCTGCAACTGATAACTTGCCACACCTAACGGAGTAGTGATGCCACGCAGAGACCATTCTACAACAGACGAATCTTTGTCCTTGCAAAGAAGAATGCCAATACTTGGATTGTCTCCTTCGCCTCTAAGCAACTCGTCGGCTGCCGAAACATAGAAATTCAGCTTGCCGATGAACTCAGGCATAAAATCCACGATTTTCAACTCCACCACCACATAGCATTTCAACCGAGTATGATAGAATACCATGTCGGGGAAGTACGCCTTTCCACTTGGCGTATCAAGTTCCATCTGCCTACCTACATACGCAAAGCCCTTACCCAGTTCCAAGAGGAAACGAGTAATATTGGTAGCCAACTTATTCTCCAAGTCCATTTCACTGACTCCAACTCTGTACGGCTCATGTTGTCTTCAACAACCTTATTAAGATAGAACAAGGCTGCGTTTATCGTATCGCATTTAGAAACAATAACCGTTTGATGTCTCCAAGGCACAAAAAGCAAGATTTCTGGCATTGGTGTATTGGCATAATCCACTTTCTGTAATTGTCCACCAGCCTGGTGGACAAATTCAATTTGACTTGAATAGAACGCAAACCAACGTTTAATATCATACAAGTTTGTTCTGGAAAATCCCTCACTCTGAGGAAATTCCGCACGCAAATCAAGACTAAGTCTGCCAATAACTTTTGCCCCCCACTTATATTGTTTCTGTTTCTCACAAATGTCCTCGCCCAAACTCCAATAGAATTTGAGCATTTCTGTATTCACTTTGACTGCAGCTTTAAGCTGTGCCGCATGAAAGCGCTTTTTCAAGTCAGACAACCACTTCACATAGTTCTTGTCTGCCATGAATGAGTCGCTGTTCACAAACTGCGGTATGTTGTTATTTTCTGCCATAATACCTAATATCTTATTTTCTTTTTTATCGTTACACTTTCGCTTTGTTCCATTCTGAGCCATGACAACCATTCCCCCGACATGTGAATGAAAAGCTTATGGCAACTCTATCAATAACTTGGATTCTGTTTTAATTTCTTGTTTAAATCCAGACATCTTTGTGGTATTGGGAAAACCGTTGTAAAACCGGTAGACTCCTTTTCTAATGGAGTTCTTTGATCATATGCCTTGGTATATTTGCCAAAACGGATGAGATCTTGACGTCTCCAACCTTCCCAAACCAATTCCAGCAGACGCTCCTTTAGAATGTTGTCCAAATTGGCTTCCACATGAGGCATTCCTACTCGGTCTCTTATAGCGTTCAGCTCTATTGAACCATCCTCGCCATTGCGAACTTTCGCCTCGGCTTCCATCAACAGCGCGTCACCATATCTGAAAAGGACGATATCGTTGTCAACCTGCCGTCCGTCCGAATAGGCGGTTCGGTCAACCTCGTATTTGCCTACACGGGCACCTGCCGTCTGTTTATATGGGCTGTCGCTGAGGTTCAGTTTCAGTTCAAGCGGCATATACACCAAAGGCTTCCCGTTGTCCAAATATATCTTCTTTCCGTCAACAAGCACGGTATCTGCATAGAAGTTTATCTTGAATCTATTGTCAACATGATCAGTTCCGTAACCGAAAGCCTTGACGGTTGAAACAGTTGCACATGTGCCGTTTTCGGAAGAACCGCCATAAGCTCCGCCATGTTTGTAGTGGCGTGAGCGGAAAAGATAGTGGTATTCGTTCAAATATAAGTTCTTGTCCAATGGGATTGTGAAGATGTTCTCCTTGGAATTTTCATTATGAACCGCAAAGTTCGATGCGTAGTCGCTCTCCAACTCATAGCCTTCTTGCCGCAGTTGCTCGCAATACCAGATGCAGGTTTCCCAAGCGTTCTTTTTCTCGCCATTCACATTGAAGTAAATGCTTTTCCCGTCCTGACGCTTGCCGTCGGTCCAGTTATCATCCGTATATATTTCCGCATTCAAGGCAAGCTTTGCAAGCAGGAAGTTTGCGACCGGGCGTGTCACACGTCCGTAATAGTCCCCCTCCTTGTTGGAATGCTCATCGGCGAGCTGTGGGGCAACATCCTGCAACTCGTCAACAATAAACTTGAATACCTCACTTCTTTCGCTTTGCGTTACCTGCTCCAATTTCACATCGTATGATGTTACGATAGGAACACGCCCGAACATATCCATCGCATAATAGTAGAACAAGGCTCGTACAGCTCTTACCTCTGCCGTGAAATCTCTTGTCTGTTCTGCAGAAAGCAGAGTCTTATGGCTGTCAATGATAGAAAGCGACTGGTTAGATAAAACAATTACCTTGAAGAGGTATTTCCATACATTATATAAATTAATATCATTGGCATTCCACTTGTGCTGATACATGTTCTCCCACAAACCGCCATCATACCAGTCTCCACCACGGATTGGATTCATTGCCTCGTCAGTGGTCAAGGTATTGTAGTCGTAAATACCCCGGCAAGTTCCTTGAAGCCCTTCCGACTCCTGATTGCTCCCTATGTAGTTGTACAGGGAAGCTACTGCGTTTTTGTATATATTATCAGCATTGTTGTAGATTGCCTCCTGGTCCAGCTGGTCTTTGGGATGCTCATCCAGACAGCTGCTGAAACAAAGCATTAACGGTGCTGCTAATATGTATTTAATAATAGTCTTCATACTCTTTTCGTTTTAAAATTGTACACTCAGTCCCAATGAGTAAGTACGGTATAATGGATAGTTGCGCTTATCGTCAATACCCATCGTACTGTTGACAACATAGCTATTTATCATTGGTGTCAAACCTTTATATCCGGTGATTGTTCCAATGTTGCTAATGTTGCATGATACACGCAAGGAACGAATAAGCTTGCTCCTCAAAGGCACATTGTAGCCTATTGTCAGATGCTCGAAGTTCAGATAGTCACCTTTTTCAAGCCAGTAGTCAGAGACTCTCTGGTCTATGATGTTCTTCTTTGGAGCATCCTTCAAGACATTGTAGTCTGGGAAGCAAGCCATGCTTGTGTAAGCCAGTCCTGTTCCGTTGAAAATCTTGTGCCCGAATGCTCCATTCATCTGTATGGAGATATAGTAATTCTTGTATCTGAAACTGATGTTTGAGCCAAGGATCACCTTTGGTGTGGCTTGGCCTGCAATGTATCGGTCGCCTCCATCGCTTAAGTCCACATTGCCATTATGGTCAAGGTCCTCTATGTCGTAAAAATAGCTGCCGTTCTCGTTCTTGACAAGCCCCTTACAATGTGGCAAGTAGAAAACGCCAAGCGGCTGTCCGACAATCTGATAGACCACGTTGTTGTCGCCGCCGTTTTGACCAGCACCATCCAATGATCCAATAGCAGTGATGTTCGCTGCCGACATGCTCATTCCATTGTAATCTCCACTTAGCGAGATGAGTTTGTTGCTTTGAAACGACAGATTCATATTGATGTTAAGATCCATGTCCTTCTTGCTTATTGGCTGCACGGACAAGCCCAGCTCAAATCCGCGGTTTGACATTGAACCGATGTTTGCCAGCAATGTATTGTATGCGAATGGTGGAACCGGAACCTCATAGGCGTAGAGCATGTCGGTGGTCTTGGAATAGTAATACTCCGCTGTAAGCATAAGCCTGTTGGCAAAGAGACCAATGTCCGCACCGAGGTTAAACGTTGTCTTCGTTTCCCACTTCAAATCAGGATTGTTGTTTCTTACCATACCAAGGGTTACTGTTGGAGAACTCTTTATCGGAACAATGCCAGTCTGCCTTACGGTGTTCATGGTTGTGTAGGCGGAGATACCGCCAAGGTTGCCAGCTTGTCCCAGACCCGTGCGGAGTTTGAGCATTGACAGCGGTTTGATGTTGGCAAGGAAGCTTTCCTTCTTCATGTCCCAAGTGAATGATACAGATGGGAAGAAGCCCCATGTATTGTTGTCACCTACCATTGACGATCCGTCACCGCGAGCATTTACCGCTAATGTATATCTGTCAAGCAGATTATAAGTGATGCTTCCCATTACAGAAGCCAGAGACTGGTCTTCGTATGTGCTTTCTGTTCCACCGTATGGACGGGCTGCTGTAGCACCCAGATTGTCGTAATGAAAATCGTTTGTAGGTATTCCCTTGGCATACACCCAGAAAGCAGTTTTTCTCAGTTTTCTGTATTCACTGCTTACTCCAGCAGAGACCTTATGTATGCCGAACTCTTTGTTGAAATCAAGAGATACATTGCCGAGCCATTCCTCTTTCTTGAATTCGCCACGGTACACGTTGCCTTGTGCCCATACCCATGTCGGACAGAATTGTCCGTTTTCGGTAGAGCCATACAGGTAAGAGCCGAAGGTGGATACACGCCAGTTCTTATTGAAATCGTAGCTCAGCTTTATGTGTGCGTCAAAGTTCAAATCCTTGGAGTCGTTTTTCTCTTCAAGCAATATCCCGGGTGGGTTGACATGCGTTGCAGATTCGTTTTTCAGCCAGTTTCCATGCTCGTCAGTACCAGCAGGGAAAGTTGGGTTCTGGCATGCTGCGGAATAGAACAGCATCTGCGTATCAAAGATGTCATGGTTCTTGAATGAAGAGCCGAAAACTCCGAATTCTCCGGTTAGTCTGTCATTGAAGGCTTTCTGGGTTACATCAACTTTGGCAACAAAAACGTTATAGTCCATCTTCTTGATGATGGTGTTGTGGTCCATTACTCCGAAAGATGCACGATAGTTTGACTGTGGCGTACCTCCGCTGAATGCAAGGTAATGATTGTTCACCATACCCGTGCGTGTTATCACCTTGTAGTTATCGGTATTGAAACCTCCGTTGTTGCAATAGATACCCAATGCCTTTGCCGTTGCAACATATTCAGCAGCATTGAGCATCTCCAGGTGTTTGTACATCTGCTCAAACCCCACATTACCCTCATACGAGATTTGGAATCCTCGTCCTGTGCCTTTCTTGGTTTTCACCTCTATAACACCAGACGCTCCACGTGAACCATACATGGCGGTCTCCGCAGCATTCTTTAATATACGAAAACTCTCGATGTCTGCAGGATAGATGGTTGATAGGGTAAGTACGTCAGAAGTGACACCATCAATCAGCACTAAAGGGTCATTGCCACCGATGATGGAGGTTGTACCACGTACTCGCACACTATTGAGCATAGCCATGCGATCAAGACCGTTAGATGTCACGTTGACACCAGCAGCCTGACCACTCAACACGTCGAGGGCGTTGTTGGCCGCACCCTTGTTGGAATGATTTCCAACTATCTCTATAATATTACTTCCATTGTCAATGGAATCTTTCCGTTCTGTAGGAACTTGCTTTTGTGCATGAGCCAAAGAACTGCAAAAGAGCGCAATGAGAAGTAATGTAAAGTCTTTTTTGCTCTTTGCCATTTTCTATTTCTATTACTTTAGGTTATGGATGATTTCTAATCAGCAAAGATAAGGTGCAATACATTAAAAAACGTATACAGACCCCAATATTTATGCATTATTAACGATAAAGAAGCATGCAAACATGCTCAATCCCCCCTACAAAGGCTGATAGAACCGGAGTGTTCCCAGCTTCCTCAACTCCCCGTTCCGGGCATACCGGGCATCCGTGGCGGGATGAGAAAGGAGGATGAACTCACGGAGCAGCAGCTCGGGATGGAAACTCGTCAGCTCAAAATAGGGAACTCGGGAGGTATCTACCTCATAGATGTTGCCACGCTGAAAGGCTGACAATGCCTTGTAGCCTTCATACTCCTGAAGCAGTTGGGCCTTGCCCAAGGGAGCACCGCCGAAATACTTGAATGCCCAGACATCAATCTCCCTACCCTTCGCCAGAATCTGCTCCGGACTCATCGCCAGACTTCCGCTGTGGTCATCATCTGCAAAAACATAGCGGGCATGGGCATCCTTCAGAAGAAGGGCTATCGTGCTCCTGCCGCCCGGCACATACCATACCCCACCCGTCTTGCGCTCGGTCAACACCGAAAGACCTTCGGGCAGTTTCCCTGCCACCGACTTCAGCGACTGATATTCCTTTTCTATCCCGGCAAAGAGCGAATCTGCCTGACGGCTGCCAAAGAGCATGCCATAGAATTTCATCCACTCTGCCCTGCCCAATGGCGATGTCTCCATATAGTCGGCTGCTTCTATCAGGGGGATGCGAAGCTTATCGAGCTTACCATATCCGCCACTGTTCTCGAAAGGAGATACAAGGATTGCCTCGGGCTTCATGGCGATGATGCGCTCGAAGTCGGGCGCCATACTGGAACCGCAATCCACGATAGAGGATGATGATACGCGCTTCCTGATATCGGGAATATTGATATAATCCAGATCGCATACGCCACGGATGGCATTCCCCACGCCCAACTCATACATCAGCTGGCAATGCGGAGCCATGAATACGGCACTGCTTTCTACGGGTGTGCGCACGGTATCCGTGACGCATCTTACGCCCGACGCCCTGCGCCTGGCAAGCTGCGCTACGGTCTCATCCCCCTCCTTGCCCTTCGGGACGAGGATATAGCGATGCAGCAGGGTGCCAGCCTTCCAGGGGTTGGCTATCATCACTTCATCATAAGTCCCCTCACCATGCCTTACGATGGTCAGCAACCGGGCATACTTCATCTTCAACGTATCACCCCCGTCCCCATCACCAGATGCCGTCTTTCTGCCCTGGCAGGCAAACAAAGCTAGCGCCACAAGCGCCATGAATATACAGTTATATCTTTTCATCATAATCATTTCTTTCTATCATAATTATATCTTTTCATCATATATTATATCTTTTCATCACGCAGCAAAAGTACGATAATTTTTCGAGACCCGCAAGAAAACATCGCAAAAACTATCTGCCATTCGTCATGTAGATGTAATTCCACTTTATGCAATGAGTAATTTGTGCAATTATCTGCGATATCTGCGTGACAAGAAATAAAAAAGTCTGCCAGCATCACTGCTCGCAGACTTCTCTTTTCATTAACCGAACCTAAAATTACATCTATTTTTCAAGATATGCAATAAAATGCAAATGATAAACCTAAATATAAACTTTTACCTTGATGAAAACTATTTCTTACTCTTACCTATTTCTATATATACGCACTGCAAAATGCGTTGTCATTATGTTGAGAAACGAATTTATCTAATTCAAACACGCTATGTATTGTTGCAACATGCATGCCAAAAACTGGAAAAACATGTTATCATGCTGATTTTCTGCCACTTATCATTTTTCACTCATCAAACAAAAGTGGGGAAACTGGGGAACATGTGGGGAATAATTCCCCAGAAATTGGGGAAACGTAAGGTTAAACAAACAAATCATCAAGTGTTACTGATGCCTTGAATATATCTGAGTATTCATTACTCACCAACTCAGAATTTCCCACATACGTAAGGAGGAATGTCTTGGCTGGATTCTTTTCTTCCAAAGCCTGCAAGCGGCTATCCAACACCTGAGCATAGCCCTTGGTCACTACATAGGGAGCCTTATAGAATTTCATCTCGCAAACATTCACCGCATCATCAGCCCTTTCTATCAGCAAGTCTATCTGCATACCATCAGCCTCCTCGCTTCCCTTCACTATAAGCGAAGATTCCTGCGAAGACACGGCACCAATTTGAAGAGCATATTTTATCTGAGAAATATGCTGCAAACATACCTCCTCGAAAGCAATTCCACGCCATGAGGCAACATCGCTCTCCTTCAAATGCTGCTGCCAATAATCATTCTGCTTAACAGCCTTCTTTTCCTTGAAATGAAGCCAGAACCAGCAAAAGGAATCGATGAGCTTGTAATGCTCCTCGCGCTGGCTGAAACCGAAAGGAGTATATTTCACCACAAAATCACTACCCATCAATGCCTTCAGCATCTTGGTAAAATCACCATTGGGATTCAGACCGGTACGCTCGGCTATCTCCTTACGGGTAAAACCAGAATGGCGGGTACCCAAAAAACGAATGATCTTCATACAGTCCTCGGCATGATCAAACACAGAATTGAAAAGCCTTTCAAACTCATCCCCCAACTTCGCATTACGGGCAAAGAACAAGGAATCTATGTTCTGGGCCAAACTATAGGAAGGGTTAAAGAAATTCATATAGAAAGGTATTCCGCCCATAATCATATAAGCCTGCATGATATTATAACGGGACATTCGGATGCCACGGCTCTGATAAAACTCCTCACATTCTTTCAATGTAAACGGCGAGAGTTTAATCTCTCCTGTCAAACGGCCATACAATCCTCCTTTATTGTTGATTAGATTGTCAAGCATCCAGGAGGTGGCGGAACCACAGACTACGAGCAACAGCTGATGGCGCATATTGCCCCAACCATTCCAGAAAGCCTCCAATGCCGTAAGAAAACCGGAACGTGCCGTATCCATCCATGGCAACTCATCGATAAACACCACCTGCCGGGAACCATTATCGCAAGTTTCCAAAAAACGTTCCAGCAAAAAGAATGCCTCCATCCACGACTTAGGCTGCGCTATATCCTCCATGCCATGACGAAGAAGCGAGAAATAGAAATTCTGCAACTGGTCTTTCAGAGTTACCTTACGGCGACGGTCGTAAGGCGACAGTCCTGTATGATGAAACACCATATCATCGTGAAACACCTCATCAATCAAGAATGTCTTACCGACACGGCGACGGCCATACACTGCCACAAACTCAGCCCTACCACTTTCATAGTAGCGCTTCAATTCTGCTATTTCCTTTTTTCTACCTATTATTTCACACATAATCATTCCCTATTAGTGCTGCAAATATACTACTAATTTCGGAAATAGCGAAAGAAAATAGCGTTTATTTCGCTACGAAGCATTTTTTTTGCCGTTCGTAGCGGAATAAACGCTATTACAACCTACCAAGATGGAGAGATAACGAAAAGATGTTTGCTTTCAAACATGTTTGCATGCAAGCATGTTTGAAAGCAAACAGACTATAGATTATTCATATACTGTACCAATGCTTCCCGAAGGATATCCTCGTATTTCTTTTTGGTTCTAACCTTCGTCAGCATAAGCTGTTCATATTCCTCGTCCGACAGATAGGTCTGAACTCCATGCATCGATTTCCTCTTCTCTACCTGAGTTACCTTCTTTTTATCCGTCTCCCCTACTGGCTGCACAACTGCAGACTGCCCAACACCTGGGCGAACAGCTTTATTCATATTACTGAAAGCTGCATGAAAATCCTTTCCCATTTTTCCTAATTTATCTAGATATTAAACAATTCATTAATAACCAATTCATAATCTATGGCTGCCGAGCAATAAGGCGCATAATGAAAGAGATCTGTCATTTCTGTCTGCGACTCGTTCACCTTGACGCAGCGGCGGATTCCATGCGACAATACCTTATCGCCATAATTCTCCCGAAGATATTCCATTGCAGAACGCACGATGCGTGGACGCTCGTCGAGCATAACAGGCAACAGGCCCAGAAGCTCCAGTTCCTTGTTCAGGGCAAACCTGCCATTCTTCACCTCCTCCATGGCTGCCAGCACTGCCGCCAAACCATTTACAGAAAGTCCTTCCATCTGTACAGGAACCAGCAGATGACTTGCTACCACCATGGCATTATAGGTAGACTGTGACAGGGCTGGCGGACAATCGATGAAGATGTAGTCGAAATAGTCGATAGGATTGCCGATGCCTTCGCCCGTGAAATCCATGCAGTCGCTGTTGAGACAAGCTCCCAATACCTGGCGTGGTGCACCCGTGTTCTGCAGGAAAGGATCCACATCCTGCATCTTGGCAGAACCTGGAACGTAATACACCCCTACCCCATTTTTATAGATGGGCAACCCCTTGCAGGCTATCATCGAATCAAACACAGTGGCACAATCTTCTGGCGCATGATTCAGAAGAGTTAAGTTACACTGAGGATCCAAGTCTATCTCGAGGATTCTTAGATTCTTATCCTTCCGTAACATGCCAGTGGCAAGATTCTGCACTGTTGTTGTTTTGCCTACGCCACCTTTATTATTGACGATAGCCAAGATCATTTTCAGTTTATTTTCCATGTCTTTGACTTTTAAATATTAAACTGCGTGCAAAGGTACATGAATTAATTGAAATAACCAAGAAAATATGCCGAAATGTTTGCATGCAAACACACAAACATGTTTGAATGCAAGCATGCAAACATGTTTGCAGAATTACTAATATATTGGTTTTCAGTATAAATGCTTGCAATATGCGGGTTAACAAACATGCAAACATGTAGGTTAACAAACATGCTTGCATGCAAACATGCAAACATATTTGCAGACTTCTAAAAAGGGCTTTAAAACGTAGGAAAAGTATGCCTTCAGATGGCTGAACTAAGTATCTGCAACAAAATTATAAGCTATTTCCTCCGATTATTGCCGATTATGGCCCATTATGGCCCATTTATTGAGAGAAAATTAGTAATTTTGCAGCCGGAAAGATAATATATACAGATATTTAGCAGATAAAAAATGATAGATTCAATTCAGAACATCTTTGTTCAAGTTAGCGATTTTCTCTGGTCGTATATCATCATCGCCGTTTTGATATGCTGTGCCGTGTTTTTCACTTGGCGAACCCGTTTCGTGCAGTTTCGTCTCATCAGGGAGATGGTGAGGCTGCTGCTCCATCCCGAGAAGGTTCAGCCAGACGAGATAGGGCAGGATGAGTTGTCGATGGATGTGAAGGTGGATGGAGAGATGAAGCACATCTCTTCCTTCCAGGCATTCGTGGTGGCATTGGCAAGCAGAATTGGTACGGGTAATCTTGCGGGGGTGGCCACTGCCATCAGTGTTGGCGGTCCGGGAGCCGTGTTCTGGATGTGGATGCTGGCTTTGCTGGGTTCCGCATCAGCCTTCATCGAATCCACGCTTGCCCAGCTTTACAAGCGTAAGGGCAAGACTTCCTTCTATGGCGGACCAGCCTATTATATGAAGTATGGATTGGGCAAGGGATGGATGGGTATCCTCTTTGCCGTGCTGATGATCATCACCTTCGGTTTTGCCTATAATTCCGTGCAGAGCAACACCATCTGTCTGGCATGGCAGAAGGCATTCGGCATAGAGCCTGCCACCATGGGCATCGTGCTCACGCTGCTCACGCTGCTCATCATCTTCGGCGGTATCCAGCGAGTGGCTAAGTTTTCTTCCACGGTGGTTCCAGTGATGGCAATCATCTATCTCCTGATAGCCGTGGGCGTAGTAATCTGGAACATCACCTGCTTGCCTCAGGTATTGCTCACCATTGTGGAGAATGCCTTCGGATTCAATCAGGCAGCGGGCGGAGTGCTTGGCGTAACAGTGATACAGGGCATCAAGCGAGGCCTGTTCAGCAATGAGGCAGGCGAGGGTAGTGCTCCTAATGCGGCTGCGGCGGCCACGGTGAGCCATCCAGTGAAACAGGGACTCATCCAGGCACTGGGCGTGTTTACGGATACCCTGGTGGTATGTTCCTGTACGGCATTCATCATCCTGGTGAGTGGGGTAGACGTCACTGCATCCAATGGTATCCAGCTTACGCAGGATGCCCTGACCCATGAGATAGGAAGCATCGGCAATCCTTTCGTGGCTGTGATGATATGGCTCTTTGCCTTCAGCAGCATCATCGGCAACTATTATTATGGCGAGACAAACGTGAGATATATCAAGGATTCCAAACTGGGCGTATTTATCTATCGCCTTGCCGTAGCTGCGATGGTGATGATTGGTGCTGTGGTATCATTGGATTTTGCATGGAGCTTTGCTGATATCACGATGGCGCTTCTTACTCTCTGCAATCTAGTGGCCATCGTTTTGCTATCCCGCCAGGCCGTTTTCCTGCAGCAAGACTATCGCCAGCAGAAGAAGGAAGGCAAGAATCCTGTGTTCTCCAAGGATAAAATGCCCGAAATTGCCGATCAATTGGAGGCTTGGTAAACTGGAGGCTGGCAACTGGAGGCATGGCGTGCAAAACATGAGTCATATTTTTGTTAAAACTTGAAGATTTTGTCTCTTCACATAAAAAAAAGGTGGATATATTTTCTAATATCAGGTATTTTACTTACTTTTGCAACAAATATATAGAATATAAGTACTTATATAGAGCATAAGTACATTTAGACAAGATACCGGATATGGCAGATAAAAAAAAGGAAATAGCAAAGCCCAATGCAGGTGAACAATGGATTAATACTCCATTCAGCTTCACAAAGATAGATAAACAATGTACGCTCGCACAACAGCATATATTGTTTTGCGTAAGCTCGCATCTACAGGAATATGTAACGAGATACTTCAACGAAAAGCGTGAGAAAGGTAATCTGCGCTCTGACTATATGTTTGAAGTAGATAAAGAACACGTTGCTATGAATGTACCTAAAATCAAACTGAAATTGAATGAATTAGGTATTGAATCAAGCCACTATAAGGATCTGCGCAAAACCCTGAAGGAGCTTCTGGACTTCAGCGTCAGAATCAAGATAGATGGCAAGGCCGTCATACAGCACGTCTTTTCTAACATAACAGAAGATATCGTAACCAATGGTTATACCACCAAGCAGGGTGTCACATACGACAGGTCTAAAGGAGAGGTTGAGCTGAAGATTGACCCAGTTGTTGCCAAATATGCATTCGACATGAGCCAAGGATTCATCCATCACATCGCCTTGATTGCACGATATGCAAGCAGGCAGAACACTCCTAGAATATATCTGTTCTTACTGCGCCAAATGGGAATAAACAATGGGAAAATGACCATAAAGGTGCCATTCATGCAATTGAAGGAATACCTGGGCATGGCTAAAATTGCAGAAGACGGAACTGTTATAGAAGAACAGTATCCGAAATTCTCGCAGTTTAAAAAGCAAGTATTGGATGCGGTGCAGGAAGATTTTGCCAAATTAAGCAAGGAAGACAAGGTTGATATCATGTTCACCGACTGTACCCCCGTATATAAGAGGGGACAGTCAAGAGGCAATCCTGAAGCACTGATATTCAAAATCAAGAGAACTGCTTTGGGAAAAGCCCATATCAATGGCAATGTCTTGGATAAGGATAAGCAAGGACTGCCTCAGAGCAAGGAGCCTGTAATGGGCGACTTGTTTGCCCATGTAGCAACGGCAGAAAATTCAAAGATAGAAATGGAAAAGGGTGGGGAGGACAAATGGAAAGAATTCCTCTCCATGATTATTGATCCTTCACAAGGAGCCTTACTCAAGAGGGTGAAATTCCTCGGTATGAAAAATCAGAGGTTCTGCGTCAAGGCTTCAAAAGAAGACTTTGAATTACTCAAAACACTGGGAGTGGAGAAAGTTGCCCAGGAATACTTTAAATGCGTAGGCTCCTTCGCTCCAACTTTCTACGAGGGGTAAACCTATAAAGAGTCGCAAATATAGCTTTATATGGCTTTTATTTGCGACTCTTTTGGCTATATCTACGAAACCATTTACTATAAAACACATAACATACTATATTTCAGTACTTTACATACACTCAAAAAGGTATAAAGGTAAAAACAGAACTCTTTAAAAATGCAAAAGTTTATTTTCGCTATCTATCTGTTTATCAGATGTTTATATCATTCAAGGTAAATGGTTTCGTAGATATAATGATTGAAAAAGCTTACATATCTACGAAACCATTTACCTTATACTTACTAATACGCTGATGTTCAGATTGTTACGTTTTTCATTTTCGAGCATAAAAATATGTCATGATTAAAAAGATGGATTTACTATATATAATCTACGAAACCGTTTACCTGGTTTATGTTAACTTATTGATATACTGCATGTTAGCCTTTATATTTCTGAATTTGCCGGGCGGAAATGCTTAAAAAGCCTGATAAACACAAGTAATTTTTACATTGCTCTCTTGTCATATCTACGAAACCGTTTACCTGGTTTCTTATAAGTATTTAGTAATCAGTACTTTATATTTTTCCTTCAAAAAAGTAAATTTCTTTTTATAATTATAAATTAGATTATTATTATAATTACGGAAATTTCAACATATTGATTTTCAATAAGTTACAAAGCTCGAAGTAAACGGTTTCGTAGATTTAGGTAAACGGTTTCGTAGATTTAGGTAAACGG